>Ga0187893_10006485_pt1 | contig 19990 bp, 21 predicted proteins | sample MA1701074metaG_FD_139574 | JGI IMG/M metagenome (GOLD analysis project Ga0187893, IMG submission 139574) | White microbial mat communities from a basaltic lava cave in the Kipuka Kanohina Cave System on the Island of Hawaii, USA - MA170107-4 metaG ...
GGACGATGCGCGACCGGGTGGCCAGCCCCTGCGCGGTCTTCCGGCGCAAGGCCCATCCTTCCAGGACCTCTCGCTCCTCTTCGTCGAGTTCGACCGGTTCCATCTTGCGTCCACGTGCCATCGGCGACCTCCTTCTACAGAAGAACGCCGACGCCGAGACATGTGTTCACGTATTTCTGGCGCAGGACACTAGCGCATGAACTCGCGCGCCAGGAGGTCGTAGAGGAGCCGATCGAGGAGCTGGCCGTCGATGAAATGGCACTCCCGCTGGCGCCCGATCAACTGGAAGCCGCTCTTCTCGAGGATGCGCAGGGAGGGCGTGTTTCCCGCCACGCACCAGGCCTGCACGGAGTGGAGGCCGAGGGAGCCGAAGGCGTGGCGCAGCATCCGCGCGACGCCGCGCCCCATGATCCCCTTGCCGCCGTGTCGCTTCTCGCCGAGGACATACCAGAGCATGGCGCTGCGGAAGTTGGGCGAGATGTTGCTCAGCGCCACGATGCCGACCGGGGGCCCGTTCTCCTCGACCCGCTGGAGGTGGAAGCAGTGGAGCTCCCGCTGGCGCATGAGCGCCAGGGCCGTGCGCGCGATCACCTGCTGGCCAGCGCCGAAATCGAGCCACTGGTAGTTTTCCTTGTCGCCGAGCCAGCGGCTCACGAGCTCGAGGTGTGCGTCTTCGATCAAGGAAGCCTCCGTCCTCGCCCCCGCGAGGGGTCCCTACCCGGGCGGAGCGCGACCGATGCCGATCCTACCCCGGGGGACCCCGCGCCCCGCCGGGGGGGGATTGCCGGAGGCGTGGACGAACGGGGGGGCGCTCCGGGACGGCCCCCCGCCCCCCTCCGAAACCCGGGGTACAATTCCCGCGGGCTCGTCAGAAAGACAAGGGCGTTCGTCGGCTCGGGTTGGCAGAAAGATGTGGGAACGCCTCCTCCTCGGGATGCTCCTTGCCTGCACCGCGGCATGCGGGGGAGGCGGAGGGGCCGGTCCCTTCGTCGTCACCTTCCGGGTGGATCAGGTCGCGCCCCCGGACCAGGCGAGCGGCATCCCCCGCACTTCCGACATCCTGCTCTTCTTCAGCCGGCCGGTGGATTCCGCCACCCTGAACGAGAACTCGCTCCAGGTCGTCGCCGAATCGGGGGACCGGATCTTCGGCAGTCGGAGCGTGGCGCCCCTCAACCCCGGGGTCGTCCGCTTCACCCCCATCCAGCCCTTCTATCCCTTCGCCGTGCATCGCATCAGGATCTCGACCGAGGTGCGCGACCGCGACGGCGCCCCCCTCGACAGCGCGTACGAATTCGCCTTTCAGACCGCCGAGGAGGACCCGGTGCTGCTGGAGCAGCACCAGATCGTCGATCTTGGCGATCTGCTCAGCTTCGGGCGGTTTTTCCATCGCGCGACGCCCCTCAACGACGCGCAGATCCTCGTCGCCGGCGGCTACGCGAGCCTCGGCTCCGTGCTCGGCCGGATCGAGATCCTGAGTACGCGCACGCGCCAGGGCTTCCTCCTGCCCGCGCCTCTGCGCGAGGCGCGCGCGGCGCACGTGCAGGTCCTGCTGGGGGACGGCAGGGTGCTCCTGGCCGGCGGCGAGCGCGCGGATACGCCCTTCCAACCCCTCGCCTCCTGCGAGATCTACGATCCGGCGCTCTTCGCCACGGTCCCGGCCGCGCCGCTCGGAGTGCCGCGCTCGTTCGCTCACGCGGTCCTCTTGGCCGACGGCCGCGTCTTCCTGAGCGGAGGGCAGACGACGGGACCGGGCGGATTCCGCTTCCTGGACGACGCGGAACTCTACGATCCGGTCGCGGACCGCTGGACCCCCGCGCCGGGACGGATGGCCACATCCCGTTCCGGGCACTTCAGCGCGCTCCTCCCGGACGGCGACGTGATCCTCGTCGGAGGGACGTCTGCGGGGAGCTCGGGCGAGCGATACCGGCTCCTCCTGGGGCGATTCGAAACCCCCTCCCCTTCCGCGGCCTCCTTCCACACCTTCCCCGCAGCGACGCTCCTTCCCGACGGGCGCCCCTTCGTGGCGGGCGGCTTCGACACCCTCGGCGTTACGATCTTCGACCCGGTGTTCGGCTTCCTGGGAGCGGTCAACCAGGTCGGGGAGGAGCGCACCTTCGCCGCAGCGGCGGCCTTCCCCGATGGCCGGGTGATCCTCACGGGAGGCACCGATTTCAAGTCCTCCCCGGCGCTCCTGCGCACCTCCATCGAGGTGTTCCATCCCATCGGCAGCACCGGGAAGATGTTCCCCCTGGTGGGCGTGCGGCTCCCCAGAGCGAGCTCGCACCACGCTGCCACGACCGCCGCCGACGGGACCATCTGGATCACCGGCGGGCTCCCCACCGACTCCGCCCTCCCCGGCCTGCGGCAGGTGGTCGTTCTCGAGCCGAAGTAGCGGGGGCGGGGAGCGCGGGTTACGCGAGGAAGGGCTGCACTTCGGCGACGCCCTTGCGGACCGCCTCGGCACTCGCGTCGAGCGCCTTGCGCTCCGCGGCGTCGAGGGGGACTTCCACGATCTGGCGCACGCCGCCTCGACCCATCCGCACCGGCACGCCGAGGTGGATCCCCTTGTAGCCGTACTCGCCGTCGAGGAAGGCGGCGGCGGGGAGGAGATGGTTGGAGTCGCGGAGGATCGCCTCGACCATCACGGTGCAGGAGGCGGCCGGGGCGTAGTAGGCGCTTCCGGTCTTGAGCAGCTTGACGATCTCCGCGCCGCCGTGGCGTGTCCGGTCCACCAGGGCGTCGATGCGCTCTTTCGGAAGCAGTTCGGGCAACGGGACACCGTTCACCGTGGTGAAGCGCGGAAGGGGAACCATCTGGTCGCCGTGGCCTCCCAGCACCATGGCCGCGACGTCCCGCACGGAGACCTTCAGTTCCCAGGCGACGAAGCGGCGATAGCGCGCCGCGTCCAGGACGCCGGCCATGCCCACCACCCGCTCGCGCGGGAACCCGGTCACGCGGTAGGCGACGAAGGCCATCACGTCGAGGGGGTTGGTGACCATGATCACGATGGAGTCGGGCGCGTGTTTCCGGATCGCCGCCGAGACATCCTTCACGATGCCGGTGTTGGTCTTGAGCAAATCCATCCGGTCCATTCCCGGCTTGCGGGCGATGCCGGAGGTGACCACGACGACGTCGCTGCCCCGGATGGACGCGAGGTCGTTGGACCCCTGGAGCGGCAAATCGTAATCGAAGAGCGCCCCCGCCTGCGCCATGTCGAGCGCCTTGCCCTGGGGCATGCCCTCCACGACATCGACCAGGACGACTTCCGCGACGCTGCGCTCCGCGAGCTGGAACCCCACGGACTCGCCGACGTGCCCGGCGCCGATCACGCTCACTTTGGCCATGCGGCCATTGTCCCCACGGCGGCTAGTTTTTCGCCTTCGCCCCCGCGACGATCAGCTCGACCAGCTTCTGCTGAAGGCGGTCGTGCTCCTCGATCGCCCGGTTGAGCCTGACCAGGGCCTCCGTCACCCGCGCGGCACCCTCCGGCGAGGCGAGTACCCCGAGCTCCTTCAGGGTGCCCAGTTCCTCGATGCCGGCCGCGACGTCGCCCACCGCGGCGGTGTAGAGACTCGCGGCGTTGTAGAGGTGCACCTCCCGCGCCTCCTCGTCGGTCGGCTTGTTCACCAGCTTCCAGGGGGCGGTCTTGAGGTCCTGGGTCACCGCCTCGAAGTTCTTCATGGCCCGCTTGGCGTTCTCCAGCGTGGCGACGAGGCGCGGACGCACCTCGATGACGGTCTCGTCCGCACTGCGAGCCAGCCCCTCGATGCGCTGCAGGACCGGGGAAACGCGCTGGGAAGCGTCCCGGAGGTTTTGCACGAGCTCGTCGATGCGCGGGCGATTGGCAGAGAGCAGCCCCTCCACGTCCGCCGCGGCCTTCCGCAGGCTCTCGAGGGCCGCGGTGACGCGCGGCTCCATTTTCTCGCCGTAGTCGGCCTTGAGCTGCACGATCGTCTCGTCGAGCGCCTTCGCCGCGGAACGGAGCCGGGCCAGCGCCTCCTCCACGGGGGCCTCGGCGTTGCGCACGATGCGCCGCGCATCCTCGATGGCACCTGCGACCTCCGCGAGGATCCCCTCCACCTTCGCCGGGAACTGCCGCTCCTGGAAGTCCGCCACGATGGAGTCGACGCCCTTGGCGGCGCGCTGCAGGTCCCCCACCATCGCCCGGGCGTCCTCGACGAGCTGCGTCGCACCGTCGATCGCCTCCTCGAAGGTGGCCAGCTTCGTGCCGGTCATCAGCGTCTGCGCATCGGCCAGGGCCCCGCTGCCGTAGAGGATGCGCATCGTCGTGATGCCGGTGATGGTCTGGGAGATGCGGAACGTCGCGTTCTGGTGGATCTCGGCGGTGGCATACACCTTGATCGTCACGGCCACCTTGCTCGTGTCCCCTACCTTGCGCGCCTCGACGCGCTCGACGCTCCCGATCCTTTGGCCCGCGAGGTAGACCGCGTCTCCCCCGCCGATCCCCCCCGCGTCTTCGAACAGGATCGTGTAATACCCCTTGTCGCGAAGCTGGTCGGTGCCGCCGCTCACGAGGAAGAGCCCTAGCCCCAGGATCCCCAACCCGAGGAGCACCACGATTCCCGCCCGCACTTCCAACGCCTTGCTTGCCATCTGTCAGCCTCCCAAGAGATCCTCGGCGAGATCGCGGCTCGCCAGACGCAGGGGGATCGGCCCTTCTGCCTTGCCCTGGATGAATTGCTGCACGATCGGGTCGGGGGAATTCCGGATCTCGTCCGGCGTCCCCTCGGCAATGAGTTGCCCGCGGTAGAGGAGCACCATCCGGTCCGCGATCCGGAAGGCGGAGTTCATCTCGTGCGTCACCACGATCGACGCGACGCCGAGTTTCTTCCCGAGCCCCGTGATCAGCTCGTCGATGACCGCGAGCATGACAGGATCGAGGCCCGCCCCCGGCTCGTCGTAGAAGATGACCTCGGGATCGAGGGCGATGGCGCGCGCCAGCCCGACGCGCTTGCGCATGCCGCCCGAGAGCTGGGAGGGGTTGAGGTGTTCGAAGTCCCGCAGCCCCACCATGTCGAGCTTGAGCTTGACGATGATGCGGATGATCTTCTCGTCGAGCTTGGTGTGCTCGCGGATCGGAAGGGAGATGTTTTCGCCCACGGTCATGGAGCCGAACAGGGCCCCGGACTGGAAGAGGATCCCGAATCGGCGCTTGAGCGGATACATCGCCTCCTCGCCCAGGTCGCCGATGTCTTGGCCGAACAGCTCGATCCGTCCCGCGTCCGCGCGTTCCGCGGCGATGAGGAGCCGGAGGAGCGTGCTCTTCCCGTGTCCCGACCCCCCCATGATGACGAGAGTCTCCCCCTTCCGCACCTCCAGGTTGATCCCCTGCAGGATCGGGCGGCCGTCGTAGCTCTTCTCCACGTCGCGGCAGCGGATGACGATGGGCGGTTCACCGCCGGACGAGGGTTCGGGAGCGCCCGGTTCGGCCATGATGGTCAGAAGTAGAACGCCACCGTGAGCAGGCAGTCGCCCAGGATGATGAGGATGATGGAGTAGACCACGGCGTTGGTGGTGGCGCGCCCCACCCCCTCGGCGCCGCCGCGCACCTGGAACCCTTGCGCCAGTCCCACCAGGCCGACGATGCAGCCGAAGAGGACGCTCTTCAGGCCCCCCACCCAGATGTCCTTGAACGTCAGCGCATCGATCATGCGGTCGTAGAATAGGGTCGGCGTCAGGTGGAGGAGGCCGGTGCAGACCACGAAGCCGCCGTAGATGCCGAAGAGGGTGCCGAGGAGCGTGACCATGGGGACCATGACCAGCACCGCGACGAGGCGCGGTACGCCGAGTACGCGCACCGGGTTGAGCGCCATCCCTTCCAGCGCCATGAGCTCCTCGCCCACCTTCATCGTGCCGATCTCGGCGGCCAGCGAGGCGCCCACGAAGCCGGCCATGATGATCCCCGTGAGGAGCGGCGCCAGTTCGCGCCAAAACCCCACGCCCATCGCAGCGCTGGTGTACTCGGTCACGCCGAACTCGTCGAGGATGTCGGCGACGGTGATGGCGAGGGTCACGCCGACGAAGAAGTTCACCAGGAAGACGATGGGAACGGAGTGGACGCCGACCCGGACCATCTGGCGGGCCGTCTCCGCCCCCCGGAGCCGGTACCCGCGGAACGGGGCGACCAGAAACCAATAGCCGAAGTCCGTCAGGAGCCTTCCGCAGGCGCCCAGGAAGCGCGCCAGCTCGAGGCCCTTCTTGCCCAGCGTCGCAAGCGACTCGCCGGCCACGCGCGATCAGCCTTCCAGCGCGGCCTGCACGGTGGGACGGATCTCGAAGAGATTGTCCAGGTTGGTGAGTTGGAAGACGCTCAGCACCGTGGTTCGAAGCCCGCAGAGGACCAGCTTGCCCTGATACTCGTGCACCCTCTGGAGCGCCTCGATCAGCGTCGCGAGCCCGGAGGAGTCGACAAAGGTGACCTTCTCCAGATCGATCACGATCTTGGGCGCGCGCTGCTCGAGGGCCACCTTCAACTCCCCGCGCAACTCCGGCGAGGAGTAGATGTCCACGCTGCCCTGCACGCTGACGAGCACGTCCTTGTTGCGGGTCTCCCGAGTGACTTTCATGCGTTCTCCTTCGCGCCGCCTTCCTTGCCCAATCGCTTCACCAGGGTCAGCGTGGTCCCGCCCCAGGCATTCTTCGCGTACCGGACCTCGTCCATGGACTTGCGCATCAAGTGCACCCCGAGGCCGCCGGGCCGCACATCCTCCAGCTCCCGGCCGCGGATCTGCGCAGGATCCACGAAGGTCCCGTAATCGTCCACGCGGATCTCCAGCGCCTCCTTGAAAAAACTCACGCGCAGATCGATCCGCTTGCCCGCCTCGCTCTTGTAGCAGTGGCGGATGACGTTCGCGCAGCCCTCCTGCACCGCGATCTGCACTTCCGCACGATCCTCCTCCGTGAGCCCGGAGATGCCGCACGCCTCGTCGATCATGATGCGGATGGGGCCCAGGAACCGGACCTCCGACGGGATCGTGACCCGGATGCCCCGCCACGCCTCAGCCACGCGCTGCCCCTTCGCCTCCCGCCTGCGTGACGGCGGCGGGCGCCCGCGTCGCGGAGGCATCCGCCGGCTGCCCGGCCTCCCACCATGCCCGCCAGCGGGCCACGATCCCCGCCCGGATCGGCTCCGCCATCCAGGGCTTGTAGCCGAAATCCCGCCCGCCGGCGGAGAGCGCGCGGAGGGTGTGGTAGGCCAGGTCCCGGATGTGGTCTTCGCGGTCGAGAAGGAGTTCGAAGGCCCGGGGGAGCTGCGCCTGGTCCGCCCTCGAGGCGAACTCGCGCGCAGCCTTGGTGCGCTTGACGTAGTTGGGGTGCCACAGGTCGTCGGGGTAGCGGTAGGAAGTCTCGACGCCGCGGCAGCCGGCGAGCAGGAGCGCCGCGAGGAGGAGAGGGCCGGGTCCCATGGGTTCGCGCATCATAGCGCGCCCGCCCCCGCTCCCCGTTTCCTCTTCGCCGGCCGGATCCATCCCTGCTCCGCGTACCAGCGCGCCGTCGCCGCCATCCCCTCCCGGAGCGCGATGCGCGGCTCCCAGCCCAGTTCCCGCCGCGCCCGCTGGGAAGAGCAGACCCAATACCGGGCCTTGAGGTCTTTCGCCTTGTCCCTCCCGAACACCGGGGTGCGCCCCGCGAGTCCCGCGAATTCGTCCGTAAGGACGCCGGCGAGGTCGAGGAGCGCGTCGGGGAGGGGGACCCGGAACAGTCTCCGCCCGTAGGCCGCGGAGAGCGCCTCCCCCACCTCGCCGTGGCTGCAGCCCGGACCATCGGAGAGGTAATAGAGCCGGTTCCGGGCCTCTTCCCGCGTGCCTGCGAGCAGGAGAGCCTCGGCGACATCCCCGGCGTGGAGGAGGTTGAATCGCCGCCCTCGTCCCTCCAGACCCGGGCGCAGCCCGGAGCGTGCCATCTGGAAGAAGGGCAGGATCGCCATGTCCCGGGGGCCGTAGATGGCCGGCGCGCGGAGGATGGCGTGGGGAACGGCGCCCAGAGCGGCGGGCAGGGCCTGCTCGGCGGCCAGCTTGCTCCGCCCGTAGTGCGTGAGTGGACGCGCGGGGTCCTCCTCGCGCACCGGGGTTCCGTCGTGGCTGGGGCCGCCGGCAGTCTGGCTCGAGACCAGGACGAAGCGGCTACAGGCGGGATTCGCGCGCGCCACCGCCGCGGCCAATCGGCGGGTGCCCTTCTCGTTCACCTCATAGAAGTCGGCCGGGCGCCGCGCGGCGATGAGGCCGGCGAGGTGGTAGACCGCATCCACCCCTTGCACCGCCTCCTCCAACCCCTCGGCTCGGCGCAAATCGCCGCGCACGATCTCCACCGGCAGCCCCCGCAGCGCGGCCTCGCCCCGCCCCGGACGCAGGAGGCAGCGCACGCGACAGCCGCGCTTCAGGAGCAGATCGACGAGGTGGCTCCCGAGAAAGCCGTGCCCCCCCGTGACGAGCACGCGATTGTCCTTTCTGCTTTGCATATAAGGTGTTGCGCCCGTTCGCAGGCTCGCCGAAGGGGACTATTCTATTGACACCCCCCGGGGGAGGGGATAGGAATACCGCGTCCCTTTCGCGGCTTGAAGGGGTGGTAGCTTATGGGTCGGCGCAGTCTCCCGGGCGATTCCGCAGGGACCGGGTGGATTCCTTCCCCTGGGTGCAAAAAGTCCACGTGAGCCTCTTCGACAAGTGCCGGCGGTACACCCGCCCCCAGAAAATCCAGGCGGCGAACCTCTATCCCTACTTCCACCCCATCCTCCTCTCCCACAACGCCACCGAGGTGACGATCGAGGGGCGCCGGATGGTCATGATCGGGTCCAATAACTACCTGGGCCTGACCCACCACCCCCGGGTCCAGGAGGCGGCCCGCACGGCGATCGAGGAGTTCGGGACGGGATGCAGCGGCTCACGCTTCCTCAACGGCACCCTGGAGCTCCATGTCGAGCTGGAACGGCGCCTCGCGGCCTATTTCCGCAAGGAGGCGGCCCTCACCTTCAGCACCGGGTTCCAGACCAATCTCGGCGTGCTGAGCGTGCTGGCCGGCAAGAACGACCTCGTCTTCTGCGACCGGGAGAACCACGCGTCGATCTTCGACGGCGCGCGGCTCAGCTTCGGCACGATCAAGAAGTACCGCCACAACGACATGGACGATCTGGATCGCCTCCTCGGGCAGTGCGATCCGGAGGCGGGGAAGCTGGTCGTCACCGACGGGGTTTTCTCCATGCTCGGGGACCTGGTCAACCTGCCGCGCCTCTCCGCGGTGGCCAAGAAGCACGGCGCCAAGGTCCTGGTGGATGACGCCCACGGCGTCGGCGTGCTGGGCAGCGGCGGGCGGGGCACCTGCGAGCACTTCGGCCTCGACGTCGATTTGATCACCGGCACCTTCTCGAAGTCCTTCGCCAGCCTCGGCGGGTTCGTGGTTGGCGACGCCGACGTGATCCAGTACGTCAAGCACCACGCGCGGGCGCTCATCTTCAGCGCCGCCATCACGCCGAGCAGCGCGGCGGCCGCGCTGGCCGCCCTCGACATCATGGAACGCGAACCGGAGCATCGCGAGCGGCTGCGCTCCAACGTGGAGTTCATGAAGAGGGGGTTCGCGAAGCTCGGCTTCGACACCAACGGCTGCGAAAGCGCCATCATCCCCCTCCGCATCGGCGACGACGCCGCGACCTTCATGGCGTGGCGTACGCTCTTCGACCAGGGGGTGTTCACAAACGCGGTCGTGCCGCCGGCGGTCCCTCAGGGGCAGAGCCTGCTGCGCACCTCCTACATGGCGACCCACACCCGGGAGCAGATGACGCGCTGCCTCGAGGTCTTCGCGCGGGTGGGACGCGAACTCCAGATCCTCCAGTGACCCTGGTCCTGGAGTCCGTGGGCGGCCGGCGGGCCCGCCGGCTCTTTCGCTCCCTCCCCAAGCTCCTGCACCGCGGCCATCCCGCCTTCATCCCCCCCATCCGCGCCTCCGTGAGCGCGGTGCTCGACCGGCGGCGCAACCCCTTCTGGCGCCACGCCGAGGGGGCCGAGTGGGTCGTGCGGCGCGCGGGCCGCCCCGTGGGCCGCATCGGCGCCTGCCACGACCGCGATCTGGAGGCGCGGGTCCCGGGCTGCGGGGTCGTCGGCTTCTTCGACTGCGCCGACGACGCCGAGGCTGCCTCCTCGCTCTTCGCCGCCGCCGAGGAGTGGCTCCTAGCACGTGGCCTGCGGAAGGCGCGGGGTCCTCTCAACTACTCCATCCACGACACCGCGGGGCTCCTCGTGGAGGGGTTCGACACGCCCCCGGTGGTGGACACCACCTGGAACCCGGCCTACCAGGTCGCGATGTGGGAGCGCTCGGGGTACGCCGGAGTCCAGGATCTCCTGGGAGTGGCGGGGCGCCTCGACGACGAGGGGTTCGGCCGCACCCGCGCCTTCGCCGCCCTGGCCCGCAGGAAGAACGTGACCGTACGTCCCATCGATCCGCGGCGCTTCCTCGACGACGTGGAACGGATCCGCCGGGTCTACAACGCCGCCTGGGACTCCAACTGGGGCCACGTCCCGGTCGGCCCGGAGGAGTTCGCCTTCAAGGCGAAAGACCTGAAGGCGATCCTCGACCCCGATCTGGTGCGCGTCGCGGAGCTCGAGGGCGAAGCGGTCGGCTTCCTGCTCTCGCTTCCCGACCTCAACGTCGTCGCGCGCCGCTGCGGCGGAAGGCTCTTTCCCCTCGGGTGGCTCCACTTCCTGCGGGCGCGCAAGACGGTGCGTCGGGCCCGCTGCGTGGCGCTCGGCGTCGTGCCGGACCGGCGTATGCGCGGCCTGGAGGCGCTCCTGCTCGCCGACAGCTTCTCCAGGATCCGCGAGCGGTACGAGTGGTGCGAGGCCTCCTGGGTGCTGGAACACAACGCGGCCCTGCTGAACGGCCTGGGGCACTACGGGCTCCACCCCTACAAGCGTTGGCGGCTCTACGAGAAGGATCTTGCGGAAGGGGGGCGGGGGTAGAACCGTCCAAAGGCTGCATGAGGCGCCTTCTCCTCGCTCCCCTCCTCGCCCTCGCAGCCGCGGCCGAGGCGCGCTTCGACGCGTCTGCCTACTTCGAGGCGGGGGTCGACTACCTGCGCGTGGGACTCTACTCCCGCGCCCGGGGCGCGCTCTGCGAGTGCGTGCTCCTCGCCCCGGAGCAGCCGGTGGCGCTCGCCTTCCTGGGAGTGGCGGTGGCGGCCGAGGGCGGCAACGCCGCCGACAGCGCGCTCATCCTGCGGCGGTCCCTCGCGGCGCTTCCCGACGGAAAGGCGCTGCACTTCGACCTGCGCGAACTGCTCCCCTCGGGCCGCGCCTACGCCCTCCTCCGGTCCGACCTCCAGCGCGCACGAACGCGCGGCGCGAGGGGAGCCCTGGAGGTGCTGGCGTTCCTCGAAACCTTCGGGGCGGGCGGCCGTGCGCTCGAGGAGTTGGAAGCGTCCGCGGCCGGCGATCCCTTCGCGGCGACGCTCCGACGGATCAGCCGGCTCCGGCCGAACCGCCCTCCCGTTCGAGAAGAGGGCGGTTCTTCGTCCACCACTCTTCCCACTGTTTCTCGATGCCCCGCCGCTGCTTGACCGACATCGTCGGGTCGTAGCCGAAGGTGATGCGCGCGCCGAGCGCATCCAGGGAGATGTCGCTCAGCGCGCGGTCGCACATGTAGCCGACATACTCCCGCTTTCCCCCGACCTGCTTGATGAGGGCGGGGATCGCCCGCACCGCCACCTTCCCGAACTTCCCCAGGGACCACGCGGCGCCTCGCAGCACGAGATCGTCCTCGTCGTTCTCCAGCACCTGGACCAGAGGTGCGATCGCGGACGGGTCCATGAGCTCGCCCAGCCGGACTGCCGCGGTGTAGCGCTCCCGGGGGGTGGCCTCCTTGGCCTGCAGCTTCGCGACGTATTCGCGGACGAGCCGATCCTGCTCCGCCTGACGGGGATCGACCGGCGGGGGATCGGGCTGCTTCGGGGTCTCGGGGGAGACGGGAGGCGTGGTCTTTTGCGCGGCGGCTTCCCGGCGGAACTTTTCCATCTCTCGCGCCAGGATCTCCGTCAGATCTCCGCGGCTGATGCCGGTCCGGCTGGCCAGCGCGTCCATGGCCGCAAGGAGGTTGCGGTCGCGTTCGAGAGACGCCTTCTCGCGGTCCAGGGCACCCTGCTCCGCCTCCGCCTGGTCGCGCCTGAGCGCGTCGAGCCTCTCCTGCTGCGCCCGCAGCGCGTCGGAAAGCGCGACGAGACCCTCGCGGGTGCGCTGGTGCGCCTCCTCGAGACGCAGGCTCACGGCGGCCACGTCGTCGGGCGCCGCGGTAGGCGGAAGTTTCAGGACGGGAGGCGTGCGCGTCGCCTCGCGGTAGAGGAGGAACGCGGTCGCACCCACCACGAAGAGCAGCGCCGCGACCATCACCGCTCCCACGCCCTGCTTGGGGGGAACGGGCGCGGATGCGGGCAGCCCCTCCACCGTCGAGCAGGAGGCGCAGACGTAGCCGCCGGGTGCAGCGATGGCTCTCCCACTCGCCACTTCCGCCACCGGGATGGAGATCCCGCAGCGCTGGCAGAAGTGGAGCTGGATCTCCCCGGGAACGAGGCTCGCCTTTTCGGGAGGCATGGCCCGATTGTAAACGGCCGGCCGGGGAGGGTTTCATGAGAGTTCGGGCGCGCATCGCCACGGGACGTATCCCACCGAGACCTTCGCCCTCATCCACCCCTCCCGCCGGCCCGGCTGGAACTTCGCCAGGGAGGCCCGCGCCGGCAGCCACGGAGCATGCCGCCACGCTTCCCGCCGCGAGCCCTCTCCGCCTTGGCGGTGCCCAGGGCCGCAGGTAGGCGCAAGCAAAGGGGAGCCCCGCCTCGTCCTGCCCAAGACCCCGGCGCGAGGCACGCCGGGCTGGGCCCGCGCCTCCGACGGACGCCCCCCTGGGCCGGAGCCGTTACGCGAGCCCGACGCGCTCTTTCATCAGCCGCCCGACCTTGAACTTCACGATCTTCTTGGCCGGAACGCTCACCTTTTCGAGGGTGCGGGGGTTTTGCGCCTTGCGCGCGGCTCGCTTCTTGATCTCGAATACCCCGAACTCGCGGAACTCGAGCCGGTTGCCTCGCGCCAGCTCCGTGATGATCTCGTCCAGAAACATCTGGATGATGTCCTTGGTGATCACCTTGGTCTGGCCCGTGCGGTCCGCGATGCGGCTCACCAGTTCCTTCTTCGTTACGGTGGAATCCTCGTCGCGGGAGTGCCGGGTCGGAGGGGCATGGGGTCGCAGGGGCGCAACCCCGGGGACGGCCGAAGGGCCGCGGGAGTGGGAGGGATTATGCTCACCGGTCATGCTTGGTCACTCATTTCCGGTCGGCTAGAGCCGGAACGCCTTATATCCTTTATCCATCGGCTCTTACGTCCTTGAATCTAGACTCCATCGTGCGGCAGTCAACGCCATTTTTTTCGGCAAATCGGGAACTGGCAAGGGTTTACGCTCGCCGGGGCCCTGCCACTCTCGCCCTGTCGACCTAACCAATGGATTCACAACAGGTTACATCAGCAAGGCTCCCGGCGTCCATTCAGGATATAGTTCCGGCTATGGCCGAATCCCTCCCGAACACCCTCGAGCTGCGTGAGATCAAGTACTCGCCCAAGACGCCCGCCGCCGAGCGCATCGCAACCGCGGCCAGACTCGCGAACGCGGGGCGCCTCACCGAGGCGCTCGACCTCTCCCTGCTCGCTCGCGACGAAGAGGGGATTGCCGGTCTGCGAAAGCGGGCTGTGGAGGAGGGGCAGGTGATCCTCCTGCTCGCGCTCAGTAGGGATGGCCGTCCGGTCGCGGCGACGGAGTGGAAGCGGGCCGGCGCGGCGGCAGAGAAGGCCGGCCGGTGGCGCGAGGCGTTCCGCGCGTTCAGCGAAGCGGGGGATGAGGAGGCGCTGATCCGCCTGAGGGAGCGGCTCCCCGATTACGAACTCTGGCAGCCCCAAGGGAAGTAGGGCTATTCGTCTCCCTCGCCCTCACCCGTCTTCTCCCCCTCCCGCTTCTTCGGCACCGGCGCATCCTGGAGGACCTTTTCGAGGAACTGGTCGTGTTCGCGCTGGAGGCGCGCCCAGTCCTCCTGGGTCTTCAGCGCGAAGATCTCCTCGAAGGCGTGGTAGACGCTCTCCCACCGTTCCGCGACGTTGGGATCGGCGCGGAACGCGGGCGGCTTCCTGCGGCCGCGCATGGCGGTGAGGATGAAATCCAGGAAGGGCTTGCGGTACTTCCCGTTCTCGTACTCGTTGAGGAAGTAGACCAGGTACCAGCTCTGCGCGTAGAGCGAGCTGAAATAGACCGGCTGGTTGAGGAACTTCTCCGCCGCCTCGGACGCCTTGCTCCGCGCCTCCTCCAGCCAGAAATTTGCGATCCACTGGTTGAATTCGGAGTAGTTGCCGCGCTCCGCCAGGTAGCGGATCGGGATGAGCGGGATGCCGTTCTTCTTCATGAACCGGAGCCAGTCGGCGCGCCCGAGGGCGTACCAGGAGAACTGGATCTCCCCGGTCTCGGGGTGGACCCGGCAGGATCCACCCACGTACTCCGCCCAACCCTCCCCGAACCAGGCCGACTCGAACTCCTCGCTGTAGTTCACCCCCCGCTTCTCGGGATCCTTGGAGAAAAACCACTGGATCTGGTGGGTGGACTCATGGGCCATGACGTTGTCGTTGCTGATCCCCTCCGCCTCGGCGTCCTCCCGCTCGTAGAGGAAGACCCAGCGGTTTTTCGGCGAGAAGTAGCCCAGCACTCCCCCTGCGATCTCGTGGCCCGTGGCGTCCCGGTTGTAGCGATCGAACCCCTCGCGATCCTCGAAGACCCACTGGAAGAGCAGGTCCGAGGGCTTGAACTCCGGAAGGCCCAGGGGCTTGCGGTAGCGCTCCTCGAAGTTCGCCACGTAGGCCCGGTAGAGCTTGCGCAGCCGCTGGAGACGCGGCTGCAGCTCCTCCGTCTTCTTGGCGATGCGGGCTTTCGCCTCTTCCGCAGTCTCTCCCTGGACCGGCTTGGGGAAGAGCTCCCGCGACCCGACGAAGAGGATGAAGGGGTGGGCGTCGATATAGGTGGCGCCGTAGTGCGAGAGGACAGGATCGGTCTCCAGGACGCGGACGATGCCCGCCTGGATCTCCTTGAAGGTCGGATCGGCGTCGCACTTCTTCTTCCAGGCGACGAAGTCGTCGAAACGGACCTTTTCCGCCTCGTACTCCTCGGGGCTCATCCAGAGCGGGTCCCCCTTCTGCACCCGCTCTTCGTAGGCCGTGAGGAGTTCGCGCCGCTCCCGCGGGAGTTCGCGGAAGCTCTCCTCCATGGAGCGCCAGACCTCGGCGAAGTCGGGGTAGTCACGCAGCGACTTGCGCCCGAAGAACTCGTTGGCCTCGCGATGGGCCGGCTTCAGCTTCAAGAGATCGCCGTAGAGCTTGTCCGCCTTCGGCTTCCAGAAGCCCTGGTCGACGGTGAACCCGCTCCGCTGCGCCTCGGCGAGGATCGTCTCGATCGCCGCGACGTCGAGGGACTTGGGGGAACGGTCGGGGTTGGTCGTCGCCTGGAGCCACCACGCCTCGGGGGAGAGCTTCACCGGCTCGGGCGCGCGGGCCGCGCCGCCCCCGCCCCCTCCCCCCGCCATCGTCCCGCCGCCGCCCCCGCCCTTGCCGGAGCTCAGCGCGAGGGCGACCACGATGGCCAAGACGATCGCCCCGCCGGCCACGAGGAGCGGCGCGCGGCTGCGCGGAGCCCTCCCGGCGTCGGGCGCGTCCCCGGAAGAGCGCCGGCTGCGGCGCGAGGTGGCAGGCGCCTCCTTCTCCTGCGGCGCTTTCGGCTTGAAGGCCGGCCCGGCGTCCTTGAGGGACCGTTTCGCCACCGCCGCTTCCCCCACGGTGAGCACCGTGCCGCAGGCGGAGCAGGCGAACTTGGAGCCCTTCTGCAATTGCGCGACGTCGAGCACCGATCCGCAACCGCCGCACTTCTGGGTTCTCATGGTGTTCCTTTCTACCTGCCCGGACCGAGGCTTGCCACGCGCTGACGCACCAAGGCGTCGAGAGCGGCCCATCCGGAGCGCCCTCCGGCAAAAAAGCACGCTTCAAACGAGTCCTCTCCCCCCCGCCGCCCCTCGATCTGGGCGAGGAGGAACCGGGAGAACCCCGGCCGGTAGTTCCCGCCGTGCAGCACCTCGGCCAGCACCCAGGCCAGGTCGGCGTAGGACTCCCGCACGGTGAGTGGGAACGGCCCGTCGGCGGTCTCCTCCACCGGCTCGCGATACTGCTCCAGTTCGTGCCAGCTTTCCCGGTCGGCGATGCGCTGGATCGGGGGAAGCGCCCGGCCGGCCTCGTTCGCCCGCCGCAGGGAGGCCCCCAACTCGCTCTTCGCGACGCGGCGCGCAGCGAGAAGCGACGCCCAGCCCTCCTGGATCCAGAGCGCGCGCGAGCTGTCGAGGTGCCGTTTCCCCGGGACGGAGGCGTCGATCGACCAGTGGGCCAAGAGTTGCAGGCAGCCCAGGTAGGCGGCCGTCTCCCCCACCGGGTCGCTCGCCTCGGCGCGCTCCTGCGCCGGTTCGAAAAGGAAGGCCCAGCCGTCCCGCTTGCGCAGGTGTCCCGTCCGGTAGGCGCGCACCTGCCCGCGGCTGCCGGTGCGCTCGCAGAAATCGAGGTAGGTCGCCTCGTCGGCGAAGACCCACTGGAAGAAGAGATCGCCGGGCGCAATCGGGTGGGCGGCGAGGAGCTCGGGATAGAGCGCCTTGAGATCGTCCACGAGCCCGGTGTAGATCGCGGCGCGGGCGGCGAGGGCCTTCTCGTAGACCGAGGCGCGCCCGGCGACACGCGCGTTCTCCGCCTCTTCGCTCTCGCCGCGGATCCTTCGCAGGTCCCGCGCGGTGTAGAAGACGAGGAAGGGCCCCGCCTGCATCTGGACGAAGGCGTACTCCTGGAGCGCGCCGTCGCTGCGCACCATCTGGAGCGCGCGCTGGAGGGCGCGGTAGGCTGGATCCTCCGCCATGCGGCGGAGGTGCTCCTCCGCGTCCTTCAGGAGAGCCGACGTCCGCGCCCACTCCTCCTCGTCGAGGAAGATCGACTCGCCCGCCTGCACGCGGTCGTCGTAGAGCCCGAGGAGCGTTTCGATCGTCTCGTGCGGGGTGCGCGCGCCGAGCATCCGGTCCCAGAGCTCGCGGAACCCGGGATGGGTCTGGAGCACGCGCCTCCCGGCCGCCGCGTTCGCCTCCGTGTCCAGGGGGTCCATCGAGAGGATGCGCTCGAAGGCCCAGCGGCGCCGTTCCGCCCACCAGAGGCGGTCGGCGGCAAAGCCCTGCCGCTCCCCGTCCGCGAGCACCGCGCGCAGTTCGCGGGGGGCCAGGAGACGCTCCGCGCCGGAGGGCCGCGCGGTCGCGCGGGTCCACCAGGTCTCGCGGTCCTGGGACGCCTCCGTCGGGGGCGCCGCCGGCGCAGGCCCGGCCTCGTCCCGCGGGAGAAGCGCGAACAGGCCCCCTCCGACGAGGAGCAGACCGAGGAGAGCGAGTCCGCGCCGTCCGCCTCCGCGGGTCACCGGCCCGGATGCCGGCACCGCGATCGACTTGCCGCAATGAGCGCAGGGAAAGCGCGCGCCGGGTCGCTGGGTGGATGCGTCCGCGGGGGCTCCGCAGGAGGGGCAGGGCAGAATGAGGGCCAATCTCTCGCTTCCCGGCGGGGCATTGTAGCGGAGGGGCGCGGCTACGATGTGCGCCATGGTGGGTCTGGGCGCCCGACTGGAGCGGCTCGCGCGCCGCTCCGATCCGCGGCGGTTGGCGCGCGATCCGCTCGGCGTCGTGCGCGCCTCGCAGGACCGCGAGGGAGCGGCCCTCCTCACCGCCTGCCTGGCGTTCGGGAACGCGCGGTCGATCCGCGTGGCGGCGGCCCGGGCCATCGAAGCGTGGGAGGGGGGCGGGGGCCCCCCGCGCGGCTTCCGCTACCGCTGGATCGGCGAGGGGGACCTCGCGCGGCTCTTCGGCTCCTTGCGCGAAGCTCGGGCGCGGCACGGGTCCCTCGAGATGGCGTTCCTGCGTCACGACCGGCCGGAGTCGGCGGACGTGGGCGCCGGACTCGACGGCTTTTCCAGCGAACTGCGGGGCCGGCGCCCCACCCCCGGGTTGCGGTTCCTGCTGCCGCGGCCGCGGGACGGGAGCGCGTGCAAGCGGTCCCTGCTCTTCCTGCGGTGGGTGGCGCGGCCGGACGACGGGGCCGACCTGGGCCTGTGGAGTGGTCTCTCCCCCCGCCGGCTGGTCGTCCCCCTCGATACCCACGTGCATCGGATCGCCTACTGGCTCGGGCTCACGGGGCGGAAGGCGCCCTCCTGGCGGGCGGCCCTGGAGGTTACGGCGGCGCTGCGGCGATTCGATCCGCTCGATCCGGTCCGCTACGACTTCGCCCTCGCGCACCTCGGGATTTCGGGCGACTGCCCGCGCAGCCCGGTCGCCACCCTTTGCGCGCCCTGCCCGCTCCGACCGCACTGCCGCGCGTGGACCTGAGCGTCACCACTCGATGCCGTGCGTGCGTCCCTCGACTCGCGCCCACTCCTCCGCTTCCTTGCGCGTGTCGAAGGTCTCGCCGGGTACGAGTTCGCTCAGCGCCTTTTTTACGTAGGGAAGGTTGGAGTCCCACTCTTCCCAGCGCTCTTTCCACCAGGAGGCCGGCGGGTTTTTCGGGTCGTCGATCCGCCCCGGTCTCGGCTCATCGAGCTCCTCGGCGAGGAGGCGGAACGCCTCCTTCGCCTTCACCCCGCCGAAGTAGCGCGCGGCGGCCTTGCGCCCCTCCGCGCTCTCCTTCTTGAACCACTTCTCGGCATCCTTGTAGGCCTTGACGTAGCCGGTCTTTCCGAGCGCGACGAGGAGGGCGCAGGCCACGTCGATGCGCTTTTCGTTTTGCAGCGCGCGGTGGAGCGCCGCGCCCGCTTTCGCCGCGTCGCTCTGGCGCGCGCAGGCCACCGCCGCTTCGATGGCCACGAACCGGTTCCTCTCCCCGATCAACTTCACCAGCGTCTTGAGGATCTCAGGATGGTCCCAGTCGCCCAGCTTCTTCACCAATTCGGCCTTCGCAGGCTCCTCGTCCGCCTCCTTGTAGGCAGCCTGGAAGCGGGCGATCTTGTCGCGCGCGACCGCGGGATCCTCGATCTTCACCCCGGGCTCCCCCACCTCCACTTCGCCGGCCGGCTTGGGCTTGGGCTCCGGCGCCGGCGGCGCCTCGTCGTCCGCGCTGGTCAGGGCGAAGGTGAGGAGGAGCATCCAGAGAGTGCGCATAGGGACCTACCTACCCCCTCAAGGATAGCAAGCCGGGACCGCTCAATCCCTGGCGGTTTCCGATACCCTCTTGGGGAATGCCCCCCGAAATGCTCGTCGACCTCTCCCGAGTCGATTTGGAGCGCGTGGAGTTCGGGATGGAGGAGATCCGCCGCCGGAACCCCCACCGTTTCGAAATGGAGCTCTTGAGCGCCGTCCTGGCGTTCCGGCCCGACGAGGGCTACATCGTGGGGGAAAACCGCATCCCCAAGGAGCCGTTCTGGGCGCGGGGCCACATCCCGGGAAGGCCGCTCTTTCCCGGGGTCCTCATGGTGGAAACCGCGGCGCAACTCTGCAGCTTTTACTGGCGCTGCGCCTACCCCGAGGTGGAGAAGTTCTTCGGCTTCGGGGGCATCGAGAACACCCGCTTTCGAGGCACCGTCGTGCCCGGCGACCGCCTGATTGTCGTGGGCCGATCCCAAGAGGTTAAGCCCCGCCGCGCCATCTTCGACGCGCAGGGATTCCTCGACGACCGCATGGTCTTCGAAACCCGCATCATCGGCATCCCGTTCTAGGGATTTGCATTGCAACGCCTCGGACGTCGTAAGCACTTGCGGCGAATCGCGTAGCGGCGACGAGGTGCGCCAGCTGGAGTTTCGCGGTTTCACGCGGCGACGAGCCCCAGTTCTAGGAGGTTTTCGGCGATTTGGTGGAGGCGCTTGGGGAGGCGCATCCGTCGAAAATACTCTTGGCCAATCTTGCGGCGAC
>Ga0187893_10006486_pt1 | contig 19979 bp, 22 predicted proteins | sample MA1701074metaG_FD_139574 | JGI IMG/M metagenome (GOLD analysis project Ga0187893, IMG submission 139574) | White microbial mat communities from a basaltic lava cave in the Kipuka Kanohina Cave System on the Island of Hawaii, USA - MA170107-4 metaG ...
CGGATCGCTGCGCGAGAGTCTGCGCGACCGCGAGCTCGTGCGCCTGAACGTCGGCATCTTCATCCTGCACGTCGTGCTGTACGCGATGTTCATGGTGGTGCCGCCGCTCCTGGTGCAGGGCGGGCTGCCGCTGCCCGAGCACTGGAAGGTCTACCTGCCCGTGGTCGGGGCGTCGTTCGTGCTCATGCTCCCGGCGATCCTGTATGCCGACCGGCAGAACCGGCCGAAGCCGGTGCTGGTCGCGGCGGTGATCGTGCTGTGCGGGGTCGAGGCGCTGCTCGTGGTCGCCGGCGGAGGCATCGCGGTCCTCGCCGCCCTGATGCTCGGGTTCTTCGTCGCGTTCAATGTGCTGGAGGCGCTGCTGCCTTCGCTCGTATCGCGCATCGCTCCCGCCCATGGCCGCGGAACCGCGATCGGCGTATACAACACCACCCAGACCCTGGGGGTGTTCTTCGGCGGGCTGCTCGGGGGCTGGGTGGCGAGCCGTTACGGGACTACCGGAGTATTCGCGACCTGCGCCTTGCTATCGGCCCTGTGGCTTGCAGTCGCCGTCGGCATGCGGCCGCCGGCCGCGGTCAACGAGGTTCCGAGTCTCACGTTTTAAGTCGTGCCGTAAACTGATTACTGGGGAGGTGTCACATGGCATCGGTCAACAAGGTCATCCTGGTCGGCAATCTCGGGCGCGATCCGGAAACGCGCTACATGCCCGACGGTGCTGCGATTACCAACGCATCGGTGGCGACCTCGTTTCAATGGAACGACAAGGCGAGCGGCGAGAAGAAAGAGGAGACCGAGTGGCACCGGATCGTCTTCCGCGGCAAGCTCGCCGAGATCGCGGGCGAGTACCTGAAGAAGGGCTCGCAGGTCTACGTCGAAGGCCGTTTGCGCACCCGCAAGTGGCAGGACAAGGAGGGGCAGGACCGCTACACCACCGAAGTCGTCGCCGAGCGCATGCAGATGCTCGGCTCACGCTCGGGCGCGGGCGAGCCGCGGGGCGAACCCAAGGCGGAGCCGGCCATGGAGTCCAAGGCCGCCGAGCCCAAGGCGGGCGCCAAGAAGCCGGCGGGCAAATTCGACGACCTGGAGGACGATATTCCTTTCTGAAATCAGGGATATAATCGCTGGATGCCGATTTACGAATACCGCTGCAGCGACTGTGGCCGGGAGCAAGAGGTCTTGCAGAAAGTGAGCGAGCCCCCGCTAACCATCTGTCCGGCTTGCGGCAAGCCGGGGTTGCAGAAGCTATTGAGCGCCGCAGGGTTTCAGCTGAAGGGCAGCGGCTGGTACGCGACCGATTTCAAGAACAAGAAGGCGCCCGAGAAGAAACCCGAGGCCAAGACCGAAACCAAGACGGAAGAAAAGAAACCGGATGCCAAGCCGGCATCTACGCCCGCCTCGACGGACTGATTCCGCGCTAAATTCCTGAGCGGCCCGGCGCGAGCCGGGCCTTTTCATTTGAAAAAGTACCTCATTACCGGCCTGCTGATCTGGATCCCGTTGGTGATCACCATCTGGGTGCTGAAGCTCGTGGTCGACGTGCTCGACCAGTCGCTGCTGCTGCTGCCCATCGGGCTGCATACCGAGAACTGGCTCGGCGTGCACATTCCCGGGCTGGGCGCGATCCTGACGGTGCTCATCGTGTTCGCCACCGGCGTGTTCGCCACCAACTTCTTCGGCGCCCAGCTGGTCGAGCTGTGGCACGAGGTCCTGCACCGCATCCCGGTGGTGAACTGGGTCTACTCGAGCGTCAAGCAGATCTCCGACACGCTGTTCTCCTCGAGCGGCCAGGCGTTCCGGAAGGCGCTGCTGGTGCAGTGGCCGCAGCAGGGCATGTGGACCATCGGCTTCCTCACCGGCACGCCCGGCGGCGGGGTGGCGGGCCACCTGCCGCCCGACTCGGTCGCGGTCTACGTCCCGACCACGCCCAACCCCACCGGCGGCTATTTCGTGATCGTGGCGCGCAAGGACGTGATCGAGCTCGACATGAGCGTCGAGCAGGCGCTCAAGTACGTGATCTCGATGGGCGTGGTGCCGCCGCAGCGCTGATGCGAAGCCACTACTGCGGGGCAATCTCCGCCGCGCTCGTCGAGCGCACGGTGACGCTGTGCGGCTGGGCGCACCGGCGGCGCGACCACGGCGGCGTGATCTTCGTCGACCTGCGCGACCGCGAAGGCCTGGCGCAGGTGGTGTTCCATCCGGACCGGCAGGACGCGTTCCGCGTTGCCGAGCGCGTGCGCGGCGAGTACGTCCTGCGCGTCACCGGCAAGGTGCGCCGGCGCCCCGAGGGCACGGTGAATCCCGATCTCGCTTCCGGCGAAGTGGAGGTGCTGGTGCACGAGGTCGAGATCCTGAACGCCTCGGCGACGCCGCCGTTCCAGATCGACGACGAGAACCTCGCCGAGGACACCCGGCTGCAGTACCGCGTGCTCGACCTGCGCCGCGCGCCGATGCAGCGCAACCTGCGCCTGCGCCACCGCGCCGCGACCGCGGTGCGGCGCTTCCTCGACGAGCACGGCTTCGTCGACGTCGAGACCCCGGTGCTCTACAAGTCCACGCCCGAGGGTGCGCGCGAGTTCCTGGTGCCCTCGCGGCTGCACGACGGCCACTTCTATGCCCTGCCGCAGTCGCCGCAGCTCTTCAAGCAGCTCCTGATGGTGGCGGGCTTCGACCGCTACTACCAGATCGTCAAGTGCTTCCGCGACGAGGACCTGCGCGCCGACCGCCAGCCCGAGTTCACCCAGATCGACATCGAGACTTCGTTCCTCCCCGAGCACGAGATCCGCGGCCTGATGGAGGAGCTGCTGCGCTTCGTGTTCCGCGAGACGATCGGCGCCGAGCTGCCGGCGCCGTTCCCGGTGCTCACCTGGGACGAGGCGATGCGCGACTACGGCAGCGACAAGCCCGACCTGCGCGTGCCGCTCAAGCTCGCCGAGCTGACCGACGCGATGAAGGACGTCGAGTTCAAGGTGTTCGCCGGTCCGGCCAACGCGCGCGGCGGCCGGGTGTGCGCGCTGCGCGTGCCCGGCGGCGGGGCGCTCACGCGCAGCGAGCTCGACGCCTACACCGAGTTTGCGAAGGGGCAGGGCGCCAAGGGCCTCGCGTGGATCAAGGTCAACGAGCGCGCGAAGGGCGCCGCGGGGCTGCAGTCGCCGATCGTGAAGAACCTTCATGAGCGAGCTCTCTCGGCCATTCTGGAGCGCACCGGTGGCGCCGATGGAGACGTCATCCTGTTCGGCGCGGACCGCGAGACGGCGGTGAACGCCACCATGGGCGCGCTGCGGCAGAAGGCCGCACGCGACCGCGGGCTGGCGCAGGAGGGCTGGCGGCCGCTGTGGGTGGTCGACTTCCCGATGTTCGAGCGCGACGAGGAAAGCGGCGCGTGGAAAGCGCGCCACCACCCCTTCACCAGCCCCAAGGACGGCCACGAAGATCTTATCGAAGCCGCGCCCGAGAAGGCCTACGCCAAGGCCTACGACTTCGTGCTGAACGGCTGGGAGATCGGCGGCGGCTCGGTGCGCATCCACCGCGGGGAAGTGCAGCAGAAGGTGTTCCGCGCGCTGAAGATCAGCGCCGAGGAGCAGCGCACGAAGTTCGGCTTCCTGCTCGATGCGCTCAAGTACGGCGCGCCGCCGCACGGCGGCATCGCTTTCGGATTCGATCGGATGGTCGCCCTGATGGCGGGTGTGGACGCCATTCGCGACGTGATCGCCTTCCCGAAGACCCAGCGCGGCCAGGATCTGCTCACCGGCACGCCCAGCCCGGTCACCGAGAAGCAGCTGCGCGAGCTCCACCTGCGCCTGAGGAACCCGCCGCAATCGTGAGCTGGCTCGCGGTCGCGGCGCTGGCGCTCGCGTTCTCCAGCGAGATTCCCGTAGCGCAGCTGCCGCCGGAGGCGCGCGAAACTCTTGAAGTAATAAGGAAGAATGGCCCGTTTGCGTACTCGCAGGATGGCCGGGTGTTTCGCAACCGCGAAGAATTGCTGCCGAAGCGCGGACAGGCTTACTACCGCGAATACACGGTGAAGACGCCGGGCGCCAGGGATCGCGGCGCGCGGCGCATCGTGGTCGGCGGCAAGGGCGAGCTCTACTACACCGAGGACCATTACCGCAGCTTCAGGCGCATCATCGAGTGATGGGCAAGCTGATCGACCGCCTGCAGGACCCCAGGCGCTCCGGCGTCTACCGCGCCGCGCGCGCCGACGAGACCCTCGACGCGGTGAAGGGCTCGGGGCTCTCGGCTGCGCGGATCGAGTTCGCCGAAAAAGGCAAATTGTTGAAAAACATCGCCGCCGCGCTGGATTTTCCGGACTGGTTCGGCGAAAACTGGGACGCGCTGGAGGACTGCCTTACGGATTTGTCTTGGCGAGAAGCTCCGGGATACGTGGTCATCTTTGAAAATCCCAGACAAAGCGATGACCTGGGGGTGCTGATCGATGTCGTGCGCGCGGCCGCGGAGTCCTGGGCCGGCCGCGGCAAGCCCTTCTTCGCGCTGTTCATCGACCCGGCGCGCACGCTCCCGCTGCCGGACCTGTTCAAGGAGAAATGAAGCTCCCGCTTTCGGTCCTGGTGGTGGTGCACACGGCCGGGCGCGAGGTGCTGCTCGTCGAGCGCGCGGCGCGGCCCGGCTTCTGGCAGTCGGTCACCGGGTCGCTCGACCGGCCCGACGAGCCGTTCGTCGCGGCCGCGGCGCGCGAGGTGCGCGAGGAGACCGGCATCGACCCGGCGCTCGGGGTGCTCGAGCGCTGGGATGTCGCGTACACGTTCGAGATCTACGCGCAATGGCGGCATCGCTTCGCGCCGGGCGTGACGCACAACACCGAGCGCCTGTTCAGCCTCGCGCTGCCGGAGCGCCCGGCGGTCGCGCTCGCGCCGCAGGAGCACACCGCGTTCACCTGGCTGCCGTGGCGCGAGGCGGCAAGCAAGTGCTTCTCGTGGTCGAACCGGGACGCGATTCTCATGATCGGCGCCGCGCTGCTCGCCGCGGGCTGCGAGAGCACCGACGTGCGGCTCGCGCCGCACCTCGAGGCGGGCGAGCCGCGGGTGCGGGATTGCGCCGGGTGGTATCGCGCGCTCGACGCGGAGATCGACGCGGCGGGCGTGCGCGACGCGCAGCACACGCGCGTGCCCGGCTTTCCGCACCTGCGCGTCGACCGCCTGCTCGCCTCGCTGCGCGCGCGCGCCGCCGAAAGCGACACGGCGCTGCGGGTGTTCGGCGAGCGGCTCGCCGCGCTCGACCTCGAGGCGCGGCGCCACGAGATCCAGAACCTTCCCGGCATGACGCGCGAGCAGCGCGAGCAGGCGCTGCGCCGCGCGCGCGATTGCGCCGGGGTGCTGCGCGGCGCCGACCTCGCCGGCTGCGAGAGCCGCGCGGCGCTGCTCGACGCGGCGCGGGTGCCCGACGACTACTCGACCGCATACCGCGTGCTGGGGCTGTATTTCCTCACCCGGATTCCCTTCGCCGCGGGGGTGCGGCAATGGCAGGAGGACACGCGCGCCGCGTTCCGGCGCGAGCCCGATCCCGCGGTGAGCCGCGTGCGGTTTGCGCCGCCCCCCGCGCCGCCGCTGCCGCGCAACGCCGTGGCCGGCCTGCTCGCGCGCGGCATCTTCGACGCGCTCGGCCAGCCCTTGCTGTCGGAGCGCGACGTCGAGCGCCTCGCGCTCGCCCACGCGCCGAGCTTCGATCTCGAGGTGCGCGGCGATTTCGACCGCTTCGGCCGGCTGCGCTGGCGCCGCGGCGCGACAGTCCCCGAGGTCGATGCCGCCGAGCCCGCGGTGTACGTGCAGGCCGGGTACACGCGCTACAAGGACCAGGTGCTGGTCCAGCTTGTCTACACGATCTGGTTTCCGGAACGCCCGCGGCGCGGCGCGGTCGATGTTCTTGCCGGGCGGCTCGACGGGCTGGTGTGGCGCGTGACGCTCGCGCCGGACGGCACACCGCTCATCTATGACTCGATCCATCCCTGCGGCTGCCACCACCTGTTCTTCCCCACGCCGCGCGCCCGGCCGCAGCCGGCGCCCGACGCGCTCGAGGAGTGGGCGTTCGTGCCGCAGTCGCTGCCGGGCGTCGGCGAGGGCGAGCGCCCGGTGCTGACCGTCGCCTCCGGCACGCATTACCTCGAGCGCGTGGGCCTGGTGCGCGGCACCGACAGCGTGGTGCGCTACACCCTGCGCTCCTACGACGAGCTGCGCTCCCTGCAGCGCGCCGCCGGGCACGCCAGCGCCTTCGGCCCCGACGGGCTGATCGCCGGCACCGAGCGGCTCGAGCGGTTCCTGTTCTGGCCGATGGGCATCGCCTCGCCGGGAGCGATGCGCCAGTGGGGGCGGCACGCCACCGCCTTCGTCGGCCGCCGTCACTTCGACGATGCCGACCTGCTCGAGCGGCGCTTCGAGCTGCAGCCATGAAGAAGCGCCTGCGCGTCGTCACCCTGAACATGCACAAGGGGCTGTCGCAGTTCAACCGGCGCCTGGTGATCCACGACCTGCGCGAGGGGCTGCGCGGGCTCGACCCGGACCTCGTGTTCCTGCAGGAGGTGCAGGGCCTGGACCAGCGCTTCGCGCTGCGCTTCGCCGGCTGCCCGGTGGACCCGCAGCACGAGTTCCTCGCCGGCGCCGACTGGCAGCACGTCTACGGCTGCAACGCGGTCTACGACCACGGCCACCACGGCAACGCGATCCTGTCGCGCTTCGGCTTCGTGTCGTTCGAGAACCACGACGTCTCGGACCACCGCTACGAGCGCCGCGGCCTGCTGCACAGCGTGGTCGCGGTGCCCGGGTGGCGGCGCAACCTGCACTGCGTCTGCGTTCATTTGTCGCTGCACGAGCGCGGCCGCAGCCGCCAGCTCGAGGCGATCTCGGGCCGCCTGGAGGAGCTCGCCTCGCGCGACCTGCCGATCATCGTCGCCGGCGACTTCAACGACTGGCGCCACCGCGCCAGCGCGATCCTCGAGCGCCGCCTCGGCATGACCGAGGTGTCGGTGGCGCACCACGGCCGCGCGGCTGCCACCTATCCGAGCGCGCTGCCGATCCTCAAGCTCGACCGCATCTACGTGCGCGGCTTCGAGGTCGCCTCCGCGCAGGTGCACCGCGGCAAGCCCTGGTCGATGCTCTCCGACCACCTCGCGGTGAGCGCCGAGCTCGAGCGCGCCTAGAGGGAAGGTCTGAAGTCGTCCCCGCGAAAGCGGGGACCCAATAAAAATTTTCAGCCGAGAGGTTCTTCCGCTCGGGGTTCAAGGTCGACTCAAATGGTTCCCCGCCTTCGCGGGGACGACCATTCGCCGCTTGTTCAGAGTTTTCCTAGCTAGCGTGGGCGCAGCTCCTCGCCGCGCCGCAGCCGGCCGGCGCGCAGCACGCGGCAGTAGACCCCGAAGTTTCCCTCGAACCGCTCGGTCAGCGTACGCAGCGGCTCGGGGCTGCGGCGCTCGCCGCTCGCCTGGTCGATGGTCGTGACCTCGCAGCGCCCGCAGGGCATCACGCGCTCGAGCAGCGCACTTTCTCCCTCGAGCACGCTCCAGGTCTCCGCGCCGTCGACCACGACGTTCGGCCGGAAGCGCTCCATCCCGACGCCGAGGCCGGAGAGCGCGAGCGTGCTCGTCACGAGCAGCGGCGCCGAATCGCCGAACGCACGCTGCGCCGCCGGATCGAGGGCAACCAGCCTCACTGCAGTTCCGAGGAACTCAGCGGCGCCTGCGACCAGGCGTTCGGGCGCTGCGCGTCCCGGGATGCGCTTTCCCCAGACGTCGACGACGGTGTTTTCTTCGAACTCGGAGAGGGTCAGATCGAACAGGCCGCCGAAGTCCAGGTGCAAGACCTTGCCCTCGAGACGCGGCCGCACCGTGGCGAGGAGCGGTTGCTCGCGCTGCGTCAGGGCGGTTCCATCCGGATGGACGAAAGAAAATCGGCGGTCGTGCTCGAGCCCGAGCGGGCCGAGCGCGGCCTCGTCCACGGCTACCGCGGCGCAGGCCTTCACCGGATAGACGTACAGGGCACTGAGGTTCACGTCACCAGCCGCAATCGCCCCTGCTTGAGCGCCGGCACCACGGGGAAGGCGTCGCGGCGGCAGGCGAACTCGACCTCGCGCGCGAGGCCGCGCTCGACCATCATGCGGCCGACGCGGCAATCGAGCAGCGCCTCGGGCGCCTTGGCGTTGCGGTACACCACGAGCGCTGCCTTGGCCGCATCCGAAACATCCGTTGCATGATTCAAAAAACACTCAACGAAATAGCCGGCGCCGTAGAAGTCCTCGAAGTTGAAGTTGTCGCCCGAGCCCGAGCACACGATCAGCACCGTCTCGCGCGGGTGTCGCGCCGCGATGTGCTGGCACAGCGCGCGGGCATTGAGCAGCGCTCCGCAGTAGACGCGCGCCGCGCCCGCCGCCTGCGTCATGGCGACGGTGCCGTTGGTGGTCGAGTAGACCACCGTCTTGCCCTCGACGCCGTGCGCGAGCAGCGAGAGCGGCGCGGGATGGGCGAAGCCGGGCAGCGTCTCCGCGTACAGCTCGCCGGCGAGGACACACGAAGCTTCGGGGAATTCCTTCGCGCAGGTTCTCGCCGCGGCCTCATCCAGCACCGGAACGATCTCCCTCGCGCCGTGCGCGAGCGCGGCGACCATGGTGGTGGTGGCGAACAGGATGTCGAGCACCACCACCACCTTGCCCGGGACGCGCACCGTGTCCAGCTCCTCCTTCTTGGTGAGGACGTGGACCTTGTGGGTGAGGTCAATCCTTGCGGCCAAACATCCCCCAGCCTTCCAGCGTGAGAACGAGCTCGCCATGCTGGTTCACCGCTTCCCAGCGGTGCTTGACCAGCCCGACGCCCTGGCGCGAGGTCGAGGCGCGCGCTTCGAGGACGAGGTGGCTGTAGGCGAGCGTATCGCCGGGCCGCACCGGCTTCAGCCAGCGGATGCTTTCGATTCCGGGCGAGCCCAGGCTCGCCGCCTGCCGGGCCTCGCACAACAGGCGCATGCCGACCGCGCAGGTGTGCCAGCCGCTTGCGATCAACCCGCCAAATACGGTGTTCCCGGCGGTGTTTATATCTACATGAAAGGGCTGAGGATCGAACTGCCGGCCGAAGGCGACGATCTCCTGCTCGGTGAAGGTGTGGCTGCCAAGCTCGGCGCGCTCGCCGACCTTGAAGTCCTCCCAATATTTCATGGGGCGACATGATAAAGTCTCGCGCAAAGGAGGAGTCCAATGCTGCGATCCATGCTACGACCGCTGGTCATCGGCCTGGCGGCGCTCGGCTTCGCGTTCGGCGCGCAGGCGCAAACCATCAAGATCGCGATCCTCGGCCCGATGGCCTTCGTCCAGGGCGAGAACCACTGGGCGGGCGCCGAGATGGCGCGCGACGAGATCAACAAGGCGGGCGGCATCAACGTCGGCGGCCGGCGCATGCAGGTCGAGCTGATCCGCGCCGACACCAACGAGATGACCTCGGTGCCCGACTCCACCAACGCGGTCGAGCGCGTCGTCACGCGCGACAAGGCCGACTTCCTGATCGGCGGCTTCCGCTCCGAGGCGGTGCTCGCGATGCAGGAAGTGGCGATGGATTACAAGAAGATCTTCCTCGGCGCGGGCGCGGCGCACTCCAAGCTCGGGCTGAACGTCGAGCAGAACTACGAGCGCTACAAGTACTGGTTCCGCGTCACGCCGGTGAAGGACGTCGACCTGGTGCGCACCACCTTCGCGGTGCTGGGCTCGGTCGCCGAGCAAATCCGCAACGACCTCGGCAAGGCCACGCCCAAGGTCGCGATCCTCGCCGAGAAAGCGGTCTGGGTGGAAGGCATCGTGGCGGCGTCGCAGAAGAACCTGCCGGCGATGAAGATGGAAGTGGTCGGGCTGTGGCAGCCCTCCGCCGTGGCGACCGACGTCACCGCCGAGCTCTCGGCGATCGACCGCGCGGGCGCCGACATCGTGTTCACGCTGCTCTCCGGGCCGGTGGGCATCGTCGTCGGGCGGCAGATGGGCGAGCGCAACATGAAGGCGATCGCCTTCGGCATCAACGTCGAGGCGCAGAAGGACGAGTTCTGGAAGGCGGCCGCGGGCAAGGCGAACTACGTGTCGACCCTCGACACCTACGCCGACGTGGAGATGACCCCGAAGACGCTCGAGTTCGTGAAGGCCTTCCGGGCGCGCTTCGGCAAGTCGCCGACCTACAACGCGGGCACGCGCGACGCGATCTATCTCCTCAAGGACGCGATCGAGCAGGCCGGCACCACCAACGCCGACAAGCTGATCCCGGTGCTCGAGAAGATCAGCTTCACCGGCGCCGCGGGCGTGGTCGAGTTCGACAAGCGCCACGACCCGGTGTGGGGCCCGGGCAAGTCCACCGGCATCGCGGTGCAATGGCAGGACGGCAAGAAAGTGCCGTTCTGGCCGCCCAAGGTGCCGGGCATGCAGTCGTTCAGGCTCCCCGCGCACTAAGAGGTCCTTGCTCCAGGACATCCTCGTCACCGGGCTGGTCAACGGCGGGGTCTACGCCCTGCTGGCGATCGGCTTTTCGCTGATCTTCGGCGTCGCGCGCATCGTCAACATCGCGCACACCGCGTTCTACATGCTGGCGGCGTACTGCTTCTACACGCTGCTCACCAAGACCGGGCTTGGCTTCGTCCTCTCGGCGCTGATCTCGGTCGGCGGGGTGACGGTTTTCTCGGTGCTGTGCTACCGCCTGGTGATCGAGCCGGTGCGCGAGCACGAGGCGGCGGTGCTGATCGCCACCATCGCGCTCGCGCTCATCTTCCAGGAGCTGATGCTGTTCACTTTCGGCGGCCACTTCCTCGGCATCCCGTCGACGCTCGAGGGCGCGGTGCGCGTCCTCGGGGTGAGCATCCCGTACCAGCGGCTGCTGATCCTGGTGGTGGCGGCGGCGATGCTGACGCTGGTCTGGTTCGTCCTGTATAGAACGCGGCTCGGCCTGGCGATCCGCGCCACGGCGAACGACCTCGAGGTCGCCAACCTGATGGGGATGAACGTGCACCGCGTCGCGATGATCTCGGTCGCGATCTCCGTGGCGCTCGCCGCGGTCGCCGGCGTGGTGGTGGCGCCGGTATTCGTGGTCGACCCGTTCATGTGGCTCGCGCCGCTCGTCACCATGCTCGCGATCGTGGTGCTCGGCGGCCTGGGCAGCCTGAAGGGCAGCCTGATCGGCGCGCTGATCATCGGCTACGTCGAGGCGATCACGGTGTTCGTGCTGCCCGCCGGCGCGTACCTCAAGGGCGCGGTGGCACTGCTCATCATGGTGGCGGTGCTGCTCGCGCGGCCCGAAGGGCTGTTCGGCGTCGCGTTCGAGGAGGAGCGCTGATGTATCTCCTGCGCCGCGCCTGGGCCGAGCTGAAGAACGAGATCTTCGTCCTGCCCTCGCGCACGCTGGTGCTCGCCTGGGTCGTCGCGCTGCTCGCGCTTCCGCTGGTCTACGGCGACCCGTACGTGATGCGCATCCTCACCATGACCTGCATCTTCGCGATCTTCGCCGCGAGCTGGGACCTGCTCGCCGGCTATACCGGGCAGGTGAACTTCGGCCACGCGCTGTTCTTCGGCGCGGGCGCCTACGCCTCGGCGCTGCTGTCGCTCAAGCTCGGGCTCTCGCCCTGGGCGACGATCTGGGCCGGCGCCGCGGTCGCTCTGCTTTTTGGTTTTCTCGTGGGCTACCTCTGTCTCCGGCTGCGCGGCTCCTACCTCTCCCTTGCCACCCTCGCCTTCCCGCTGATCGCGCTCGGCCTGCTGTTCGCGTTCCCCGACTTCTCCGGCGGCGAGCTCGGCATCTCGGGCCTGCGCCGGCTGGCGACGACGCCGATGGGCAACTACTACGTCGCCGCGGTCTCCATGCTGGCGGTGGTTTTCGGGCTGTGGCTGCTGGCCGATTCGAAGTTCGGCATCGTGCTGCACGCCATCCGCGACGACGAGCTCGCGGCGCGCGCCTCGGGGATCAACACCCTGCGCTACAAGATGACGGTGTTCGCCATCGCCGGCGCGGCCGCGGGGTTCGCCGGCGCGCTGTTCGCGCACTACATCCGGGTCGCCGGGCCCTCGACGCTCGAGGTGGCGCTTTCGTTCCAGGTCGTGATCTGGGGGGTCTTCGGCGGGCTGGCGACGATCTACGGCCCGGTGGTCGCGGTGTTCCTGCTCTATCCGCTGACCGAATGGCTCGGCAGCTTCCGCGCGTTCGGCGAGCTGCGCCTGCTGATTTTCGCGATCATCGTGCTGCTGGTGCTGCTGTTCATGCCGCGCGGCCTCACGCCGTGGGTGCGCGACCGGATCGAGACCCAGTGCCCGCGCTGCAAACAGAGAAATGGTTTCTGGAAAAGGATCTGCAGACTGTGCGGCGCGGCGCTACAAGCCGAGGTACCCCGCGCGCAGCGTCTCGTCGGCCATCAATGACTGCGCCGAGCCTTCGGCGATGATGCGCCCCTGCGACAGCACGTAGTTGCGCGCGGCCATCCGGAACACCTGGCCGACCTCCTGCTCGACCAGCAGCACCGGGACGCCCGCGGCGTGGATCTTGCCGATCGCGGCGAACAGCTCCTCGCGGATGCGCGGCGCGAGCCCGAGCGAGGGCTCGTCGATCGCGAGCAGCTTCGCCTCGAACATCAGCGCGCGCGCGGTGGCGAGCATCTGCTGCTCGCCGCCCGAGAGCGTTCCCGCGATCTGCTCTTTCCTTTCCGACAATCTCGGAAACAGCGCAAAGCAGCGCTCCAGCCGGCTTTCTGTTTCCGAGGAATTTTTCGAGAGAAACGCTCCGGCGAGGAGGTTCTCGAGGACGGTGAGCTCGCGAAACGGGCGCCGGCGCTCGGGGCAGTGGACCAGGCCGCGCATGCGGATCTCGTGCGCGGCCAGGCCGTCGATGCGCTCTCCCGCGAGCCAGACCTCGCCCTCGAGCACGATGTCGCCCGCGGTGCCGCGCTTCATGCGCTCCTCGAAGCGCACCAGCCCGGAGATCGCGCGCAGCAGGGTCGACTTGCCGGCGCCGTTGGGGCCGACCAGGCCGACGAACTCGCCCGCCTCCACCGCGAGCGAGACGCCGTTCAGGATCTGCGCCTTGTCGTAGCGCACGCTGAGGTTCTTCACCTCAAGCAGGGGCATGCTCGCTCCCCAGGTAGGCCTCGATCACTTTCGGATTCTTCACGACTTCCGCCGGCGGCCCGTCGGCGATGATCTCGCCGTAGTCGATCACGATCACCCGGTCGACGATCGCCATCAGCTCCTTCAGCTTGTGCTCGATCATCAGCACCGCCGGGCCCTCCGAGTGCAGGCGCCCGAAGCGCCCGCCCTTGTGCAGCCGCCGGATCGACTTCGCCAGCAGCTCGGACTCGGCGGGGTTCAGGCCGCCGAGCGGCTCGTCGAGCAGCAGGAGCTCGGGCTCGGTGGCGATGGCGCGCGCCACCTCGAGTCGCTTCAGGTCTCCCTGCGATAGCGCGGACGCCGGCTCGAGCGCCATGTCGGAGATGCCGACGAACTCGAGCGCGTCCATCGCTCTTGCCTCGATGCGCTTCACCCATTCGCCGCGGCGGCGCGCGCGCGGCGCGACCAGCGGCACCATGACGTTCGCGACGATCGGCAGGTGGCGGAACGGGCGCGTGTTCTGGAACGTGCCGGCGATGCCGCGCTCGACCACGTCCCAGGGCGCGAGGCCGGTGAGGTCCTCGCCGTTGTACACGATGCGGCCCGCGTCGGGCCTGAGGATCTTGGTGATCAGGCGCAGCAGCGTCGTCTTGCCGGCGCCGTTCGGCCCGATCAGGCCGACGATCTCGTCGCGCCGCATCTCGAAGCTCACATTGTTAACGGCTGTCAGCCCGCCAAAGCGTTTGTTGAGCCGATCGACCGCGAAAAACCTCCCCCCCATGCCGCTAGAATACCCCGTGGACGACCGGTTCCTCCAACGCATGGACGAGCAGCTCGCCGGCTGGAGCGATCCGGCGGCGCGGCTGCGCGCGGCGCTCGAGAAGGACGAGTTCACCCTCTACTGCCAGCCGATCGTGTCGCTGGGCGACGGCGAGCGCTACCCGATGGCCGAGGTGCTGGTGCGCATGCGCGAGGAGGAGGCCGCGCTGCTGCCGCCGGGGGAGTTCCTGCCGGTGTTCGAGCATTTCGGCATGATGCCGCAGCTCGACCGCTGGGTGCTGCGCCACACCGTGCAGCAGCTCGCGCGCGGCTCGCGCATCGCGCGCTTCACGATCAACGTTTCCGGGCAGACGCTGCAGGACAACGCCTTTCCCGGGTTCGCCGCCGCGGAGCTGCGCAACGCCGGCGTGGCGCTGAACGCGGTGATGTTCGAGATCGACGAGAGCGACGTGCTCGCGCGCCTGGAGACCGCGGCGCGCTTCGGCGCGGCGGTGAAGGCCTACGGCGGCGGCCTGCTGATCGACGGCTTCTGCCGGCGCGCGGTGTCGTTCGCGCCGTTCAAGGCGCTGCGGCTCGACTACGTCAAGGTCGACGGCAGCGTGATCCGCAAGCTGATGGCGAGCGAGAACGCGCAGACCAAGCTCAAGGCGGTGGTGCGGGTCGGCGAGGCGCTCGGCATCGGCGTGGTCGCCGAGTGCGTCGAGGAGCAGGACGTGCTCGCGCGGCTGAAGGCGCTCGACGTCGGCTACGCGCAGGGCTTCGGCGTCTATCAGCCGCAGCCGCTTGAGCGCGTCGCTAAACCTTAGTTTCGTCGCGCAGCTCGCGGCGCGAGACCTTGCCGACGTCGGTCTTGGGCAGCTCGCCGCGGAACTCCACCAGGTGGGGCACCTTGTACTCGGCGAGGCTCTGCAGGCAATAGGCCTTGATCTCCTCCTCCGACAGCTTGCCGCGCGCCTCGCCCTGCAGCACCACGATCGCCTTGATGCGCTGGCCGACCGCCGGGTCGGGCACGCCGATCACGCCGGCCGCCTTGACTTGTGGGTGGGCGTAGAGCACGTCCTCGACGTCCTTGGCGAAGATCGAGTAGCCCTTGAACTTGATCAGGTCCTTCGAGCGGTCGTAGAAGTGGAAGTAGCCCTCGTGGTCCATGCGCACCAGGTCCCCGGTGCGCATCCAGCGCGCGCCCGCGCGCTCGACGAAGGCGCGCGCGCTTTCCTCGGGCCGCTGCCAGTAGCCCTGCATCACGTTCGGGCCGCACAGCACCAGCTCGCCGGTCTCGCCCGGCGCGACGAACTCGAGCGACTCGGCGTCGATCACCGCCGCCTGCATGCCCGGGATCGGGCAGCCGAACGAGCCGGTTTTCGGCCGGTGCAGCGGGTTGACGTGGCTGGTGGCGCAGGTCTCGGACAGGCCGTAGCCCTCGATGATGTTCGAGCCGGTGCGCTTCGCCCAGCCGCGCATCGTCGACTCGTGCAGCGTGTCGGCGCCGGAGAGCACCAGCTTCAGGCGCTTCCAGTCGGTCTTGTTGGTGTCCTTGTGGTCCTTGAGGTACTCGTAGAGCGTCGGCACGCCGTAGAACACGGTGGCGCGGTAGCGCTCCATCGCGGCGAGGATCTCCTCGGTGTCGGGGCTGGTGAACAGCACCAGCAGGTTCCCCTGGCACAGCCCGTTCAGCAGGATCACCACCTGGCCGTAGATGTGGAAGAACGGCAGGAAGGCAAGGATTACTTCCTTTCCTTGCTCGAACACCGAGAACGCCGCCTGCCCCATCGCCTGGGCCGCGACCAGGTTGTAGTGCGTGAGCATCACGCCCTTCGGGTTGCCGGTGGTGCCGCCGGTGTAGGGCAGCGCGGCGAGGTCGGCTTTCGGATCGATCGTCACCGCGGGCGGCGTGGCGGGATATTTTTTCAACAGGTCCTGGAGCCAGTGCACCTCGCCTGAAATCTCGGCCTTCCTTCCAAACAGGCGCTTGAGCGCGGGCAAGTACTCGTTGACGTTGGTGACGACCACCAGATCGAGCTTGGCGCCGGACTTGGCCACCTTCTCATGCAGGATGTCCTGGCAGATGATCGCGCGCGCGCCGCTGTCCTCGAGCTGGTAGCGCACCTCGTGGCTGGTGTAGACCGGGCTGATCGGCGTGACCGTCGCGCCGCACTTGAGCGCGGCGAAGTAGGCGATGATGAACTGCGGGCTGTTGAGCAGGTAGAGCGCCACGCGCTCGCCCTTCTTCACCCCGAGCGCGGCGAGCGCGCACGCGAGCCGGTCGGCGGCCTCGCGCAGCTCGCGGTAGCTGATCGAGCGGCCGTAGAACACCACCGCGGGGCGCCCGGGCGCGCGCTCGGTCGCCTCGTCGAACGCCTGCGCCACCGACTTGAGCGGAACTTCGACCGAGGCCGGCACTCCCTTCTGGTAGTGCGCGAGCCAGGGCTTCGCAAGATAGGTCTCGATTGCGCTCATATCTCCTCCGGCCGATGATTGTAGTCCGCCATGGATGAGATCGTCGCCCGCAGCATCGCCAAGTGGCCGAACGTCCCCGCGGTCTACGGCTGGCTCGACCTCGACCGCCGCGGCAACTGGCGCATCAAGGGCCAGAAGATCGGCAACCTGGCGCTGCGCGAATTCATCGGCCGCAACTACGCCGCCGACGCGCAGGGGCGCTGGTTTTTCCAGAACGGGCCGCAGCGCGTCTACGTCCGGCTCGCCTACACGCCGTTCGTCGTGCACTACGAGGGCGAGAACCTCCTCGACCACTGCGGCGCGTCTTTTTTGTCCAGGCAGGCGTATCAGGACGACGAGGGCTCGGTGCTGATCGAGGGCGAGCGCGGCATCGCGCTTCTGGACGATCGGGACCTCGAGCGCTACGCCGACCAAGGAGAGAGCCTGCCGCGCATCGCGCGCGCCGATGTCGCGGCGCGCTTCGGTTTCATTTCCGACCCCTCGGATTCCTTGCGCTGACCTAATTTCCTCTTTATAATCCGGCCTCTTTTTGGGGTCGGGGCGGCCTACGGGGAGTGAAAACGTGGCCGCCTGTTTTGTTTCTGGATACGCAAAAACATGCCCACGGTCAACCAGTTAGTGCGTGACGGGCGCGCCGCCAAGCGCGCCAAGTCGAAAGTCCCGGCGCTCGCCGGCTCGCCGCAGAAGCGGGGGGTCTGCACGCGGGTCTACACGACCACGCCCAAGAAGCCGAACTCGGCGCTGCGCAAGGTGGCGAAAGTGCGCCTCACCAACGGCTTCGAGGTGATCGGCTACATCGGCGGCGAAGGGCACAACCTGCAGGAGCACTCGGTGGTGCTGATCCGCGGCGGGCGCGTCAAGGACCTGCCCGGCGTGCGCTATCACATCGTGCGCGGCTCGCTCGACACGCAGGGCGTGAAGGACCGCAAGCAGGGTCGCTCGAAATATGGCGCGAAGGCGCCGAAGTCAGCCTAGCCATGCCGCGCCGCAGAGAAGTTCCGAAACGCGAGATCCTGCCGGATCCGAAATTCAACAACGTCGAACTGGCGAAGTTCGTCAACGTGCTGATGACGCGCGGCAAGAAGTCGGTCGCCGAGCGCATCATTTACGGCGCGCTCGACTCCATCAAGTCGAAGTCGGGCAAGGACCCGATCGAGGTCTTCACGCAGGCGGTGCAGAACGTGAAGCCGGTGGTGGAAGTGAAGAGCCGCCGGGTCGGCGGCGCGAACTACCAGGTGCCGGTGGAAGTGCGCCCGGTGCGGCGCGTGGCGCTCGCCATGCGCTGGATCCGCGAGGCGGCGCAGAAGCGCGGCGAGAAGTCGATGATGGTTCGCCTTGCCGGCGAGCTGCAGGAGGCGGCCGAGGGCCGCGGCGGTGCGATGAAGAAGCGCGAGGAAGTGCATCGTATGGCTGAAGCCAACAAAGCTTTTTCGCACTACAGGTTTTAAATGGCCGTGGCACGCAAGACTCCCATCGAACGCTACCGGAACATCGGCATCTCGGCGCACATCGACGCCGGGAAGACGACCACGACCGAGCGCATCCTGTTCTACACCGGCGTCAACCACAAGCTGGGCGAAGTGCACGACGGCGCCGCGACGATGGACTGGATGGAGCAGGAGCAGGAGCGCGGCATCACCATCACTTCCGCCGCCACCACGTGCTTCTGGAAGGGAATGGACCTTTCCTATCCCGAGCACCGCATCAACATCATCGACACGCCGGGGCACGTCGACTTCACGATCGAGGTCGAGCGCAGCCTCCGGGTGCTCGACGGCGCGTGCATGGTCTACGACGCGGTCGCCGGGGTGCAGCCGCAGTCCGAGACGGTGTGGCGCCAGGCCAACAAGTACCGCGTGCCGCGGCTCGCTTTCATCAACAAGATGGACCGCGTCGGTGCCACGTTCTTCAAGTCCTACGAGCACATTCGCGCGCGCCTGAAGGGCAACCCGGTGCCGATCCAGCTGCCGATCGGCGCCGAGGACAGCTTTGTCGGCGTGATCGACCTCGTCGGCATGCAGGCGATCTACTGGGACGACGCCACGCAGGGGATGAAGTTCGAGCGCAGGCCGATTCCCGCCGAGCTTGCCGGCGAAGCCAAGGAGTGGCGCGACAAGATGGTCGAGGCGGCCGCCGAGGCGAACGAAGAGCTGATGAACAAGTACCTCGAGTCGGGCGAGCTCTCGGTCGAGGAGATCAAGAAGGGCATCCGCATCCGCACCATCAACAACGAGATCGTGCCGATGCTGTGCGGCTCGGCGTTCAAGAACAAGGGCGTGCAGGCGATGCTCGACGCGGTGATCGACTACCTGCCCTCGCCGGTCGACATCCCGCCGGTAAAAGGCGAGAACGAGAAAGGCCAGCCCGAATTCCGCAAGCCCGGCGACGAAGAGCCGTTCGCCGCGCTCGCGTTCAAGATCATGACCGATCCGTTCGTCGGCCAGCTCTCCTTCATCCGGGTGTACTCGGGCGTGCTCAGCTCGGGCGACACCGTCTACACCTCGATGAAGGGCCGCAAGGAGCGCATCGGTCGCCTGCTGCAGATGCACGCCAACGAGCGCGAGGAGATCAAGGAAGTGCGCGCCGGCGACATCGCCGCGGTGGTCGGCCTGAGGGAAGTGATCACCGGCGAGACCATCTGCGACGCGAAGAACATCATCACGCTCGAGCGCATGGAATTCCCCGACCCGGTGATCTCGCAGGCGGTCGAGCCGAAGACCAAGGTCGACCAGGAGAAGATGGGCGTGGCGCTCGGGCGCCTGGCGCAGGAAGACCCCTCGTTCCGCGTGCGCACCGACGAGGAGTCGGGCCAGACCATCATCTCCGGCATGGGCGAGCTGCACCTCGAGATCATCGTCGACCGCATGAAGCGCGAGTTCGGCGTCGAGGCCTCGGTCGGCAAGCCGCAGGTCGCCTACCGGGAGACGTTCAAGAAGTCGCTCGAGTCCGAGGGCAAGTTCGTCAAGCAGTCGGGCGGCCGCGGCCAGTACGGCCACGTCTGGCTCAAGCTCGAGCCGCAGCCGGGCAAGGGCAACGAGTTCGTCGACGCCATCAAGGGCGGCAGGGTGCCGCGCGAATACATCCCGGCGGTCGAGAAGGGCATCAGGGAAGCGCTGCAGGAAGGCGTGCTCGCCGGCTACCCGGTGGTCGACATCAAGGCGACGCTCACGGACGGCTCGTACCACGAGGTGGACTCGAACGAGAACGCGTTCAAGATGGCGGCGATCTTCGCTTTCAAGGACGGGATGCGCGCCGGTCAGCCGACGCTCCTCGAGCCGATCATGGCCGTGGAAGTGGAAACCCCGGTCGATTTCGTGGGCAACGTGATCGGCGATCTTTCCGCACGCCGCGGCGTGCTGCAGGGGCAGGAAGAGGTCGTCGGCAGCATGGTCATCAAGGCCGAGGTGCCGCTGGGCGAGATGTTCGGGTACTCGACGACGATGCGTTCCCTGTCGCAGGGCCGGGCCACGTACACGATGGAATTCAAGCACTACGCGGAGGCGCCGAAGAGCGTCGCCGAGGCAGTCGTCAACGCCAAGACCAAGTAACGGACCATCACATGGCAAAAAGCAAATTCGAGCGCACCAAGCCGCACGTGAACGTGGGCACCATCGGCCATGTCGATCACGGCAAGACGACGCTGACGGCGGCGATGACGCACATCCTGGCGAAGAAGTACGGGGGCGAGGCGA
>Ga0187893_10006487_pt1 | contig 19978 bp, 15 predicted proteins | sample MA1701074metaG_FD_139574 | JGI IMG/M metagenome (GOLD analysis project Ga0187893, IMG submission 139574) | White microbial mat communities from a basaltic lava cave in the Kipuka Kanohina Cave System on the Island of Hawaii, USA - MA170107-4 metaG ...
GCCTGTCGCGGATCCTCGCGCTCACGAACGGCCGCGGCCCCGCGCTCGAAGCGCGCGCCCGCGCGTGGGTGCGGCTCGGTCTTCCCGATCTCGGCGCCGCCGACTGGCAGGAGGCGCAGGACGAGGAGGCGAAGAAGCGCCGCGCCGTCATCCGGGAGGAGATCAACCGCATCAGCCGCGCCATCGGCGAGGATCCGTCGAACCCGAAGCACTACCTCGACCGCTCGGAGAAGTACCTCATCCTCGGCGAGACGCCGGAGGCGATCTCCGACGCGTCGCGCGCCCTCGAGCTCGATCCGAAGTCGGCCGACGCGTGGGTGGCGCGCGCCCGCGCGTACGCGTGGGGTCGCTCGTGGGAGCGGGCCGTCGACGACATCACGAAGGCGATCGAACTGGAGCCGAAGCGCCCGGCGTTCTACCTCCAGCGCTCGGGCTACGGCTCCGCGTCCGGGAGGCACAAGGAGGCCGTGGCCGACTGTGACCGGGCCCTTGCGCTCCAGCCGGAGCTTGTCGACGCGCACGTCCGCCGCGGCGAGGCCCACATCGCGATGTCCGACTACGAGAAGGCGGACGCGGACTTCACGCGCGCGATCGAACTCGCGCCGAAGGTCGCCCGCGGCTACGTGCAGCGCGGGTGGGCGCGCACGCTCGGCAACAGGAACGAGGCGGCGGTCGGGGACTTCACCGTCGCGATCGAGCTCGCGCCCGGCGACTCCGACCCGTACCTGCGCCGCAGTGGCGCGTACGCCAAGCTGGAGCAGTGGGCGAGAGCGATCAAGGACATCGACCGCGCGATCGAGCTGGTGCCGGCGCTCGGCAAGAGCGACCCCATCAAGAAGCGCCGCGCGGAGTACGTGAAGAAGGCGGAGGAGTAGTCTTCCTCAGCACGACGCGAATCTCCCTCTTCAGCAGCTCCTCGCGCGTGTAGTCCTTCAGCTCACGCTCGATGTCGCGCGTGAGATACGACTCTCCTTCGTTTCGCGACGCGTGCTCGACGATCGCGAACCGGGCGCGGAACGCGTCCACGAACTGCCGCTCGCTCCACTTGTTGAGGTACGCGTGCGAGCCGAACTTCGCCTCGCGCAGGTGGTCCCACGGCGGAACGCGGCGGCTTGGCGCGTCCTCGGGAAACGCCCACTCGAGGTGGTGCCCGCCCGAGAGGCTCGCGAAGAGGTGGACGCCGATCGACGCGATCCCGTCCGGCTTCAGCACGCGCGCGACCTCCTCGAGCACGCGCGGCACGTCGCTGAGGTGCTCGAAGACGGCATTCGAGTGGACGAGATCGAAGTGGCCGTCGGGGAAGGCGAGCGAGCGTGCGTCCATCAGGCGCAGGTCGAGCGACTTGAACCGCAGCTCGCGTCCGGCCAGACGGCGCAGCTCGCGGTAGTACTCGGGGTCGAACACCAGGTGCCGCGCGAGCGACTTCACGAACCGCTCGAAGCCGTTCGCGCGGATCATCCGCACGAACGAGGCGGGAGAGAACGCGGGATCCACGACGTCGGTGTCGATGCCCGTCGCCTCCGCGCGCCAGCTGTGGAAGAGGAGCGCCGCCGGGAAGCGCTGGCCGCACCCGAGGTCCAGCACGCGGGCGCGTTCGAGCGGCCGCCGCACGTGACGCTCGAAGGCCCGCCGCGATTCCGCGACCGATTCGAAGTCCATCGCGGCGAGCCGCTTGTTCCGGCCGTACTGCCTGATGAGCGCGCGATAGCGGTCGACGAGCCGGCCTCCGTGGCCGGTCGAGAAGCTCAGCACGCCGGGGAGTGTAGCAGATCAGTGGACTGAAGCCGACGTGCGCGGGACGTGGCGTGTGGAGAGCGGAAATCAGATCCGCTCGACTCGATCGAGTGCGGACCCTCTCGCGATCGCCAGAATCTCCGCTCCCCCGATGCTCATCCCTGCAGGGCCTGGAGCGCCGCCGCGATGCGCGCCTCGAGCTGCGGCGCGCGGTCTTCCTTCTTCAGCGCCGCGAGTTCGTCCTCGAGCGCCGCCGCCCGCTGTCGCGCTTCGTCGCGCTCGCGCGTGAGCCGCGCGTGCGCCTGGACGAGCGCCTCGACGGATTTCAGGAGCGCGGACGGATCGGGCTCGACGGGCCCGCGCGCCGAAGCCGTCGAAGGCCGCTCCGCGCCACGAGGGTCGGCGGAGGCGTGGCGCACGATGGTCGCGTCCGGATCGGCCGCGGGCGCGTCCACCGGCTCGTCGACGCGCTCGGCTTCGAGCGCCTCGACCGGCTCCTCCGCCTCGACCGGCTCCTCCGCGCCATGACAATCGGCCACGGAGGGCGCGATCTCGTCCGCCGCCGTCAGTTCGACGACCTCGGGCTCGGGCGCGGCTTCCGCGTGCTCGACCACCGACGTGCCGCCGCGCTCGCGCCGCTTCGTCTCCTCGGGCGTGGCAATGAGGGGGAAATCCGCGTGCTCGTCCATGTGCGCCTCCCAAGCAAAGCTCGTGCACGGGAGGTGAGAAGGATCGGCGGCGGGCGGTTACCGTTTCTGCTGCAGCGCCGTCAGCGCGGCCGCGATCCGCTTCTCAGCGTCATCGCGCGCGTCCTTCGCGTTCTGGAGCGCGGTCTCGGCCTTCCGGGCGGCGGCGTCCGCGGTCGCAAACGACGTCTCAGCCTTCCTCGCGGCCATCTCCGCGGCGATCGCGCGCTGCTCGAAGGACCTCGACTTCTCCTCGAACTCGTTCGCGCGCATCTTGAGCTTCGCGTTCTCCGACGAGCTCATGCTGTAGGAGAGCAGCGACGCGTCGAGCTTCTCCTGGAGGTCCTTCGCCTTGTCGGCCATCGGGCCGAGTTCGTCCACCTGGGCGCGAAGCTGCGCCAGCTCGTGCTCGGCCGCCGCCGCGCGCGCGCGCGCCTCGTCGCGCTCCTTCGACACCTTGGTGTAGTTCCGCAGCGCGTCCTCGATCGCCTTGTGCTGCTCGTTCAGCCGCTTGAGGAGCCCGTCGGCCTCGTCCTCTCCGCCGGACGCCGCGGGCGGCGTTGGAGGGGGAGGCGGGACGGGCCGCGTCTCGAGACGCGAGGGAGGAGGAGCGGGCGCCCGGGCCGCGGGCGGAGGCGGAGGCGGTGGGGCGGGCCGCGCCGGAGGCGAGGGCGGCGCCGTCTTCGCGGGCTGCTCGTCGGGTACGAGCTCGATCAGGTCGTCGTCGACGCTCGTCTCGGCCATCGCGTTGCGCTTGTCGGCGTCGCCGATCGTCGCCGCCGAGGGCAGCGACAGCGGTTTCTGCCCGGGGGGCGCTGTCGGAAGCGGGGGCGCGGGCTGCACGAGCGGACCGCGCCCGGTCGGACGCGAGACCATGTCGACCGGCGGCTTCGGCGCGGGCTTCGCGGCCGCGGGCGGCGGTCTCGGTGGAGGCGGCGCCGGCTTCGGGGCCGGCTGCTCGTCTTCGTCGAAACTGATGAAAGGGAGGTCTTCGCGATCCGACATGCGCGTCGACGTATTATCCCCCGATCCTGCGCGTCACGCAAGAGTCCGCCCGCCCATCTCGTATAATCCATGCGGGTGACGACGCACACCGACATCCTGATCGGGCGCATCGCCCTCGAGCGCGGCCTGGTCACGCGCGAGCAGCTGGCGGACTGCCTCAAGGAGCAGGCCTCGCAACCCGTCGCCACCGCCCCGCCGCTCGGCGCCATCTTCCTCAAGCGCGGCTTCATCCGCCAGCCCGATCTCGACAGTCTCCTCGACGAGCAGAAGCGCCGCCTCGCCGACGCGGTCGAGCTGACCGACGCGAAACTCGAGGACACGATCCTCGGGCGCCTGCTCGTGCGACAGGGCCTCGCGACCGAGAAGCAGGTGTACGAGTGCCTGCGAATCCAGGCGGAGCTCAGCGAGCAGGGCCAGCCCGCGCCGCGGCTCGGCGACCTGCTCGTCCGCAAGGGCTACCTCACGACGGACGCGGTGAGCGCGCTCCAGGTCCAGCCGAAGGCGTTCTTCGTCTGCGCCGCGTGCGGCGCGCGCTTCTCGATGCTGGCGGCCGATCCGGCGAAGCGCTACCCGTGCAAGAAGTGCGGAGCGCCGCTGCTCCGCGAGGAGAAGGAGCTCGACGACCAGCTGCTGGCCGTTTCGCACGCCCCGCTGCCGGACGACGTGGCCGCCGCCGCCGCCAATCCCGCGCGCCGGTTCGCGGGCGGCCGCTACGTGCTCATCAAGGAGATCGGCCGCGGCGGCATGGGCGTCGTCTGGAAGGCGTGGCAGAACGACCTCGAGCGCTACGTCGCCATCAAGCAGATGTCCGACGGCCTCTGGGGCGAGGCCGAGCTCAAGCGCTTCTTCCGCGAGGCGCAGACGGCGGCCAGCCTCTCGCACTCGAACATCGCGACGATCTACGAAGTCGGCACGCACGAGGGGAAGAGCTACATCGCGATGGAGTACGTCGACGGCGACTCGCTCAACACGTACCACTTCGGCGCCGCGCAGACCGGACGCCACGGCGGCGGCAAGCCGTCGCGACAGCTCACGCTCAACCTCGCGCTCCAGATCGTGCGCGACGCCGCGCTCGCCGTCGACTACGCCCATTCGAAGGGCGTCATCCACCGCGACATCAAGCCGCACAACATCATGCTCGCGCGCGGCGGCGGACGCGTGTACGTCATGGACTTCGGCCTCGCCAAGCCCGTCAAGACGAAGGACGGCATCTCGATGGGCGACACGATCCTCGGGACGCCGCCCTACATGTCCCCGGAGCAGGCCCGCGGCGACGCCGTCGACAAGCGCACCGACGTCTACGCCCTCGGCGCGGTCCTCTACTTCGTGCTGACCGGACACGCGCCGTTCAGCGGACATTCGCCGGCCGAGACGCTGATGAAGGTGCTCGCGGACGACCCGACACCGCCGAGCCGGCACAACCCGACGATCCCGCCCGACCTCGAGCTCGTCGCGATGAAGTGCCTCGAGAAAGACAAGAAGCGGCGTTACGACAGCGCGAAGTCGTTCGCCGAAGACGTGACGCGACACCTCGAGGGCGAGCCCGTCCGCGCGCGCCGCCAGTCGCCCGCGGAACGCGCGGTCCGCGCCGTGAAGCAGCACCCGGTCGCGACGACCGCGGTCGCCGTCGGCGCCGTCGCGCTCGTGCTCGTGCTGTCGGCCTTCCGCGTCGCGCTCTGGCGCGACACGAGCGAGGTGGCGGGCTGGCTCCAGAAGGGGGCGGAGGCGGCGCAGAAGGGCGACCACCGCGACGCGCTCGTCTACTACGAGAAGGCGCTCGCCGTCGACCGCTGGAACGAGGAGGCGGCGGCGGGCAAGCGGCGCGCCGAGCAGGCGCTCAAGAGCGCGACCGCCGTGCCGAAGGAGCAGGCGGCGGAGTGGCGGAAGCTGGCCGACGCCCTCTTCGAGAAGGACGAATTCGAAGGCGCGCTGCGCATCTACGAGAGGCTGGCGGCCTCCGACGCGAAGCTCAAGCCGCGTGTCAAGGAGTGCGAAGAGGCGCTCGCGAGGGCGAAGGCCGCCGCCGCGGACGCGGAGAAGCAGGCGCGCGAGGCGCGGGAGGCGCTCGAACGCGAGCGCGGACGCCGCGAGCCGCGCATGCGCGCCATGCCGATGTACATCAACGCGCGCCAGCTCGTGGCCGCGGCGGAGCGGCTCCAGCCGAAGAGCGACGCCGCCGCGGACGTGACGCGCCGGCTCTTCGACGCCAACCTGCTCCTCGGCCGGTGCCTCGCGGAGGATCCGACGTACGTCGAGGCGCAATACCTCCGCGGACAGGTGCGCACGCGGATCGGCGACTACGCGGGCGCCGCGGAGGACTTCGCCGCCGCGCTCAAGCAGGAGCCGTCCTTCGCCCCCGCCGCGTTCGGCGGCATGATGACGCAGCTCATCCGCTACGTGCTCATTACGAACGCGCCCTATCTCCCGATGCGCGACGAGGCGCTCACGGCGCTCGACGAGCTGGGCAAGATGGCCGAGCTCGCCGCCAAGGTGTCGACCGACCCGTACGAACGCTGGGCCTCGAAGGCGGTCGTCCACATGCGCTCGCGCAACTTCTCGGGCGCCGCCGAGGCGCTCGGCGTCATCTCGTCCGAGGGCCGCGCGCAGCGGTCGTACTACTTCATCCTCGCCGTCCTCGGCGTCGAGCAAAAGGAGAACGACGCCGCGCTGCGCGAGTTGACCGTGCTCCTCGAATTCGATCCGATGGCCGCGGAGGCGCTCTTCCTGCGATCGGTGCTCCAGGCGCGGGAGGACGCTCCGGGCCTGGCGAAGGCGGACGCGGACCGGCTCGTCGCCGTCCTGCCCGACCACCCGTATGCGTACCTCGCGCGCGCGCTCGCCAACGAGGTGCAGGGCGCGAAGCCGCTCGCCGCCAAGGACCTCGAGAAAGCGGGCGAGCTCGACGCGAAACTCGCGCCGCTCCTCAAGGCCGACCGCGAACGGCTGCTGAAGGAATAGGCGAGTCGCGAATCCGGCGCGCGTGTTACTATTCCGCTTCCCATGCGCCTCGCCGCCCTGCTGCTCCTCTGCGTCGCGATCGTCCCCGGCTGCCATCGCGAGGTCGAGGAGGAGATCACCGTCATCGTCATCAACCAGCCGACGGGACTGTCGCTCAACGCGTCGGGAGGGACGGCCACCGGACCCGCGACCGGCGTCACCGGCGGCAACGCCGGCGCGCCCGCCATCCACAGCGAGGGGAGCATCCGCTTCGGCGTCAACCCGCCCCCCGTCGCGCCCGCCGCCCCGGCGCCACCGGCGTCGTTCGCCACCACGCTCACGGGCACGATCGGCTCGTCGAGCACCGCCGGCCACGTTCAGGTCGGCGACGCCACGACGACCACCGGCGGCCCGATCACCATCTCGTCCACCGACGGCGACGTCGTCGTCTCGGGCACGCTCACGTCGGGCGACGCCGGCACGCCCGTCGCTCTCACGATCAGCGCGCCGAACGGCACCGTCTTCATCACGGGCGTCGTGCGCACGGCGAACACCGACGGCACCGCCGACGGCGAGAGCGCGGGTTCGCTCACGATCACGGCGTCGCGCATCGTCGTCACGGGCGCGATTGACGCGACGGGCGAGTCCGGCGGCGCCGGGGCGGGAGGAGACGGCGGCGTTTTGTCGATCACGAGCAGCGGCTCCGACATCCTCTTCTTCGGCGGCTCCGTCAACACGACCGGCGGAGCGAGCCCGACGGACGCGGGCGACGGCGGCGCCGTAACGATCACCTCGGCCGCCGAGATTCGACTCCACGGAACGACGCTCACCTCGGACGGCGGCTCCGCCAGCGGGACGGCGGACGCGACGCTCGGCGGATTCGCGGGCGCGCTCACGATCCGCGGTCCGGCCGGCGTCGCGATCGACGCGACGCTCAACGCGCGCGGAGGCACCGCGTCGACCAGCGGCCTGGGCGCGATGGGGCGCCCGGGCGGCGCCGTCGCGATCAACACGGCCATCGGCAGCACGGGCCCCGTCCAGATCTACGGCGCCGTCAACGCGGCCGGCGGATCGGCCAGCGCCGCGACGGGCACGGTGTCCGCGGGCACGGGTGGCGCGCTGCTCATCGGAAACGCCTCGACCGGCGCGCCAAGCGCGGTCGACCTCGGCACCGCGTCCTTCACGCTCCGAGGCGGAACGAGCACCGCCACCGGCGGCAACGGACCCGCGCCGATGACCGTCGCCAACGGCTACAACCAGCCGGGCGGCATCCACTTCAACGGGGCCATCGACTTCTCCGCCGGCTTCGGAGCCACGACCGGCGGCGCGTCGTCGCGCGTCGAATTCGTCACGAACCGCGGCGACATCCGGCTCTCGGGCTCGTTCACAGGACGCGGCGGCGATTCCGGCGGCACGCCGGGCGCGGGCGGACAGGTGCGCGCGCTCGCCGGCGACAACGAGGCGGCGGACTTCGGCAGCATCTACAACGCGGCGTCGATCGACGTGCGCGGCGGCTCGTCGACGTCGACAGGCGACGCGCCCGGCGGCAGCGGTGTGATCGGCGCGACGAACGCCGTTGACTTCATCGTCGACAGCCCCAACGGCTCGGTCTTCCTGCAGAGCGGCTCGTCCATCGACGCGAGCGGCGGCAACGCCACCGGTACGGGCACGGCGGGCTCGGGCGGGCGCGTGCTGCTTTCGACGGAGGATGATGCCGTGTCGATCGCCGGCTCGGTCGCGTCGCGCGGCGGCACGGGCAGCGCGACCGCGGGGACGGGAGGCGAGGGCGGCGAGGTGCAGGCGCTCACGAACAGTGACGGCGACGGCACGGCCGGGCCGATCACGCTCGAGGCGGGCGCGACGATCGACGTATCGGGCGGCCAGGGCGCGACGGGGGGCGACGCGCGGTCGGACGCGGCGGCCGGGGTGACGGCGCCCATCGCGGTGCTCTTCGATGCGGGAGGGATCGGCACGGTCACGCAGACGGGCTCGATCGTCGCTCGCGGCGGCGACGCGGCGGGCGACGGCGGCGACGTGCGCTTCGACGGTGCGGGGACGCCGGTCGCGGGGCCTCAGGACTTGTCGGCCGGGCTGGGCGGGACGCTGGCGGGGTCGTTCGAGGGACTCTGATTCGGCAAGAGGAACCACGCGACCGCCGACGCCGCGATGAGGACAAGCGCCGCGATTTGCTGATCGGAGAGCGCGGCCACGCCGAAGTTGCGGCGGCCCGGGTCGTCGCGCATGAATTCGATCGCGAAGCGCCAGAACGCGTAGCCCGCGATGAAGGCCACGTACGGTTCGCCCGCACGCCGGCGGCGCGGATAGAACCAGGTGAGCGCCAGGCAGAGCGCCACGCCGAGCACCAGTTCGTAGAGCATGACGGGGTGAACCGGGAGGGCGCGCTCCGCGCCCAGCGGAAGCGACTGCGCCTTGTAAGCGAGCGATCCGCGCGCGAACGAAACGCCGAGCGGCCCGTCCGTGCGTACGCCGTAGCAGCACCCGGCGATGAAACAGCCGATCTTGCCGACCGCGAACCCCGCGGGCAGGCCCGGCGCGCCGGCGTCCATGACCGCGAGACCCGGGAATCCCTTCAACCGCGCGACGAACACCGACGCGAGCGTCCCGCCGAGCCACCCGCCCACGATCGACGAGCCGTCGCTCCACGCCGAGAGGGTCGCGCCCGCGGACTCGGCGCCGCGGATCCAGAGCGGCACGGCGTGAAAGAGTTTCGAACCGACGGCGCCGCCGACAAGGCCGCCAAGCGCCGTGTCGAAGAGCTGCGTCCACGTGAGCCCGATCGCCGCCATGCGCCGCCGCGCGAGCGCCGTCGCCAGCGCCACGCCGAGGAGTACGAAGAGCTCAACCGGGGTGACGGCGAAGGGGCCGAGGCGGACGTGGAACGGCCACATGCCGCTCGTGCTAACCGAGCGCGCGTCGGACGTCAAGTCCGGGGCGGTCGATTTCCGCACCCGCGCGCCTCGACTTGTCCCAGAATGCCGTTCAAGCGGCGTTTTCACGCACCTTCTTCAGTTTGGCGAAGAGCTCCTGGGCTTTTCCGATCACGAGGTCCAGTTCCGCCTTGCCGTAGGCGAGCATGAGGCGCTCATTGTCCACGATTTCGACGGATTCCATGACCCGACGCCTCAGTCCGGAAATCCGCTTGCGGTGACGGACGGGGGCGACCTCACGAAGGTAGGCGAGCATCTCTCGCTCGCTCATGCGCTGGAGCTTGCGCACGTCCAACTCCAGCAGGGTCTCCTCGGGGAGCCTCGCCACGTGGTAGAGCTTCGTGCGGCCCAGGCGGGCGAGGCGGCGGAACGCGGCAGAATTGACGGCCGCGAGTCGCCCGACCGCCACCAGGTTCTCGACCGTCCGCTCGCTTATCCCCAGCAGCTTGCAGACATGCTGCCGGCCGCCCTTTCGTCCCTCGTACCGACAGAGGAGCAGCGACACGACTCGGGCCTGCTCGACGGCGCATTCGGCCGAGTCGGTGCGGTCCTTGATGCGGCACTCCTGGAAGCTGTCGCAGTTCCCCTGATCCAGTGCGCGCAGCTTGACCGGATCGGTCTCCTCGCCGCACACCTCGTCTATGAAGGCCTCGCCGGCACGCGCGACGAGGTCAGCCAGGAGATACTGCCGCCTTCCCAGGATCTTTCCATCCCGGAAGGGGTTGTCCTTGGCCCGTTTCATGGTGAACTCTCCGAAAGTCCACCTAGGTGTGGGTTCCCGGCGAAAAAATTTCGCATGAAAATCCGGGAGAGCCAAAATTCCCGCAAGTCCATGGCGGACAGCGACCTACGGTGCTACGACACGCGGCCGAGCACCATGAACGCCATCACCCACACGAGCAGGATCAGCGACTCGATGAAGCCGAGCGTCGCCAGCGACTGCATGGAAAGGTCGCGCTTCATCTCAGGCTGGCGCGCGATCGACTCCGCCGTCGCCGCCCCGAGCCGCCCCATCGCCATCGCCGCGCCGATGGCCGTCACTCCGAGCGCCGCCATCACCGCCACGGCCGTCCACGTCATGACTCCCTCCTTTTCCGGGGGAGTACGGTCCGCCACGCCGAAGCCGGCCGGCCGGCCTGTCCTGCCTGCAGCTTGTCTGCGACGGCGGAGGCGGGCACCCGCCTGAATAGTAGTGCTCCGCCGCTACAATTCAACCCGTGCTTGAACTCACGTTCGACGGACTCTGCGCGCCCAACCCCGGAGGCACCACCACGTACGGGTTCGTCGTCCGCAACGACGGCCGCCGGCTCGCCTACGGCTACGGTCTCGCCGCCAAGCCGAAGACGCCCGAAGCCACGAACAATGTGGCCGAATTCACCGGCCTCATCCGCGGGCTCGAACGGCTCGTCGCCCAGGGCCTCACCGCGCAGCCGCTGACCGTACGCGGCGACTCGCAGATCGTCATTGAGGCCCGCCTCAAGGACCCGAAACTGACGGTCCTTCGCGAGAAGGCGGGCCGGCTCCTCGAAGAGTTCCCCGGCGCGACCGTCGAACACATCCCGCGCGAGAAGAACTGGGAGGCGGACACGCTCACGCAACTCGCCCGCGCGACATACGACCGCGCGCGGTCGCTCGACGACGTCACGCGCTGCGTCGATCCCGACGAACTCGCGCGACTCAAGAGCGGGGCCGCCCCCGCGACCGACTCCCGCCTGCCGCGTCCGGCCGACCTCACGCTCGCCGGCATCTCCTCCGCGGGCGGCGCCGTCCTGCGCGAGGAAGGCACCACCCTTGTCACGCGCGGCTACTTCCATGCTGGCGCCGGCCCCAACGCGTCCGTCTACTGCACGCTCGGCCGCGTGCTGCGCTTCCTGCGCACCATGAACACGCGATGGGCGCTCACCGTACGGACCGACGTCCAGTTCATCGAACGCCAGATCGCGGGACAGTCGCCCGTCGGCCCCGACCTCTACGAAGCGTTCGTCGACGCGGAGCGCGACGCCGGCGGCATCGCGACCGTCACCTCCGCCCGGGCCGAGCCGGGTGAGGATCTCGCCGCGGCCAAGAGGCTCGCCCGCGAAGCCGCCAGGGCGCGTCGCGACGTCGCCGAGTAATCGCGCCCCGTGCTCCGTGTTCCGTGATCCGTTATAATCCCCCCGGATGCCGCAGGGGACCGCTGTCGACGTGGGCCGGCTCGCCGTCGAGCGCGGTCTCATCACGAACGCCCAGCTTGAATCCTGCGCGCGGGACGTCTCCCCGACGCGGCCCATCGGCGACCTTCTCGTCGAGCGCGGGCTCCTGACGCAACCGCAGCTCGTGCGCCTCATGCAGTCCGCTCCGACCGTGCAGACGACGGCCGTCGCCGCGCCCACGCCGTACGAGTGTGGCGCCTGCATGCTTCGCTACGACATCCTCGGCGCCGAGCCCGGCCGCCCCTACCGGTGCAAGAAGTGCGACGGCCTCCTCGCGCCGCGCCCGCGCGCCCCCGGCCAGCGCCCCGACGAAGTCGCCGGCGCCGCGCGCCTCGAAGTCCCGGCCGCGCCCCCGCCCGAGATCGTCGAGGCGTCGAAGGACGCGCGCAACCGCTTCGGCAAGTACGTGCTGGTCAAGGCGCTCGGCAAGGGCGGCATGGGCTCGGTCTACAAGGCCTACGACCCGGAGCTGCGGCGGACGCTCGCCCTCAAGGTCCTCACGGTCGAGCACGGCGACGCGGTCGAGCGCTTCCACCGGGAGGCGCAGACCGTCGCGCGCCTCAAGCATCCGAACATCGTCTCGATCTTCGAAATCGGCCGGCACGAGAAGATGCAGTACATCGCGATGGAGTACGTCGAGGGGCCGACGCTCGACCGCATGAAGAAGATCCCGGCGCGGCGCGCGGCCGACATCCTCCGGGACATCGCGATGGCCGTCCACTACGCGCACGACCGCGGGATCATCCACCGCGACCTCAAACCGCAGAACATCATCGTCGACTCCGCGGGCCGCCCGTACGTCACCGACTTCGGCCTCGCGCGCGAGATGCGCCGCGGCAACTCGATCACGGCCGAGGGCTTCACCGTCGGCACGCCCGCGTACATGTCGCCGGAGCAGGCGACCGGCCGGCGCGACCTCGACGTGCGCACGGACGTCTACGGCCTGGGCGCGCTGCTCTTCCACGCGCTCACGGACCGGCCCCCGTTTTCGGGGCACAGCGACCTCGAGACGGCGATGAACGTCGTCAACACCGGCGTGCCGTCGCCCCGCGAGTTCACGCCGACCGTGCCGCGCGAGCTGGAGCTCATCTGCATGCGCTGCCTGGAGAAGGACCGCGGCCGGCGCTACCCGACCGCGCTGGCCCTCGCCCAGGATCTCCAGCGGTGGCTCGACGGCCAGGAAGTCGAGGCGAGGCCGCCCTCGCTCGTCGGCCTCACCGTCGACCGCGTGAAACGGAACCGCGCGATCGCGGCCGTCGTCGTCGCGTCCCTCGTCGTGATCTCGCTCGTGGTCGCCGCGGCGGTCACGTCGGTGCGCGCGGAGCGCGAGAAGGCGCGGCGGGCGATCGAGGAGGCGCGGAAGGACCGCCCGGTCGTCGATCCGGACGCGGAGCGGACGCGCCGCCGGGAGGATGACGCGCGCGACCTCCTTCGCCGAGCGCAGGCCGCGGAGTCACCGTCGGACCGCATCGATCTCGCGACGCGCGCGATTTCCGCGTGGCCGTCGCTCGGCGACGCGTACTACGTGCGCGGCATGGCGCACGCCTCGCGCGGCGAGCGCGACCGCGCGTGCGAGGACTTCGCCAAAGCGGCGGAGTTTTCGCCGTCCCCCGTGAACGCGCTCATGGCGCGCGCGGACGTGGCGATCGAGATCGGCCGTGCGAAGGACGCGGTCCGGGACCTGAAGCGCGTGCTCGACCTCCTGCCCAACGCGCCCGGCGCGCGCGTGAAACTGGCCATCGCGCAGCTCCGCGACCAGAATCCGTCCGCCGCGCTCGAGGCGCTCGCGGGCGCCGCGGAGGAGCCGGAGATGTTCGCCGTGCGGGCGTTCGCGCGCGCCGCCGCCGGACGCCACGACGAGGCGATCGAGGACGCGAAGAAGGCCGCTCCGGGCGCGGGGTACACGTCGGCTCGCTCGTACGCGCACGCGATCCGCGGCGAGGCGGCGCACCGCGCGGGGCGCCTCCGCGAGGTCGCCGAGAGCTTCATCGTCTCGGAGCTCTACTCGCAGCCGGACCTCTCGTACCCGCTGAGCGACGTCACGCACAACGCGATCACCCGCTTCCGCGCTCTGGTGCGCGAGTCGTGCGACACGGCGAAGGGACGCCGCGCGCTCAGCGACGCGCTCTCCGAGGTCGCGATCGATCTCCTCCAGAACCGCACGCTCGACGAAGCGCAGAAGGTGCTCGACCTGGCGATCGCCCAGGACCGCACGAACGCCCTTCCCGTCGCCCTCCTGGGGCTGCGCCAGATGCAGGAGATGAAGTTCGACGAGGCGCTCGTCTACGGCCAGCGCGCGCTCGACCTCGACCCGTCGAGCCTCGAGGGGCGGCTTGTCCGCGGCATCGGCCACGGCGGGCGCGTGCTCCTGGCGTTCTCGAGCGGCCAGGGGCTGCCGCGCGGGCCGGAGGGCAAGGAGCCCGAGTGGCTGCGCCACTACGTGATGGCCACCGAGGACATCCTCGAGTTCCGGATGCACTCGAAGCGCTTCGCCGAGCTCAAAAACATGCTCATGATGGCGACGGCGACCGAGGAGAACCTCGTGAAGGGAATCCGCACGGAGACGCCCGAGTACGCGAGGATCCTCTCGACGAGGTTCGCGGACCGCGGCCGCGAGCGGCTCTCGGCGGACGACCCCGGCTGCGCGGAGCAGCTCCTGAACCGCGCCGTGGCGCTGGAGGAGAAGAACGCGGCGGCGTACGCGCTGCGGGCGCGCGCCTACTTCGAGATGAAGAAGTGGCGCCAGGCCCAGCTCGACGCCGAGGAGGCCGTCTCGCTCGACGCGGCGCACCAGGCGCCGCTGGCGAAGCTCCTGGAGGAGGCGAAGCGCCGGCAGGAGGACCCGAGGTGATCGACACACGCGGACTGGTGCTGGGCGAGCTCGCGGTTCGCGAGAAACTGCTCACCGCGGAGCAGCTCGACCGCGCGATCGAGGAGCAGGAGCGGACGGGCGACGCCCGGCCGCTCGGCGAGGTGATGGTCGGGCTCGGCCTCATCACTCCAGAGCAGCTCGCGAGGCTCCTCGAGCGGCAGGCCGAGGTCGTCACCGCATACGAGAAGCAGATGGCGGTGAGCCGCCTGTTCGGGCGGATCGCCGTCGAGCGCGGCTACATCGACGAACGCCAGCTGGCCACGTGCCTGCGCACTCAATTGCGCCTCAAGGCGCAGGGGCGCGACGCGAAGATCGGCCACGTGATGATCGCGAGCGGCTTCCTCGCCATCCCGAAGTTCTGGGAGATCCTGCGGGCGCAGGGCGACTTCCTCTGCGGCGGCTGCGGCAAGAGCCTGGAGACGCCGCGCTTCGACCGCATGGCGATTTTCTGCGACACGTGCGGCCACGCGGTAATGACGCTGCAAGCGATGTAGAGGAACTCCCCAGTCCCCAGTCACAAGTCACAAGTCCCAACGCGGCGGGCCGCATCCAACCCGGTCGGGATCCGATGGAGGAGACCGCAACGGACGCAAGGAGCGCAAGGACGCGTCCCTTGCGCCCCCTGCGTCATCGCGGCTCTCCGAGAATCTTCCCGGCGCGTTCACTTGACTTGGGACTTGGGACTTGGGACCGGGGACTGGTAGACTCTCGACCATGCCCGATACCCGCGGACTCGTGCTCGGCGAGCTGGCCGTGCGCGAGAAACTCATCACCGAGGTGGAGCTCGACGAGTGCGTGCAGCAGCAGATCGACGAGCGTTACCGCCGGCCGCTCGGCGAGATCATGATCGCCCGCGGGCTCATCGACCAGACGGGGCTCGACGACCTGCTCACCCGCCAGCGGGAGTCGATCGCTTCGTACGAAGAGAGCGCCGAGTTCGCGAGCCTGTTCGGCCGCATCGCGGTGCAGAAGGGGTTCATCACGGAGGCGCAGCTCGCGGAGGCGCTCCGCACGCAGATCCGGCGGGAGACGCGCGGCCAGCCCGCGAAGATCGGCCAGGTGATGCTCGAGCTCGACCTCATCGACCTGCAGAAGTTCTGGAAGATCCTGCACGCGCAGGGCGATTTCATGTGCGGCTCGTGCCGGCGCGCGATCGTCAACCCCTGGTTCCAGGGCGACAGCGTGGTGTGCGAGCACTGTAAGGTACCGGCGTTCTCGATCAGCCCCGAGAAGCCGGGGCCGCGGCCGACCAGCCGGCGCACGAAGAAATGATCCGCTACGACGAGATCGAGAGTCCGATTGGCCGCATCCTGGCGGCGGTGAGCGAGCACGGCCTGCGCGTCATGCACTTCCCCCACCGCGGGTCCGCCCCGGCGTATCTGGCGACGCTGATCGAGGGCGAGCGCTTCGAGCGCTCGGCGGAGAGCCTCGCCGGGGTGCGCGGGCAGCTTGACGAGTACTTCGCCGGCCGGCGCACGTCGTTCGACCTGCCGCTCGACCTGCGCGGCACCGACTTCCAGCGTCGCGTCTGGAAGGCGCTCAGCACGATCCCGTACGGCGCCACGGCGAGCTACGGCGATATCGCGCGACAGGTCGGCCGTCCCGGCGGAGCGCGCGCGGTCGGCCAGGCGAACAACCGCAACCCGGTCGGTCTCGTCGTGCCGTGCCATCGCGTTGTCGCGTCGAACGGGATCGGCGGTTACGGATCGGGGCTCGCGATCAAGGAGAAGCTGCTCGCGCTGGAGTCCCGGGCATCGCTCAAGGCTTCCGCAGTCTCGCGTTGAGCGCCTTCACGCTGCCGTCGTGCTGCAGCGTCCCGTCCGGCGCCACGAGGAGCAGGTACGGCCGCCGCGGCACACCGTAGCGTTCCGCGGTGGCGCCCGACGCGTCGATGAGCACCGGGAACGGGACGGCCACGCCCGCGGCCCGGTCGATCTCCTCGAACGTCGCCGGCTTCGAGTGGATGGCGACGATCTCGAAATGCTCGCGGCGGGAGGCGTGACGCTGGTGCCACGCCGTCAGGTGCGCCAGCGTGCGGCTCGCGCAGTCCTCGCCGGTCCCGTCGACGAACGCCAGCAGCGTCCACTTGCCGCGGCAGTCCGCGAGCCGGAACTCGCGGCGCGCGCCGCGCACGTCCGTCGCCGTCCACGCAGGCAGCTCGCGGTCGTAGAAGGACGCCAGGCGCGTGGGCCGCACCGTCACCGTGCCCAGGTCCGCGACGGGCTTCCCCGCCGTGATCTCGAACTCGACGCGCTCGGTGCGCACGTCCTCGTCCCGGTCGATCACCAGCGTGTAGGCGCCCGGCGGGAGCGGTATGGAGAATCCGTCGCCGGTGTTCATGACCCCGTCGAAGCAGGCCCAGTCCGGCGCACCCCGGGGCACGATGTTCAGGTTGAGGTACTTGCCGTACACGCCCATCGCCTCGGTGAGCTCGCGGGTGTCCACCTTCGCGGTGACGCGGCCGAGGGGGCCCAGCGTGAGCGTGGCCCGGGTCTCCTTCGCGTCCAGGAGCACGAGCGCCGCGGCCGCCTTCCTGCGGTTCACGAGATCGAAGGCCGCCAGCACGGTGGGACCGTCGCCCGCCGGGATCCGGCCGGCGAATGCGCCGTCGCGATCCGTCGTGAACGGCTGTCCGCTCCAGTAGGAATCGAACGCGTCGGCCTCCTCGTTGTAGAACCAGCGCGTGTACACGACGGCTCCCGCGACGGGCCTGCCCTCCGCATCGACGACGCGTCCCGAAATCGCGCGCGTGGGTGTCTCCGGCGACGGCTCACGCGGCGGATCGTCCGGACAGCACGGCTCCTCCCGCTTGCGCCGTTCCTCGAATCGCTTCTCCAGAGTCTCTTTCCGCTCGTCGTCGCTCTTCGCCGACCACCACGCACGCACGTCGTCCACGGCACGCTCGGGCGCGCCCGCGATGCACGCCAGCGACGCGCGCGTTTCCTTCACGACGATCTGATCGTGGTCGCCCAGGGCGCGCAGCCCGGTCTCGACGGCCTTCTCGTTCCAGAGAGCGCGCAGCGCCCGCGCGGCCGCCGAGCGCACCGCGGTGCGCGGGTGGTCGACCGCCCTGTCGAGCGCCGCGAGCAGACGCGGCGTGTCCATCGAGCAGACGAAGACGAGCCGGGCCCGGCGGAGCCGGGGCCAGAGGCGAAAGAGCTCGCCGATCTCCTCGCGCTCCGCGTCCTCGCCCCACCAGTCGGGCCACCCGTGGCCGCCGCCGCCCCCGCGCATGCCGCCGGGGCCGACGCCGTAGTGCGACACGCCGACGAAGCTGTTGAGCACCAGGCGGTCGGGGCCGTGCCCGACGCGCACGGAGACCCAGAGCAGTTCGCCGAACCCGGCCGGCTCATCCTCGATGATCGGGAGCATGAACACGCCGTGCGCGTCCGCCAGCGCCGGCTTCATCCACGCCGGCCGGTTCTCCGGCGCCGCCACGAGGTCGAACGCCGGGCGCTCGATCCAGAACGACTCGCCCTCCTCGAGAACGCCGGCGTGCCGCTCGATCTCCAGCCGGTTGAGCCGCGCGAGGAGCAGCCGGGCGCGCCCGCTGACCTCGGCGTTCCGGTGCGAGAGGGCGGCCGCCAGCGCCGGCCGCGCCTTCTCGCCCAGGTGCACGAGGACGGTCTCCGCCTCGTCGCGCTCCTCCGCCGCGTCGGCCGCGAGTCGCTCGATCCACCGCTGGACGTCCGCGTCCTGGGCGACAAGGATCCCGCCCGCCACCAGAACGAACCCGGCCAGTCTCATCATGCGCGTCCTCCGATGCGTTCCTTACGAAGTGTGCGCGCGCGCGTGCGTCCAATTCCCGTGGCCCGGTGCGATAAGATGGAGGTGATGGACAGCGGCCCGCAGGCCTTCCCTTCCACGCTCTGGACGGAAGTCCTGGGCGCCCGCGACGGGGCCGGGGACGCGCGCCGGCGCGCGCTCGACGGACTGTTCGAGCGCTACTGGAAGCCGGTCTACTGGTACATCCGCGTCTCGTGCGGCGTCGACGCGACCACGTCGCTCGATCTCACGCAGTCGTTCTTCCTGCACGTCATGGAATCCGGCCTCCTGTCCCGCGCGGACGCGGACCGCGGGCGCTTCCGCAACTTCCTCCGCACGTGCGCGCACAACTTCGTCGCCGACCAGCGACGGAGCGACCGCGCGGCGCTGCGCGGCGGGGGTCGCCTGCACCTGCACCTCGAGGACGCCGCACGCGGCGCCGACGAGCTCCTCGCGGCGGCGAAGGACCTCGGCCCGGACCATCTCTTCGAGCGCGAGTGGCGCGCGGCGGTGATCGCGGCCGCGGTCGAATCCGTGCGCCGCCGCTTCGAGGGCGAAGGCCAGCCCCTGCGTTTCGAGGCGTGGAAGCGGTACGACCTCGACGGCGAGGGGCGGCTGTCGTACGCCGAGGTGGCGGGGGCGCTCGGGATCACCGAGGACACGCTGCGCAACCACCTCCGCGTGGCGCGTCAGACGTTCCGCGAAGCGCTGCGCTCGCAGGTGCGGGAGACCGTGTCTTCGGCGGACGACGTGCAGGACGAACTGCGCGAACTGTTCTCCTGACCCGGAAGCGGGTGCGTTCGCGTACTGAGGGAAGATGTCGATGGCGGTGTCGGACGACCTGGCCCTGGGGCGGCTCGCCGTGCAGAGGGGGATGCTGTCGGCGGGGACGGTCGACGCGTGCCTGGCCGAGCAGGAGCGCCTCCGCACGGGCGGCCGCTACGTGGCGCTCGAGACGCTCCTGCGGGAGCGCCGGCTGCTGAGCGAGGCACAGCTCCAGGACCTGCGCTCCGAACGGCGGACGCGCCGGTTCCTGGCCGCCGCCGTGCCCGCCGGCCTCCGCGAGCCGATCGACGAACTGCTGTGCGAGGAGCCCGCGGGCACGCCCACCCTGCGGCGCTACGACCTGCACGAGACGATCGGCGAGGGAGGCGCCGCCGTCGTCTATCGCGCGACGGACCGCGACCTCCACCGGCGCGTCGCCGTGAAGGTGCTCAAGAACACGCTGGAGCGCTACGACGTCGCGTGCCGCCGCTTCGCCATCGAATCGCGGGCCGCGGCGCGCCTCACCCACCAGAACATCGTCACGCTCTACGACGCCGGCGAGGAGAACGGCCGAATGTTCATGGTGATGGAGCTCGTGGCCGGCCGGCCGCTCAGCGTGCTGCTGCGCGAGAGGCGCACCGACCGCGACGAGCTGCTCGCGATGCTCGAGAAGGTTGCGCATGCGGTCCAGTACGCCCACGAGAACGGCGTCGTCCATCGCGACCTCAAGCCCGCGAACATCCTCATGAGCGAGACGGGCGAGCCGAAGGTCGCGGACTTCGGTCTGGCGTTCCTGCCGGAGACGCGCGCGGCGCTGACGGAGACGGGGGTCGCGCTCGGGACGCCGTCGTACATGGCGCCCGAGCAGGTGCTCGGCCTGCACGACCGCGTCGGCCCGCACACCGACGTGCACGCGCTCGGCGCCATCCTGTACGAGCTGCTCACGGGCCGCCCTCCGCACGTCGCGGCATCGACCTACGAGCTCTTCCGCGCGATCGTCTCCGACACGCCGCAGGCTCCCCGGCACGTGCGACCCGGCCTGGCGCGGGACCTCGAGACCGTCTGCCTGAAGGC
>Ga0187893_10006488_pt1 | contig 19972 bp, 24 predicted proteins | sample MA1701074metaG_FD_139574 | JGI IMG/M metagenome (GOLD analysis project Ga0187893, IMG submission 139574) | White microbial mat communities from a basaltic lava cave in the Kipuka Kanohina Cave System on the Island of Hawaii, USA - MA170107-4 metaG ...
ACGCTCGACCGCACCGGGCGCGGGAACGGGCTCGACTGCCAGAATTGCACGCTCGACCGGACCTTCCGCGCGCAAGGCGTCTCGTCGCTCTCGCCGGGCGCGCTGGGGTCGGCCATCTGTGCCTCAACGAACGGGAACGTCTGCGCGCATCCGGGGGACTTCACGACCGGCGTCGGCCGCTACACCGCCGGCTGCTTTCTCCGCGGCGATTGGTCGGCTGACCGCGCGGCCTTCTACACGAACGCCGACGTCCCCACGAACGGCGGGTTCAACCTGACGGTCCTCGACGCCGGCGACGTCATCCGCTGGCAGCACCGCGACCCGGGCGGCGTGCGGACGTGCACCGGGACGACGGCGCTCGCGACCAATACCTTTCAGTCGATCGTCGCCGTCGCGAACGGGACGACCCTCACCGTCTTTCTCGACGGCGTGCAGGAGTGCCAAGTGTCGGCCGGCTCACTCGCGGACCACACCGGCCTCTTGACCGCGATCGGGAGCCTGCGTCTCGACGACTGCTTCTTTGCGAAGAATGTCGATTGGAGCGCCGACACCATCCGGCGTGTTGCCGCCTGCGATCTGAACGGCCGCGGGTGCGCGTGCGATCCGACGAGTCCGACCAGCTACCGCGCGCGCCTCCGGCACTCGACGCAGGGCGGCCCGGTCACGGGGACCATGCTCACCTGCAACGCGGCCCCCGTCGTCGTGAACGCCACGACGACCTCGACGTCGAGCTCGACCTCGACCAGCGTCGCGCCCACCTCGAGCACCTCGACTAGCACGAGCTCGAGCACGACGACCACGCTCCCCGGCAATCTCTTCTACGTGGACGGCGGGTGCCCGACGTCGGGCACGGGCGGCGCGCGGGACTGCGGCGCGTCGGGCCCCTTCCGGACGATCGGCGAGGCCGTCATGGTCATGGACTCCGGCGACATCGTCGACGTGCGCGGCCCGCACAACGACGGCGGCGGGCACGGACACGGGGCGTTCGACGGCGTGTATCACGAGGAGGTCTATCTCGCCCCGAACCCTCCGGCGGGCGTCGCCGGCCGCCCGCTCCCGTGCGGCACCGGCAGCCAGCGGTGCGAGATCCGCGGGTGCCGTTCCCCGCGGTGCACGGCAAACGAGCACTCCACGATCCGCGGCGCGCGGCTCCGCACCGACTGGACGGAGACCGCGCCGGCCTCGGGCATCTGGTGGCGCACCATGGAGGCGACGCCACACTTCGGCGCCGGCGACGGGAACCAGTGGCGCTCGCTCGGCGGCGGTGCGGTCGACGACCGCGAGCCGTTCGCCCTCTATCAGGCCGGTGCGATCCTCCCGTATCAGGGGAACGCGATCCTCACGCCGGCCGAGGGCTACTGGTCCTACGACGCCACCTTGCTCCCGTCGCCGCCGAACACCTGGACGACCACGCACCGCGCCTACGTGAACCCGGTTGGGACGGCGAACCCGAACACCGCCGTCCTCGTGCCGCACTTCACGTACGGGATCTACGCGATCACCCCGACGGCGAACGTCACCTTCCAATACCTGACGGTCGAAATGCCGCGCATCACGACCTACGACGCCGTCAACTCGGCGGCGTCGAGTCCGGGCACGCCGGGCATGTGGCTGCTGAACGGGATCTATCAATGGTTCAAGCGGTTCGCGATCCACCCGAACAACGCCCCGGGGATCCGGGTCGAAGACAACATCGTGCAGCACGGGTGCCGCGGGTTCAGCTTCTTCGTCTCGTCGGGCGACGGGTGCTTCGGGCTCCGGCTCTTCCGGATTCACGGCGGTTCGCTGCTCCGGAACATCGTGCGCCACCTCGGGTGCGCCGGGCAGATCCGGGCATCGGGCGGCGGCTCCTGGCAATGCTCGTGGTGCGACCCGCCCTGGAACGGCCCGACCTACACCTACAACTCGACGACCGGCGTCTGCATCCAACCGAAGCAGTCGCACGACGTGCTGATCGAAGACAACCTCTGCGAGGACGCCTCGCATATTGCGATCTGGAACGACGTGAGCCGCCGCACGCTCTACCGGAACAACACGGTCCGGCGCGCGAAAACCTGCTGGGCCATGTCGGACTTCACGCCCGAGCAGGGCTGTCCGTCGACGGCGACGACGCTGCACTGCTATGGCTCCGAAGTCACCGTCGACGGCGGGCTCTGCGAGGACGTCGGGGTCGACGATCAGAACGAGTGTGCGCTGATCGTGAACGGCAACGACGCGAGCGCGCGCCACACCGACGCGCTCGGATACCTGGCCCGCCTGCACAACATCACGGTCAACCGCTTCGGGTGGTGCGCCGCGACGGTCGCCGGCGGGGCGACCGCACCGAGCGACGTCACGATCGCGCACGTCACCGCCGCGCACGCGAACACGACCCCCGACGTCGACCAGCTCTCCCGGTGCTGGGCCGTGCGGGCCTGCGCGGCCACGGGGTCCGGGTGTGACTTCCGGAACAACATCTGCTCGAGCTCAACCGACGAAGCGATCGTGATCTCGGACGTGGCGCTCGCCGCGGGCAACGTCTCGTTCGACTACGACCTGCTGCACAACATCCCGGATGCGTGCGAGGTCCGCGTCGGCGCCACCACGAACGCGTCCGGGCAGTTCAGCAACGCCGGCGGGGGCACGGCCGACCAGCCGCAGGGCGGGACGTGCATGACGCTCGCGCTCTTCCAGGCGACCGGGCAGGACGCGAACGGGTTCACCGGGACCCCGGCGTTCACGAGCGCGACCGACCTGCACATCGAAGTGACGAGTCAGGCGATCAACGAGGGGCTCTGTCTCGCGCACGTCGACCACGATCGCGACTTCCAGGCGCGGCCGCAGGGCGGGGTCTGCGACATCGGCTCCGACGAGCGGCCGTGAGGACCTGAGCGATGGGACGATACATGGCGAGCACGCAATTCCTGCCGTTCACCGCGACGGCGTCCTCGTCGGCTGCTGACCATCCGCCGCCGAACGTGGGGCTGCTCCGGTGGGGCGAGCGCACCTGGCGGGCCGGGACCACGGGCCTCGCGGAGTATCTGCAGCTCGATCTCGGCCCGGCCGCGCCCGGGGCCGTCGGGCTCTTCGCGGACTATACGACGGCCACGGTGCTGTCCGTCCGGGAGTCGGCGACCGCCGGCGGGACGTACGCGACGATTGCGACCCTCGACGTCGAGGAGGACGAGCGGGTCGGGAATCGCCGCAAGGGGTTTTGGATGCTCCCCACGTCGCAGCGGCACGTGCGCGTGCACGGGACGGCGCTGCGGCCCGGCGCGGACACCTTCGAGGTCGGCCGCCTGGTGCTGCCCGGCGAGCTCCGCGAGACGCCGCAGAACCCCGGGCAGCCGGAGTGGCAACCGCTCTGGCCGCGCGACGAGGTGCGCGACGAGACGAACCGGCTCCTCGGCGTCAACGTCGAGGGCCCGCCGCGGATCGCCTACACGTACGCGTCGAGCCATTGGAAGCGCGACTCGACCGGCCTCGAGGAGCTGCTGCGCCTCTTCAACGTCGGGCCGGCCGGGACCTGTCTGCTCTACGAAAACGCCGGCCGCAGCGCGCACGCCTACCTGCTGCACCCGATCGAGCTCTCGCCGGTGCGCCGCGGCGCGTTCTTCGAGCCGGCGAGCCTGCGCCTCGAGGAGTGGGGGTAAATGGGGCCGGACACCCGTCTGTTACGCCAGGCCGCGGCCGTCGTCGTCGTGGTCGTTTCGGGCGTGATGCTGCTCGCCGTCGGACAGTGGTGGTTCGACGTCGGCCCGTGGCGGGCGCTGACGCCGCACCGCTTCTGCTGGCAAAACCGCCCCGGGCTCGTCTGGACGACGGCGGCGGCGCACGTGACGACGTGGGTCGCCTATTGGGCGTTCCCGCTCGAGATCTACTGGCTCACGCGCCGTGGGCATCTGCCGTACCCCGGGTTGTCCTACCTGCTCGCGGCGTTCGTCTATGCGTGCGGCGCCGGGCACGCGCTCGACGCGTGGAACATTTGGACGCCGACCTACTACGCGGCGGCCGTGATCCATGTCGTGACGGCGCTGGTCTCGATCGCGTTCTCGATCATCGTCGCGGGCGTCGTGTGGCACCTGCACCGCCACGCGCTGCCCTACGCGACGGAGCTGCGCGAGGCGGCCGCGCTCCTCGCGCCGACACATCCGCGGCTCGCCAACGTGCTGATCCTGTCGGCCGGGATTCTCTACGACGAGGAGCGGTGATGGCGGCGGGGAGCAAACTTGAGCTGTCCGAGCTGATCGTGCGCCTCGGGGAGAAGCTCGATCGGCAGGGCGACATGCTCGCCCGGATGGACGAGCGCCAGCAACACACGTCCGATCAGGTGGCGTCGATCGACGAAGCGATTCACGGCAACGGGCAAGAGGGCATGAAGACGAAGATCGCGCGGCTCGAGCGCGACGGGATCGAGCTCCGGCAGACCATGTCGGAAACGCGCGGCTCGCTGGCCGGCTTCACGGCGCTGGTGCAGCGGCGCGAGGTCACCGACCAGGCGACCGCCGTCGAGCGCGAGGCGCGGCACGACCGCGAGCTCGTCGAGGCGCAGGGCCGCTCTCGACTGAAAGAGCGCGTGATCGTCGCCGTGATCGGCGGGACGGCGACCTTGGGGGCGGCCTGGTTCGCGGGGGCATTTCAACGATGAGAACGACAACGGTGGTGCTGCGTAACGCGCGCGGGATGCGGGACACGGGCCTGGCGCTCTTCTGCGAGATCCCGGACCCGCGCGGCCACGGGCCGGCGCGGCAGGTCTGGGTGCCGCAGTCGCAGATCACGGACGACTCGGAGGTCTGGCGGATCGGCGACGTCGGGAACCTGGTCGTCACGATCTGGTGGGCGCGGCACCACGGCTTTGCGGCAGCCCGCAGCCGGCACGGGCGGGTGCCGCGACCGCAGACGGTGCCCGGGCAGGGGCCGCTGCTGATCGCCTGACACAGCAACCGGGCGTCCCGTGCGCGGGCGTCCGCAACCTCCGCTCGACACGGGCGGGGCGAAACGGGGTGAGGTGGGATCATGCGGGGAACGGGAACGATGGCGGGGGTGCTCGGGGCGGTGCTCCTGGCGCTCGGGCTGGCGAGCTGCAGTGTCTTCCAGGCCGGGGGCGGCGATGCCGGGGGCGGGATCGACGTCGCGGGTGCCGAGGCGATCGGGGACGACGTCGGCGACATCGCGTGCTCGGCGGTCATGCTCGAGTATCCCGCCGAGCGCCCGACGGTCGAAACGGTCGTCACGCAAGGCCGTGCACTCCTCGAGACGCCCGACCTGCAGCTTGCGGCGATCAACCTCTTGATCGAGGAGGCGATCGGCGACCCGAAGGCGCGGGCGCTCGTCGGCCTCGGCGTGCGGCGCTTCGTCCGGCGGATGCAGCGGGCCGGGGTCGATGTTGGGGCCGGGGTGATCGCCCCGGACTCGCCGGCGGCCGCCGGCCTCGGGGCGCTCTTCGACGCCTGCGAGCTGGCGCTCGGGGCGCCGGCGTGAACGTCCGCGCGTGGCTGCGCCGGGCGGGGCGGCTGGTCTCCGAAGCGGCGGCCGCCGGCGGCGGCGCGGCGGCGACTGCCTACGGCACGAATCCGAGCATGTCGGCCGAGCAGCTCGGGAGCGTGGCCGCCGCCGGGGCGGCCGTCTACGTCATCGGGGCGCTTCGGCGTTCGTTTCTGCCAAGCCGTGGGGGGCAACCCGCTTCGGCGGGATGAGCAAGGGGGCGCTATGTTTTGGGGGAGGGTGGTCGTCGAGCAGTTCGGCGAGTGGTGGATCTCCCGGAGTCCGCTGCTCTACGAAGCGCCCGGCGTTCGGGTCGAGGTGCCGGTCGACTTCTTCACGGACTTCGCCTCGTTCCCGCCGTGCGTGCGGCGCGTCTACGACCCAACCGACGCCCGCTGGTCGGCGGCCGCCCTCGTGCACGACCTGCTCTATGAGCGACATACGGTCGCGCGCCTCGAGGCCGATCGGGTCTTTTTCGCGGCAATGGCGTTGCCGCCGGCACCGGCGCCTCCGACGCCGTCCTATCTGCGCCGGCTCTTCTATCGGGGCGTGCGGCTCGGCGGCGCGCGGGCGTACGACTCGGCGCCCCGGCGCCAGGCCGAGCGCCTGCGCATGTACCAGACCATGAGCGCGGCGATCGCGCTCACGCTGTGAGGCGGTGGGGATGCTCGGCCGACGCGTAGACTTCGACGACGGCGATCCGGTCTTCGGCCCGACGCGCTTTGCGCCGGGCGACTACGGGAAGGATCTCCGCACCGGGGCGTGGTGGGTGCGGCCGCCGAGGAACGCCGACGGGCGCGCCCTCGTCGGCCGGCTCACCTCGCACCAGGTCCTCGAGCACGGCGACGGGACGATCACGGTCTCGCCGTCGATTCTGTGGGAGTACGGCAGCGGTGAGTCACTCTGGCACGGGTGGCTGCAGCGGGGGGAGTGGACGCAATGCTAACGGACGCGGTGCTGCGCTGGCGCGAGCTCGCGACGGTGGTCGGCGGGCGGCATCGCCTGGCGCCCGAGCTCGTGCTCGCCGTCACGCAGCAGGAGAGCGCCGGCGATCCGTGCGCCTGGCGGTACGAGCCGGCCTTCCTCACGACGTACGCGGCGGGGATCGCGCGCGTCGTGCGCGAGACCGGCTCGCTGCGCGACGATCACTGGCTCAAGCGCGATTCGCACGTGCTCGCGACGAGCTATGGGTTGATGCAGTGCCTCACGGTCGTTGCGATCGAGCGCGGAATGCTCGAGCTGCTTCGATACCCGACGAGTCTCTGCGATCCCGAGCTCGGCCTCGAGGCCGGGTGTCGGCACCTGCGGTGGTGTCTCGACCGCCGGGGGGGCGACCTGGCGGCCGGGCTGGCGCGCTACAATGGGGGCGGGAAGCCGGAATACGCGCCGTCGGTCCTGCGGATGTACGCCGCGGCGGGCGGCGCGCGGGTGGTCTAACGGACGCGGAAGTGGAAGAGGACGCCGGCGTCTCGGCGCCCGCCGACGACCTTGAGCACGCGCCGCTCGTGGCTCGCGCTGCAATCGTGCAAGCAGATCCGCGCGGTCGGAAACGCACGGCCCGAGGTGCAGCGCGTATTAGGTTCGAGCTCGTGGCCGACCACTTTGCCGTCAACCTCGAGCGTCGGAACGTGGAAGGTGGCAACGTATTTGGCCAGGTCGCCGCCGAACGTCAAGATGGGCCCTTGATCGGGGAATCTGACGGCGCGCTTTTCAGGTCGTCTCTTCGTAATGCCGAAGTTTAGCATGCCGGCATGGCTCGTTCCATCACGCCCCTCCCAGCACGCGGGGCGTCCGCTCCGGCCGGTACGCGCGGGCCCCCCGCGCGCTCATGTCCGCCGCTGCAGTAGGTACACCAGCCCCGGCGCTCCCGCCGAGCGCAGGATCAACGGCTCGGTGGCCTCGATCGTGCACTCGACGGTCGCCGTGTCCGGGAAGAGCTTGAACCCGTCGCGCAGATAGCTCGGACTGAATCCCACCGTGCGCGTCTTCCCGACGGTGCCCTCGACGGGCAGCGCCTCTTCCGCCTGCCCCTCGGGGCCTTCCATCGTGAGCGTGAGGGCGGCGCCGGCGACCGCGAGCTCGACCTTCTCCTCGCGCATCGTGCGCACGCGCTCGAGCGCGCCGAGGAGTGACCCGGCCACGATCCGTACCGGGGCGCCGGTGGCCGCCGGGAGGACCTGGCGCCAGTCGGGAAACGCCGCGTCGATCGTCACGGTCGACCATTCCTGCGCGTCCCACGACGCCGCCAGCCGCCCGTGCGTGTCGAAGCGCAGCGCGACCGCGGTCGTCACGTCAGCCGCGGCGAGCGCCTCGGCCAGGACGTCCGCGCCCCGGTGCGGGATCGTCGTGGCGAACGGCGTTCCGCTCGCGGTCAGCACGGGGCCCACCCGCGCCGCCAGGTGGTGGCCGTTGGTGCCCACGCAGGTGAGCTCGGTGGCCGTCACTTCGAGCCGGACGCCGGCGAGGTGGGGGCGATTCCGGGCGTCGGACTCGGCCGTGGTGAGTGCGGCGCGCAGCGCCGCCGCAAACGTCTCGGCCGTGACCGTGGCCGCCGCCCCGGGTCCGAGCTCTGGCCCTACGGGAAATTCCCCGGCGGGCAGCGTGGGGAGCTTGGCCCGCGTCCCGCCGACGCACACGGCCAGCCACCCGCGGGCGCTCTCCAGCGTGAGGCGGTCGCCGGCGCCGCGGTCGGCGATCGCCTGCAGGCGGTGCACGTCGACCGTGGCCGTCTCGAAGGCCTTCGCCGTGCCGTCAGCGACGACCTGCGTGCGGATCCGGGACTCGATGTTGGTCGTGGTGAGGGTGAGATGGGACCCGTCGAAGGCGAGGAGCGCGTGCAGGAGTGCGGGCTGTGCCGCGCGCGCGGGCGCGAGCGGGCTGACGAGGTGCAGCGCCGCGGCGAGGGCCTGGCGGTCGACGATCAGCATCGGGTGGCCTCCTGGTGCAGGCGATCGAGCCCGTCGGCGAGCTCGCGCAACGCTTCCTCGGTGGGGATGCCGAGCAGGTCAGGTGGCAACCAGACCCCCCCCTTCGGGTGCAGGCATTGCGTGGGCGGCCACTCGTGGGCGCTTTCGTCGCCTTCGTCGCCCAGCACCGCAAAGTCGCCATCCTCCGTCGCCGCCTTATTGGCGGCCTCGGCCAGGTCGCGCAGGCGTCGCAGCGTCTCGGTGGTGGCGGTCATGCGGGCGTCCTTTCCTGGTGTGCTTGTCGGCGCGACGTGCGTCGCGGGTAGAGAGGTACGGCGCACAGCTCGGCCGCGTCGCAGGCCGCGTGCGAGCCGCGGGCAAGCGACTGGGTGCGGCCAGGCGCCCAGAGGTACCTGGGGGGCTGGTGCGTCATCCCCTCGAGCGGCCATCCCTCGCGGCACCCTTCGCACGCCTGCGCGATCATGCGACGCCGGAGGTCCCGCAGCGCACGATCCCAGCTCCGAGACGAGAACGAAAGGGCGAGCGCGGCGCCGACGATCGCGCCGCATATCCACGCCACCACGGTTGCCATCACGCAGCCTTCCGCTTTGCAGACGTCTGCACCTTGCGCCGCTTGTCGCGTGCCCGGGCCTTGGCCTTCTTCTTCGGCGTCGACTTCTTCTTCGCCGCGTCGGCCTTGCGCCAGGCGGCCTCGAGCGTCCGGCGCACGGCGGCGGCGTTCACGCGGAAGTGCTTCGCGGCGGCCACGATCAGACTCGACGTGCTCCGGCCGCCGCCGGTGCCGCGCGGGTTGACCGCATCCGGACCGGAAATCACGAGCTCGACCAGGAGCTCGGCGAGCGCGCGTCGATCGAGTTTCGGCAAGTGCTTGTCGAGCACGCCGCGCAGGGCGCGATACGGGGCGAACCGCGCGGCCGTCTTCTGCGGCTTTACCCAGCCGCGCCGCGCGGCAACGGCGTCGCGCTCGGCGTACCCTTCGGACCACAGGTGGCGCGCGACGAGCTCGAGGACGGGCCGCTCGAGCGGCCACTTCACTTTCGGAAGCACGGCCGCCCGCACGGCGGCCGCGACGGCGGTCTCACGCGTGCGGCGTACCTGCTCCCGCTTCCGCTGCGCGGCATAGGCCCGGCCGGACGACGACGCGCTCGAGCGGGGCTCGCCGGCGTTGCATCCGGCCTTCCGGCAGATCGAGACGACGGCGCCGAGTTTGGTCTCGTCGTGGCGCCCGCCGCCGTGGGCGACCACGGCCGGCTCGGCGTGCGCGCACCCGTTGCCCGTTACGAGGCGGTAGCCCTTCCCGGGGCGGTAGTCCATCGCGACGACGCCTTTCGGGATCCGGTCGGCGCTGCGCGCGTACTCGGTGGAGATCCGGACCGCCGGCGCGCCCGTCTTCCCCGCGACCGCTTCGGCCTTCCGCTCGACCAGGGCGGCGACCTTCGCCTTGTAGCAGGCGGGCGAGGTGCAGGCGTCACCTTTCTTCACGTCGGCGAAGAGCTCGCTCTGATTGCCCGTCCGCTTCGGGCAGGGCCCGCAGGCGCCCGCCGCCGGCACGAGCTCCGCGTCGTCGATCGGGAACGGCGCGCGGGCGAGGTCGAGCAGCACGTCGCGCTGAATGTAGTCGCCAAGTGCCCGTACGCTGGCGAAGTCGCGGCCGCCGAGGAACCGTTGGCGTGCCCATGCGAGCGCCTGCTTCTGCTGGGGCGCCTCGAGGCGGGCGAGCAGGATCGCGTGCCCGGCTTCGAAGGTGCCTTTCAGGAACGCGGCCTTCGCTTCGGGCACGAGATCGACCAGCTTTACCCGCTGGTAGACGTACGAGGTGCTCTTCCCGACCTTCGTCGCGATCGCCGGCACGTCGTAGCCGCCGCGCTCGAGCAAGCCCTGATACCCTTCGGCTTCCTCGAGCGGATGCAGGTCCTCGCGCTGTAGGTTCTCGATCGTGAGGACCTCGAGAAATTCGACGTCCGTCATGTCGCGCACGAGGACCGGGATCTCGGCCAGGCCGGCGGCCTTCGCGGCCCGCAGGCGCCGGTGCCCGGCGGCGATCTCGAAGTGCGCGCCCCGCGGCCGCACGAGGAGCGGCGTCAGGATGCCTTTCGCCTTGACGCTGGTGGTGAGCTCGGCGAGCTTCGCCTTGTCGAAGTTCTTCCGGGTGTTCTGGTCGGACTCCCGGACGTCGGCGATCCGGACGACCAGGAAGTGCGGGGCGGCGGTCGCGGCCGCGCCGGGTAGGGACTGGTCACGCGTGGTGGCCTCGGGTGCGGGTGCTCGCTTCATGCTGGGGAACCTCCGTTCGGTTGTGGCGCCGGCCCGCGATGGCTCTGCTCGAGCTTCTTCGCGAAGTGGTAGAGCGGCAGGGCGGCGCGGATCATCACGCAGTCTTCGTCGAGCGCGGCGACCTTGGCGCGGTAGAGCGTGGGGTCGAGGAGCGGGCCGAAGGCGTGCGCCCGGCCGGCGTCCTCGAGCAGCTTCGGTAGGTCGTAGGCGAGGAGCGCGCCCGCGGCGAGACAGATCGTCGTGATCGCTTCCTGCCAGGTGGTGACGGGATCTCGGTCGTTGTCCATGGTCGGCGGTCCTCCCTGACCGCGCGGGACGTTAGCGGGGCCGCACGGCGCGCCAGCGGCCGACGGGCGCGTTGCGGTGCCACAGGCCGGCGAGGGCGATGCCGCCCCCGACCGTGAGAATCAGGACGTGGACGATGCTGGTCAGCATGCGCGCTCCTCGGCGAGCTTGCGCCGCAGCGTCTCGGGCGTGCCGGTCCGCAGCACGCCGCCGACGCACTTGTGTACGTAGAACGCGCCGCTCGGCCCGTACGGGATCAGCCGCTGGCAGAGCGGGCACGTCTTCTGCAGCCGTCGACGGCCCATCACTCGACTCCCGCCCGCACCTGCGAGCTGCGCAGCGCCCGCGCGCGGATGCGCTGGGGCGTCTCGCCCGGCCGCGGAATGCAGCCGTGGTGAAGCCGGACCGCGACCAGGTGCCGGCAGCTCGACTTCCGGTCTCGAATAAGGGCGGTGATGGGGGCGCGGGTGCCCGTGCCGGCGGCCGTCACCACGGCGCCGCACTGCAAGCACCGCTCGTCGACGTGCACCGCTAGGCCGCCGGGCGCAGGGAGCTCGTCGGCGGTGAGGATCCCGCGGTGCGCGCGGTAGACCTCGCGCGTCATCGGATCGGGAAGAAGCCAGGTGATGCGGGCCGCCGTGGGGGTTCTCATGGGTCCCGCCGTTCGATTGACGGCCGCGCATCCGCTGGGGTAGCCGAACGGTCATGCGAGCTTTCTGGTCGGTCCTGCTGTCGACGACGATCGCCTGCACGACGGTGCCGCGCCCCGAGCCGCCGAAGCCGCGTGTCGCCGTCCGCGACTTCTACCTGGCCGACGACGCCTTCGTGCGCCGGTTCAGTGACGGGCCGATCGACGAGGTCGGCCCCAAGGTGACGGACGCGACGGTGCGCTTCCTCGAGTCGCGCCGGTTGACGGCGCAGCGGGTGTCGATCGAGACCGAGACCGACGCCGACGTGATCGTGTCCGGCGTGGTGACGAAGATCGACGGCGGCAACATCGGCTGGCGCCGCTTTCGCGTGGTGTTTTGGATCTTCTTCTTCCCGGTCGCGCTCGCGACCATGAACACCGGCGCCGGCATGATGGCCGTCGAGGGCGACGTTCTGCGGCCCGATGGGAGCGTGGTCGGTCGCTTCCAGGCGCAGGGCCGCGGCGGCGGCGGGAGTCACGACCACGCGATGAACCAGGCGGCGTTGCGGATCGGGAATCAGATCGCCGCAATGGTACAGTCGGGAAAGTACGCCGGTGCGACGGGGCGCACGTTTACGCGCGCGACGCCGACACGTCGCACCGTCGCACCGGCACCGAGCGCACGCGTCGCCGATCGGCTGCGCGAGCTCGAGATGCTGCGTCGCGATGGGCTCGTGACCGACGTCGAGTACTCCGAGCGCCGCCGCGAGATCCTCGGCGACCTGTAGCCGCTTGAAAGCTAGCCGTTCTGGCATCCGGGCGAGGCCATACGCCACCACTTGATAAAACACAAGTGTCTTTGGAGATAGCAGCCGGACTTGACGACGGTGGGGCTCGTGGAGTAGAAGCGCCGCATGCAGAATCCAGTCTCTCGCGTGGTGGAGATGGTCGGGGGTCCGACGCAGGCGAGTTTCATCGCGCAGGTCAGCGCGGCTGCGATCTACGCATGGCGCAAGCGGGGGTTCGTGCCCGACGCGCGCGCCGCGGTCCGGCTCTCTGGCGCCGTCGGCGGGAAGATCACGGTTGCGGAGCTCGCGGGCCTCGACGAGGACGTGCAGACGTCGCCCCCGGGCCGCCGAGGCCGCGGGACGCTCGTTCCGAAGCGGCCGGGCCGCCTTTCTCCTGATTCCACCCACACCACGAGAAGCCCTGGCTCGTGCCCTCCCGGAAGTTCCGTTGCCGGTACCACAGCTCGACCGTCTCGCCCGGCTGGGCGACGCCGATCACGCCGTCGAGATCGTTGCTCTTGACGGTGACGCGGACGACCTCTGGCGCCGCGTCGACCGACTGCACCGCGACGGCGCGGAGCACCAGCATGCTCATGGTCCCTGCCGCCAGCAGGCGAACCGTTCCTGTCTGCCACCTCATGATCCGTACCTCCTGCCGTTGCGGAAGCAGGGCGCGTGCCGCCGCCGGCCGGCCGGGATCCGGGCGGCCGCGGAGCGGCCGTGAAGCAGCGGAGGTGCGGCCCGTTTCAGGCGCGGGCGGCGGCGAGCGGGTCGCGGATGCCGTGGCGCTCCATGCGGCGCCAGAGCGTGACGCGCGAGATGCCGAGGGCGGCGGCGGCGCGCTGGCGATTCCAGCGATGCTCGTCGAGCACGCGGGTGATGCGCGTGCGCTCGTCGAGCCACACCGAGGCCCCGCCGTCGCGGCGCCCGAGCACGTCGACGAGATCCGAGCCGGTGGCATGCGCGGTGACCAGGACCGACTCGAGCAGGTTCTCGAGTTCGCGCACGTTGCCGGGCCAGGCATGCTCGAGCAGCGCCCGGCAGTGCGGGCGCGCGGGCACCGCGAAGGCGCTGCCGTGCCGGCGGTTGAAGCGCGTGACGAAATGCTCGACCAGCGGCAGGATGTCTTCGCGCCGCTCACGCAGCGGCGGCAGGCGCACCACGAGCACGCGCAACCGGTAGAAGAGATCGCGGCGGAAGGCGCCGCTCTCGACCATGGCCGCCAGCTCGCGGTTGGAGGCGGCGAGGAGGCGCAGGTCGACGCGGGAGCCGCTCGTGGCGCCGAGCGGGCGTACCTCGTGATCCTGCACCACGCGCAGCAGCTTCGCCTGCAGCGAGAGCGGGAGGTCCTCGATCTCGTCGAGGAACAGCGTGCCGCGGTCGGCGGCCTTGAGCGCCCCGGGCCGCTCGTGAACCGCGCCGGTGAAGGCGCCGCGGGTGTGCCCGAACAGCTCGCTCTCGGCGAGCGGCTCGGGGATGGCGGCGCAGTTGAGCGGCACGAAGGGGAAGGAGGCGCGCGCGCCGAGGCGATGGATGATGCGCGCGACGACCTCCTTGCCGGTGCCGGTCTCGCCTTCGATCAGTACCGGCGCATCGCTGCGGGTCGCGACCTGGATCGTGCGCCGCACGTCGTCGAGCACGCGACTCGTGCCGACGAGCTCCGGGCCGTCGGGAGCGGCGGCCCGCGGGCCGCGGCGGCCGGCGTCGAGCGACGGGGCGGCGGGCCGTGCGCCGGCCGGCAATCCCGCCACCGTGCGCGCGAGCAGGTCGGGGACGACGAAATCGACCGCGCCCGCCTTCATGAAGGCGACGGCGGTGGCGGCATCGCCCGTTTCACTCACCACGACCACGGGTCGCCCCGCGTGGCGCTCGCGCACGGCCTGCACGATCGGCACGCCGCGCGCGACGTCGGACAAGCTCGGCCCGAGCACGATCAGGTCGCTCGGTACCTCGCGAATGACGCCGAGCGGATCGCGGCCGCCGGGCAGGCGCCGGACCTCCGCGTGGGGGAGGCTGCGCATCGCGTCGCGCGGAATCGGGCTCGGCTCGTCGTCGAGAATCAGGATGCGCATGTGCTCCGCCCTCCGACTCGAGCCTTAAGCGCCTGCGCGGGCCGCGCGCAAGAAATGCGAGCGCAATATCGCGCGCTAACACTCGCCGGAGAGGTCTGCTACAGGGAAACCATGCAGCCCCACGTGAAGTACGCGAAGCTCGGCCGCAGTGGCGTGCGCGTGAGCCGGCTCTGCCTCGGCACGATGAACTTCGGCCCGCACACGAGCGAGCGCGACAGCTTCGCCATCATGGACCGCGCCCTCGATGCGGGCGTCAATTTCGTCGACACGGCCAACGTCTACGGCTGGAAGCGCGGCGAGGGCGTGACCGAGCAGATCGTCGGCCGCTGGCTCGGTCAGGGCGACCGTCGGCGCGAGCGCGTCGTGCTGGCGACCAAGGTCTTCGGGCGCATGGGCGACGGACCGAACGACGTGCGCCTCTCGGCCCTGCACATCCGGCGCGCGTGCGACGAGAGTCTGGCGCGCTTGCAGACGGACCACATCGACCTCTACCAGATGCACCACGTCGACCGGGACACGCCGTGGGACGAGATCTGGCAGGCCATGGAGCAGCTCGTACGCGAGGGCAAGGTGCTCTACGTGGGCAGCAGCAACTTCGCGGGCTGGCACCTGGCGCAGGCCTGCGAGACGGCGCGGGCGCGGCATTTCCTCGGCCTCGTCTCGGAGCAGAGCCTCTACAACCTCGCGGCGCGCACGGTCGAGCTGGAAGTCCTGCCTGCGGCCCGCGCCTACGGCCTGGGCGTGCTCCCGTGGAGCCCGCTCGGCGGCGGGTTGCTCGGCGGCGTGCTGGCCAAGGCCAAGGAGGGGCGGCGCGCGAGCGAGCAGCAGCAGCGCGACATCGAGAAGCGGCGGCCGCAGATCGAAGCCTACGAGACGCTCTGCCGCGAGGCCGGCATACCGCCGGGCGAAGTGGCGATCGCCTGGGTGCTCGCCAACTCTGCGGTCACGGCGCCCATCATCGGCCCGCGGACCATGGAGCAATTCGAGAGCGCGCTCTCGGCGACCGCCCGCACGCTCGGCGACGACGTGCTGAAGAAGCTCGACGAGATCTTTCCCGGCCCCGGTGGCGAAGCCCCGGAAGCCTACGCCTGGTGAGCGAGGTGCTCGCTCATGCGCTGAGCGGGCGACCGATGGAGCGCGCCGTTCGCGCGGGGCGCGCGGTCTACAGAAGGAAATTTCCGACACCCGCGGCGACGGGCTTGTCGGGGCCGTCCTGCCACGCGATGACGCGTACGTTGGCGATACGCCGGCCGTGCTTGACGATCTCGGCGTGTCCGAGCGTGTCGCGGGGACCGGCCGAGCGCAGGTAGTTCACGCTGAAGTTGATCGGCTTCGGCACGCGTTCGCCGTCGGAGACGTCGATCAGTTGCAGGAGCGCCGTCAGCTCGAGGAACGCACCCACCACACCGCCGTGGAGCGCCGGCAGGCCGGCGTTCCCGACCAGGTCGTCGCGGAAGGGCAGCACGCACAGCAAGGTCTTGCCGTCCTGTTGCAGCCGCGCGGCGAGGAAGCGCGCCTACGGAATGACCTCGAGCGCGCGCTGCGCCCTCACGATCCCTCCGGCCGGCGGTCCCGAATGGCCTGGGCCATCGGGCTCAGGCTGGCGTTGGCACCCACCATGAAGGTGGCGAGGCACGTGGCGAACGGCTCGTCGGGGCTCGTCTCGTAGGCGGTGGCGCGCACGAAGGCCACGTGGCTCGTGCGCCGGTAGCAGAGCGCCTCGCCGAGCAGCGGCACGCCGGGGACGGCCGCGCGCAGGTAGTCGACGCGAAGATCGAGCGTGGCGATCGCAACCAGCTCGGGCAGGCTCGCGAAGACGGCCAGGCCGCCGGCATGGTCGAGGAGCGTCGTGATGCTGCCACCGAAGACGACGCCACGCGCGGGATCGCCGACCAGCTCGTCGCGATACGGCAGTCGTACCACGCAGCGGCAGGGCTCCAGGTGTACGACGTCCATGCCGAGGCGCCGGCAGTGCGGGATGTGCGCGATCATCGCGCGGCCGCCGCGGCCGAAGAGCGCCGCCAGCGCGTAGCGCGGGGGCTCGCTGCTCACGCGGGCGTGATCTCCACGAGGAGCGCGCCGCCGTCGACCGTTTCGCCGACCGTGGCCGCGATGCGCGCGACCTCGCCGTCGACGTCGGCGGTGAGCGTGGTCTCCATCTTCATCGCTTCGATGACGAGGACGCCCTGGCCGTGCTCCACGCGGTCGCCCGTCTGGACGAGGATCGCGATCACCTTGCCGGGCATGGGCGCCGCGATCTTCCCGGTTCCGCCCCCGCTACCGCCGGCCGCCGCGCCGTCCTCGCCGGTGGCGAAGACGTAGGTGCGTCCCCCGAGCGAGACGAGCACGCGGTCGCGGCTGGTGGCCACCACGGCGTGACACGTGCGTCCATCGATGGCGAGCGCGACCTCGTGCACGACGGCGCCCGCGGTGGCGAACGGAGGGGTCGGCACGGGGAGACGCCGTGCCTCGATCGGGCGGCCGTCGACCGAGGCGCGCACGGCGTCGCCTTCGGCGAGGACGGTGACCTCGAGGACGCGGTCCCCCGCGCGCAGCCGGGTCGTCGTGCTCACGTGGCGAGCCTCCAGCGTCCGAGCCGCTCCCACGGCGTGGGCACCGCCGCCGCCTGGCCGCCGCCAGCGGCGTGCGGTGCCGGTGCGGCTGCCGCCAGCGCCGCCGCGACGGCGGCGGCGTCGAGGTCGGGCTCCGGCTGCTGCCAGGGATGGAGGTGCTCGTCGATGAAGCCGGTGTGCGTGTCGCCGCGGCGGAACGCCGGATGATCGAGCACGCAGCCGAGGAAGGCGAGGTTCGTCGCGGGTCCGAGGACCACGGTCTCGGCGAGGGCGCCCCGCAGGCGATCGACGGCGGCGTCACGGTCGGGACCCCAGGCGGCGATCTTGGCGAGCATCGGATCGTAGTCGACCGGGATCGTCATGCCGGCGGCGACCCCCGCATCGACGCGTACGGACGGGCCGGCCGGTGCCCGCCACGCCAGCAGTGGGCCGGCACTCGGCAAGAAGCTCGTGTGCGGATCCTCCGCGTAGAGGCGGACCTCGATTGCGTGTCCGCGCAGCGTCACGTCGGCCTGTGTGACCGAGAGCGACTCGCCGCGCGCGACCCGCAGCTGCTCCACCACCATGTCGAGGCCCGTCACCAGCTCGGTGACCGGATGCTCGACCTGCAGGCGGGTGTTCATCTCCAGGAAGTAGAACCGACCGCTCGCGTCGAGCAGGAACTCGACCGTTCCCGCGTTGACGTAGCCGACGGCCCGCGCGGCGGCGAGGGCGGCCTCGGCCATCGCCGCGCGCAGCGGCGGCGTCATGACCGGGCACGGGCTCTCTTCGACGATCTTCTGATGGCGGCGCTGGATCGAGCATTCGCGCTCGCCGAGATGCAGCACGTGGCCGTGCCGATCGGCGAAGACCTGGATCTCGACGTGCCGGGGGCGCTCCAGCAGCCGCTCGAGGTACACTCGTCCGTCGGCGAAGGCACCTTCCGCCTCCCGCCCGGCCGCTTCGAGCGCCGCGGTCAGCTCGTCGGGCCGGCGTACGACCCGCATGCCCTTGCCGCCGCCGCCGGCCGCGGCCTTCACGAGGAGCGGGTAGCTGACTCCGTCGGCTTGGCGAGCCGCAGCAGCAGAGTCGCCCATGGCGACCTCGCTGCCGGGCACGAGCGGCACCCCGGCCGCCGCGGCCGCCGCGCGCGCGGCCAGCTTGTCGCCCATGGTGGCGATGGCGTCGGGCGGAGGGCCGATCCAGAGGAGTCCCGCGGCCTCGACGGCGCGGGCGAAGGCCGCGTTCTCGGCGAGGAACCCGTAGCCTGGATGCACGGCATCGGCGCCGCTCGCGCGCGCCGCGTCCAGCAGCGCCGCCACGTTCAGGTACGACTCGCGGGCGGGCGCGGGTCCGATCCGCACCATGCGGTCGGCGGCGAGCGCGTGGGGAGCGCCGAGATCCGCATCGGAGGCGACCGCGACGGATTCGAGCCCGAGCGCGCGACATCCCCGCGCGATGCGCACGGCAATCTCGCCGCGGTTCGCGATCAAGACACGCCGCATAGCCCCGGTCTTATGCGGTGGTTGCGCGCCAAGCTCAAGGGTGTTGCACGTCCCGCCGGATTCCGCTCGACTGCGCCGGCGGATGCCTGGCGGGTTCGAGGCGGCGGTGGACCGGGCCTGTGCGCGTTGGGTCGCGAGCGTGGATCGCCGTCCCGGGCTCGTCCTTGCGCTCATGCTCGCGATCACCGTGGGGATGGGCGTGTATGCGGCGCTCAACCTCGGGGTGAACGCCGACCCGCGCGACCTCATCAATGGCGACCTGCCGTTCCAGGTCCGTCAGCGCGAGTTCGCCAAGACCTTCCACACGCTGTCGGACGGCATCCTCGTGGTCGTCGACGGCGACAGCCCGACGTCCGCCGCCCGAGCCGCCGACGCGCTCGCCCGGCGGCTGGCCGCCCGCAGCGATCTCTTCTCGCAGGTCGAGGTGCCCGGGGGCGGCCCCTTCTTCGCCAAGAACGCGCTTCTCTATCTCACCCCCGATCAGCTCGAAGACTTCACCGACCGGCTCTCGCAGGTCCAGCCGTTCCTCGGCGAGCTGGGGCGCGATCAGAGCCTGGTCGGCGTGGCGGGTCTGCTGCGCGAAGCGCTCGAGGCACACCGGCAGGGCGAGACGGTGGCCGTCGATCTGTCGACGGCGCTCGATCGCGTGCGCGTCGTGGTCGAGGCCGCGACGGCGGGCCGGCGCGCCCCCGATCCGTGGGGCAGCGCCGTGCTGGGCGGCGCCATGCCCGCCGAGGCCCGCCAGCGCATCGTGGCGCTGCGGCCCGCGTACGACAGCTGGGTGCTCAAGGGGGACGCCCCGGAGGTCCGGCTGATCCGACTCGTCGCCCAGGAGCTGGGGCTCACGCCCGAGCGCGGCATCCGCGTGCGCGTCACCGGCGAGCCGGTCATGAACTACGAGGAGATCAAGGCGGTCGCCACGCAGAGCTGGCACGTGGCGCTCATCGCGATCGTGCTGTTCACGGGAACGGTGAGCCTCGCCCTGCGATCGGTCCGCCCGGTGCTGGCACTGGTCGGCACCCTGCTCGTCAGCCTCGTCTGGTCCAACGGCATCGCCGCGATGCTGATCGGCGACCTCAACACGATCTCGGCCGCGTTCAACGTGCTGATCGTCGGACTCGGCGGTGAGTTCGGCATCCACTTCGCGATGCGGTACCTCGAGCTGCTCGGCGGCGGGCGCCGGCGGCGCGACGCGCTGATCGAGACCGCGGCGTCCATCGGCGGGTCGCTCGTGTCGAGCGCCGGCACGACGTCGATCGGGTTCTTCATCTTCCTGCTGACGGACTTCGCCGGCGTGGCTCAGCTCGGCGTGATCTCGGGCATCGGTATGTTCGTGTCGCTGCTGAGCACGCTCACCGTGCTGCCGGCGCTGCTGGCGGTCGGCTCGCCCGAACCGCAAGCGCCGGTGCTGCACCCGGCGTCGTGGCTCGTGCGCCTCGATCGCTTTCCGGTGGAGCACGCGCGGTCGATCCGTATCG
>Ga0187893_10006490_pt1 | contig 19970 bp, 15 predicted proteins | sample MA1701074metaG_FD_139574 | JGI IMG/M metagenome (GOLD analysis project Ga0187893, IMG submission 139574) | White microbial mat communities from a basaltic lava cave in the Kipuka Kanohina Cave System on the Island of Hawaii, USA - MA170107-4 metaG ...
AAAAAGCGCTTTGAGCTTTAAAGAAAAACGCGCTCTGAAGAATCTGCTTCCCAATTTTCTAGCGCTGTTGGAAGCAAGATACTTGTCTGATTATGGCGACTCTTCAAAAATGAGCCTGTCACTCGTCACCTCCCAGTGGCGAATGGCAAATCTGTTGGTAAGCCTATTAAACTCATTTATCCAGAAAGGACTGCTATGACAACGCCTCAGAATAAAACCACGCCCAACGGTATGACCGCCATGCAAAGAAAAACTTTGCTGCAATTTAAAAAGAATTTGACGCAGGCATTGCCTAATTCTCGTATTGCCTGGGCCCTTCCTGTTGAGAATGATTTCATCGAATTGCATCTTGAGCATGACAAACGGACGTATAGAAAAAGCCTCAAAGCGGCCAAATTAGCCATCGCGTCGAGAGAAGAAACCGGGGTTACGATCACCCTCAGGTGAACGAGGCTTTCTAATGACATTTCCTTGATTTCGGAGGTTCGGACAGCCTTTTTTTATTTTATGAGAAGGGGTTCACACCTGAACCGTCTCAATATTTCTTGTCCATTCTATTATTGAGCGGGGCTAAAAAACCCTTGCTTTTAAGCGATTTCTATTTTATTTTTGTGCTTCACAGCACAGACCGATACAAACTTCCCACTCACTTCGACGTATAAGCGAGGGCTTGGTTTATGATTAATCAGCCCCTCTCTCATTTATAAGATTTCGGAGCGGTTCGGCTAGGACTTTGCCCTTCATCGCGCCATGCAGGGGTAATAGTATGATTGGCAGAACGGTTTCTCATTATAAGATTTTGGAGCAACTCGGCCAGGGTGGAATGGGCGTGGTGTACAAAGCGCTTGACACCAAGCTCAATCGCACCGTGGCGCTGAAATTTCTGCCGCAGGATTTAACCCGCGAGCAGGAAACCATTGACCGCTTCATCAACGAGGCGCAGGCGGCTTCGGCGCTTGATCATGTGAATATCTGCACCGTTCACGAAATTAACGAAACCGAAGATGGGCAGATGTACATCGTCATGGCTTACTATGCCGGTGAGACGCTGGAGAAAAAAGTAACCAGTGGTCAGTTATCAGTAGACAATGCGATTGATATTGCGATGCAAACGGCGCAGGGCTTGGAAAGAGCGCACGAGGCGGGCATCGTTCATCGGGATATCAAGCCCTCGAATCTCATTATTACGCCGCGCGGCGAGGTCAAGATCATCGATTTTGGCCTGGCTAAATTGACCGGGCAATCGCGCTTGACCAAAAGCGGCAGTGCGCTTGGCACCGTGGCTTACATGTCGCCGGAGCAAGTGCAAGGCAAGCCGGTGGACCAGCGCGCGGATATTTGGTCGTTAGGAGTTGTACTTCATGAAATGTTGACCGGCCAATTGCCGTTTCGAGGTGAAAATGAGGCGGTGACGATGTATTCGATTATGAACGAAGAGCCAAAGCCGATCATCCCGACAAGGTCGGGACGCACCGGCGTGCCGATGGAATTGGAGCGCATCGTCAACAAGGCGATCAGCAAAAAATCTGGCGAACGCTACCAAAGTATGAACGAAATCCTCGCCGATCTGAGATTGCTCCAGAAAGAAATCGAATCCGGAGTCTTAAAAAAACATCCGATTAAAGCAACACTTCGCAAAATAAAGCGTTCCCATCTGCGCGGTGTCGTTGCCGGTCTCCTCGTTTTGATCATTGCGGTTGGACTCTATCTCATCCTTGGGCGTAGCGAGACCATAAATTCAATTGCCGTCTTGCCCTTCGCCAATATCGGCGCCGATCCGAATACGGAATATCTCAGCGATGGCATCACCGTGAGCCTCATTAACAGCCTGTTGCAACTGCCCAAATTGCATGTCAAAGCGCGCAGCGTGGTGTTCCGCTACAAGGGCCGAGAAGTTGACCCGCAAACGGTTGGCCGTGACCTCCAGGTCGAGGTCGTGCTGATGGGAAGAGCCATTCAACGAGGCGACAATTTGAACCTCCAGGTAGAGTTGGTTGAGGTCGCCAGTGGATCGCAGTTGTGGGGCGAGCAGTATAATCGCAAGCTGACAGACCTGCTGGTGGTGCAGGAAGAGATCACGAAGGAGATCTCCGCGAGGTTACGGCTGAAATTGAGGGGCGAAGAGATGAAGCGATTGACCAAACGCTATACGGACAACCCTGAAGCCTATCAGCTTTATCTAAAGGGCCGGTACTTTTGGGAGAAGAGGACAGCAGAAGATCTGAAGAAAGCCATCGGGTACTTCGAGCAGGCGATTGGTCTAGACCCGCACTATGCCCTGGCCTACGCAGGCATTGCCCTTTGCCACGGTCCACTTGGGGTCCTCGGTTATCTTCCTCCCTGGGAGACGGCCCCTAAAATGAAAGCGGCTGCGATAAAAGCGTTGGAGATAGACGACACCCTCGCCGAGGCTTACGCCGCGCTCGCCACGCTCAAAGCGTTTTATGAGTGGGATTGGGCAGGAGCCGAGCGGGCATTCAAGCGCGCTTTGGAGTTGAACCCGAATTACGCCTCAGCTCATTTATGGTATGGCTTGTACTTAGATGCACTAGGACGGCATGAAGAAAGCATTGCAGAAAAGAAACGAGCTCAGGAGCTTGAGCCACTTAGTCTCATAATTAACGCGGGTATCGGCTTTTCCTTCTACCTGGCACGCGAATATGACCAGGCGATCGCAGCCCAGCGAAAAACGCTTGAGCTAGATCCGAACTTCTTCTTGGAACATTCGAACCTGGGATTGGCTTATGAAGCACAGGGAATGTATGAAAAGGCCATTGCAGAGCATCAAAAAGCGGTGGCCTTTTCAGGAGGTGCCATATTGACGCTGGCGTCGCTCGGGCACGCTTATGCGGTGTCGGGAAAGAGAGCTGAGGCGCAAAAGATACTGGATGAGTTGCATGAATTATCAAAGCAACGTTATGTTTCACCGTTCCGGATAGCAATCATCTATAAAGGCCTTGGAAAGAAGGATCAGGCGTTCGCGTGGCTGGAAAAGGCCTACGAGGAGCGCGATCCGGCTCTCAACCATGTCAAAGTAGAGCCGAGGTGCGATAGCCTGCGCTCGGATCCGAGGTTTACTGCTCTGCTGAAGAAAATGAGATTGGAGAACTAATGAAGAGCGTAAAGTGAATTGCACGTCAGGTTTTACACCTCTCCAAAGAGGCTTTTGCATCGCGGACCACACGCCGAGCTCGTCGTGGCGCCGGATGGCCGCAGCGTGGCTTACTGCCAGGCCATCAGCCATCTCAATATGAATCTCTATCTCTTGCGCTTGCTTCCGCCTGCTTCGCCGAGCGGGTTGCCCCAACCTTTGGGAAAGCCTGTGCAAATGACTCACGGCGAGGGTTTGTGGCATGTGCACAATGGCGGATTTTCACCGGATGGAAAAAAGATCGTTTATTCTCGTGATACCGATCAGGGTGATATTTACGTCATCGAAAATTATAAATAAGTCTATGCCGAAGAAATTAGCCTGTTACAAGTGATATCTTTGCAAAAAAAGCAAAGACTTTTAGTATCCGGATTTGCCGAATCGCCCGGATTCAAGCCATTAGATTTTTTATCCGGGCGATTCGCAAAATCCGGATACAAAAAGCTTTTTCTTGTTTGGTTCCGGCTCGTTCGGGTTGTGAATTTGGTGTTGTTTATTTGGCAAGTGTTTATTAAATTTTCTCAGGAAGTAAAATTAACCTGTCCAACTCACGGGGTATCAACATGCTCACCTGGGAACGATGGCGCGAAAAGTCAAAAAGCTCTTTGGAAGCGGCGCAAATTCTTCTGGAGCGTGATAAGCCGATTGAAGCGGCAAGCCGGGCTTACTATGCAGCTTATCAAATGGTCACGGCTGTGCTCGTCAGGCTAAACTTGATCCCACGCAACGCTTTCGGTAATTGGGCTCATCGTGAAACGCTCAAGATGTACCAAATACATATTTGTCAAAAGGGTGATTTGAGCTTTAAAGAGAAACGCGCCCTGAAGAATTTGCTTCCCAAATTTCTGGCGTTGTTGGAAGCGAGATATTTGTCTGATTATGGCGACTCAAAAGTGAACCTGTCTCTTGCCACCTCCCATTGGCGAGTGGCAAATCTTTTGGTGAGCCTGCTGAACTCATTTATCAAGAGAGGCTTGTTATGATAACACATCAGAATAATGCAACAACCAATGGCATGACCGCCATGCAGAAAAAAACATTGCTGCGTTTCAAAAAAAGCTTAACGCAAGCATTGCCCAATGCTCGCATCGCTTGGGCCCTTCCCGTTGAGGATGATTTCATCGAATTGCACGTTGAGCATGACAAACGAACGTATAGAAAAAGCCTCAAAGCCGCTAAGCTCGCCATCGAAGCGGGGGAAGAAACGGGGATCATGATCATCCTCAGGTAAAGACGACGGATCATTGTAATCGATAGATGAAGACAAAACGCTATATCGGTCTTGACTCCGAGTTTTTTAAAAGGCTCGACACGGAAGCTCGGCGGCAAAAAGTAAAGCCGGAAACCTTGCTCGAAGCGTGGATAAACGAGAAGGTTGGTTATCTTAACGCAGTTCAACGAAAAACCCTTCGGCTTTTCAAAAAGAAACTGGCGCAAGAGATGCCGAATTTGCGCATTGCCTGGGCACAGCGTTATAGCGACACGATCATCGAGTTACACATAGAGTATGACAAGCGAACGTACAGAAAAAGTCTGAAAGCCTCCAAGCTGGCCGTCGAAGTGGAAGAAAAAACCGGCATTACCATGATTTTCCGTTGACGGCGAGGCATAAACCAGGGCGTTGATTGTTGGATCGAGGGAGTGATGGATTTTTGGATCAATGATCCCCAACAATCCAGCGATCCAATAATCCATCAATCCAATATTAGATTATGGAACCAGAGAAACTGGAACACCTCCTCGATCTGGCTGCCATCCTCAGCCAGCAAACCGACTTTCAGGAAATTCTGCGCGTGGTAGCGCAAAAGGCGGCGAGTTTGCTGAATGCCGAAAGAGCGACGATCATGATGATCAACCCGCTAACCCGGCAGACGGTGAAGACCGTTATGCGCGAAGGCGGGGAGGCGAACGAACGGGATTATCACGCCGCGCAAACCCAGGTGAGCGGTTGGGTGATTAAAAATCAAAAGCCTTTTGCCAGCGCCGATCTCAAAACTGATTCCCGCTTTGCCAAAAATCTTTTCGAGGGCGTTCCGGTTCAATCCGTTTTCGCCGTCCCTTTGCGCATCGAGGGCATCACGCTCGGCGCCCTTATTCTTTTAAACATCCAGCATCCAGCATCAAGTATCCAAGATCAAGCATCCAGCATCCAGTATCTTGAAAAACTCTCCACCATCGTTACACCTTATTTGCGCCATGCGCACAAACTCCAACAGTATTTTGCCGCGCCGATTCCGGAAGCCACGCTCCTGACAAAATATGAAGCACTCGGTCTGCTGGGCCGGAGCAAGAAGTTCATGGAACTGCTGCAAGCCATCGAAGCGGCGGCGCGCTGCGAGGTGCGCGTGTTGTTGGAAGGCCAAAGCGGAACGGGCAAGGAGCTGATCGCCCGCGCGATTCACCGGTTGAGCAGCCGCAGCGACCGGCCGTTTTTGGCGATTGATTGCGGCGCCATTGCCGCCAACCTCATCGAGAGTGAGCTTTTTGGCCACGTGCGGGGCGCCTTCACCGGCGCCACTTCCGACCGCAAGGGTTTGCTCGAAGAGACGAATGGCGGCACGCTGTTCATGGACGAAATTGCCAACCTGCCCATCGACATGCAAGCCAAATTCATGCGCGTGCTGCAGGAAGGCGAAGTGCGCCCGGTGGGCAGCAACAAGACCCGCCACGTTGACGTTCGCCTCATTGCCGCCAGCAGCTCTTCCCTGCGCAAGCTGGTGGATGAGCAAAAGTTTCGTGAAGATCTGTTTTTCCGGCTGCACGTCTATCCCATTCGCGTTCCTTCCCTGGATGAGCGCCAGGAAGATGTTGCCCTGCTCGCCAATTATTTTCTCAAAAAATTTGCCGCCAAACAGGGAAAACCCGCCGAATCATTCCACGAAGCAATTTTGGATTTCATGCAGCAGCGCCATTGGGCCGGCAACATCCGCGAGCTGGAGAATCTCGTTGAGCGCCTCGTCACGCTGGCCGCGCCAAAGATAACGATTTTGGAGCGCGACCTCCTGCCGGCGGACTTGCGCAAAGAGCTGAAGAAATTCGAGGCCGGCCAACAAGATGCCGGCGTCGTCAAACCCTTGCAAGAGAGCCTGTCCGAATACGAAGAACAACTCCTCCGGCAAGCCTTGACCACCAACAATTGGAATATCGCCAAAACCGCGCGCGGACTGAAGATTGCCGAACAGACGTTGCGGTATAAAATGGGGAATTTGGGAATTGTGCGGGGGAAGGTGTAGAGCGTGGGGCGTAGGGCGTGGAGCGTTGTTTTGCAACTGTTTTACGCTCTTCTCTCTCCGCTTTACGCTTCAGGACCAAAACCCCCCCAATTTTTCGCGGCTCCTACTTCAGCAAAAACAACCCAGATTTTATCCCCTAATTTTTTGCGGATTTTTTCTCGTCGGATTTGCTTAATCCACTTGAAGAAGCCTTCTTCCAATCTCACATTCTTTCAGTACTTAACCATTCCTCGCTCTGTCGCTTTTTTGTGGCACAATCTTGGTTGGTATAATTATCAAAACTGAGAGTTCAAACTCGAGCAGATTGTTGGCAAATAAAAAGACTGCGATCAGTTTTTCAATATTTCCGGTCATGCGTCGAATAGTTAGATGAAAACCAAGTGCATAGGGAGAGGAGCAAAGTGAGAACAAATACAAACCGCTTTGCGAAAATAGCGAGCGAAATTTGCGAGTTCTCCGTTTTATGACATGTAAAGGTCATTTAAACGACATCGGAGACAATTCTCGATATAATCCACCAACCCTAATGTAAGAATTGTTTTTTTATCACATAAAAAATTTTTTAAGGAGGCAGCTCCATGAAAAATCAAGCACCGTTCCTGGATGTCAAAAGTTTCGTTATGGAGGAGGTAAACCGAGAGGTTCTCGAGACTGCGGCACCTCCGAGCAGTCCCTTCTTGTCCATCTATGAGTCCGATGAAGCCGGCGGCTTGATCGATCCGAAGGCTGAAGAATACGTAGCATTTCTCAATGAACTCTACGACGAGGAATTCGACGAGGCGCTGTTTGGTTTGGTGCACGAGGCTGCTGCCATCTACGAAACCCGCTTCATGCATGAACAGGGAGATACTCAGACCATCGGTTACCAAGCCGAACGGCTTCTCAACCAGCACTTCGCCCCGCTCGTTGCAGAGACCGAGGCTATGCTTGGGACTCTGGCCGCGGAATTCAGCCGGCGGGATCCGAACAGCCTTACGGAAAACGAGATCGAGACCATTGTTGAACGCTATCAGCCATCAATTGCACTCACTCCGAGCTTCGAGGATTTTTGGGGAGCAATCAAAAAAGCCGCCAAGAAGGTGCTTAAAAAGGGTGTTGATCTGGCAAAAAAGGGAATCAGAGCGGCGGCCAAGCTGGCCCTTCAAAAGCTCAAGCCGCTAGTCAAGCCGTTACTAAAGGAAGTCATTCAGAAAGCGATTGGCAAACTCCCCAGCAAGTATCAGCCTATGGTCAAGAAGCTGGCCGAGCAAATACCCTTCTTGAAGGGAATCGAGGGGAGTGATGAATACTTATCAGAGAATGCTGAGACTTGCGAGATCGCGCAGATTCAATATGAGTTCAACCAGCATGTCGCAAACCTCCTGTTTGCGCACACCGAGGTGGAGCAAGATTTAGAAGTGGCACAGGTACTGACTGAACAACCGGTTCCTAACACTTATCCCCTGGCTGAACTCGATCACGCCAGGGATCAGTTTGTGGAGAATCTGACGCATTTGAAGGAAGGGGAGAATCCTACCCCCCATATTGAAAATTTCGTTCAGGCTATTCTTCCGGCTTTGCGGGTAGGGATCAAACTTGTAGGTCGGGAAAAAGTTGTAGATTTTCTGGCCGGGCTCCTGGGCAAGCTCCTCAAGAAATTCGTCGATCCGCAGTATGTCCCCTCACTCTCAAAAGCTATCGTAGATGCTGGCCTGCGTCTTCCCCCCCTCCTGATGGAAACGACTGCCGAAGAGGCGTCTAGCCCTGCTGCTTCGGCCGTGACGGCCACCGTCGAAGAAACTGTGCGCCGTGTCGCCGCTCTTCCGGATTATATCCTTGATGACCAAGAACTTCTCGAAGGCTTTGCGCTTGAAGCCTTTGAACAAGCAGCCGCCGCCAATCTCCCGCCGGTTCTGCCGGAGGACACCTACCGCAAGCGCCCCGAACTCGCAGAGGCTAGAAGGCTCCGCGGCGCTTGGATCATGATGCCTCGCGGTCGGCGGAAGCGGTTCAAGAAGTTCAGTCGCACAATTCCAGCCAGCATCACACCGCACAAAGTATCGGCCATCGAAACCTTCGAGGGCATTTCTCTAAAGGAATTCCTGGAAGATGAGCTCGGCCTAGCGCCCGGCGAGGAAGTCGAGGCATTAGTGCATCTTTACGAGAGCATTCCGGGCACGCACCTGCCGGATATCTCCCGACTGGACGAGAACACCCCCGGGCTGGGCACTCAGGGCGGATATGAGCAACTCCATCCATTGACCCGGGAAGCCGCAGGAGTATTGCTGGGCGAACCGGAATTGGGCCGTGAGGTCGATCCTCGAGACTTGGCTGACCCGCACACGAATACGGTTGGGCAACGGTTTTACTACTTGGAGATCCCGGGGAAGAAACCCCTCATGGTGCCGGGACCGGCTGGTCGCACCAACGCGCGCCGCCCAAGCCGGGTGAGGCTGGCACTTGATTTCCCCAAAAACGAAATCAGGGTCTTTCTGTTCCTGAGTGAAATCCGTGCACAAGAGATTGCAGTGAAACTTCGCCAGCATGCACACAAAGGTGCAGTCGCGGCGCAATTGCAGGGATTCGTGGATCGCGGGCTGCGAAGGGCGCTCACGAGCGGCTTCGGACGACGGTTGAAGATCGTTCACGAGGCTGTGATGCCAGATCAATATTCAGGGGCGCTCCGGCGACTGCCCTCCCTGGTTCCGCAAGTTCTTCTGGGTCATCTGAAGGAATGGGTTCTCAAGGGGCTTTCAGATCATATGAAACAGCGCCCAGAAGAGTTCATCAAGGCTGCCGAGGATACCGCCGATGGTGTGACGCTCTCAATCACCATTGGCAATCCTCCCGGTTTCCCACAACTTCGTCAGGCTCTTAAAGGAAAAGGGTTCTCTCTTGCCAGCCTGAAAATGTCGGATGGCACGCCTACCGTGAAGATCAAGATCACCCCGGGGCATGCGCATGAATAGCTCAAGTGTTGCTGCCCGGACCCAGCTCGTGCGCCAAGTGGTCCATTGGACCGCCGCGGCCACGCGGCTTCAGAACCTGGACGACTTGGCGTCGCAGGCGGCATGGAACAGCCTGGAACGCTACCTGGGAGTTTCCATTCGGCAGCACCTCACAAGAGTCGTAGATAAATTAAACCGTGAGGGTACTTCATTGCAAGCTGCGCTGGAAACGAGTTCTTCGACGGCAGAACTCGAAGCCGTGCGGCGTAAACTACTGGCCTTCCGTGCTTCTTATCTACGCGTTGAGACCACGTTGGATTTTTTTTCTGACGCAATTAACACGCGCACAAGCTCCACGATGGCGGGATTCATGAGGGCTTGCGATACCCTGGCGCACCGGAGTATGGCCCAACTTCTCGACCAGCTTGGCAAGCCAACCCCGGTCACGCTCACCTATCTCGAAACGGGCTTGGGCGCTTCGATCCTGAAGGCGGGTTTGCGCCTTTGGGATGGCACCGGTGTGAATCCTGTCGCGGCCATCAAGATTACCCGGCACAACTTGCTTCGACCTACGGCGCTGATTCATGAGGCAGGCCATCAGGTTGCGCACATTGTGGGCTGGAGTGAAGAACTTGCCTCTGCGCTTGCAGCCGGCTTGGCCGACGCGCCGGCTGGTATTGCCGAAGCATGGGCGAGCTGGGCCTCCGAGATTGCGGCAGACGCCTTTGCATTCGTCCATACCGGTTATGCCAGTGTAGCCGCGTTGCACGACGTGCTGAACGGTGGACCGGGCATGGTCTTTCGCCACACTCCCGGTGACCCCCATCCTATCAGCTACCTGCGGGTACTGCTCGGCGTGGAGATGTGCCGGCAATTCTATGATACCGGCCCATGGGACGACCTGGCCCAAGCCTGGACGCAACAATATCCCCTGGAAAGTGCGCCGGGCGTATCCAAGTCATTGCTGCGGGCATCGCTGCCCTTGCTGCCGAATATCGTCAACATCACGCTACGCCAGCCCATGCGGGCTTTCGGCGGGCGACCAATCATCGCCCTGATCAACCCCGAACGGGTCAAGCCGGAGACGCTGCTGGCGATGGAGCAAAAACTTGGGGCGGCGCTTTACACCTCGATGCACTGGATCTGGACGGAGTCCTTGCGCCTGTTAGCCCTTACGGGCCTGCGGAAGGCGACCATGCTTGACCGTGCAACGGAAATTATAGAACTACAAGAAAAATGGATGTTAAGACTTGGCGGCGCTTTACAGGCCGCTTAAACCCAAATGAGGACTTGATCATGCCAAATCTCACACTGGAACAGCAAAAAGCCCTGGATGAATTCAACGAGATCCGCAAAGTTCTACGCGCGCCTTTCCCTGAAGATATGAGGGATTTGGCGACACCGCAAAACCCTAAGCCGGAATTTCCGGAAGACAGGCGGTGGAAAGGGCGATCTCTTGTTTACCAGGTGGATAGCTACAAGATCGCTTCCCCGGCGCAAGCAGAGAAACCAAAAACTGAGAAGAAAACGTGATTGTGGAGACTATGTAGTTTTTTCCGGAGTTCAAATAATCTTTATATTACGGAGGTAATAATTATGTTCAGACGATTCGCCGGTAAGATTCCAGAGGGCGCCACGGCGCTCTTTAAGTGCCACCCTTCGGAACTAACAACATTGCTGGAAGTGGCCTGGCAAGTTAGGGCCAACAATTTGACTTTAGATTTGGGGCATCCAGGCCATCGAAGCGATCTCGGGGCTCTGCCAGATTTCTGGCTGGAAGTACTCAGACAGGAAGCTGATATTGAGCCACCGTCCGGTACCGCCCCTTTTGTGGGCCCAGTGTCCCGAGCCCAGCAAACGGTTCTGGGGGACCACCTGATTTACGCCTATATGATTGAGAACACCCGGATCTATGAAATCTTCCGTCGGGTCCTGTACGAGTTCCTGCACGGCGAGAAGCTGGGCGTCCCCATGGCTGCCGCACAGCACTGGCTGCGCAACACAGAAGAGCTGTTTTATCGCGATCCGCCGGCGTTCTCTATCACCGCCATCACCAGCGACATTCGCTCGGACCTGCGTGCGTCGCGGCGGAACGCTTATCAGCGGATGTTCGGGATGGACCTGAACCATGGTACCGACGATGGCCAGCCCTATCCATACGTCAAGGCCGATGCCTACAATAATGAATTCGTTACCATATTTGAGGAACTCCTCCGGGAGGTCTGGGTCGCGATCACGAACGTCGGCAACAGCAGTGGAGTTAACCCAACTGATAGGGGCAAGATCGGAAATCTCGTGGAGAATCTGCACAACATGCTCATAACGCGCCGGTCGAATGGCAACCTTTCGCGGGAGGAGTTTGTATTCGTCGCGATGATGTCCTGGTTCGACCTGACCGTGCAGTTTAATTTCCCAATCGTCGAAGCTCTCAAAGCAGAAGCGGCCAGTCCGGAACAACGGCTTTTTAAAATTGCCCAACGCGTCGGCTTGCCGGCGCACGGCCACTCCAAGAGCTATTTCGATATCGCTGATCCGATATCACGGGTTCTCATCCAGATTGAAGCAAGTGGCACTGGAATTGTGCCCGGCCTTGTGGTTCCTGGCGCACTCCAGGACACAGTGAATATCATCATTACCCACTGGTCCCTTATCACCGGGCGTGATATGAAGGCGGGAAAAGTGGCGGTAAGATAATCCTGAGGTGATCAGCCATGAACTCACAAGAAGAAAAAAATCGAGCGACACACTCCCATCCGCTCGGGAATCTTGAGTCCCCGTTTCTTGAGGAAGAGCTCTTCGTCCGCGAGGCCGAGGACGAATGGGAAGCGCGCCTGGCAGCTTTGGAGGCGGAGTGCCCATTCCTGAGTGCGTTCGAGCAAGGCCATGGACCCTTTGACTCGCCGAAGATGGAAGAGCCGAGGTCTTTCGACGAGGAACCATTCTCAGAGGGCGAGACGGGGGTCATCAACGGCGATGATCGCCTGCGGATCACGCCGACCATAGGTGTGCCTTGGCGTTGGATCTGCAAGATCGAGGTGAAGGGCAATCGCGAGGCGCAGTCCGGCGGCGGGGGCACGGGCGTACTCGTTTCAAACAGGCATGTTCTGACGGCGGCGCATGTCGTCTACGAGGCGTCACAGAACATGCAAAACTTTTCCATTCAGGTCATACCCGCTCTCGACGACGGTGACGAGCCTTTCGAGTCGTACTCCGTGACTGCCAAGCCCAAACTACCGGGCAATTATCGTCCTGACGCGGCGAATCACCTGGACTGGGACTATGCTCTGCTGAAACTCAATACCGCCGTCGGAAAGAAAACGTTTGGGAAGTTGAAGGGGAACGCGCTGTGTTTTTGGGGTAGCCACCAGTGCGGTGCGAACTCGGTGTTTGCGCGCCCCGATCCGGCGACCCTCAACGGGAAGGCCGTGTTCACCGCCGGATACCCGGGGAGCGCGGGCAGGAAGAAGATGATGTGCGCGGCAGGCATTCTGCACAGCGTAAACCCGCTGCGGCGCACGATGGGGATCACGGCTGATACCACCAAGGGACAAAGCGGGTCTCCCGTTTGGATCGTCCAGAACGGGAGGTGCTGCCTCGTCGGGATTGCCGCCAGCGCCGGCCAGCTCACGAACACCGCCGTGCGTGTGACGAGCGAGTTGATCCGCCAACTCCGAACGTGGATTACAGAGGACGGCGAGCAATCGAAGTTCGTTTTGCTTGTGACGGGCGAGACCCCGTCCATCATCGAGACGGAAGAGGTGTTGGAATCTCCTGCTCTGACTCTGTCGTATCCGGAGGCACAACACTACGAGCCTCCCGCCGCCGAATGGTCGCCTGGACCCACTGCGGAAGAAGTGGAAGATTTCACCAGCGTCGATTACGAGGAGGAGGAACTGCTTGAGGAGCCTTACGCTGAGGAGGAAGAGCCTTCGTTTGAAGGAAAGACAGAAGAAGTGGCGAAGTTTCCTGAAGCTAAAGTGCACTTTGCCCAAGAGGAGCCGCTGGACACTGAAGAAGCGAAACTTTCCTTTAGGCCGGAGGATGAGGGGGAGTCCGAAGAATACCTCAATGAAGAAAAATCAGCCGAGCCCTTCGACGAATTAGCTAGGGAAGAAAGCGAGGCGCTTGCACAAGGAGAGCTTGACACGGCCAGTGCTAAACAAGCCATACGGTTGAATGCACAGTATGCCAAGAAGCTGGGATGGGGGAGATATCGTGGTCCTATTGGGATTTACCTGTCAACGTTCTTTGTTGCGTCATTATCGCCTGAGAGTGATTTCCCCAGAGCAGTTGCTCGCTGGCAGAAACAGCACCATATAAAACCTGATGGCGTTATCGGGCCAACGAGTTGGAATCGCATGAAAGTGCTGATGTGTATAGGCTATGAAGTAGGCGAAAAGGAGAAATCGCGCACCCAAAGCGGCCACTTGAAGCAAGACGTGTTTATAAACGAGGGTGGGTGGCTTGTGATCGCAGACTTCGCAGTCGGCGATAGCAGGATAAAGACTTCCACACGCGGGGAGAAGCTGCTAAAAGAATGGCTGGCAAAGTTTGAGGCGAATCCCCCGGACGAAATACTCATAGTAGGATTTAGTGATTGTGTTGGCGGAAAGAATAATAACGGAGAGAATAATAACGAAGATTTGCGACGCGCGCGCGCCGTCGAGGTTGCCAAACTATTCGGCCCCAAGTCACGCGCCAAGGCGCGTGTCTTTTCAGGCGAAATGGGAAAGTATCTGGCTGACAACCTCACATCCACCAATAGAGCTATGAACCGCAGCGTTCGAATTCAGTGGAAGAGAGAATTTAAGTTTCCCCCAGAAGAGATAACAGGTGACCCAGAGAAGTTGGTGACCCGCGTAATTGAATGCGCAGCCCAAGCAGCTGATGGTATTCCAGGCAAGGACGGAGAGCGAATACGTAGAATGATTAGTATCGCTGTTCGCGCTGGGTATCCGCGGAACTTGCAGTTGTGGTACTACAATCGATACATGATAACCAAGTATTTTGATCGGCAAAATACAGGAGATAAGACACGAGCCTTGATGACCAGCAATACAAAGGGGAAAATGCCGTTCGACGGCTACTTTGGTACGGCCTCGTGGCGAATTTATCCGTTTCAAGAGTTGGTAGAAAAGTATAAGGCCGCAGCTATGAGCCCTTGCGACCCCGGGATTCGAGTGGAACTGCTTTATATGCACAACCAGATTCAAATGTCTATTGATGATTTAGTGAAACTGATAGGCAGCTTAGCCTTGGGCGGCGGTAGTATGTATCAAGGGGGACCAAGCGCGTTCATAGATCACTTGAACGAACTTGTCGGGACGCCGGATCACCTGTATTCTGCATTCAAGTAACGACGCCAACGTGGGATACACCGAGATTGAGGTAAGCTGGCTTTCATTTCATGGAGTCCAACGTTTAGCAAGAGAATAAATAGCAGAGTGACACGATTTAAACTGATATGGTCCAATAGAACAGACCAACCCAGTTAAGAGATAATTCATTTTAACTGGAGGTCATGAACATCAAGGAACGATGGATTGCCACTTCTCGCCGGAACCACCCGCGACGGCTGGCTTATCGTCAACGATACAGGAGGCAGGATCTGCGGTGCCCATTTCGACGTGTTTGTGGACACGCTTGCTACACAAGCAAGCCAAGCTTCCCGAATTCGGCCAGGTTTGATTCGCCGGCATTGAACAGCGCATCCCACCGGGCTATGCTTATGGACGCAAATCGTAATTCATCAGCTATGCCATCCTGCAACGCTCAAGTTATACAAAAAGCAGAGTGCGCAATGGTCATATCCGCGAGCATTGTTCAGCACATCGGAGTCAAATCACCAATCGGCGAATTAAAGCTCAGCAAGTTCGATTAAAAAGCAAAATGAGACCAAGCTATGGATATCAAGATCGGAACATTCAATCTCAATAACCTGTTCTCGCGGTTCAACTTTAAGGGCGCGATCGATGCCCTGGAGCAAGGCGATAACACGGTTCACATTACTTACACTTTCAACGATCCGGCCACCTTTCGGATTCGCACATTCCAGGGCAAACTGGTGACAGAAAAACCAAACGCCGAGCGCACCGCGATTGCCAATCGCATACTGGCCATGGATGTCGACGTTCTGGCCGTGCAGGAAGTGGAGGACATTAACACGTTGCAGGGGTTCGCACGCGACAGCCTGAATGATCGTTATCCCTTTCACGTCCTGATCGAGGGCAATGACCCCAGATTGATCGACGTCGGCATTCTATCCAAGCTGCCCATCGGCGCGGTAACCTCGTGGCGTCATGCCATACATCCGGACGATCCTACTCACACGGTTTTCAGTCGGGACCTGCTCGAGGTTGAAATTCTCAATCCTCAGCGCACCGAAAAGCTGGTCACCATTTTCAATACGCATCTGAAAAGCCACTTTGTTCCATTCAATGAGAATCCCGTGTTGGGGGCAGAAGAGGCGAACCGGCGGCGCCGGCAGCAGGCGGAAATAGCGGCGCGGATCATCACGGCGCGTACACGCTCGGACAGCCGTTATCTAATGGTAGGCGACCTAAATGACCCGCCGGAGTCGGAATTTCTCGCGCCACTGGTGCGCTCTAACACGCTCAGTTTGGTTAATGCGTTGGTAAACCCAAGAGAGACACGTCCATCAAGGCCTGACAACCCGAACCCAACGACGACCGCCTGGACACATCGCTTTAGGTCCGCTGGGCAGTCTCAGCATCAATTGTTTGATCAGATCTGGCTAAGCCCAGCCCTCGCCGGGAAACAGACCGATGCGGTGATCGACCGTCGCACCAAACATAGCGGTGACGGCAGCGACCATGATCCGGCGTGGATCACCCTCGCGATTTAAGTTGCTTGCGTCGATAATTAACTGCTCAATATTTACCTTTTCATCACAAAAATGAGAAACCATGCTAAACAACGTCAGAGATTTCTACGCCGTTGGCGATGGGATCAAAGATGATCGCGCGGCTATCCAGGCGGCGATTGACGACGCGGTCAGCAAGAACAAAGGGGGCATCCTGTTTCCTCCAGGCACTTATCGCGTCTCGCGCGTTACCGTCCAAGGTGGACGATGGTCAATTGATCTAAACGGTGTGCAGGATTTCATGGTAGTGGGCGAGGGACCCAAATCCGTCGTCAAGCTGATGGATACCGCTCCCGCTGGCAACTGGCATGTCTTCATCTTGCGCAACAACTGCCGCCGGATTGTGTTCAAAGATCTCGTCATTGACGGAAACCGCACCGGTTTGACGAATCCTGACGAGCAGTCTCACGGCATCGAAGTGGAAGCCGGAACCGAAGATTTGGTGGTTGATCGCTGCGTCCTGCGCGAGTGTTTTGGCGACGGCATGCGTTTACTCGGAGCGCCGGGCCAGAATGTGAAGCGGCTGCGCATCGCGAACAGCCTGTTCCAGAAGAACAAGCGATCTGGTCTTGCCATCCAGCGCGCGCTCGAACAAGTCATCATTACGAATTGCATCTTCGATGCAACTGTAACCGACCAGTCCATTGATATCGAGCCCAGCGGCACGGATGGACCAACGGAACTGTTGATCCAGGGATGCATCATCAACCACACGAACAAAACTCCCGCGGTGACCCTGAGCGGCATTAGCGGTCCCGATCCGCTGGTTCGTTGCAAGTTCAGCGACAACATGGTCATCGGCGGCCATATCTTTTGCACGGACGTCGATCAACTGACGATCCAAAACAATACTATCCTGGTGACCAACCTCGGGACTGTGCAGCGCATCCCGGTTTACGTTGCACTTGGCGGCGACTCGGTCATCATTACCGGCAATCTGTTGGTGAACGACAACCCATTCACCAAATCCGTTATCTCTCTGGAGGGCAAACGCCAGGTAACGCGCGCGCTGGTGGCGAACAACCTTTGTTTCGCCCGTTCCGGCATCGGCATCCAATGCCTGTCGAGCGATGAGGTTGCCATCCAGAACAACATGGTGGTGGCTACGGACTCTTGCGGAAAGGGAATTCTGCTACGCTCCGAATCCTCATCCATGGACAACATCTCGGTGCGAGACAACGAGGTTACGGTTCGAGGCGCGGGGAGATGGGAGTTTGGCATCCTGTTAGCCGCAGATCCGCAGTCCATCGGTCACGTCTCCGTCATCGGTAATTCCGTCCGCGGTGCAGACAAAGGCATTAAATTTGTAAAAGGCACTGAAAGTGAAGCCCGCTTCACGCAAACACCGATTTGTTCCCTCAACCGGATTGCTGCTGATGTCACGTCTCCAATCGTCGGTCTCACAGACTTGCCCGCTGCTAGCATCGTCGTTGGCGGGATGGCGAGCAGGGGCGGCACAAGCAAGAATTCCGGCGCGGGCCGCTTCATAGCCGGGCTGGGCGATCCTAATACCAAGATCCAAGGCAACGTCGGCGACATCTTTCAACGTCTCGACGGCGGAGCGGCATCGACTCTCTACGTCAAGGAATCGGGTAACGAAACCAATACCGGATGGACGGCAAAATAAGGCGTCGCCAATTTATCGAAAATAACCGCGCTGGCAATAAAAAGATTGCAATCAATTTTTCAATATTGCCGGGCAAGGGTCGAATAGTTAGATTTAAACACTTTTGACACTACCCGAACATCTAGGAGAAAACGATCATGAATGAAACGACTCTCGTTTATATCAGCTTTGGCGTCAGTTTAATGCTGACGAGTTGGCACCTCATCGAAGAACATCAAGGAAAACTCTGGCGGTATTTTGGCGCAATCGCTGGAGTCCAAGTTGCCGATTGGGTGGGTAGACTCTTCTTTACCGTTCTACTAGGGGTAATACTTGTGGCTGCGGCGGTTGGAATTTTAGGTATCGCTGGGGGATTTGACGCTGTTTGGTTCAGTTTGTTTGGAGTCGGATTCCTGATCGGCGGCCGAGTTTCCGATTGGTGGAATTCCCACTTTAGCTTGCGTCGCAACTATAAATGGAACCAGGTTTTTCTTCAAAATCCTGGGTTCCTTTCATCATGGTTTTACCTTGCGGATGCCGCATTGCTCATCTATCTCCTTTGGACTTTCAAGGCGATCTGGACTGCAGATAAGTTGTGGCCGATAGGATTGGTTGGTGGACTTCTTGTTGGTACAGCGCTTTTTTTCATTGTAATCCCATTTATCAAATTGATTGGGAATAGATGCTTCCCAGAATCTGTAAATCCGCCATGGGCGCCAAATCAACCGATACCAGATTGGGCCACAAAATAAGATTAAAGCTCGTGGTCGGATGAAAGTTTGTAGACAATGCACAGCGAGGTATCCGATGACGAAGCTTAAAACCAGTGCCGCTGGAAAAATAAAAATCGGAGAAAACACAATGCTGTAATTAATGTAGTTTACCACAACGCGGACTCACTATGTCAAGTTAAAAATTGACTTTTTTAAAAATTTTTGATTCACGATGAGATGTCTGGCTTGTTGCGCGAGGAAGAGATTTTCATCGTAACTGATCCGGTTCTTCCACATTGCGAACAACAGGCGTAAATGCAGGTTGGCCAAGCAACGCAGCGCGTGGCTGTGTTTTTTTCCCATGTTTTTGTGGCGTTGATAATAGGCTTTCGTCCATGCCGCTGCTTTGAGTGAACTGAAAGCCAAATGGTACATGCTGTCGCGGTAAAATTTGTTGCAGGCGCGGCGAAAGTAAACGGCGCAAAAATTTTTGCCGCTTTTCGCCGTCACCGGACAAGTTCCCGTCAAGGCCTGCAGCTCGCTGACATCTGCATAAAGCGCGCGGTTATCGCCAAAGAGCGCCAACAAGCGTGCGGCGGTCACAGAAGCCACCCCCGGATAACTCAGAAAAATTTTACTATCCGGATGGCGCGCCACCAGTTCCGTCAGTTGTTGCGTATAGTATTCAATATCCGTAGCCAGCGCTAGCAGCCTTTTGGTGCACGAGACCGCTTTAATTTTTTTGACGCGAATCACGGTAGCGGGCACTTTCAGATGTGGTTGGTGTAGGTGTTCATAAATTTTGTTGACGGTTTTGTGGTTGCGCAGCTTATGTTCTTTGAAAAAATTTGCCAACTGCTCACGCGTGAGCGCCGCGGCCGTCTCGAAATCCGGATAAGCGCCCAAAAAGGCCAAGGCGTTGGCGCACGTCACATCGGCAAAAAATTCCAGATACTCCGGATAGTATTCTTTGAGCGTGGCGCGCAGGCTGTTGTTTAACGCGACGTAGTCTGCAACCATCTGATGGTGATGCCAAGCGTAGAGACGAATTTCACGGACCAGCTCCGAGCCAAAATCAATGTGCCGCCAACACGCTTTATCGGTCCGTAACACATCGGCCACGACAAAAGCATCAAATTCATCATCGCGAGCACTGCTGGCGCGATACCGTTTGCGAAAGCTTTTCATCGAACCCGGAAACATCGCATACACCGCATAGTCGAAATCAATCAAATAATCGACTAACAGATTGTGGGGTGTTTCGATTCCGATTTTGAAGTCGGCCGCCTCTTGACTTAGGCTGCGGAGCTGATCGAGAAGTTGCTCGAAACCGTGAGGATTTTTCGGGATGATGAGATTGTTGACGATGGTTGCGCCGGCGGCATCGACAATGGTGACGTTGTGTTTCTGATCGGCCCAATCAATTCCGACAAAATACATGTGCAACCTCCTTGTGC
>Ga0187893_10006491_pt1 | contig 19967 bp, 15 predicted proteins | sample MA1701074metaG_FD_139574 | JGI IMG/M metagenome (GOLD analysis project Ga0187893, IMG submission 139574) | White microbial mat communities from a basaltic lava cave in the Kipuka Kanohina Cave System on the Island of Hawaii, USA - MA170107-4 metaG ...
ACCTTGGCCGCGACCACTTCGACCGAGGTGCGCTGGTTGCCGTCCTTGTCTTCGTACTCGCGCACCTGGAGGCGGCCTTCCACATACACGCCGTCTCCCTTGGTCAGGTGTTCAGCGCAGGCCTGCCCAACTCCGTTGAATGCGACGATCCGCAGCCATGTGGTTCGCTCCTGAGGATCGCCGTCACGGTTCCTCCACCGTTCATTGACGGCCACCGAGAAGTTGACCACTTGAGACCTGCCGTCGTTCAGAAATTTCATGTCCGGCGTGCGGCCCAAGTTTCCGATGATCTGGATGCTACTCAAACCCAGCATGTGACTGGGACGATAATTTGGCCGCGCCGGCCGCAATATGCTTCCATTTCCTCGCGGCCAATTTATGGTTCCTGCCGGTGAAGAAGAACTTGGAATCAGCGGGACTGCTGGTCGGAAGCCAGCCCGGTAGCTGGCCCCTTGAATTCGTCGATGACCTTCTTCACCTCGCGAACAATGAGGTGGGCGCCGCCGAGCTTCGACTCGGGGAGTAGCGCTTGGACCCTGCGGCGGGACGGATATTTGCCGGCTCGCAGGAGCTCCTGTGCGATCCTGCGGACCGTTTCCTGAAACTCACGGCGGTTCCTTGCACCCTCTTGCCCCTTATACGTGGTATGCCGCGCGACGAGTTCACGCCAAAGATCCGGAAACAGCGTGCGAAGTTGGCTGCTGGCGACACCAGCGCCGGCCGCAACCGCGTCTCCTGACGGAGGCGGTTCCTGCGTGACCGCCGCTTCGAGAACCGATCGTATGTTTGCCAACCACCAATCTCGCCGCCGAGAGGCACGCGCGGCCAATGCGCCGTAGAGATCCGGAAACCACGTTCGCAGTGTTTGGCCGTTCCGATGACCTACTCGGTTCGCCACTCCTCTAATCGTTGGTGGTGGCTCTTCAATCAACGCAGCCTTTAACACCTTCTCTACGTTTAGACGTCGGTTCCGTCGATACTCTCTGGATCGCTGCACCAGCGCACGACAGGGCTCAGAGAAACGTTTCACGAGCCAGGAAGCTCCCGGCAACCCCAGGCTCAGTGACACATCATGCAGCGAAGGCGGTGGATCCTGCCGCAACGCGATTTCCAGAGCCTCCTCAACACGTCTGCCGGGGATCCAGTCTGTTGCGTCTGGCTGCCCCTTGAAGGCTTGAAGAGCTTGATGTCGCTCCACAAGGACTCCAAAGGCCGCCGGATCGTACTTCCAAAGCGACTGCTCGTGCTTGAAACCAACCTGGCAGGCGATGTCCGACAGGGACCTCGGTTCTGGAGTGTGCAGAGCTTCAGTTAGCGCGGCTCGCACAACTGGAGCCCTGCGAGATCGCAATGTCTGATAACGAGCCACTATCTCCCTCGCGTGCTCCCAGTCTGCGTTGCCCGAACTCATTGGTTCGGTTATAAGACGGAGCAATGGCACGCCCAGCCGGGAGCAGATCGTCAGTAGACTGTCGAGCTTTGGTAGCATGCGTCCACTCAGCCACGCGTCAACCGTCTTCGCGCCAAGCCCGGCGGCCCGCAGGAACAGGCTCTCGTTTCCGCCGGCGAGGTCGTCCAGGCAGGCCCGCAGGTTGATCTTCAGCAGCTCGACTGACGGTTGCCGCTCCATTGTAGGCGCCCGAGCGAGCAGCGCCGCGACCGCCTCCCCAATCGACCGAGCCTGATTCCAATCGGCTGTGTCACCGCCATCGGCTGGCTCATCGGTCTGAACACCAAGCCATCCCCCACACCGGGAGCAGTGTCCTGGACGCGACCGGCAAGACACAACGTGCGGAGCGCGTTCGCAGTGAGGGCATCTCGTCATCAGGAGTTGTTGATGCAGCGGGCAGATCGAGACCATCGTTAGCATCCACAACAGCGGCTCGTAGGTTTCCACGCCCTCTGTCCGCCACTGCCGATAGCAGCGGGCGCACCATGCGCGCTTTGTGCGCGTGAAGCCTTGCGCCGAGAAGACGTTCTTCCATGGGAGCATCGTCAAGAATCGAATGCTTTCGACGCCTGTCGCGGCGCCAACGGCAATGGCCCACTCCTCGGCACGATCTGTCATTCCGTTTAAAGTGTGGGCGTCGTATGCGAAGGTGGAGTAACATCGGCGGCGGCCTTCATGGCCAGTTCCACCGGCTGCCACGGTCCGCCCAAGCTCTTTGAAGATCAGGGTGCCGGGCGTGACAACGTGAGCCTCGGCAAGACGTACGATGTAGCCCGTCAGGCTTTCAACCATGGGCGTGCCGATCCCCAGTGGATGCTGATGATACAGCCGCGTTCTGGCGGTGAATTCCGGAGGACTTAAGTCGAGCCCGCAATAAGTGCTGTCATCAGCCACAGGCTGCCACCTTTGCCCCTACCTTGTCCCGCTTGGGACTCCTCTGGCCGGCGCGGCGGCGTCTTTTCATCGGAATCGGAACAGCATCCACCCGCTGCCGGTCAGGGGATTCATCCGGAGGTGTTCCATCGAGCCCGAGAAGAAGTCTCAGCCGTGAACACGATCCCTCGGCCTCATTCAGCCTCACTTCCCCTTCCCTGGTTTCCGCCAGGATCTTCTCGCATTGGGATGACGAGAGCGCAGACTGCTTCAGATGCATTCGTGTCAAAGTCGGCTTGCCGTCCGCGAGCGCCGTGGTTAGCGCCCGCAAGAGCCATTCTTTGAGAATGCCCACACAACCCAAGGACCGCTCGTACAAAAGATCCCAAGCCTGAGCAAGATCGAAGGACGGAATCGGCAACTGACCCTGGAATGTCCGAAGGACGTTCTTGAAGGTTTCCAGATCCTCCTTGTTATCGGCGCGGTACCGCGAGAAGTGGACATCCATACACCGCCGGCTCAACTGACCGCTGAGATTTCGGAACGCCAGCAAGTCGTAAGTCCCGAGCAACACATGAATAGTCTGAGTCCGGTTGGCGATCGATTTGATGACATCCAATTGGTCAGATAGCTTGCGCCCAGATGCAATTCTGCCCAGATGCTGAGCCTCATCCACGAACACGGCAGCCGGGCGTCGATGGCCCAGGGCCTGTTCGACAGCATGCTGCAACTCGAACCCGGCCGCCCGCGGCCCCGGCGCAAAACGTCCGCTGGGGCCACGTTCGCCGACGATGCGCTGCCCATTGAGCTTGTCTCCAATCAGCGGCTCGTCCATTCCTCGAAGCATCCGGATAAAGTGATCCCTCCAGTTGAAGCTGCCGGTCAAAGAAGCAACGGCCTCGACGCTGACGAACGGTAACTGCCCCGGATCACACTGAAGCGCCGCCATCATGTCTGCCGTCAAGACCTGTTCGCACTTCATTCGCAGCGTCGTCTTGCCCACACCGGTTGGGCCGAGCACGAGCACTAACGACCCCGGAGCCGCGCCGCGAATCGCGCTCAGCAACCGATCTTTGACGTGCTTCAGGCGAGGGTGAGCCATTGTAAACCGCTCAAACGTCCGCGCCTTCTGGAAGCGATCCTCAGCCCCAGTTCCGGCAGCGTTGCCGCCGCGCTGAGCCATGATCAAAGCTCCTCGTAGATTTGAGGAGCAGTTGGAAAATCCTGGCGTTCCTCGCTGTCGGTGTCGAGTGAACCCCCGGAATCACGGTCGCTCGGGCTGAGGAGAGACGGACCGGCGGTGGCACCCCGCATATTCGAGTGCGCTCTGGCAACCTCGAGATCGCGGAGGCGTTGCTTCAGTATGCCCTCCGTGAGTTCCGTGGCTTTGAGGAGTTCCGCGAGCTTCTTGGCGGTGACAGGGAAACCTTGAGCGTGGTTCTGCCGGCGTTTCCGCAGTTCCTCGGCCGCCAGCATCACCTCTTTTCGCGAATGCCCCTGGAACACATGATGATACTCCCCGATACATTCAACCCAGCGGTTCTCGACGAAGGCATAGATTATGCCTGCGTCGAAGGGGTCGTACCGCACCTCAACGTGGGACTTCTCGACCTCGAGGCTCTGAAAGGAATCGCACCAGTAATAAAGATGATGGACCTTCACTCCTCGCCCTGGACTCACCTTGGCCGTCCCCTTTGCAGTGGCCGGCAAAGTATAGATCATGAATTCCCGATCATAGGGGATGATCCGATGCGTCCGATCGCCGGTTGATGCCAATCCCGCGTAGTACGCTTCACGAGGACTCTGCCCAAGCGCGGGATGATCCATGGTGTCGTAAACCTCGTAGAAGTAAGCGGCCAGATGGTCCTGGAGTTCCTTGAGGGCCCAGACGGCCTGTCCCTTCGGATTGACGCCTTTGGTGACCTGCCGGACGCACCGGGTGATCTGGGTGTTGCCCTGCAGATTGTGAATGAATTGTGTGTTCGCGGTCCCAAACATCCGTTCGACGACAGATCCGAATCGCGCTTTCGCCGGCGGCCGCGTCTTCTTGGTGCATCGATAGCGCGCCAACAGCGTTTCGAAGTACGTCGATCCGAACTCGCGCCCACCATCGACCACGACGATCTGAGGCAGCCGGCCGTGGCGATATACGCACTCCCGCAGCACCATCATGCAGGAGCGATGACTGGGCGCACCGAATGTGAGATAGAACGCCAGTACCCGGCGCGAGAACGCGTCGGTGAGAATGGTCAACCAAGGACGATCCAGGGGGCGACCAGTCAGTGAGCAGACCAGTTCAATATCTAATTCAGTGTGATCGATGTGTCCAATCTCAAACGGACGGTCGCCGTGACGAGGCGTCTTTAGGTCCAGTTCCCAATAGAACGCCTCCTTGGCATAGGCCGCGCGATGTCCTCGCCGCTTTAGCGTTTGCTCAAGTCCGGGCCGCCTGCGGATGGCAAGGCTGTACGTCTTGTAGCTGGGCGCGATGATGCCTCGCCCTTCGCACTTGAGTCGCAACGCCAGCCACGACGTCCTCTTGGTTTTCTGCTTCAGCGTTTCATAATCCTTGTCAATGAACTCGTTCATCAACAATGTCGTAGCTTCCGGCAGCTTGCTGCTCGCGTTTCCTCTTCGCGCAATATCGGACAGCAGACCGAGGAAGCCGCTACCGAACACAAGTTCCGCCTTCCGGTATCGCGATACCCAGCGCCGCAGGGTGCGACCAGGAATGGGTACTCCCTCGGTTTCGCCCATGTCCCCTTGCATAACTCGGCACACCCATTTGTAGCGATCGTTTGCCCTTCGAAGTTCGGCCTCGCTGGCGCTTGAGATGCGCTCCAGCGCCTCACGGCTCCGCATGAATGGTCTATTGAATCTCGCGCCGAGAATTCGTCCGGTTTTGATCAACGCCTCGAACCCCGACAGGGGAAGCTCCGAAATGCTTTGGTCCTCTCCAAGGAGGCTCACCGTGGTCTGGCCAAGGTTGAGAATCTTCCAGGGCCTTGAGTCCCAAGTCACAACGCCTCCAAGGGCAACCATACACTCCGCAGCAGCAACGGGAAGTCCCTGAAACTCAGCACCGGCTCGGATTTTCGCCGCGACCGCATCGGGGAAGATGGTCACTTTGCTGGGTTCGGTGAACCGCTCGGCGCGAATGTCGACGAAGAGGCGGTCTTGAGCAATCAGCCAGAAGACATCATCGCGACTACAGCAGCCAGCTACGGTGGCAAAGAGACCTTCCAAGGTGATGCCGGGCTGAGCGGCTACATGGGAACGAAGGGTCTCTGCTTTCGTCGATGGCACCGCACCGGCATCACCGAAGTAGTCTTCCAGGAACTGCACGTTCGCCTGGTACACCCAGTTAATGTCCCGCGAAGACCGCACGGTGTAACTCAGGCCGAGGGGCGCAGCGTACCCCTCACCCGGTGGACACCGCCACCGGCCGTCCTCCAACCGGTACCGGTTGGGATTCCTCTCCGACAAGCGAGCGAGTTCTTCGTCGGTCTTGCACTCGACCCATCCAGCACCACCCTTCCGGATCGTGAAGTAGTCAGCGGTGTGGATGACTCCCAGGCGTTTACCGCTAGCGGCCTGGTAATCGAGCTTGATCGGCGGTGGCTGATCGTAGTACTCCAACACGTCTGCGTCGTGCTCCATCTCATAGATTTCCGCCAACTCGACGCGGTGACTTTCGAACTGAATCGTCACCCCCATCTTCCTGCTCGGATAACGACCGCTCACGTTTCGATGCCCGCCGCCAACCCGCCTTGCTGGATCAGACGAGCGCACTTGTTGGATTATGGCCCGACCCTGCTCTGGTATCGCCAGCCGCTGGAACCAATGGGTCAGTTCCGCTTCGTTCAGCATAAGCCGTCTCCTTTAGCGGCTTCGGCCGTCCGGCTGCGATCTCTTGCGGGACCGCGTGGTCCGTTGCCGCTTCACTGCCTCCACATAACGGATTCCGGCCTCATTGACCAACTGCTGGAGCCGGCGCCCATTCTCAATGGCCTCCTCGATTTTCGGAGCCACGTCATCTGGCACGTAGATCGATACACGCCGCCCACTGCGACGAGCATAGAGGACATAGCTTGGATGCCCCTCGCCCTGAGCGCACGCCTGGCAGTTCTCTCGAACACAGGGGCAGCGCCGAAGCGAAAGCGATCCTTCTGCGACCGGCCACAGCTTCGCTATGGCCGTCGCAAACCACCGCTCGACGTCTTCGGGCGTATCCTCTCTTGGCATGTATATGTGCACTATAGCGCATATACATGCCGCCTGCAAGAGATTTTCGCGGCTCTGTCGCTAGTATGTGATCTGTCCGGTCCAATTCACACATGAACTGTCCGCTTTGCAAAAGAGCGGTGGGGGAAGCTGAGGGGTGGACACCCCTCAGAAAAACCCCGCGGCGGAAACGGAGCGGATGATGAAACTACAGGATGTGCTGTTGAAGGCAGAGATTTTCGCGGCTCGCCAAAACGATGCATTCTCAGAATCGGTATTCTGTGTTTTGGTAACAGCCGGCTTTCCACTCCCGCTCCTGTTCATCGCGTCGAGAATTCGAATCTCTTACCCGCGACGCTCAGTCATCAGAATGTGCCCTCATGACAACGTAATCGTTTTTCAAGGACTGCGCAGCCCGAGAGTCTGGACAAAAGCCAAAGCTTTGGCTTCGGATTCAGCGAGTTCCGCCTCTGGATCCGACTCGGCCGTGATGCCGCAGCCGGCGAGATACCAGATGCGCCCCGCGGAGGCGACCGCTGTCCGGATGGCGACAGAAAGCTCCATCCGGCCGTCGAGAGAGATCCACCCAATACTGCCCATGCAAGGACCGCGTAACATGCCCTCTTCCAGGGCAGCCAGTTCGATTGCGCGAATCTTTGGCGCGCCCGAAATGGAAGCCGGCGGGAAACAGGCGCGGAGTAAGTCGGTATTTCCGGTGCTTTCCCGCAGACGACCGGTCACTTCGGAAAACGTGTTGATGGACAGTGGGAAGCGACATCAATCGGGCATGAGAAGCAACGGACACGGAACCCGGAGCACACACCCGACCGAGATCGTTTCGCATGACATCAACGATCATGGCCAATTCCGCGAGGTCTTTTTCGCTTCGCGCAAGCTCGGAGGCCAGGCGCCGATCCTCTTGCGGCGTGCTGCCCCTGCACCGGGTCCCTTTGATCGGACAGGACTGCACCTCGCCGTTTCTAACGCTCAAGAAGAGTTCCGGACTTACGGAAAGAAGGGCGCTCCCGGCAGTGATCCGGACAAAAGCGCCCTGAGAGGCAGGGCTCGTGGCCCTCAGCCGGATGTAGGCCGGCCAGAGCATGGATTCTTCGAGTGGCGCCTCCAGGCGGCGGCACAAGTTCACCTGGAACACTTCACCGTCGTAGATCCGGCGGACGAGTCGTCCAACAGCCGATTGGAAGGCCTCGTTTGTGGGAACACTAACGACAGGCCCCGGCGACAAAGGACCCGCTGGTGGGATGAGAGACGGAATGCGGCCGGCGTTGGCAAGCAGAGCCTCGGCCTCCATAGCCGGGAATGGCAAACCGGCACCACCGCGCCATGCATCGGTCCCGGAAAACCACCAACCGTCCGCAGTATATTCCAACGCAAAGTCATACAGCCCGACAACCAGATCGGGAGGATCCGAGGACCGCCGCGCGGGCGTGGCAAGGTCTTCGAGTTCAGCGCCCAATTCATAGCCGAAATATCCGCAGAGCAAGCCGCCTGCAGGCCCGGCCCACGCCTCCAGTATCCCTTCCAGGAGATCGAAGCCTCGAACCGCCATTGCCAGACGGCCGCAAGGCCCTTCTACAGTGGCTTTACCGCCCGAGGCGGAAATCCGAACAAGCGGGTTAGAGAAAAGCCGATTCTTTGAATTCGGCCGGTCCAGCCAGATAAAACCCGGCGAAGCCTGTAGGGCGCCGGCAGCGTCCGGCGGGGACGCCGTGGCCCGCAACCGGGCGGTCTTGGCAGTGGCGGAAGGACGAGGTGCCGGCAGCACGCTGCGAAGATCTTCGATGAGTTCCTGGCGACGCGCCGGGGAGGGCCGATCGGACCACATGCCGGTCAGCCTCGAAGGAAATTCCCGAACAGGAGGAGACCGTGTTCGGTGAGAAACGATTCTGAGTGGAACAGGACCCCTTCCACTTTGCGGTCCTTCATCCGGCACCCCATGACAACACCGTCGCCGGTCCAGGCCGTGATCTCGAGTTCGCCAGGGACCGAATCGAGCACGATGTGCAAGGAGTGGTAACGCGCCGCCAGAAATGGGCTCGGCAATCCGGCGAATATGCCACCGCCCGTGTGGAACACAGGCGACGCCTTGCCGTGGACCGGGTGGCCCGAGGGGCGGACCGTTGCTCCGGCAATCGTAGCGATCACCTGCATGCCGAGGCACACGCCGAGAACAGGCACCTCCTTGGAAAATGTGCGTACGGCTTCGGAGCACGCCGGCTTCCTTCGTTCTGCGATCCGCGACCAGTTCGACGATGCCGACACCGCCGATGACCCGTACATCGCCGACCTGGGGTAGCGCCAGCAAGGGCTCGAGGCCCACGCGCAATTGGCGTTCGAGCTTCTGTACGCGACCGATCACCCCGGTCTCGCGGAACAAGTCAAGGCTGGCCAAGGCCACCGCGCAGGCCAGCGGATTCGCGGTGTAGGAGTGGCCGTGGAAAAAGGTCTTGCTGCGATCTTCGCTCAGGAATGCTTCGTAAACGGTTTCGGTTGTTGCCGTGACGCCCAGGGGCAGGTAGCCAGCGGTGAGGGCTTTGGACAGGCAGATGATATCGGGGCTGACTGAGGCATACTCGCACGCGAACATCCGGCCCGTACGGCCGAATCCCGTAAGGACCTCATCGGCGACCATCAAGGTGCCATAGCGATCGCACAGCCGCCGGACACCGGCAAGGAATTCCGACGGCCAGACAATCATGCCGCCGGCTCCTTGCAGCATCGGCTCGACGAGAACTGCGGCGACCGAATCGCCCTGCTCCTTCAGGCGATCCTCCAGGCTCGCGAGGCACTCGATCTGGCAGCCGGCGCGCTCAAGGCCTACCGGGCAGCGGTAGCAGTAGGGCGAGTGGACGCGCACCACGGGAAACAGCAGCGGAGTGAAGGCCTGCATGAAGGTCGATTCCTCGCTCGCCGACATCGACCCGACCGTGTCGCCATGGTAGGCGTGATGGAGGGTAATGAACGTGCTGCGCTGCGACTCGCTCCGATTGCGCCAGTACTGGCACGCCATCTTCAGAGCGACTTCGATGGCGGTGGACCCGTTGTCAGAGTAGAAAATTCGCGTCAAGCCTGGAGGCAAAACCTCCAACAGACTTTCGGCCAACTCGACCGCGGGAGAATGCGTACACCCCGCGAAGAGTACATGCTCCAGTTTCCCGGCCTGGGCCGCCAACGCCTCGTTCAGTTTCGGATGAGAGTGACCGTGAATGTTGACCCACCACGAGGAAATGCCGTCGAGAATGCGCCGGCCATCCTCGGTGTACAGGTACACACCCTCTCCTCTCACCACCGGCAGGGGCGTGGGTTGCGAGAGCATCTGCGTATAGGGATGCCACATGCACGCGCGGTCGCGGTCGACTAAACGGCCTTCGTGCTTCATTCCAAAAACTCCAGCAGAGACCCCTCCGGATCCAACTCCGCGGCGCTCCATTTCGCAAGTTCCCCGGCAGACAGCCGCTGGAAGCGAGGCATCTCGCCCACCACGGGAACACCGCCGTAGTGCTCGATGGCAGCGCGATTGTCGCCGTTTCTGTCCCCCACCATCAGCACGCCGGCCAAGCGGAGGGAACGGGCGCGTAGCGCTTCGAGTGTCAGGAGCGTGTGATTGATAGTGCCGAGCGCGGTTCGGGCCACGACCAGCACGGGAAGACCCAGAAGAAGCATCAAGTCCGTCATCAACTGCGAATCGTTGACGGGAACGAGGGCTCCTCCCGCACCCTCAACGATCCAACGATCGGAAGCGGGCTCCGAGGAGATGAGCCGCACAAGCCGCTGCAAGTCGATCACTTGTGCGTTCCAATGGGCCGCCAGATGCGGTGAGACAGGATGCCGCAACCGTACGCCCCGCGTTATGACCTCCTCTTCGTGGCACACGGCCAACCGCCGGACTTCCGCGGTGTCGTCGTCTTGCTCTATGCCCGTTTGAATCGGCTTCCAGTAACGGAGCCTCCTCAGTCTGCGAAAGCGGTGCAGGAGAGCGGCCGCAGCCACGGTCTTGCCGACGTTGGTATCCGTGCCCGTTATCAAAAGGCCGCGCAGCAAGGTGCGTACTCCCTGAGTGTTGTAGCCAAGAGGGCGACGAAGCGGTCGAGGGTTTCCTCGCTCAGACTCACGTTGACAGAGAGCCTCAGGCGGGCAGTACCGGGAGGAACACTGGGCGGGCGGACAGCCCGCACGTCGAAGCCGGCCCGCTGGAGCGCCGCTGCCACGGCGACGGCCGCGCTGTTGTCGCCGATTACGATAGGAATGATCTGCGATTCCCCGGCGGGGACAGCCACCCCGGCAGAGGCCAGAAGCTCCCGCAGATAGCGCGCTCGTTGCCTCAGCCGCTCGCGGCGTTTGGGCTCGGATGCAAGCAGCGCGAAGCTGGCGACCAATGCGTCCGCAACCGGGGGTGGCGGAGCCGTCGAAAAAATGAAGGGGCGCGCGCGCTGAACCAGGTAATCGCCGGCCCACTCCGGACCCGCGACAAAGCCCCCGCTGACGCCGAGGGCTTTGCCGGCCGTGTTGATCGAGACGAAAACGTCTTTGTCGATCCTCGCAGCCTCGATTAAACCGCTGCCTCGCTCTCCGTAAATGCCGACCGCGTGCGCTTCGTCCACAATCAACGCCGCTCCCGAGGAGCGGCACAGAGCGGCATATGCGGCCAGCGGCGCCATGTCGCCGTCCATGCTGAACAGCGATTCCGTAACTACAAACTTCTGGCCTGGGTCCGTTTCTTGCTGAAGCAGGCGTGCCAGAGCATCCACATCGTTATGGGGGAAAACCACGCGGCGTGCGCGTGACAGCCGGCAGCCATCGATCAGACTGGCATGGTTGCGTTCATCGGAATAGACGACGTCGCCCGGCTCGCCGAACGTCGCGAGGACGGCGAGGTTGGCCATGTACCCGCTCGAGAAGTACAGGCTGCGCTCCACCCCCTTGAACCGGGCGAACGCGCGCTCGACAGCGGCGAAGCCATCACGCTCGCCCCGAAGTAGGCGGGAGCCTGTACTCCCGCATCCTTCGCGCATGACCGCTTCCATCATGCGCTGTTTCAGGAGTGGATGCGCCGAGAGACCAAGATAGTCGTTGGAGGAAAGATCGATTCCGGCGGGAGGACGCAGCGACCGCAGGAGTCCGCCCGCCTCCAGTTCCGCGAGGCGTGTGCGCACCCGCCGCTCCAGGACGTCAGCGGCCCTCATTCACTGATCCTCCCGGGCAGGTCCTGGCGAGCTCAAGCGCATGCCGAGCTTCGCGAACAGGCGGCTGTCCGCATCGGAGTCGGGGTTGGGCGTTGTTAGCAGTTTCTCACCGAGGAAGACGGAGTTCGCGCCAGCCAGGAAGCAAAGTGCCTGCGCTTCGCCGGAGAGGAAAAGCCGTCCAGCGCTTAGGCGGACCAGCGAGGCGGGCATGAGAACCCGCGCGGTGGCGATCATCCGCACCAGTTCCAGTGGATCTTCCGACGGCTGCTGCGCGAGAGGAGTACCATCGACGCGGACCAGTAGGTTCACCGTAACGCTCTCCGGGTGGGGATGGAGAGCGGCCAACTGCTGCAAGAGCCGGTAGCGGACAGGGCGGCTCTCGCCCAATCCGATGATGCCCCCGCAGCAGACGGTGATTCCGGCACGGCGAACCCGCGCGAGGGTATCGAGGCGCTCGTCGTAGGTGCGTGGTGATGATCTGGCCGTAAAACTCCGGGGACGTGTCGAGATTATGGTTGTAGGCCGTGAGTCCCGCCGCGGCGAGCGCGTCGGCTTGCCCCTGGGTGAGCATGCCCAACGTGCAACAGGTCTCCATGCCGAGTGCGCGAACGCCGCGCACCATTTCGAGCACCCGCTCGAAATGCGCCCCGTTGGGAACGTCTCGCCAGGCGGCGCCCATACAGAAGCGGCTCGCCCCCTGCTGTTTCGCGCGCGCAGCCGCCGCGATGGTCTCTTCCACGCTCAGCAGTTCCCGGCGCGTGACACCGGTGCGATAGTGCGCCGACTGAGGGCAGTAGGCGCAGTCTTCCGGACAGCCGCCGGTCTTGATGCTGAGCAGCATGCAACCCTGCACTTCGTCCGCGCGATGGTACACGCGGTGTGCGATCTGTGCCCGGAGGATGAGATCCGGCAGAGGGGGCGGTGTAGATCGACTCGATCTCTTCCAAGGTCCAGCCGTGGCGTAGGTTACGTGCAACGGCAGTGTGCATTGGTGTGGATCAGCTTTGTTTGGAATCGGATCGCCGCCAGCTCTGATATATATCATGCAGGCGGACCATGCCCAGGCACCCCTGCCCGTTCGGGTCTACCACGGGCAGCAACGAGATCTGCGAAGGCCGGTCTTCCATGAGCCGTAGCGCTTCATACAGGCGAGCGCCGGGCCCGACCGTAACCGGAGTTCGCGTCATCGCATCGGACGCGCGCAGATGCCGGATGTCATCGTGCGCTTCGAGCGCGCGCCGGACATCGCCGTCGGTGATCAGGCCCAGGAGTGTCCGTTTGGAATCGACCACGCAAGCGGCGCCGAGCGGGTGCAAGGTCATGGCGATCACCACTTGCTTAAGCGAGTCCTGGGGCTCTACCCAGGCCACTTCAGCGCTGGCGTGCATGACTTCGCGCACGGTGAGATGGAGACCGCAGCCCAGGCTGCCCGAAGGGTGAAAGCGACCGAACTCGTCCAGCTTGAAGTTTCGCGCCTGCATGAGCGCGATCGCCAGGGCATGGCCAAGCGCCAGGGCGACTACTGAACTGGCCGTCGGCACGATGTTGTTCGGATCTGCCTCACGCTCTACCGAGGCGTCCAGAAGCACATCCATCTGTCCCGCAAGCGGAGAGTTGCAGGCTCCGATGATTCCGATGCAGGGAGAGTTGAACTCGCGCAAGACCGGTGTCAGCCTCAGCAGTTCGGCGGTGGCTCCGCTTTTCGAAATCAGCAGCGTCGGGTCGCCGGAAGCGTAGACTCCCAAGTCGCCGTGGCCAGCTTCCGCCGCATGCAGAAACACGGATGGCGTCCCGATGCTGCACAAGGTCGAGACCAGTTTTCGGGCGACATGGCCCGACTTGCCGACGCCCGTGACCACCAGCTTTCCGGGGTGATTCAGAATCAACTCCACCGCCTGGCAGAAGTCTTCATCCAGGCGGTCGGAGGCGGCTAATATCGCTTTCCCTTCGATGCGCATGGCTTGCCGCGCAGCCGTGAGCCAGGCATGAGCGTGTTCCGTATTCACGTTTTGGATCCGTACTGAACTTGTTGTTTGGCCAACGCTGGCTCCGCGAGAACGTTGTCGATCAGCCGGGTCTGTCCCAGCCAGACCGCCGCCGCCACGCGAACGGGGGCGCAGACATGCTGCACCGGCTGCTGCGTGGCATGCTCCACGATTTCCAGGTACTCGACGCGGAACTGCGGGACCGCGCGGAGAACCGCCAGGGCTGCTTCCCTGACTGCACCGGCCTCGGCACATCCCCGGGCGACGGCGGACCGGGCCTCGATCAGGGCTTGGTAGAGCACGGGTGCCACGCGCCGTTCTTCCGGGCTGAGCCGCCGGTTTCTGGAACTCATGGCCAATCCGTCCGGTTCGCGAACGGTGGGAACCGGCACGATGGTAACGGGGATATTGAGGTCGGCCACCATTTTTTGGATGATCGACAATTGTTGCCCGTCCTTCTCACCGAAGTATGCCTTGTCGGGCTGAACGATATTGAAAAGCTTGTTGAGTACGGTGGCCACACCGCGGAAGTGACCGGGGCGAAACTCGCCGCAGAGCCGCTCGGAAAGGGACGACACCTCGATGAACGTGAGTTGCGGATTCGCATACATCTCAGTGGCGGAGGGGGCGAAGATGGCGTCGGCATCCAGGGCGCGGCAAAACTCTAGATCCTCTGGAAGGGTTCGCGGGTATTGTTCGTAATCGTCGTTGCGGTCGAATTGAATCGGATTCACGAACAGGCTGACCACGACGAAGGCGGATTCCTCCCGGGCCTGCCGGATGAGGGCGCCGTGGCCCGCATGGAGGGCTCCCATGGTGGGGACGAAACCGATGGTGGAGCCACCCCGCCTAGCCTCGGCGACGGCGCGCCGAGTGTCAGCGATGGTGTGGATAAGTGCGGTGGTCACTTTCCGCTCTCCTCCCGGACCGCAGGAAAGCGGCCCTCTCGCACATCGGAGATATATTTACGCGTAGCGCTCAGGATGGTCTCGCCGAGATCGGCATACCGCTTGACGAAACGAGGGGTGAAGTCCGGGAACAGACCGAAGACATCGTAGCTGACCAGCACCTGCCCGTCGCAGTGAGGGCCTGCCCCGATGCCGATGGTAGGGATCGCCAGTTCCTGGGTGATCACTTTTGCCACCTCATCTGGAATCGATTCGAGAACGACGGCGAAGGCGCCTGCCTGCTGAAGGATCCGCGCCTCCTCGATCACGTGCTCGGCCTCGTGGCTGGACTTTCCGACGCGGCGGAAGCCGCCGAGCTGGTGGACGGATTGCGGAGTCAAGCCCACGTGGCCCATGACGGGGATGCCCACTTCCACCAATCGCGACACCGCCTCCAAGACGGCTCGCCCGCCCTCGATTTTCACCGCGGCCGCGCCGCCCTCCTGCATCAGGCGCCCGGCATTCCGCACGGCATCCGGGATACTGACCTGGTAGCTGAGGAACGGCATGTCGGCGATCACCAGTGCTCTTCGCGCCCCGTTGGAAACAGCTCGCGTGTGGTGCACCATGGCATCGAGCGTCACCGGAAGCGTCGTCTCATAGCCGAGCACCACCATCCCGAGCGAATCGCCGACAAGGATGGCATCGATGCCTGCGCGGTCCAGCAACCGTGCCATGGTCGCATCGTAAGCCGTCAGCATCGTGATTTTCTGGCCGCGTTTTTTTCCATCGACCAGGTCGGGGATTCGAATCGGCTTTGCCTGCTTGTTCATCCAGTTTCAGTTCCTTCGCAAAATCGCTTCCATTCGTTCCGCCGCGCCGGCCGCCAGGCCTTTCCGCCGCGCGACGTCCAAGGTGTGCAGCCCCGCCGCGCGGTAAAGATCCTGAATGTGCCGCGGGGCTGAGGCCAACGCCTCGAGATGCAGCCGCACAGTCCCGGCGTCTCCACGCTCGATGGGGCCGGTCAGGGCCGCCACCGGCCCTCGCTCGAAAATATTCTCCACCGCCGTGCGAACCAGGGGCGCCAATGCGCGGAGCGCGCTATCGCCATCCTCGCCCGCCGCGGTGGCCAGCAGGCTATGCGCGGCATCAATCAGCCCGGCGGCGTAGTTGCTGGCCATCACGGCGGCTGCGTGGTACAAAGGCCGCGCATCCGGCCGAATTCTGAGCACTTGGCCTTCCAGTAGCTTCACAATCTGCTCCGCCCATTCCACCCCAGGACCATCACCCGAGACGGCGAATGCGGCTCCCCGCAGCGCCGCCACTCCTTGCTCCGGACTGCAGATGGTTTGCAGCGGATGGAGGATTCCGCAAGAGAATCCGCACACCCGCAACGGCGCAAGCTCCTCGATTTCCTTCGCCCCGCACGTATGGAGAGCGAGGCCTGTCCCCGAAACGCCAGCGGCCAGCGCCTCCGCGGCATCTTTGAGGGCGGAGTCCGAGACCGCGATCAAAAACCGTGATGCACGGCCAGGCAGCTCGGCGTACCCGACTGGTTCGACTTCGTCCCCGATGAACTCCGCAGCCAGCCTGGTCCGGACCGGGTCACGCCCGGCGATGCACACAACTGGTTCGCCACGTTCGCGAAGCAGCCGTCCAATCGCCTGAGCAAGCTTTCCCGATCCGGCGATTCCAATTGGTTCAGACGGCCTGCGTTCAGAGAGCATCTTTCAGTGTAATCCGAGCGCCGGGATTTTCTGCGGCGCGCCCACGTACGTACGCCTCTGGCGATCGAAAGTCTCCCAGGCTTGGCTTTGCCGCGACATTGACGTCAAGACATGCGACGTGATATTTATGAGAAGGTTCAAGGTGCTCGTCATTGAAGACGAGTGAAAAGGGAAGCGGGTGAAATTCCCGCGCGGTCCCGCCACTGTGAGCAGCGAGCGGCCGGCAGAAGAAAACCACTGTTCCTTCGGGAATGGGAAGGTTGCCGGTTCGTAATGACCTGTGAGTCAGGAGACCTGCCTTGGACATGAGTTGCGCCGCGCTTCGCGTGAGAGCGAACGGTGTGATGAGCTGATCAGGGCTGCCTGAGAGTCTCAGTTCCCGCCTGTTCCGACTTTTCCTCTCACCCACGAGGCGTTTGCGCGAGTACGAATGACTTGAGACGCGGACTCCTCGGCGATGTTGATCTTAATTCTCGGTGGCGCTAGAAGCGGGAAATCCCAGCTGGCTGAGTGCTTGGCTGCCCAGGCACAACGAGTCTGCTATCTGGCTACAGCCCGCGCCGGCGACGACCCGGAGATGGCGGTGCGCATTGAGCGCCACCGCGCGAACAGGCCCGCCTCGTGGTGTACGGTCGAAGAGCCTCTGGCACTGGCAGACGCAGTGGAGCACGCCGTGCGAGGCGCCGACGTGGTCCTCGTCGACTGTCTGACTGTTTGGCTCAGCAACCTCTGCTGGGAGCATCGGAATAGCACACCGGAGCGCGTCGAAGATTCGGCGAGAGGCGAGCTTCAGCGGATCATCACCTCGGCTCGTTCCTGCCGCGTCATCCTCGTCTCCAATGAAGTCGGCGGCGGCACCGTACCGGAGAACGCCGTGGCCCGCGCCTTCCGCGACCTGCAAGGCCGCGTGAACCAGTGGGCCGCAGCCGCGGCGGACGAGGTCATTCTCACGGTAGCCGGCCTTCCGCTGTACCTGAAGCCGACTCTCCGGCAAGGCGGCGCGCTATGACCGCTGCGCGCATCGTTGTCGCGGGCACGCACAGCGGAGTCGGCAAGACTACCATCGCCACCGCGCTGATGGCGGCCTTCCGGCGGCGCGGCCACCGCGTGCAGGGCTTCAAGGTCGGGCCGGACTTCATCGACCCCACGTTCCACCGCGACGCCAGCGGTCGGCCGAGCCGCAATCTCGACGGCTGGATGCTGTCGCGCGAGACCAATCTCGCTGTGTTCCAACATGCCGCGCAGGACGCCGACGTCGCCGTCATCGAGGGAGTGATGGGGCTGTTCGATGGGCAGAGCGCTTCCGAGCTTTCGGGCTCCACGGCGGAGATGGCGATGTGGCTCGATGCGGCCGTGGTGCTGGTGGTGGACGCCTCCGCGATGGCGGGCAGCGTGGCCGCTGTCGTACATGGATTCGACCATCTCGTTCCCGAACTCAGGCTGGCGGCCGTCGTGTGCAACCGGGTCTCGAGCGATCGGCACTACGACTACCTCCGTGGCGGCATCGCCGCGCGCTGCCGGCCGGAGTCTGTCGGATACCTTCCTCCCACGCCGGAGCTCTCTCTCCCCGAACGGCATCTGGGCCTCCATCTCGCAAGCGAAGTGCTCACAGAGGATCGCCTGTGCCAGTTCGCCGAGTGGGCGGAAACGCACCTGGACCTCGACCGCCTGATCGAACTGGGCCGGCAACGTAAGGCCCTCGATCCGCCATCGCTGCCTTTGGGCGCCCCCAGTGCGGTTCGCACCCGCATCGGCGTCGCAAGGGACACGGCATTCTGTTTTTACTACGAGGACAACCTCGACCTGCTCCGAGCGCTCGGCGCCGAGGTCGTCGAATTCAGTCCCATCAAGGATGCCGCACTTCCCGAGGGCTTAGGCGGGATCTACTTCGGGGGCGGCTATCCGGAGCTGCACGCACAGGCGTTGGCGACCAATGAGTCGATGCGCGCCGCAGTCGCGCAGTTCGTCTCCACCGGCGGCCCTGTCTACGCTGAGTGCGGCGGCTTCATGTACCTGACAGAGGCCATCGTCGACGCGCAAGGTGGGTCTTGGCCGATGGCCGGTGTCTTTCCGACCCGCGCCCGCATGCAGACACGTCTAGTGAGGCTCGGCTACATGGAGGTGGAAGGTGCGGTCGAGGACGGCTGGCTTGTACCGGGAGTGCCGGCGCGCGGGCACGAGTTTCGCTACTCCGTCATTGACCCCATGCCCGATGCCGTGAACCGCGTTTACCGCAGTCCTGCGGAAGGCTATGGAATTCAGTCGACCCTCGCGAGTTACATTCACCTCCACTTTCTTTCCTGCCAGCACTTCGCGGACAGGTTCGTGACTGCCTGTACTCGCTATCACTCAACCATATGAACAAGACCAACCCTTTCCTCAACGCGCTTGCGCTCTTATCGATCACCGCCGGACTGGCGAGCGGTCTCAACATCAACGTAATCGTCACCGATCCCCACGACGCCCCGGTACCTGCGGCGACCGTAACGCTGATTTCGCGCGACAACGGCGGAAACCGGACGCTCACCACGGATCCGAGCGGCACAGGCCGCTTCAGCGGCGTCGCGCCCGGCGCATACTTCATTCACGCTGAAGCTCCCGGCTTCGACCGCTCGGAGGCCCGCCTTCTCGAACTGAATAAGGACGCGCATACTGAGGTTACGCTCCCATTGGGCCTGGCGCTCGTGCGGAACTCGGTGGTGGTCACCGCTTCGGGCACTCCGCAAACAACCGACGAGCTGTCGAAGGCCCTCACGGTCGTCGATGGCCAGGTCATAGACCTGCGCGCCGAAAAGTCGCTGGCCGACGCCTTGCGCGAAGTGCCGGGACTCCGCATTCAACAGCTCGGCGGGCCGGGCGCGTTCACGACGTTCAAGGTCCGGGGCCTGCGCAACTCGGACACCGCAGTGCTCATCGACGGGCTCCGCTTGCGCGACGCTGCCGGCACGCAGGCCGATGCGTCCGGCGTGCTGCAGGACATCATCATGACCAACACGAACCGCGTCGAGGTGCTGCGGGGCGCCGGCTCCTCGCTTTATGGAACCAACGCTATCGGCGGCGTCGTCAACATCGTCACCGATGACGGTGGGAGTCGCACGCGCGGCTCTCTGCTCGTGGAAGGCGGTTCGCTCGACATGGTGCGCGGCCGGGCGCAGGTTGCGGGCGGGTTCGGCGCGGACCAGGTGCAATACAGTGCCGGCGCCGCGCACCTCAATGTGATGAGCGGCATCAACGAAGACAGCCCGGCGCGGAACACCAGCGGGCAAGGCCAGATCACATACCGGATGTCGCGCGATGTCCTGCTCTCGGGCCGCATCTACACCGCCGATTCGCTGAGCCGCGTTAGGACCACGGGCCAGCGCTTAGGCACGCTGCCGCCTACGGGCATCATCGAGGCGATCCCGCTACCCTTGTCCGAGCAGCGGCGCTACGAAGCGGGAACACCGCTTTCGCAACTCAACATCGGCTCGGCCACATTTCTTCCCGCCACCAACAATCCGGACAGCACGCGCGCGGGCCGTTTTTTCACCGGCGCTTTGCGCCTCAGTCTCCGGTCCTCAGACTCCTTTGGATTCACGGCGCAGTATCACGGTCTCAGCACCACGCGCAACTTCGGCGAC
>Ga0187893_10006492_pt1 | contig 19962 bp, 17 predicted proteins | sample MA1701074metaG_FD_139574 | JGI IMG/M metagenome (GOLD analysis project Ga0187893, IMG submission 139574) | White microbial mat communities from a basaltic lava cave in the Kipuka Kanohina Cave System on the Island of Hawaii, USA - MA170107-4 metaG ...
GACGTGCTGGGGAAAGGAGTTGTGGGCTTAGAGGCGCGATGAGAGACTATTTGGAGTTTGAGAAACCGATCCGGGATATTGAGGAGCGGATCGAAAAGCTGGCTGGCGCAGGCGCCTCGCGCGCCTCTGTCCAGGAAGAGCTCCGCAAACTCAAAGCCCGTCTCGCCCAGGCCGAAAGCGAGCTGTACAGCAAGCTAACGCCCTGGCAGCGGACTCAACTGGCCAGGCACCCGCAGCGGTCTTCGACCTTGGACTATGTAGGTGTCTTGTGTCGTGAGTTTGTGGAGCTCCACGGCGACCGTGTGTTCGGCGATGATCGGGCCATCGTAGGGGGATTCGCGCGGTTCAACGGTCGGTCGGTGATGGTCATCGGGCACCAAAAAGGAAAGACACTCAAGGAACGCATGCAGCGAAATTTCGGGATGCCAAACCCTGAGGGTTACCGAAAGGCGCTTCGCCTGATGAAGTTGGCCGAAAAATTCAGACGTCCGATCCTCACGTTCATTGACACACCGGGGGCCTATCCAGGGATCGGAGCCGAAGAACGCGGGCAGGCCGAAGCGATCGCGCACAATCTGCTGGTGATGTCTCGGTTGGCAGCCCCAGTCGTGTCGGTGGTCATTGGTGAGGGGGGCAGCGGGGGAGCGCTCGCGCTCGGTGTGGCTGACCGAGTGCTGATGCTAGAGCATGCCGTCTATTCGGTGATTTCACCGGAAGGCTGTGCCGCGATCCTCTGGGATGACCCTGTCAAAGCTCCTGATGCCGCGGCAGCCTTGAAATTGACTGCGAAGGATCTGTTGGAACTGGGCATCATCGACGAAGTGATTCCCGAGCCTCTTGGTGGCGCGCATCGGGATCCCTCCGCCATGGCTGAACGCTTGGCCAAAGCCCTGTCCACTCACCTGGGCCAGCTTGAAGAATTATCAATGGAGGAGCTGCTGGCTCGACGCGATATGAAGTATCGCAAGATGGGGTCGGTGGGAGAGCCCTCCCAGCCGGGCTCATGAGCACTCCCCCCGAGCCTACCGGCCTCGTCAGGTTCCACAGCGTCATCACGGATTCTGCCAGGTTGCGCCTTCATAGGTCGGGTTGAATTGATGGGTGAGCTTGACCGTATCACCGTCGTGGACCACTGAGTCCATGGAGCCTACCTTTCGATTCACGGTGACCAGCAGCTCGCCTTTGCCGAGAAACAGCATCACTCCCCCCAGCCTATCCTGATTGGCTTCAAGTAGTTCTCTGACCGTGAGCGGCCCCGCCACTTCAACCTGGAGTTCAGACTCTTCCACCGCCTGACGCAAGGTCTGTCCGAATAAGAGTACCGTGACCATTCCCGTGGTTCCTCCTCGCCTGCGCAGAGCCTTGTCAGGCCGGGCTGCGCCAACCCTGGGGCATCTTCCTCTGTCCGTTAGTCCATGGCTGACTTATGACAGCGCCAGCAATCCTGCCGCTTTGGATGCACACCGGCTAAGGGTCTCATACCTCCGACGACATGACAACGCAGGCAGTCTTTTTCTGTGGTCAGCCCCTGATGATCGGGTGTGCGGGGGACAGGCGGATTCCTGTCGCGCGGCGACGGCAGCAACGACACGAACAGGACGACGAGCGCCGCGGCAAAGACGAAGAGCCAGTCCACCTTTCGCAGCCTCATGGCTTCGAAGAGGGGTCTGTGCCCCTGGACCCCTGCGCCGTCTCGTAAGAGTCGCGCAGCAGCTCCGCCACGTGTTTGACCTGCACCGCTCCTCTCAGACCATTGTTGAGTTGGATCATGCAGGCTGGGCAACTGGTGGCGACCACGTCGGCTCCGCTGTCCTCAATTGCCCGTCGCTTTCGCTCAAAAATTTTCGCGGCCGTGTCGTAATCCTTGAGGATGTATGTGCCGGCACCTCCTGCGCAGCGATCGGCATCCTCCATCTCGATGAACTCCACGCCAGGCAATGTGGCCAGCACCTTGCGGGGCGCCTTCGTCACGCCAGCCGCTCGGAGATGGCACGAGGAGTGGTACGTCACTTTGCGAGTGCGCGCAGTGCCGATGCCTTGGTGTGGGGCCTCCTTGGACGCGGCCACGAACTCAGTAATGTGTTTCACACGACTGGCGAGTCGTTCGGCTGCCTCACGCTCAGGACCGGCCTCGAAGAGCCGAGGGTAGTCTTTCAACATCAGCGTGCAGGAGGCACAGCCGGTGACGACTGTGTCATAACGTTCAAGCGAAGCGAGATTGTGGCGTGCTCCCTCCAGCACCAGCTTGAGATGCCCGTAGGTCTGGATGGGCGTTCCAGAGCAGCGTTGAGCCGGCAGCGCCGGCTCAACGCCGTGCCGTCGGAGCACGGCGATGACCGCGTCCCCGATCCCATCATCCAGATAGTTGGCGGCGCAGCCGTGGAAATAGGCGACGCTCGTTCGTTCGGAGGCAGCGTTCCGCACCAACTCCGGGTATCGCTTGCGGAGGTGTCTGGTCGCCAAACGGGGAAGCACCATGTCACGGGGCAGCCGGGCGGTCTCGGCGATTCGGCGCATCAGGGGGCGCGTGATCCATTCGAGCCAGGCGCGAGGCCTGGGCCGGTCCCACAGCCACTGTGTGAGCGCTGCCGCCTTGAGGAGCGGTTCGAACAGCCATGGGCGCGCATGCAGGGCGAACACCGCTCCAGCCATCCGGTTCGGATGTTCGGCGCGGCGTTTGAGGATCAGGTCCGAGACATCCACATCCGCCGGGCAAATCGTCCGGCAGGACTTGCAGTTCAGACAGGCTTCGACCACGCGCTTGGAATTCAGATAACTGTACTCCTTGGACGTCACGATCTCGAACCAGCCCCGCGAGCTCATGTCCTCGGACTGAAACACGTCATAGACGGGGCAGACTGAATTGCATTTGCCGCAGGTCGCGCAGGCTTTTGAGAGGCGGGTATAGTCGATATGCTCGGTAAACGAAGTGTCGCTGATTTTCACTCCGGGATTCAACACTCCGGCCGGGTCCAAGCTCCGTTTGACCTGTACAAACAGTTCGTAGAGGTCCTCGCCGAACATGCGCCGGACGAACTCCGCGCGCACCCGACCGTCTCCATGCTCCCCGCAGATGGACCCGCCGAACCGAGTGAGGACCGTCTGGTGGATGTCTCGATAACCTTCGACCATTCGCGCGAAGTCGTCCCGGTCATTCACGTCCAGCAGAGGCACGATATGCGCATTGCCGTTCCCGATGTGGCCGAAGATGGCGACCGCGATGTGCTGTTCTCTGAAAAACTCTTCCAAGTACCGGATGAGCTCGCTGATCCGTTCGGCTCGGACGACTACATCATCCACATAGTTGATCGGCTTCTTGCGCTGGTCATACCGGTAGAGGGTGGGATACAAGGCCTTGCGTGCTTTCCAGAGTTGGTCGCGCTGTTCTTGGTCGAAGGCCACGACGGGATCTGACGAGAGCCGATACCGGCGGCAGAGTGCAGTCAGCCGCGTCGCCTGTTCACGCAGGTTGTCAGGTCCCCCGTCTTGATCGAACTCGGCCAGGAGTGTCGCGGCCGTGTCAGCTGGAATGCCGTGCCGATCGCGCCCGATCAAATTCAGCGTATTGGCATCCATGACCTCCAGCGCGCATGGCGAGAGCGCTAAGAGCTGAGGCACCGCGTCGCCCACGTCCTCCAGAGACTGAAAATGGATGAGAGCCGTCGCGCTGGCCTTCGGCCGGTCCACCAAACGCAGCGTCGCTTCACTGATCACCCCGAGGGTGCCTTCGCTTCCGACGAAGAGCTTCGGAAGATCGAATACCGCCTGGTCCAACCCGTCCACCAGGCCGAACAGGTTGTACCCGCAACTGTTTTTGCTGACGGTCGGTCGTTTGGCGCGGATCAGTTCAGCCTGCTGGCGAACCAGCTCTAACACGGCCTGAAGCGGCGGATGGGTCGCCAGTACGTCGTTCAGCGCTGGATCGCCGAGGATATAAGGGCGAGCCTCCAGCCAGTCGCCGGATGACATGCAGACTCTCAGTGCCTGCACATTGTCTTTGACCGACCCATACCGAAGGGTGTGAGGGCCAGACGAATTATTCGCCAACATGCCACCCAGCTTGCACATGTCGCCGCTGGAGGGGTCCGGACCGAACAAGAGACCATGACAAGCCAACCGCTTGTTCAGCTCTGCAAACACGATCCCTGGTTGCACCCGGACCCACTGTTCGTCCCGATTCAGTTCCAGGATGCGGTTGAGACGGGAAATGTCTAGGATGATCCCTGAGCCGATGGCGGAGCCGGTCAGGTTGGTACCGGCTGCTCGTGGCGTCAGGGGAACCCCCGTCCGCGTTGCATAGGTCACTGCAGTTTGGATATCGGCTTCCGACTCCGCCAGCACCACTGCCTGGGGAACGATCTTATAGATACTGGCATCCACCGCGTAGGCGGTCAGGGTCGGAACATCATCCAGCACCTTCTCCGACCCAAGTGCGCATCGCAAGTCCGCGGCGACCGCAAGTTTCTTCTCAGGCAAGATGAGTGGCATGGCGTGCTTCACTATAAGCGTGGGGTAGCCCATTGTAGACGCAGATCGCACAAGAGGACAAGATCGGCACTTGTCCGTGGACGCCGGGAAGACGAAGGAATTGATGGTTGTTGCTCTTCCTACGATCCGTTAAGATTTGGGTACCATCACGGTAGGCTAGCGGTTATTGAGGATGATACAACTGCCAAAACTGTACGTCGCCAGGTTACTCCCGGAGCCGGTGATGGTCGCGATCCGAGAACGGTTCCGTTTGACCGCTGCACCGCAGGTCAGTTCCCCGAACAGGACTGTCTTATGTGACGGCCTTCGGGAGGCCCAAGCTGCGATCTGTACCCTCACGGAAGGGATTGATGGGGACATGCTGAGGGCCGCTCCGCATCTCCGAGTCATTGCCAACTACGCGGTGGGATACAACAACATTGCTGTGGACGAAGCCAAGGCCAGGGGCGTCGTCGTGACCAATACGCCAGACGTGCTCACCGAGACGACGGCAGATCTGACCTGGGCCTTGCTGTTGGCGACGGCCCGTCGGGTGCCGGAGGGGGATTCTCTGGTCCGGTCGGGAGCCTGGACCGGCTGGGAGCCGACCCAACTGCTTGGGACGGAGGTGTATGGGAAGACGTTAGGGATTATCGGGATGGGTCGCATCGGCCGGGCCGTTGCCAGGCGGGCTATAGGATTCGACATGTCAGTCAGATATTACAACCGCACAAATCTCGATCTCTCAACTTCCAATGACCAGTGGCGGCAGGTGTCGTTACAAGAAGTGCTGACAGGATCGGACTTTATCAGCCTCCATGTGCCGCTGACTGCTGAGACCCATCATCTCATCGGCGATGTCGAGCTTCGGCTCATGCGGCCGACTGCCTATCTGATCAACACGTCCCGCGGGGCAGTGGTGGATGAAGCGGCGCTGGTGGCCGCGATTCAAGAAGGCCGGCTGGCTGGCGCAGGGCTGGATGTGTATGAACAGGAGCCTGCTCTTCATCCCTGGCTCAGAGCGCTTCTGCAGGTTGTCACGTTGCCGCATCTAGGCTCGGCGACATTGAACACGCGGATCCAGATGGGCATGATCTGCGTTCGGAACATTCTGGCCGTGCTGGAGGGCCGTCCAGCTCCGAACCGGGTGGCCTAGGCCGTCTTTGCCCAGCCAGGCCAACTCGAAACGAACGAGTGTCAAACGAGTGCAGTGGTGTGGGTTACAGGGCGAGTTTCAGGTCTTTGGCGACTTCGTGGATCAGCTCCGCTTCAATCCGTTCTTGCTTTCGTAAATACCCTTCTAACAGGGCATTGTCACACAATGTGTTGATCAGGCGGGGGATGCCATGCGAATAGTGAGAAATAACCGGGAACGTGGCTGGCTTGAATAGCGAGTCCTTGGAGCCAGCGATGCGCAATCGGTGGTTGACATAGGCCTCGGTGCCGGCCGAGTCCAGCGCAGTGATCTGGTACCGCATCGCGACTCGTTGATGGAGTGCTGGGTCGAGGGCCAGCGCATGGTCCAGCTCCGTGAGACCGAACAGGACGAAGGTCACGGCTTTTCGACTATTGATCTCAATGTTCAGCAAGCCCCGGAAGTCTTCCATCAGTTCCTGACTGCGGAGCATCTGGGCTTCATCAATGATCACCACGGCCCTTTTCCCCGCTTCGTGGACTTCCTCCAGCCGCTTGGCAAGCTGAATGAGTAGGTCTGTCTTGGTTTCCGCCGGCGTGAGAATCTCCATCTGTAACGCCATCTTCCTGAGCATCCACTCAGAGGTGACGGCAGCATGGACCACCACTAGCATCGCCGCTTCGTATTCCCCCGTTTCAAGCTCTTCCAGCAGCCTCGTCGCCAGGGTGGTCTTGCCGGTCCCGATGTCTCCGACGACCACGGCCAATCCTTTCATATTCTCGGTCGCGAATTTCAGCCGAGCTAAGGCTTCCGCATGTTGCGGAGTATTATAGAAAAACCGGCTGTCAACTGTGGCTGAGAAGGGATTTTCTTTCAGCCGAAAGAATTCGAGAAGGGTCATGAGAGCTATGAGAGATTAGAGGTACGAGATCCGACGCTTCTTACGATCCGGGTGATCCCCGGCGGCCTTCGGTTTGCCGGACGCTGCAGTCACTGGATCGGTACTACCCTGTCGTGGCTTGGTCGATGACGGGTGCTCGAACTGGCCGCTGCTCTTCATCCATTCGATCCGCTGGGGCACATCCTGGAACGTCGGAATCGTCTCCAGAATCCGAAGCGCGCTGTCAAAGCGACCTTCGGCTTCATAGAGTGTGCCGAGTTCGTATCGAACCGAAACAGCCTTCTCCCCTTTACAGCGTGGATCCGCCAGTACCTGTTCGAGGTAGGAGATGGCGGCTCGGTTCGCGCCCTGTTCCTTCAAACAGGCGGCCAGCATAATAGAGGCGTCAAGCGCACACTCAGTCCCCTTGGCCGCAAGGTTGAGTTCCTCAACGGCCTCCTCCAGCAGACCCATGTCCTTATAAGCGACGCCAAGGGTGTAGTGAGTTTCATAATCCTGCTCACTCGGTTTCTCCTGTTCACCAGGTTCCGCAGCCGTCTTTACAGTGGAGACAGGTGCCTTTCCCTGCTCCTTCGGCGCTTCCGTCACGGAAGGCTTGTGGGCCGGTTGCGGTGGCGCGGCCTGTGAGGGCCGGGTTGGATGCTCCGCATCCCGATGGGCCGTGACTTCTTGTGGTGAATGAGTCGGCTGGGTGGGCTCAAATACGGAGGTAAATCGGCTCACCAGCGGGCTCGTGGGGGCGAGCATCTTGATCTTGGCATACAGCTCCGCCGGGAGGGTCGGCATGCCTGGCTCTGGATGCTCCAAGAGCACCTCGAGAGCCTTCCCATACTGGATCGCTGCGGCCTCTCCGTCTCCCTTCTTTTCGTACATGTCGCCCCGTAATTCGAGCAGCGCCACGCAGGCCGGATCAACGTTCAGGTACTCGCCGATCAACGACTCGGCCAGCTCATAGTCCTGGGCTCGCATGGCGGCTCCAGCCAAGAACCGGTATTCATTCAGCGCCACGACAAGGTCCCCGCGTTTCAGATGAAGTTTGGCGAGGAGTTGACATACCTCGGGATTTCCGGGCTCTTGGCTCAACAGTTGCGACAGAATCGCTTCCGCCCCTGCATACTGGCCCTCGTTCATTCGCCGGACCGCTTCGCCGAGCATGTTCGGCGAGTCCTGCCCTTTCGTCGCGGCTGACCCTCTTGCAGGGTCAGACGGCGCGGGCCGTTGGCTGTCTGGGGAAGCCTCACTCAGCATGCGGATGAATTGTTCTGCTTCGGGGTTCCCGGGATCGATTCGCAACACAGCCAGATAAGCATCACGCGCCTCATCCCGGCGCTGCTGAGCAGAACGTTCACGGCCAAGCTGGAGATAGACTTGGATCGCTTCATCGTGCAAATTCTGTTGGAGGCACAACTCAGCCACCCGTTGCCGCGCATCGAAGTTGGTCGGATCCTGGTTGGCGATGGTTCGATAGACTTCCAGAGCTTCTCGAGTCTTGCCTTCTCTGAGATAGAACTTGCCGAGGGTCAGATAGTCCGTGACCGCGCTGCTCAGAAGGCCCCGCTCCGCGTTGAGATCGCCTAGATGTCGGTAGACCTCATACCGTTTCGGATCAACTTTGAGGATTTTCTTGTAGGCGGCGATGGCCTTCACCGGAGCCCCTTCGGCGCGGAACGCGGAAGCAGCTTGGAGATAGGCCGCGATCGCTTCGCTTGAGGCATTGCGTTTCAGGTGGAGATCGCCGATGGTGTTATAAATGCTCCCATCGGTGGGGGACTCCGCGGTCAGCTTCTTCCATTCGGCGATTGCCGCATCGAATTGTCCCCTCGAGGCGAAGAGCTGGGCATTCTGCAGGATGGTGCTTCTATCCACTCCCAATGGGCAGCCTCCAAACTAGGTAAAACCTAGCAGTTTCAAGCAGTTTTGTCAAGGAAGCTGGTTGCAGCAACGAGAAGAGCGCTGAGGAGTTTGGGGGAAATTGGAGAGAGAAAGTTCTGGCGATCAACGAAAAGGGCCTGCTGTCACGTGACAGCAGGCCCTTGAGTGAGAGCATGGCCTGTTCCCGCTGGCTTGGCCAGCGCGCAGGCAATGAACTCCTAGGTTTTCATGACATTAGCCGCCTGCGGACCTTTGGCTCCTTGGACGATATCAAACTCTACATTTTCCCCCTCTTTGAGAGTTTTGAACCCGTCACCCTGGAGAGCAGAGTAGTGAACGAAGACATCTTCGCCGCTCTCAAGTCGAATAAATCCAAATCCCTTTCTGTCGTTAAACCACTTCACAGTACCCTTGCTTCTCACACAAGCCTCCTTTCCTGAACAGCCACTCGACCGAGTGTCTGGGCCGTCGGACCATTGAGTGAATAGAACCGAGCCGAAAAAATACCGCAGAGGGATATGCCCCCTGCGGTACTCGAACGGGTAAGTGAACCCATACTTCATAGGAAGTCATGGAAAAATTCGGAGAGGCATCTAACATAGGGTTCTTTGACTTGTCAAGAAATTCTTTTGGCTTCTGACCGTCTTCGTTCTGCCCGGCTCCATCACTCCGCTAAATGTCAGCTTGGCTTGGTTTACAAGTTCTGGAAAGTCCGTTATAGTGTAACGAGTTGCTTGAAAGGTGCTATTGAGGTCCTGTTGCGAAGAATCCTGGACCGGTACATCTTCACGGAGCTCCTTCCTCCCTTCTTGGTCAGCCTCGGGGCGCTCTGTTTTATCCTCCTGACCAAAGAGTTACTTCGGTTGGTCGAGCTCCTTGTCTTGAAAGGGGTTGGGTTTGCAGCGGTCGTCAAGGTGTTTCTACACCTGCTACCGTCCTTTTTAGTTTTAACCTTGCCCATTGCCGGAATTATTGCCTCGATCACTGCCTTCAGCCGTCTCTCCTATGACAAAGAACTGCTGGCCATGCGGGCGGCAGGCCTCAGCTTGTTCCGCCTGTCAAGGCCCGTGCTTGTGTTTTCCTGTCTTGTCTGTGGCCTGACGTTGGCGCTCAGCCAGTGGGGCCAGCCCTGGACCAGTCTTAACCTGAAAAAACTCGCGCTCAGCCTTCTACGGGGCCAACTGACTCTTGCGCTCGACAAGGGGGCGTTCAACGAACCGGTCCCCAAGATGGTGATGTATGTCTCAGACGGCCAAGGTGGAAGGCCCAGCAGGGGCATTTTTATTTCTGACGAGCGGAATCCTGACTCGGCCCGCATTATCGTCGCCAGCGACTATGCAATGCTGAATGACCCTGGCAATAACCAAGTGGGACTTCGCCTTCTCAACGGAGCGATTCACAGTCAACCCCATGAGATTGATCAATACCAACAGGTGTCCTTCTCCACCTACGAATTGAAGCTGAGTCTTGACCAGAGTGCCTATGCTGCAGTTGAACAGCGCCCCTCGCGCGAAGCGGTGCTTGAAGCGCTCAACAAATCGAATTGGCGGGACGCGGCCTCTCTGCGACGCTTGATGGAATACTACAAGGAACTGGCGTTTCCCACTGCGTCGCTCGTGTTTGGCATGTTGGGGGTGCCGGTAGGCATTGTGTCCAAGCGGTCTGGTCGCGTGGGTGGATTTGCCGTGGGGGTCGCGATCGTGGTTGCCTACTACGTGCTGAACGTCCTCTGCGAACTCTTTGTAACGACCCTGATCCTACCCCCTTTTGCCGGAGCCTGGCTGCCGAACGGCCTTCTGCTGGCCATCACGATCATCTCATTTCGCCACGTCAGCCGTCGGTAACGCATATGACGATCCTGTTCCGCTACATGCTCCGCGAATACATCAAGGTGTTTACGATGTGCTTTGCCGGTCTGATGACCGTCTATCTCGTGGTGGATTTCTTTGAAAAGGTGAGACGATTCATCAGATATGACGCAGAAATTGCTGATATTTTGATGTATTTCATGTTCATGACTCCAAACATTTCCTTTCAGATGGCTCCCTTGGCAGTCTTGATGGCTACCCTGCTGACCCTCGGCCTCTTCTCCAAAAATCACGAGATCACCGCGATGCGAAGTTGCGGCATCAGCCTCTATCGAATGGCGTTGCCTTTTCTGTTGTTCTCACTGGTGGTGGGGCTGATACTGTTTCTGTTCAGCGCCGTGGTCATTCCCCTCTCCACAACCCAGGCCGAATATGTGAAGACCGCGTTGATCGAAAAGAAGAACAGTCCCCCTACATTCAAAGCCGATCGTCCTTGGCTTCAAATCGGAAACCAGACACTCATGAACTTTGATGTGGTGGACCCCGGGGGCGCGACGCTGCGGGGGATCAGCCTCTATCACCTTGATCCTGATTTTAAGCTGAACGGGATTACGGAAGCGAAGGAGGCGCACTACACCCCTCAAGGCTGGGTCTTGCTTGCGGGGATTCACCGGCGGTTGCTTCCTGACGGGGGTCTCCTCACGACCGACTTTGAGACGAAGCCGATCGAGCTGTCGCAGATACCGGAGGATTTCGACACGTGGCTCTCAGTCGAGTCCAATGAAATGACGCTCATGAATATCCGCGCCTACGCTGACCGTTTGCGCAAGGATGGGTACAGCGCCGCCCGTTTTCTGACCGATTATTACGGACGCGTGGCCTTTCCGTTTGTGAGTCTGGTTATGGCTATCGTCGGGATTGCGTTGAGTCTCAGGCGAAGCGGAGTCCGCGGCAGGGGGATGGCCAGGGGGATTGGTCAGGCCCTCGCGATCGGATTGCTGTACTGGACGACTCACTCCATCGCCATTCAGCTCGGCCGCACGTCGGTGCTCGCGCCGGTCGTCGCGGGCTGGTTCGCCAATGGATTGTTTCTCTCGTTCGGGCTGTACCTGATCCTCAAGGTGAGATATTAGTGTGATGTCGGACAGGCTTGCACGCGGTGCGTTCCACTTGCACGAAGTTGACTGCACCCGAGTCTTGGGGTAAAAGAGGATTGTACTTGAGGGTTTCGGTGGTGTGAGCAGGAAACGAGTAGTCATTACAGGACTTGGAGTGGTGTCCCCGATCGGGATCGGGGTAGGGCGGTTTTGGAAGGCCGCTCTGGAGGGACGCTCCGGCATCACCGCCGTGCGGGGATTCGACGACTTGCCGCTCGAGGCCTACCGGTCTCAGGTGGCCGGTCAGGTTCTGGACTTCAATCCCGCAGGATTCCTTGACCCAGCACAAGTCGATCGCCTCGACCGATATGCGCAGTTCAGCCTCGTCGCGGCGAAAGAGGCGGTAGCGGATTCCGGTCTTCGCCTTGAGAAAGAACTCCCGCACCGAGTCGGCGCGATCGTCGGCGCCGGTATGGGCGCGATGATGATGGGAGAGCGGGAACTCACCAAACTCTATCAAGACCGCAAACCGCATCGGGTTCCGCCGAATTTCATTCCCACGATCACCCTGAATTCCGCGTCCGGCCTCGTGGCCTTGGCGCACGGCGCCAAAGGGCCGAATCTCACCATTTCTACCGCCTGTTCCTCCAGTGCCCATGCCATCGGGCATGCGCTTACCTGCATCAGAACCGGCCAAGCAGATGTGATCATCGCCGTGGGAGCCGATGCCAGCATCACGCCGCTCGTCTTTGCCGGGTTCTGTTCCTTGCGGGCCCTCTCCACCGGGTTCAACCATGATCCGGCGCGGGCCTCGCGTCCCTTTGATCGAGCCCGAGACGGTTTCGTGCTGGGTGAGGGTGCAGGGGCGCTGATTCTGGAGTCACTGCCTCATGCCCGAAAACGCAAGGCCCGGATTTACGCCGAATTGGCCGGCTATGCAGGAACCAGCGAGGCTTACCATATGGTGATCCCGCGTGAAGATGGTGCCGAAATGGCGACCACGATGCAGCTCGCGCTTCAGGATGCGGAGGTGTCTCCAGTGCAGGTTGATTATATCAATGCCCATGCCACTTCGACTGTCAGAGGAGATGAGGTCGAAGTGAGAGGGATTCGACGTGTCATGAAGGCCGGAGCCAACCGGGTCACGGTGAATGCCACCAAGTCCCTCATTGGCCATACGCTTGGCGCCGCCGGCGCGATCGGAACCATCGCCTGTGCGATGGCCATCGAGAGCGGTCTGGTTCACCCCACAATCAATTACGAGCAGCCTGATCCGGACTGTGCCCTTCCCGGAATTTCAGCCGACGTTCAGGAGCGATCCATCAAGGTGGCGCTGGTGAACGCCTTCGGATTCGGGAGCAATAACGCCACGCTCGTCCTGAAAAAATACCAGTGATCTCGTGGCTTGGTCTACGATGAGCCTGCTTGGCTCTCCTTCACAACCGTGAGCGGACGTGTGCGCGTATGACAGCCAAGTCCGTGACTGCTGACAGAATTCTCACGGCGCTCGCGAACGAGCTGAAGCGGGATGTCAGCACGCTCGGGCTGAATCATTCCCTGCGTGGGGACCTCGGCCTGAACTCGTTGGACGCGATCGAGTTGATGTTCAGGGTTGAGGAAGAGTTCGATCTGTCGATCCCGGATGCGGACTTGCAGAAACTGGTGACTGTCGGAGACTTGGTCACCTATATCGAAGGAAGACTCCAACCGTCTTCTCCCCAACCAGTTCCCAAGCGAAGCGGCACTCGTCTCGCCAAGAACGCCAAATCGAAGGGACGACGTGGACATGTCTGATAGTGCCTCACGCGCTCTCCAACTCGTTGACATCCAACGAGCCATCGGGGGAGAACTCGTCGGGCGTGCCGACACGGTGATCTCCGGTGTCTCGAGCCTGGAGGAGGCCGGACCGGGAGATCTGGTGTACGTGGCCGCTGCCCGGTTCATCCCAGCCGCTCTGGAATCCAGGGCCGCTGCGTTCGTGGTCAGCGGACGGATCCGGCAGTTGAATCACCCTCAAATCGTCGTGCCGAATCCCGCCTATGCGTTCGCCTGCCTGGTGGAGCGGTTCTTCACCATACCCCTTGCGCGGCGCGGCATCGCCGAACAGGTCGTCCGGGGAACTGGAGTCAATATCGGCCCGGATACATCCATCTGGCCGTTCGTGACCTTGGGTGATCGGGTCCGCCTCGGAGCCCGTGTGACGCTCTTTTCCGGAGTATTCATTGGGGATGAGGCTGTGGTGGGAGACGATACCGTGCTCTATCCCAACGTTACCGTCATGGACCGGTGCGTCATCGGATGCCGTGTGAAGATTCACAGCGGGACTGTGATCGGAAGCGATGGGTTTGGCTATGTCCAGCATGAAGGTCGCCACCAAAAAGTTCCTCAACTCGGCATCGTCGTCATTGAAGACGACGTGGAACTGGGCGCTAACGTGACCGTGGATCGGGCTACGTTCGGGCGGACCGTGATCAAGCGGGGGACCAAGGCCGATAACCTAGTGCAGATCGCTCACAACGTGTCCGTCGGAGAAGACGCCATTCTCGTGGCCCAGGTCGGGATCGCGGGCAGCACGACATTGGGTCGCTCAGTTATGGTGGGAGGGCAGGCTGGGATCGCAGATCACATTCAGATCGGGGATCGGGTCATGATCGCAGCGCGTTCGGGGGTCAGCCGCAGTCTGGAAGCTGGCCAGATCGTGGCTGGTAGTCCGGCGATTCCGCACGAGGTAGCGCTGAGGGCATATAACCTCATTCGACATTTGCCAGAGCTTCGGCAGCAGGTGCGTGACCTGGAACAACGGATCCGTGCACTGGAATCCCCTGCCCGAAGGGCAGGTCGAACGAAGCAACCAGGTAAGCGGCGGGGATGAGCCATTCCTATTTCCGCGCTGCGCCTGATCCAGTCAAGACGCCTCGCCAAAAGAACAGCTTCGCCCAGAAAAATCCTGCCCACGGCATCAAGAACGCGGTGAGGGCATAGACGTGACCGGCCATCGAGCTCATGGCCGAGACCCCAAGCAAGGTCGCAATTCCAGCAAGGTAGCCGAGCGGCACGAGACTTCGCCACCGATGGTCGAGCGGGGCGGTCACTGTCTCCCGCTTGGATCGCGATCGTCCGATCCGTGAAAAGGTCCTCATGCGCTCTGCAAAATGTTCGGGATGTTTCCTGAGGAGGTATTGATGGTATCGTGTTTGCGCCCACCCGAGGAGCACGCCGCAGAGCAGCAACCCTGTGCTTTCAAGGAAAGTGCGCCAACTATAGGTCTGTGCCATGAGCTGGTAGGCCAGCGAGAATGTGCCAGCCACTATGAACATCAGGCCTAACAGTCCGGACGGGAGCAGAATGTGGGTTTTGACGTAGTCCCGCGCCCGTTCTGTCTCACCCTCAAGTCGTCTCGCTGTGATGATCTTGGGCACGTGCGATGTCGGAGCAGACCTGGGTGTGACGAAGGACGTTAGCTAGCTCCTGGCTGCGATGGCCTCTAGATCCTGATGCTATCAGATGATAGCATCAGGAAATCGTCCACGTGACGACGTCAATGACTTGGCGCCGCTTCGACCTCAAAGGGCGTAGGTGATCATACATCACCGGCGCCTCGCAAGAGCCTGCTGGCCGTCTGTTCTTTGAGTGCGCATTATACCAACCTGGTTGGGCGATGTGAACGTGCGAGGTGCTGTGAGGATTCAGCGGATTGCCATCACGAAGCAAGCTGAAAGCGAACCGGTTTCGCTCATCGCAGACTCCCCTAGCCAGAGGCCTTGTTCGAACTACCTGGACAGCAGCGCGCGCTTGCGTCCAGCATCCTGCGTCTGCGTCACGATATTCCAAAAGCCTAGCGCTGCGACGGAATGACTTGCAGTTGTAGAGTGGCTTGCCTCAACCGTTCGAGCTGGTTTGTAAAACGATTCCCGTGTTCCATCGCGCGCTGGTCGCTTTTTATTTATCGGATTCCCCAATCCCTGTCCACAAAATTTGTGGATGGGCTGTGTGTAATGTTGTGAATCAATGCTCACTGGTCAGACGGCCAGCCCTCTGCAGCAGCTTGCCTAAGTTTTGGGCTACGAAAGCGTCAACTTTTTAGAGGCTTATGTATCTTGTATGGATCACACTACTCCCCACTGGAAGCTCGGGAAGGCAGATGCGGGACCGGAAACCAGGAGAGAGCCGAGGCTCGATTCACGTTGAGCTGCGGGACGAGGGGAGCCTCTCAGGATTGCGGCAGGATCTTAGCAATCGCCGCTCGCTCAATCCGGCCGACTTCGACCCACTGTTGGGCCATGGGAATAACGGCGCCGAGGCGGGACTCCACGGCTTCCAGCCGTTGCAGCACCAACGACACCCGTCGGTGAGCGACGACTGTGAGAAAGGTATGCAGACCATGCAGAAGCAACATGATCGCGGTGGCGTTCACTGCGCGAGCCGCTTCATGCAGACGTTGCACTTCTCGAAGAATGGGCTCTAGGCTCTCATTCGATACCAAGGCGCTTGCGTTTCCTGACTTGAGAGCCGAGACGGCCTCGGTGATCATCGGCACGTGGTGCTGCACCTCGGTCAGAAACTGTTCATCCAGCCTATCCAGGTCTTGCAGGATGCGCAGGACCTTTGTGCCGTTAGTTGGAGAGCTGCGGTGAACTGGGTCGCTCTGCGCTTTCTGGATGACCGCTTCCACCATGTTCCGAGTCGGCTCCAAGGATCGCGCGCGAGCCTGTTGCAATTCCCTCAATGCCCCCAAAATCGTCCCGGACGGAGCAGGGGGAGGTGGTGCGACGCCAGGCTCTGACGGCTGCCGCGACTTCGGTGCCACTGGAACGGGGGGAGCTGCTGAGGGAGCAGGCTTCGCAATGTCCGCCGTGGCCTTTGGCGGCTCTCCGGATGCGGCTGGGGGCGGTTCCGCGACCTGACAAACCGCTGCGGTAATCCGTTCGAGACCGTCACGCAATGCAGTAAATTGCTCCACGGAGGCGAGAGTTCCTTGGCTCCGGAGGGCCTGCAGAAGCGGGAGTAGGCCAAAAGCCAATTGCTGAATGACAGGCAACTCGACCGTGGCCGCTGAACCTCCCAGATTGGTCACCCCGCGCAGAATCATATCAAAGAGTTTGGGTTTTTCCCGCTGGTCAGGCTCTCCCTCCAACTCTCGAAGCGCGCCCCTGATTTGGCGGAGCCATTCGTGAGCTTCGAGCGCAAACAGCTTCAGGACTTCTTTCTGAAACGAATCGTCAGAACGATCGATGACGGTCGGTTTGGGCTGGGCTTCGTCGGGTCGTTTTGTCCGCGCTGGTTCGCTGGTCGCGACTGGTGGCGTCTCCACCACCTGCTCGACGGCACCAGCAATGGCGTCCAGGTTTTCTAGCAAGGCTGCGAATTGCTCCGACGAGGCGACGCCTTTAGGGGGAGGCGTCGCGGGCGAGGGCGGAGGCAGCGCGTCCGCCAGATTCTCGATTGTGGGAGGCTCAAGTGTTTCAACGATATACACCAGGGGAGTCTTGCTGAGGTCCGTCAGCTTTGGCCCATTGGGCATGGTCCGGTCGGCGATCCGGCCAATTTGCATAATTGGCCGCAAAGGGTACCGGGAATTGAGCTGAGTGACGACGCCCACCTCACCTGTGTTGAGCCGTACCGTGGTGCCCAGGGGATAGACCGAAAGCTGTTCCACCAGCGCCTTGATCAGCTCGCGGGAAAACGAGGACTGCTCTGTCGCTAGCAGTTCCCGCACCGCTTCGTGCGGCAGAATCCGGCGACGGTAGGGTCTCGGGCTGATCAGCGCATCGAAGACATCCACAATCCCGATGATCTGAGCATAGTCATGAATCTGTGACCCCTTCAGCTTGTTGGGGTACCCCTGCCCCTTCCAGCGCTCGTGTGCCTGTCGCACGACCTGCGCAAGCCAGGAATAGGAACTCCCCAGCGTGCTGAGCACTTGAAAGCCAAGCTCCGGATGCTGCTCAATAATCGCGCGCTCGCTGGGGGTGAGCCGGTGCGGCTTCAGGATCAGCGACTCGGGGACCGCAAAGATCCCGATATCATGCAGCAAGCCGGCCAGGGCCAGTTGCTCCAACTCCTCCCGCCGGTACTCCAGTCCCATCCCAAGTTTGGCGGAAAGGATGGAAACATTGACCAGATTGGTGATGAGCGGCGAACCGTTTGTACCGGAGAGAGCCTGGACCACGAGCCGGTCACTGCTTTGTAGCGACTGGACAATCCCGGTGGCGATCTTCGTGAGGGTTTCCAGCCGGATCACCGCGTGGTGTCGTACGGTCTCTGCTAAGCGGGACAGCTCCTCCTCACCCATGCGATACCAGTCAGGACCGGCTTGGAGCGCTGGCCCTGGCTGTGCACGGGCCCCGTTTGAGCCCGGTGCCGGGAATGAGCTGGGGGCCTGGGGCTTGAGGCCGGGTATGGGGGCCGTCTCGCTCTGTTTCCTGGTTACATGGTCCATCGGAGCCTGCGCTCACCTATATCACGTTGCTGGCCTGCTCGACGATTGGGAGGTCAATCTGATCCGTCTTCTCCTGGTACCCCAGCAGTAGGCACAGATCGCACAGGCTGTTGATCAGGCGGGAGATCCCGCCGCTCTGCTGAAAGATCTGATAGACCGCGTCTTTTGTGAAAATCTCCCGATCGCTCCCGGCGACTTTCAGACGAAAACGGATGTACTGCCGCGTTTCATCCGCGCTGAAGGGGGCCAGATGATACCGAATAGCAATGCGCTGCGCGAGCTGTGGAATCGTTTCCACGCGGACCTTCAGTTCCGGCTGGCCCATCAGCACCAGGGTCAGCAGAAAGCGGTTATTCAGTTGAAAATTGAGCAGCAACCGCAGGTCTTCAAAAATCCGATCGTCCTCGATGGACTGGGCCTCATCCACCACGAGGACCGTCTCCAACCCCTGCTGTTGATTTGCCAGCAAGCGGTCGTTCAAATGATGCAGTAACTCCACTTTTGTACCGGTCGTCTCAATCCCGAGTTGATAGAGCACCTCGGTGAAAAACTCCATGGCTGGCAACGCAGGATTTGCCACCAAGGCAATATCGTACTTCGCTCGAGGGAGGTTCAGGATGATGGCTCGGCTCAACAGCGTTTTTCCACAGCCGATTTCTCCTGTAAGCAATAGGGCCCCTTTCCGCGCATGGACGCCATACAGGAGTCGGTGCCGGGCTTCCTCGTGCTTGACAGATGGAAAATAGTACGCCGGGTCTGGCACGTTCTCAAACGGGGGTGCTCGCAATCCCCAATAGTCTTCGTATTCCACGTGAGGTCCACTATTACAGAGTGCCGGTTCCACGGTAATAAGCTATCTCTAACCCATTGATATGTCAACCTAAAACATCACTATTATCAATGAATCTGTAGAGAGGATCGTTGTGTTCAATGCTGTGTGCTTCTCCTGGAGCAGATCGCACTGGGCGTGCGGTCTGCTTCAGCCGGGCTCTCGCCGAGAAGAGCTGAGGTCGAGGTCTAGAGACTCTCTGCCGAAGAAGAGGCAGGCACCTCATGGAGGCAGGGCCTTGCCAATCGCCGCTCGCTCAACCCGCCCGACTTCGACCCACTGTTGCGCCATGGGGACCACGGCGCCCAGACGGGATGTCACGGCTTCGAGCCGTTGCTGCACCAGGGACACTCCCCGGTGAGCGACGACTGTCAGGAAGGTGTGAAGCCCGTGGAGAAACCGCATGATAGCCGTGGCATTCACCGCGCGGGCGGCTTCGTGGAGAGACTGGATTTGGCGGAGGATCGGCTCTAGGTTGCCGTTCGGATTGGATGCAGTAGAATCCCCTGTCTTGAGGTCCGATACAGCCTTGGAAATCACCGGCATCAGGCGCCGCACTTCGCTGAGGAACTGTTCATCCAGCCCATCCAGTTCTCGCAGGATGCGCTGAACCATCGGGCCGTTGATCGAATCGCAACCTTGCGCGGAGTTGCCTTCTGCCCTGTGAATGACCAACTCCACCAAGTTCCGGGTCGGCTCCAAGGATCGCGTACGAACCTGTTGCAGCTCCCGCAGCGCCTCCAGAATCGTCATTGGTTGGGGGGAAACAGGTGGAGGGGCGCTCGGTTCTGAAGAGGGTGGCGAGGGATGCTCGGCGATCTTACCTGGGATCTTTGTCGACTGACCGGCCGCAGGCTGAGATGGTTCCCCAACCTGTTGAACCGCTCCCTTAATCCGCTCGAGACCCTCACGTAACGCGACAAATTGCTCTGCGGACCCGTGAACCTTTTGACTTCGAAGCGTGTCCAGGAGTGGGAGTAAACCGAAGGTCAGTTGCTGGATGGCGGGCAGATCGACCGTCGCTGCAGAGCCACCTAGGTTCGTGATCCCGCGGTGAACGATATCGATGAGCTTTGGTCTGACTCCAGGATCAGCATCGATCTCCAGTTCCCGGAGCGCGGCCTTGATTTGGCCGAGCCATTCGTGCGCTTCCAGAGCGAACAGCTCAAGGACTTCCTTCTGAAATTGATCGTCATTGAAGTCGTCCGGCATAGGGGGGTACGCTCACGTGGCCCTTCTCCCCATCGTCGGTCGGCCGCACCGCGATGGTCGCTTACGAGGATTCGGCATTGGCTGTTGCTGGCTAGCTTGAGAGGCGCGCGATCTCAGCCAGCTTGCGGGCTAACTCTTCCGCCCGCGCATTCGTCCGTGCTGCCGCCTTTTCCATTTCCGTCAGCCGTTCGACCAATTGGGC
>Ga0187893_10006493_pt1 | contig 19959 bp, 14 predicted proteins | sample MA1701074metaG_FD_139574 | JGI IMG/M metagenome (GOLD analysis project Ga0187893, IMG submission 139574) | White microbial mat communities from a basaltic lava cave in the Kipuka Kanohina Cave System on the Island of Hawaii, USA - MA170107-4 metaG ...
ATACTTGAGCGAGCTTTTCTCCTAGGCAAGGAACCTGTGCTGGACCTGCGGTTCTGCGTTTCAACTGCATCCAGTTCGTGTTCTTCCAAGGTTCCACGCAGGGGATCCCGGCACTCACCGGGGCCAGAAGCAGTCGGTGCATTCGTGTGGTCGCGCGCAGCCACACAGAGGAATTGACTTTCTTCGACAGACTCCAGAGCTAACGCGAGGTATTTCCCGATGAACCAAGCGGATGAGATCCGACTGTCTGAGAAGCCCTTGGTTGGCTCCCAGCGGAAGATTCCTTCATTGCGATGGTGGATCGTTGGAGTTTTGTTCTGCGGCAGCGTGATCAACTACCTTGATCGCGTCGCACTGTCGATAGTGGCTCCGCAAATCCGCGACGAGTTCAGCCTTACCAACAGCGACTACGCCCTGATTCTCAATCTCTTCATGGGAGCCTATGCGATTTCGTACGGGTTCGGGGGCAAGCTCGCCGATTGGCTCGGAACTCGGCTGAGCTTCTATCTGATGGTGAGCTGGTGGTCCGTCGCTGCGTGCTTGCACAGTTTGTCGCAGGGGTTGGCCTCACTTGGAATTTTCCGACTCCTGCTGGGACTAGGTGAAGCCGGCTACTTCCCTTCCGGAATTCGGGCCATATCGGAGTGGTTCCAGCCCCGTGATCGCAGCAAGGCGGTCAGCATTCTACTCATGGGACTGAGTGTAGGCGCTCTTCTGGGTCCGCCAACGATCGCGTTTCTGACGCTCCGTTACGGCTGGCGCGTCATGTTCCTGATAACTGGCGCCCTTGGATTTCTGTTGCTGATTCCCTGGACGATCCTTTACCGCCGGCCCAGCACACATCCCAGATTGACGGAGTCAGAGCGAGAGTACGTTGATGACATCGCAGCAGGAGGGGAGGAGGAACTGACGGAACGCATCAGAGTGCGAGACTTCTTACGCTACCGTGCGGTATGGACGGTAATCGCTGCGCGCTTGCTTCTCGACTCGACCAACTACTTTTTTCTGTTCTGGATTCCCGACTACTTGTTTCGGCAGCGCGGGTTCAGCATGGCCATGATTGGTGCGCTGCTCTGGATTCCTTATCTGTTCTCGGACATCGGAATGATAGCCGGCGGCTGGACCTCGAGCGCTTTGATCCGGCGTGGCCATAGCGTCGGATTTGCCCGCAAGAGCTGCATGCTCGTGTCATCGGCCCTCCTTCCACTCGGAATCCTGATAAACGTTGTTACCACACCAAGCGCAATTATTGCTCTGATCTCGATTGCGCTTTTCGGCTTCGCAGTTATGGCCGTGAACATTCAAACCGTGGCAACCGACCTTGCGCCCAGCCACTCGGTGGGCACGCTCTATGGTATCGCCGGATTTGCCGGAAGTGTGGGAGCGGTATTCTGGCAGACGATTATAGGAAAGCTGGCGGATGGCCAGCAATACTCCACAATCTTCGCACTGGTGAGTCTACTTCCAGTCGTCACAGCTTTGATCATGCTGACCGCGCCGATTGAGACTCTCCGTCCGCGAACGCCAGCTCAAATTCCAAGACGTGCTGCGGATACCCGCGGCTAAGCCAACCGTTGCATCAGGGATACTGTCTTTTCGACGACGAGCTGCTCGGAGTCTGGCCGCAGCGCCACCGGAAGGCTGTAGCTCTGGAAGAAAAGGTCAGGGACAGCATACTGTTCATCGATGTCCCAGCCGCCGGGCGGGTAATCTTCGGCCCGCGGCAGATAGGCGGCGCAACCGTTGGTGTAGCCCAATACCTCCGTATGGGCGAAGGGTGACCGTGCTTTGAGGGAAAGCCCCGTTTCGAAAAACGATTCGACGCTCAAGCCGCAAAGGACAATATCGTTGATGCGAATTGCCTGAATCACCACGTCGAGGGTAGGGTGGCCGTTCGCAACGGCCTGAACCAGCTTTCGAGACCAGTGGACAAATCGGGCGGAGTAGTTGAGATCCCAGTCGCGTGCGCCGCGTGACAGGTCTTCGGCCAGTTTTTTCTGCCAGCCCTCGTGGATTGCCGTCGCACGCTCCAGCGAGGGCAACTCACCGTACTCAAGACGGACTACCTCCTCGACGGCGGCCAGGTGGCGGCAACTCTCGCCCGTGACGGGAATCCAGGGCCAGAGCAGGATGTTTGACACGGGACCGATCGGAGTTTTCTCACCGCGCCGTACATGAGTCCGGATTTGAGAGGCCACCTGGATGACTTCTCCCCCCAGGATAGTCCCGGTGCGGTTCTTGGCGTCCCGGCAATCGACCTCGTAACCGATACCCCACACGGGATTAATATTGCCTCCGCACGCCTGCAGAAAGAGAGAAAGCCCGTCCAAGGTGGCTTCAACAACGCTCCGCGCAGCGCCGGGAAAATCCGATGAAGCCACAAGGGACCTCGGGCCCATCGTGACCGGATGACAGCCGTAACTGAAAAGGGTTGCGATCGGGCGGCCCTCCAGATCGTCCACGCGAATCACGCCGACCGCGGGATCAATCGGAGCCTCCGGAACCTCACCCAGGACGTCTCGTCCTGATTCGGTTTTGGCGCGCCGGTAAACGCCGATGCGACACTGACCCTTCCCAGCTCCGATGCGCGCGGGCTGCAATCGCTTCTGAGCCTCGGTGGCTACCGCGACGAGTTGCTCTTCCACCTTCTCCTGATACCGGCGCTGCAGGTCCATCTGCTCAGGGGTGTCATCGATAAAGTCAGAGAACGCCGGTCCGCCGTGCGTGTGGCTGAAATTGACGAGAACATTCGACAGTGGGCAGCCAATGGCATCGGCGATGCGCTGTCGCAGTGCGGTAATCACGGGCATCGACATGAACAGCAGATCGACCGCGATCACCACGACGCTCACCGGCCCATTGGAAAGCACGACCGCTGTTGCCGTCAAGTCACTTTCGATCGCCTGTATCGGATCCCGAAAGATCCGGACGCCAGGTCTGTTGATCCCCAGCGGCGGATTGATGACAACGCGGGCCGCACCGCCAAACAGATTCGTCGACATTTCTTTCTCCTTTGCTAGATGATACGTCAAGCGCTGCAGAGTCTTCCGCCCCTCAGTGCCTAGCTCTTACTTCGGCTCGCTGACGGAGGAACGGGCCCACGCTGTCCCTTGGGGGAACTCAGCACCAGCGTCGATGGTTAAACGCGTTTTACAATCGGTAGATCAGTTTTTCGTCCAGCAGGGCAGTTATCGTTTTTTCGAAGGCGACTGTCGCTTCCCCGAGGTCGGTTTCCGAATGGGCCGCCGAAAGAAGGCCCCCTGTAGAACTCATGATATCGACGCCGTGAAAACGGAGTAGCCTCTGGTACTGGGTGATTAGGGCCCCGGGCATTCCTTTGAGCAGCCTCGCATCGGAGGTCTTCAAGTCCTCCCGGTCACTGACCCGTTTCAATCGCTCCGGATTGGTTTCGAAATAAACGTGAAACGTCGATGATGGGCCATAGGCGTACCCGGCAATCTGGTGGCGTGACAAGACCTCGTTCAATGAGGCACGAAGTTGACTGGCCATTGCGTCGGCGCGGCTGGTGGGCTCACCTGAGGCCACTTGCCCGAGAACGGCAATTCCTGCAGCTGCCGACAGTGGCGAGGCATTGAAGGTCCCGAAATGTGTGACCCTCTCGAAACGGTCCTTTTCCGATTTGCCCGTGTGATCGAACAGCGACATGATATCTCTTTGCCCCACGACAGCCCCACCCGGCAGTCCGCCCGCGACCACCTTTGCGAAGTAAGAGAGGTCAGGGGTGATGTCGTAGAGTCCTTGCGCTCCGCCTGGACTGAAACGAAATCCAGTGACGACTTCGTCGAATATGAGCAACACATTTCTTTTGGTCGTCACTGTGCGAAGTTGACGAAGGAATTCGATGTCAATCGGTACGCGACCATAGGAAGCGCCCGACGGCTCCAAGATGACAGCTGCTATCTCCGGGTCCTGGGAGAGTCGTGTTTCCACCAGAGCCATGTTGCCGTCTGGGATGGTGATTAAGTTATCCCGCACACTCGGAGGAACACCCCGTGAACCGTCGGCTTGGAACGGCAGTTGAAACCCGTGAACAACCTCATCATGCCAGCCGTGAAAATGGCCTTCAAATCGCAGCAGTTTGTTTCTACCGGTGAACGCACGGGCCAACCGAATTGCCAGCTGGCTTGCCTCCGTTCCCGAATTTACAAACCGGACCCGCTCGGCCGACGGTACGAGCTTCTGGATCAGTTCCGCCCACTCGATCTGCAACAGATGGTCGTTCCCGAAATGTGTCCCGCGAGACGCCACGGAGACAATGGCATCGATCACCGACGGGTGAGCATGTCCCAGTAGCAAAGCGCCGTTTCCCATCAAGAAGTCGATGTACTCGTTGCCGTCGACATCCCACTTGCGCCCCCCAAGACCCCGCTCGATGTACAGAGGTATCGGATCGAAATACCGGAGATCGTGTCCGACGTTGCCGCCCAGAACGGCGCTGGCACGACGGTAACTGGCGGCCGATTTCTGACGAGCGGCGACGTACGTGTCAATGAAATTACTCGTGGCTGACATAGAGTGACTAACCTTTCTAAGTCCGATATCGCTTCATACCCGTCCGCCGCACGCGGAGACGGTCTGACCGGTAATGAAACTGGAGTCGTCTGAAAGCAGGAACTTGACCACATTGGCAATTTCCGAAGGATCAGCCATTCGTTTCATGGGTGTCACAGAGATGAGGTGCTCGATCAGCTCAGGATTGGCGGTCTGAGCCAGATCGGTTTTGGTCAGCCCTGGAGCCACACAGTTGACGCGTATGTTGTAGGGCGCGAACGATTCGGCGCAGTGCCGCGTAAATGAGATTACCGCCGCCTTGGATGTGGCATAGTGGATCATTCGGGCTTTCATCTTAAGACCGGCCAGCGACGACACGTTGACGATGCGACCGTACTTCCGGGCAATCATCTCGTCCTTCACGGCCCAAGTCGTAAGAAATGGCCCATCAACGTTCACCGCAAACATCTGCTTCCAGTTCTCATAGTTGATTTCGCTGTGGTGCACTGTCGAGGCGATGCCGGCGTTATTGATGAGAAGTTCGATCGGCCCCAATTGCCCGCGGACCGTCTCTATCATTCGCGCGACGTCCCCGGGCTGTGAAACATCCGCTTGTACGACGATGACCTTCTCGGCCAGCTTCTTGATCGAGGCCAAGGTCTCAAGCGCTGCCTTGTCATTCTGGGCGTAGTTGATTGCGACCCGAGCTCCCTGCTCTCCCAACATCTGACAGATCGCACGACCGATTCCGCGCGCTCCTCCTGTGACCAGCGCTGTTCGGCCTTGAAAGAGTCTCTCGCTCATTGATTGCTCCATTCCTCGGTGATCTGGCTGAGGTCCAGTCCTTGACGCCAGTGCTGGTAGTCGGCTTGAAGGCCGCGAGACGGAACATTGATCCGGCTAGCTTCGAGCGTCAGCCTTGCGCAAGCTGAGAACTTGGCGTGCTCTCCTGACGACAGCCTCGTCAATCATTCTTCCGTCCACCTTCAAAACGCCCAAGCTGCTTGCTGAAAAGGCGGCGATGACCTTATGCGCATTTTCTATTTCTGCCTCAGTGGGCGAGAAGAGTTCGTTGAGAACAGCAATTTGTCTGGGATGAATCGCCAGCTTTCCATCAAAGCCGAGGTTCCGAGCCGCTTGAGCTTCGTTCCGCAGCCTGACGTTATCCTTCAAATCCAAACACGCCGAGTCGATAGCCCCTAACCCGAACGCTTTGCTGGTGGTCACAAGGGATGAGCGTGCGAAGAGTAGTTCGGTGTCTCCCGACGTTCGCGAGATCCCAACGTCTGCGCAATAGTCCTCAGAGCCAAATACGAGGCTCGCCATTCTGGAGCAACTTGAGGCGATCGCGGCTGCGTTCACTATTCCAGCGGCGGATTCGATAAGAGCGTAGACTCTTACTTGAGCCGCCACATTCATTTGATCCATAACATCTGCCAAGTATCTGGTTTCTTGTGCAGACTGACACTTGCCAAGAAGAACCCCATCTACCCGCAGGTCTTTCAGCCACCGACAGTCCTCTTCAAAGTCCTTGCTACCGGCCCGATTGAAGCGAACTAAAACCGTTGCCTTAAACTGCGCGTGTTCCTGTATCAACCTTGTGGTCAGGGATCTGGCCACATCCTTGTCCGCAAGCGGCACAGAATCCTCCCAGTCAAAGATCAAGCCGTCCGCCGCGACCTCAGCGCCCTTGCCCAGCTTCCTTCGGTCATTACCAGGGACAAACAAAAGGCTTCGCAATTAATCTGTCACCTCAACGATCTGCAAGACTGCCAAACAGCCACTTCGCGGCAGGATCGGCACTAAGTAGGGCCGTATCACATGTTTCTTAACAGTAAAAATAATGTATTGCAAGTAACATTTGAATCATCTACTATCGCACTCGAACCTGTTAGCGAAGGCCTCTCAGCCCAGGAGGCTTGTTTCCTCGCGAAAACAATCGAATCCATGCCGGTTCCTGTCACCATTCCCAAGGCAACGCTCTCGATGGAGGAGGGCATGATTGCCAGGTGGCTTAAGGCGGAAGGCGAAGTAGTTTCCCAAGGAGAAACTCTCTTCGAGCTGGAAACCGACAAGGCCATGGCTGAGGTGGAGTCACCCGCCAGCGGCACTTTGTTGCAGGTGATGATTCCTGGAGGGTCTGTTCGAGTCGAGCAGATTGTGGCATGGATCGGAGAGCCCGGCGAGCCCATCGACAAAACAGCGCCTGCAGCGGCATCTGGCAAGACTGGGGAGGAAGTAGAATTCAATTCAAAGTTGCCTGACAGTCATCCTGGCACAACAATAGCCAACCTGCCCACGCCTGCCGCCCGCCGGCGAGCGAAAGAATTGGGCATCGTCCTCGCAGGCATCACCGGAACAGGTCCCGGAGGAAGAATCACCGAAGAAGACGTCGAGAAGTTGCATCAAAATCAGATCGGCGACGCTTCGATACTAGCATCTGCAAAGCACTCTCGACGCGATGTTCTGATTCGCAAGCTTACCGCGTCATGGCAGAACATTCCACATATTCACATAGCGCGGCACATGAATGCCAGCAGCTTGGTTTCAGCCAAGCTTGCCGCGAAGTCACGATACTCCCCTCATATCTCCGTGACGGATTTGATCCTCTTTGCTCTTTCCAGGGTTCTTCCAGAGTTTCCACCGCTCATGACGGTACGTAACGGGGAGGAAGTCTTCACCCACGCTTCACTTAACCTTGGCTTGGCGGTTGACACCGAAGGTGGTGTCGTAGCCCCAGTAATTCACAATGTTTGTAACCTCGATATCGGCCAGATTTGTTCCGCCAGGCGCGAGCTTGTGGAAGCTGCTCGTTCCCGTCGATTAAGGGTTGAGCAGCTCGAGGGCGGCGCATTCACGTTGACCAATCTTGGGATGCAAGATGTGGATTACTTTGCGCCCATCATCAATTCTCCGCAGAGCGCCATTCTTGCTGTCGGGAGAATCGCTGAAGAGCCGGTAGTTGCTGAAGGAAAGGTTGTGGCCGGCTGGCGAATGTGGGCTAGTTTGGCGTTGGATCACCGCGTTGCAGACGGAATGCTCGCGGCTCGGTTTTTATCACAGCTACAGACATCGTTTGATGGATTGCCACGAATGTTAAGCGGGTCGAGTCACCCCGAGAGGGTTCAGTCGTGAGTCAGAATCGGAGATTCAGATGAGAACAACGATCAAAGACGTCTGTGCCATCCCTTTGGAAAAGAATCTGGATCGAGTATTCAAGGGTGGCACCTATGCCATCACGTCTCGCTATACCCTTGTGACAGAAGTCTATCTGGATAACGGCATCGTAGGGCAAACCTTCGGAGGGGACGAGGAAAGATATCAGAAAGACGTCGTCAATTTGGTGAACGACACCTTTCGGAATCTGTTAGTGGGTCGAGACGCTCTCAGTGTGGAGGCGCTTTGGGAAGAAATGTTTCATTGTGTGGCCCCCGATTTGGTCAACCGCGGGATACACACGCTGGACCTCACAAACAAAGCCATCATCATGCAAGCAATCGCTGGAGTTGACATCGCCTTGTGGGATGCGATCGGCAAAGCACATGGGCAGCCGCTTTACAGGCTGCTTGGAGGGTATAGAGAAAAGGTCCCTGCGATCGCGATTGGCGGATACTACTGGGACGGTAAGAATGACAAAGATTTTCGAGAGGAGCTCGTATCCTACAAGCAGGCCGGGCTCTCCGGTATGAAGCTTAAAGTGGGGCGTCTTGCTCCTCGAGAGGACGCCGAGCGTGTTCGTTTTGCACGATCGGTGGCTGGTGACGACTTCATTATTGCCTGCGACGCAAACCAGGCGTGGACCGTGGATCAGGCGATTACTTTCTGCAAGCAAGTCGAGGATTTTAACGTTCGTTGGTTCGAAGAGCCTGTGCTTTGGTACGACCAACTGCATGGTCTGTCCGAGGTGCGACGCGTGGGCAGAATCCCGATCGTCGCCGGGCAAGGAGAGATTTCTAGGTTCGGTTGCCGTGATCTGATTATGGCGGGTGCGGTCGACATTCTTAATGTCGATGCAACGATCGCAGGTGGAATCACAGAATGGCGTCGAATTGCTGGAATGGCCAGCATGACAAACGTCTCAATGGCGCACCACGAGGAACCTCAGGTTGCAGTGCACTTGCTCTCTTCGATTCCGCACGGCTTGTACGTAGAAATTTTCCCGGATCCCAACAGAGATCCGATGTGGTTCGAGTTGCCTGATAAGCAGCCGGAGATCAAAGATGGCTTTATGCATGCACCCACGGGACCAGGCCTTGGAATTCCGCTGCGTGAGGAAGTCATCGAGAAATATCGGGCGAACGTGGTGCGGGTGTGACTTCATCACGCAGTTGTGAAAGATTCATCGCTATGAAAGTCTCTGTCGATTCCTGCTCTGCCAAGCTTGTGCCAATGATTCTTTTGGCAACGGCCATCGCTATTGCGTGTTACCTGGATCTGCCTACAGTCGTCCAAGGCAAGACCCAAGACGCGCCAACCTATTCTCTTGGTCGCTACTTCCTCGTTGCCAGCGAGGGCTTGTACGTGGTTGAGGCGGACGGGCACTGTTCGTGGTCCTACAATCCAACCCCCTATCAGGGACAAGGTTGGGTGGCATACGACGATCTCGTTTACGATGGGTGGGCCTTGCCGAATGATCGCTTTTTGTACGCGACGCATCGATATGTCCGCGAGGTGGACCGCATGAAGCGCACGGTCTGGGAGTATCGTGTGAAAGGAACGGCCGAAGTGAAAACCTGCGTTCCTATTCGCGATGGGCGCATTGCAGTGCTCGATAGCCAGGAACAGGCGATCATGGAACTCGAATCAGGCACCGGTAAGGTGCTTCATACGATCCCAGTGCCTGCGAAAGGCAATAATCACACACGCTATAACTTGCTGCGGCTGACTCCCCAAGGAAACTATCTCGTTGCCCTGCGAGGCGAGAATCGGTTCGTTGAGCTTTCTCGCGCAGGAGAGGTATTGAATTCATTTCCGGTCCCCAGTTTGCCGGTGATGGCGCAACGTTTAGGGGACGGGTCCACATTGTGCAGTGGACAATTCGGCCTGATTAAGTTCGATCCTGCCGGCAGACAGACTTGGTCCTTCACCGTTGCGGATGCAGCTCCGCACTTCCCGCTGATCATTGCAGCCGGGTTTGTCGAGTTGACGGATCGCCGGCTGCTTGTGGTGAACTCGGACTGGCACTATCCGAAAAAGGATGACAATCGCGTTCAACTCTTCGCACTCGGTCCTAACAAAGCGATCGCTTGGTCGCTTCCCTCCACCGCCTTCCAGCCGTGGAAACGCAGTGAAGTGGAGCCTCGCACCGGATTCGTCGAACACCGCTGCATGGTGGTACAGCCCTTGAGTTCTGCGATGCGTGGCAACTAACAGGGTGGATTTCTGCTAACCGGCTTCTGCCTGCAAACGGTCGTCGTGCCGAAGAACTACCTTGAGGAAGGAGCGGTCTGCTGATGGCGTTTGGAAGATACTTTGAAGAATTTGAAGTCGGTCAGGTGTTTAAACACTGGCCAGGCCGCACGATCACTGAAGCCGATGATACGTGGTTCAGCCTGCTGACAATGAACCAACATCCGCTTCATATCGACGACAACTATGCGAAACAAACTCAGCATGGCCAGAGGCTCGTTGTAGGCACGCTGGTGTTCAGCCTGGTCGTAGGCATGAGTGTCGCCGATATCAGCGGACGTGCCATTGCCAATCTGGAGTACCAGGAGATCAAGCACCTGGGTCCCGTGTTTCATGGCGACAGCCTTTACGCCGAAAGCCGTGTGTTAGACAAGATTGAATCGAAGTCTAAGCCAGACCGAGGCATTGTCACCATCGAGACATTCGGCATTAACCAGAAAGAAGAAAAGGTGTTGAGTCTGAGGCGGAAGGTGCTAGTGCCAAAACGTCCTCTGGATGAATCGTCCGATACCAGGAAGGGTACGGGGAAATGACAAAGTCCCAAGCCTTGCCTCTCGAGGGCGTCAGGATTCTCGCGCTCTCTCAATTCGGCGCTGGACCGTTTGCGACGCTCAATCTTGCAGATCTGGGAGCGGAAGTGATCAAGATCGAGGATCCGAGCACGGGTGGCGAAGTCTCGCGGTTTGTGCCTCCCTATCGAACAGAGGGAGACAGTTTGTACTTTCAGTCATGGAACCGTAATAAGCTCAGCGTCACGCTGAACCTTCGAAAGCCTCAAGGCCTAAAAATCTTTCACGACTTGGTCCGGGTTTCAGATGTGGTCTTCAACAACTTGCGAGGCGATCAGCCCGCGAAGCTCGGGCTGAACTATGCGAGTTTGAGCGAATTGAATCCAAAGATTGTTTGCTGCTCTCTGAATGGCTTCGGGTCCCAGGGTCCAAGGTCAACCGATCCTGGCTACGACTATCTGATGCAAGCGTACACTGGGTATATGAGCATGACTGGGGATCCGAGCGGACCTCCAGCGGCTTGTGGCGTGTCTTTTATCGATCATGCCGCAGGCTTTGCTGCGGCGTTCGGAATGGTTGCGGCACTGTATTCTGCCCAGCGAACTGGTTTGGGGCGTGATGTCGAAGTCAGTCTTTTGGATACGGCTTATTCGATGTTGACATATCTCGCCATTTGGAACCTGAACCGTGACTTTGAACCCCGGAGATATGCAGGTTCATCTCACCAGACTCTGGTTCCGGTTCAGACCTTTCGCACTCAGGACGGGTTTATCACCATCTTTTGTGGAAAGGAAAAATTCTGGCAGGAACTTTGCGTGGCCTTTGAAGACCCGAATTTGGCTCAAGACTCTCGCTTTGCGTCGTTCGAGCTGCGTTTCAAGCACCGGGATGAGGTGATTGCCGCGGTGCAGCAACACTTTTTGAGGAAGCCAACACGCGAGTGGCTTCGCGTTCTTACAGGCAAGGTCCCTTGTGCCCCTGTGCAAAGTTTGCCTGAGGCGCTTTCTGATCCCGAACTCAAGGCGCGAGGTACGCTCCTGGAGGTCGAGCATCCGGTCTTTGGAACGGTCCGGGAAATCAACACCCCTGTGCGATTACCTGCTTCGGAAAAAACACACCGTCGGGCGCCAACGCTGGGTGAAGACACCGAAAGAATCCTTAAGCATCATCTTCATTGTTCTGATAGTGATCTTGAAAACTTGAGGCGCGATGGAGCCATCTGAGATCGCTGAAGCTGCCTGGTGTGGTGCAATGCTTGAGCGCAGAGCAGAAGGCCCACGGCGGCTCAGCCCGATTGTTGCTTCTACTCAGGAGGAAGCGTGATGCCCGTGATTACGATGAGCCAGGCCATCAATGAGGCCATCCGGGAGGAAATGTTCCTGCAACCCGACCTGGTTCTCTTGGGACAGGACATCGGAGCCTATGGAGGAACGTTCGGAGTATACAAAGGATTGTACGACGAGTTCGGACCAGAGCGGGTGCGAGACGGTCCGCTGTGCGAATCGGCCACCGTGGGATTTGGAATTGGCCTGGCAATCAGCGGAATGCGTTGCATCGTTGAGCTCGAATTTATGGATTTCACAACCGTTGCCATGGACCAGATTGTGAATCAGGCTGCGAAGATGCATTACTTCTTAGGCGGTCAAGTAACGGTTCCGCTGGTGATCCGCACTCCCATCGTGAGCCGCATGGGCATGGGGCCGCAGCATTCACAGAGTCTCGAAGCCTGGTTCATGCACGTGCCCGGTCTCAAGATCGCCATTCCCTCAACGCCTCAAGATGCCAAGGGTCTGATGAAGACAGCGCTGCACGATCAGAATCCTGTGCTCTTTATCGAAAACGTGAAATTGTACTCCACCAAAGGAGAGGTTCCTGAGGGCGAACACTCGATTCCGTTCGGGCAGGCTAGAGTCTTGAAGCCGGGAAGCGACGTCACGCTGGTGGCCATCTCTGGAACGGTACCCGATGCGCTGGCCGCGGCTTCGGAATTAGACTCACAAGGTATTTCTGTCGAAGTTGTTGATCCGCGAACCTTGAATCCATTTGATTCAAAATCGTTGGCAGATTCCCTGCGAAAGACCGGCCGCATGGTCATTGCTCATGACGCCTACCGAACGTGCGGTATTGCAGCTGAGATTTCACAACGCATGATGGAGGAAGCCTTCGACTACCTCAACGCACCGATCGTTCGAGTGACAGGGCTCGACGTGCCCGTTCCTTCAGGACCGCTGCACTTAAGTGTCGTTCCAGACAAGAGCAGAATCATCAAAGCCATTCAAGACATGATGAGGTAAGCCAGAATGCCTACAGGCCTTTCCATCGACGAACTCCTGGCGCGCTACCACCTGATGGTCAAGATTCGCGCTTTCGAAGAAAGTGCCATCGATCTATTCGCCAGGGGACTGATCACCGGGTCTACCCACCCCTCGATAGGACAGGAGGCGATCGCGGTTGGCGCTTGTCTGGCCCTGAACCCGTCAGACAAAATTCTTGCAACCTATCGGGGGCATGGTGAAGCAATCGCAAAAGGAAGCGATCCAAAAATTTTGATGGCTGAGTTGCTGACAAGAACAACCGGATGTTGCCAGGGACGTGGTGGTTCTATGCACCTCTGTGACATTCAAAACGGAGTCTTGGGCACGAACGCCATCGTTGCTGCTCACATTCCCATAGCGGGTGGAGTGGCCCTTGCCAACAGGCTCCGTAAGAATCAGCAGGTCACCCTCTGTTTCTTTGGTGACGGAGCCAGCTGCGAAGGGGAGTTTTTTGAGTCGCTTAACATGGCTGCGTTGTGGAAGCTGCCCCTTGTGTTCATTTGTGAAAATAACGGCTTTGCTATTTCAGTTCCTACAAAGCTGTCCCAGTCCACTCCTGACATATCTGATCGAGCCGAGGGTTTCGGGATACCCGTTCAAATTGTCGATGGAAACGATGTCCTGGCAGTTCACGCAGCGGCCAAGGAGGCCATTGACCATGCGCGAAATGGGAAAGGACCGTTCATGATCGAGTGCAAAACGGTGCGATGGGAGAGGCACAGCGCTTTTTCAGCCGGCAAGTACGCAAACCCGGAGGAGGCTCAGCGATGGAAGAAAGTCGATCCGATACCCCGGCTTGGAAAGTATTTGTTGGACATGGGCGTCAGTGCTGATGAACTTCAGGCTCAAGAAGCTTCTGCCCGCAAAACAATCGCCGAAGCAGTCGAGTTTGCCGTTCAGTCCCCTTTCCCCTCTACAGAAACTCTCTATGATGGAGTCTTTGCTTAAGGTCAAACGCATCCGAAGGCGGCCGGCAGAACGTTCGCTTCCGCAAGCCTCTGATCAAAGTGAGATCAATGGGATCTAAAGCGAATCGCTTACGGCAGTCCGGCTATGGCTGCGAGAACACGACGATGTAACGGGCCTTTTGGGTTTTCTGGATCTTTGGGCCATGAGGGATGCGAGCTTCAAAATACATGGAGTCGCCTTCTCGAACGGAGTAGGTCTTGTCCCCGACCACATACTCCATCTCGCCCTCCAGCATGTAGACAAACTGCTCGCCCCGGTGGTCTTGAAGCGCAAACTTGAACGTCTTTCCGTCCAGCGCAACGATCATAGGTTGCATGTCGCGGCGCTTCCGCCCTGGGGCGAGAAGCTCGTACTGGTAGTTCATGGCGCTACGGCGTCCTGGGCTGCTTTGACGCTTGCTTTTAGGAAACAGTACCGTGCCGGCATCTTCGTCCGCCTCGAAGAATTCGCTAATCGGAACATCGAGTGCTTCGGCCAGTTTGGCCAGCGTTGCGATCGATGGCGATACGACGGCGTTTTCAATTTTGGACAGCATCCCACGACTGAAGCCTGCCAGCTCGCTGACTTGCTGCAGAGTCATACTCCTTGCAGCTCGCAAAGCTTTGATCCGTCTAGCGAGCCTATGCTCGGTTACCTCAGTCATCGCCTTCGGCTCCAATTCAGAGGATGATGAATCATAGTAAACATCGCGAACTGCTCAAAGACAAAAATCCGCAAACACTTTTTGTTTCATGTAGTCTGGGTTGGAGAGAAGGGTTTACAGCGTGTCTGATCGACCTTGATCAAGAACGCTTGCTCCATTTTCTTGAAATGAATCTTTTTTCTTGACAAGAATCAAAACACACCCTAGACTCCCTCACATTACTGGACCCTTTCAGTAATCACATTAAATTAATATCACGCTTGCTCCGGCGAAGAAAAGGTATCCCGTTGCAGGACTGGTTCTGAAGTAGTACCACGAGTGTCCTGGACAAAGTAATGCTCATGAGACAATTATCATAATTTGCCTACATTGCAACTTTTTTCTAAACACGAATCATCACTCACCTTAGATTCAAAGGAGGGTTCCATGGTCAGAAAGTTCGCACTATTCTCTTTCGTCGTGCTGGCCTTGCTTCTGTTGGGCTCCAACGCCCTCGCTCAAAAGAGCAGCGGTGAAATTCTGGGGGTCGTTACGGACGCCTCGGGCAGTGTGGTGACAGGTGTGTCGATAACGATTACCAACAGAGCCACCAATGAGTCAAGAAGTGCGACCACTGACGCGTTGGGCAACTATCGTATTCCTTTTGTCTTGCCGGGTATCTACAACGTGAAGGCCGAAATGGCCTCGTTCAAGACGGCCATCACTGAGGGGCTGGTTGTGAGAGTCGATGACCAACGGCGCCAGGATATCGTCCTGCAAGTCGGAGAGGTCACACAAGAGGTAACGATCGAAGCGAACGCGGTGACCGTAAACGCCGAGACCCCGACCTTGGGGAATATTATTGAGCAGCGAAGAATGGTGGAACTGCCATTGAATGGTCGGTCCTTTTTGAGTTTGGCCTATCTCTCGGCTGGTGCGGTTCAGCCAGGAGTAGGAAACGTCGGCAGTGCGGCAGCTCGCTTCTCTGGTGGCAGGCCCGGAGTGTCTGTTTCGATCTCCGGATTGCGGGAAGGATCAAACGATATCTTGTTTGATGGCGTTCCGAGCAAACAAAATTTCTATTCGGCAGTTGCTACACAGCCACCACCAGAAGCGATCAGCGAATTCAAGGTCCAGCAGGGTTATTTCAGTCCGGAATATGGGCTACCTGCCGTCGTAAACGTCGTGACGAAATCGGGCACCAATGAATTCCATGGAGCGGCTTGGGAATTTCTCCGAAACGACGCGTTGAATGCACGCAATACGTTCGACTTGAGAAAGGTTCCAACGAGAGAAAACCAGTATGGAGTAGCGGCAGGGGCACCCATTTTAAAGGACAAGTTATTTGTATTCGGTTCCTACGAAGGCCAAAAAATTCGGCGTTCTTCGACAGCGCGGGCAATCGTTCCGACGCCAGCCATGCTCCGAGGTGACTTCTCAGCGCTGCTGCCGACAACCGTAATCTATGATCCTGCGACCTATGATGCGAACACGGGAACCCGACAACCCTTTGCTGGAAACATTATTCCCGCAACTCGGATAGCCAGCTTTGCCAAGACCTACCTCAGCAACGGCCTGATCCCTGAGCCTACCGGTATCACGGACGGGGTGTTTAACCGAATCGTGACAACACGGCTTACGCAGAATGATTATAAGTACAGTATTAGAGGCGACTGGAGCCCATCGGACAACGACAAAGTTTTCGGTCGGCTGAGCTACAGCAATTCGCAGCAGCAAAGCTCCGCTGCCGTCCCCTTTAACGGCACGCGGTTCCCTTTCGTATCTCGAAACATCGCTTCGGCCTGGACGCATATTTTTGGCGCAAAATTGGTGAATGACTTGCGTTTTGGCCTGGATCGAGCGTTCTTGAACACGTCCGGCCCAGAAGGCTCGCCGGATGCTCCTGACTGGCCGACAAAACTCGGGCTCAGAAATCTCAGCTCGAATCCGCGATGCAATGGAGCAAGCAGCGTAAACTTGGCGCAGTTCGATCGCTTCGGTCACACCTTCCAAAATTGCATCGACGCGGGCAACATCAACTATCATTTTGTTGACAACCTTGCCTACACCACGGGCCGTCACAGTTTGAACGTGGGAGGTCAGTTCAGTCGCATTCAGTTGAACGATCTGGCCGGCTTTAACCAAACGGGCGCCATCCTTTACACCGGGCAATTCACAGGACCGGGGCCGGGGACAACCGCAGGGTCTTCAGCGGCCGATTTCCTTCTGGATGTGCCTTTCACTGCGACTGGAGGGAACACGGCCGTCCGTTTCAGGCGAGGCAATGAATGGAACATTTACTTCAACGACAATTTCAAACTGACTCGAAACTTTACGCTCAATTTTGGCTTGCGTTATCAATATGTTTCACCGATGACTGACCGCGATGATCTACAGGCGACTTTCGATTTCAAGACAGGAAATATACTCGTAGCCGGAAAAGACGGAAGGCCTCGAACCATCATACAAAAGGATCGGAACGATTTCGCTCCTCGCTTTGGATTTGCCTGGTCTCCGGGAGGAAGCATCAAATGGGCCCTTCGCGGTAGCTATGGGATCTACTATGACCGAATTCCGGGCAATGAGCTGGTCTGGAGCGGCCTTTACCCCCCTGTTGTTTCCGGAATACAACTAACTAGTAACCAGAAAATTCCCACCATCAACGTTTCCAGCCTTTTCCCTCCCACACCGACGGATCCCAATTTGTTTGATGGGAACTTCCTGTTCAACCTTGCTGATCGCCGGAGCGCTTACATTCAGCAGTGGACGCTCAGCCTGCAGCGCACGTTGCCTTGGAGCGTCTTCGTCGAGGCTGCCTATGTTGGCTCCAAGGGTACCAAGCTGTCGAAGCGCGTCGATTCCAACTTAGCCCCGCTGCCAGCTCTCAGCGACACCCGGCCTCTCCAACAGCGGAGACCCTATCCCCGGTTTGGGTTCATCCTGGATGACCACGGCTTTGGCAACTCCAGCTACAATGCCATGCAGTTAACACTGCGGAAGTCGTTCAGCGACGGCTTGGTTTTCCAGGGAGCCTATACCTGGGCTAAGTCTCTGGATTATGGAGACTGGGGAGACAACAGGAATTACAAACCGACCGATTTAGACAAAGGACGCAGTACCTGGGATTTGCGGAATCGGTTTGTGTTCAATGCCAGCTATACACTGCCGCTTGGAAAGAACTTGACGAGCACGGCTGGCAAACTGCTGGTGCGTGGGTGGGAAGTGAATTCGATCATCACTCTCCAGTCTGGCGCCCCATTCACGGTTGGCACCAGTGGCGACCCATCAGATACTGGAGCAACTTTCAATAAGCGGCCTAATCGGATTTGTGATGGGGCACTTCCATCCGGAGACCGAACGCGGCAGCGCTGGTTTGACACCAGTTGCTTTGTGCTCCCGGCCTTCAGAACCTACGGTAATTCTGGAAGCCAGATCTGGGACGGTCCAGGAACCAAGAACGTTGACTTTTCACTGAACAAGTCGTTTGCAATTACTGAGCAGAAAAGCCTCCAGTTCCGCTCCGAGTTTTTTAATGCCTTTAATTTCACGAACCTTCAAAATCCCAACACAACAGTGGAATCCAGCCAATTTGGCCGAATCTCGGGGGCCTTTGCATCCCGGGTGATTCAGTTTGGTCTTAAGTTCGTCTGGTAGAAACCGTGCAAAAGGGCTCTTGGCTGATAGTTCAGGAGCCCTGCTTTGCCGTGATGTTGAGATAACCCAAATCCAGCTGACCTCAATCACAGACAAGGGAGTTGCGCCGCGATTTGCGGCAGAGCGATCCTTGCGCCAGTAGGATCGATTCCTACGACTCCGATCCACTACCTGTCGCAGGCTTGCAGATCGCACCAAACCCGCCGTTATCTGTCACTTCGGGCCGTATGCAACTGTCTGTCTTCAAGGAGCGATTCCATCGCCCAAGCAATTCGAAAGGACTCCTAGACCACTAGAGACCGGCGGCGGAATCCGGGGCCATCGGTCTGGTTGGCATGCTTCTGCTCGAGGATGGCACGTGCAAAGGCTTTCAGCTAACGAAAGGCCTTGTCCCAAACGGCCGGGGTTCGTTCCCCTATAAAAGCTACAGGGGCCGCAACACACTTCGGATTTCTTAGCAGCGTTAACATCTTCTGTCCGGAAAGAATGGCGATGATAGGACCATTCAACCATGGAGTTCTGGGAGTTCTCTTGGTTTGCATGCTGGGTTGCGCCTCCGTCGCCCAAGCCGAGACGATTTTCGTGCGTGACGGCAGGGCTGAATGTGCGATCGTAGTGGACCCTTCCTCCGGCGACTTTTACCGCTTTGCGGGCCAGGAGATTCAGCGTTACGTTCGAACAATCGCTCAGGCGTACCCGGCCATCGTGACTCCAGCGGAGGTGCCCTCTCTTCCGAAGCAGCAGGCCCTTATTCTCGTTGGGGGACCAACCGCGAATCCCTTGGTGCGCGAGGCAATGACGGCGAAGCTGGCAAATTTTGAAGGGTTGAAGAAGGATGGCTTCGTGCTGCGGAGCATCCGGCTTCGCGGACGGCCGGCGGTGATCGTGGGCGGCAACGACGAAGCGTCGACGATGTATGCCGCCTACGACTTGATCGAGCGATTGGGAGTCGTTTTCCTGCTGAGCAAGGACATTGTTCCCGAAACGAAGACGGACCTGGCGCTACCCAGTCTGGATGTTCGCGGCGAGACGCCGTTTTCGCGGCGCGGGATTCTCATCTCGAACATCTATCCCAACCGAGGGATCATGCATCTGTCAGAGGTCAAGCAGATGCTGGACCAAATGGCGAAGCTGAAGATGAACTATCTCCAGTTTTTCTGGTTTGAGCACGAGCCGTGGATTGACTTTGGTTATCGTGGGGAAGGGAAACTGATCGGCGACGCGACGGGAAAGGAAACGGGGTATTTGACTTGGCGGTACCACTACGGGTCGTATCTGGCCAAGGATCTACTGGTGGGTCGAGAGCTGTTCAAGGACCGGCCGCGGATAGCGCCGGCTGAGTTTCAGGGGGTGGAGACGCCGGAGGACGGGTTTCGGGTAGCGAAGAACTTTCTGACGGAGATCATCCGGTACGCGAAGACGCGCAAGATCAACGTGTGGTTATGCGTGGATCCCACTACGCTGCCAGGCAATCTAGCGCGGTACGCCCGGCGGGCGATGAACCTGCAGGTGCCGTTCCACCCGACTTTGGCGACGCACATGTGTCCCGGAGATCCGGCGCTGCACGAGATGAACGAGAACCGGCTCAAGGCTTTGGTTGAGACCTATCCCGAGGCGGAAGGTTACTTTTTCTACATTCCCGAGGCCTACCCGGAGTGTCCCGACCCTCAGGACCAAGCCCTGCTCGAGAAGGAGCGGCCTAAATACGAGGGGCTGCTCGATCTGTGGAAAGCCTACACCGGCTATGAACGCGATCCCGCCTCGGTGCTCAATTCGGTCGCAGGCTCGGCCTATATTGTGAGAAAGCTCATCGAGGCCCGGGACCGGATCGCGCCGCACGCGAAGGTGGGGGTGGGCGGGCTCGGGCACGGCTACCTGCTGCCGTATCTGGACAAGCTGCTGCCCAAGAACGTGCCCTTTACCGACATGGAATCTCGGGGGGTTTGGACTGCAGGCGGTGTTCCGATGC
>Ga0187893_10006496_pt1 | contig 19958 bp, 13 predicted proteins | sample MA1701074metaG_FD_139574 | JGI IMG/M metagenome (GOLD analysis project Ga0187893, IMG submission 139574) | White microbial mat communities from a basaltic lava cave in the Kipuka Kanohina Cave System on the Island of Hawaii, USA - MA170107-4 metaG ...
AGATTCCCCTCGCGGCGAAGGTCCTGTGCCGGGCGGCGGACACACGCAAGCTCGATCCGCGCCGTCGGTTGGTCGCGTCGTGGGCGAGCTGCATCGCGGGCGGCAGGGAGTGCCGCGCGTGGCGGAAGCGGTGGCGCGCGGCGCGCTGGTCGGACCTCGAGAGTTGTGCGTACGACGGGTGGACGCTGTGGTGGGGCTCGCGCGACTTCCACCATCGAAGCGTCTTCAGCACCCGCGACTGACCCTCACGGCCCGGCGCGCGCGTCGACCTTCGACTTCGCGTCGGCGTACACGCGCGTCTTGCGGTAGACGTCGGCGAGCTTGCGGTAGAGCGCCGCGGCGTCGCGTTTCTTCCCCGCGTCGAAGAGCTCGTCCGCCTCGGCGAGGATCTTCCGCGCGGCCACCTCCTCGAACGCGTCCATCAGGCCCGCGGGCACGTCGTAGCCGGCGCGCATCACGCGGTCCATGTACGCGGTCGCGGTGGCGCCCTCGTCGCCGAGGATCGCCGCCAGCGCCACCCCGCGGATGTCCACCGGCGGCGTGCGGCCGTCGATCGGGCGCGACGCGAGCGCCGCCAGCGACGCCGACGAGAGGTCCGCGAGCGTGATCACGCGCGGGCGCTCGAAGCCGAGGGTGACCGATCCGGCCGACGTCGCGCGCACGCGGTCCTCGATCCGCTCGAGCCGTCCGGCGACGCGGACCTCGAGGGCGACCTTCTCGCCGGCCGGCAGCCGCCGCATGCCCTCGACCGCCTGTTCGAGGAGCTTGCGGGCCGCGCCCATCCACGCCTGGTAGCGTTGCATGTCCGACTTGTGCTCCAGCGCGGACAGCTCGTCGACCGCGCGGTCCGCCCGCAGCGCGGCGGCCGTGAAGTCGCGCCGCCTCGCGTACGCGAGGATCTCGTCGACGGCGGTCTTGTAGCGCTCGTCGTCGCGCACGAGGGGCGGCTTCTCGCGGTTCGACTGCAGGCGCTCGAACTCGGCGATGTGCGCCTTCGCGGTCGATTCGGTCTCCGCGTCGCCGATCTCCGTGAACGGCTTGAGCATCGCGATCGCCTTCCCGTACTCGCCCAGCGCCGCGAGCTGCGTCGCCTCGTCGACGGTTTTCGCCGCGTAGAAGCGCAGTTTCAGCTGGGTCTCTTCGTGCAGCTCGGCGACGCGCGTGCGCCAGAGGTCCGCCGAGAAGAGGGTGGCGGCGGCGGAAAGCTCCTTCATCGCGGCGGCGAAGTTCCCGGCGTTGACGACTTCCGCCATGCGCCGGCGCAGGGCCTCCGTGCGGCGGCCGATCTCGTTCACGACGGCGTTGTGCGCCTCGCCGATCTTCTTCTCGCAGCGCAGCTGCCACGTCGTCATGCGGCAGGAGTCGAGCGCCTCCGTCCAGCGCTTGTGGATCGCCTCGTGCGGATTGTCCTCGCCGCGGTGCTCCTGCTCGAAGCGCTCGGCGGAGGCGAACGCGTCGGCCGCGGCCTGCTCGCGCGGATCGGGCCGGGGGCCGGGGGGCGGGGGCGCCGTGCGCGGCGGGGGCGGCGGGACGTCCGCGAGCCGGTTCGGGTTCTTGCCGGACGTGAGGAAGAGCGCCGCCAGCGCGATGGCGCCGACGACCGTCACCGCGATCACCGCGGCGGGCAGCATCGGGACGATCATGCGGCGGGGCGGAGCGTCGACCGGCGGCACGTAGTGGACGACCGGGTCGTTCGGGGCGACCTCGCGGGCCTCGACGGCGGGCGCGTCCGGGCCGGCGACGGTGCGGATCGGCCTGCCGCGGAGCACCGAGTCCACGTCGCCGAGAAGCTCCGCCGGCGTCTGGTGGCGGTTCCGGCGGTCGCGGGCCGTCATCCGGCGGAGGAGCGCCACGACGTTCGCCGGGACGTTCTTCTCCTCGACGCGCTTCACGGGCAGGTCGGCGGTCGCGTGCTTCGTGACGACGACGAGCGCGTTGTCCGATTCGTACGGCGGGCGCCCGACGATCATGTCGAAGAGCGTGATGCCGAGCGAGTAGATGTCCGTGCGGATGTCGATCGTCTTCTCGCCGCGCGCCATCTCGGGCGAGATGTACGCGGGCGTCCCCATGATGACGCCCGTCTGCGTGACGTAGATGTCGTCGCCGCTGGCGATGCGCGCGAGCCCGAGGTCGGCGAGCTTCACGGAGCCGTCGCGCAGGAGGATGATGTTGCCCGGCTTGATGTCGCGGTGGATGACGCCGTTCTCGTGCGCGTGGTCGAGCGCGCGCGCGACGTCGCGGACGACCGGCAGCGCCTCGCTCCAGTGGAGCGGCCCGCCCTTGCGGATGCGCTTGTCCAGCGTCTCGCCGTCGAGGTACTCCATGACGTAGTAGTACACGCCGTTGCTTTCGCCGGCCGTGATCGCGGAGACGATGTTCGGGTGGTTGAGGCGGGCGAGCGCGTTCGCCTCGCGGAGGAACCGCTCGCGCGCGTCGGTCTGCTTGCTGAACTTGGGGAGCAGGACCTTGATCGCGACGAGCCGGTTGAGCGACGTCTGCCGCGCCTTGTAGACGACGCCGTAGCCGCCCTGGCCGATCTTCTCGAGGTTCGAGAAGCCCTCGATCGAGAACTTCGTCCCCCGGCCGAGGGCCGCGAGGATGCCGGCCGCCTTCTGCCGGGTGATGTAGCCTTTCTTGAGCAGGATCTCCTCGACGGACGACTCGAGGCCCGCCTCCGCGACCTTCTTCTGGATCGCGAGGCACTCGTCGACCTGTACCTGCGTGATGAGGCCCTGCTGCAGGGCGACGGACTCGAAGGTCCGCTGCTGTTCGGCGGCGGGTGGCATGCTTTCTTCCTATTATAGTTGACGACGAAGAGGGGCGGGCATGAGGGCGGTTGTCGTAGGCTGCGGGATCGTCGGGGCGGGCGCGGCGCTCGCGCTCGCGCGGCGCGGATGGCGCGTAACGGTCGTCGACCGTGAGCGCGGGCCGGGGCGCGGGTCGACGGCGCGGTCGTCGAGCGTGGTGCGCTGCCACTACACGACGGAGGCGGCGATCGTGCTGGCGCTCGAGGGTCGGGCGGTGTGGCGCGACTGGGCGCGGTTCCTCGGGATCGCGCGGCCGCGCGCGCGGTACGTCGAGGCGGGCGTGCTGTTCCTGTTCAAACCGACGACGGGCGGCGAGGCGCGGCTCGGGCTCGGCGTGAAGGCGGAAGTCGCGCCCGGGTACGTGAAGCGGATGGTCGCGCTCGAGAACCGCCTCGGCGTTGGATGCGAGTTCCTGCGCGGAGCGGCGCTCGCGCGTCGCTTTCCGTTCTTCGCGTTCGATGGCGAGGAGGGGCTCTACGAACCCGCGTCGGGATACGTCGCGTACCCGGACGAGGCGGTTGCGGATCTCGTCGACGCCGGCCGCCGCGCGGGGGTGCGCTACCGGTTCGGCGCGCGCGCGACGGCGATCGAGACGACGGGCGCGGACGCGCGGCGCGTGACGGGCGTGCGGGTCGGCGCGTCGCGCCTGCCGGCGGAGGCGGTGCTCAACGCGGCGGGGCCGTGGTCGCACGAGGTGAACGTGATGGCGCGGTGCCCCCTGCCGCTCACGACGTCGCCGCTGCGTCAGTGCATCGTCGAGGCGGAGCTCGAATCGCCCGCGGACGTGGCGATGCCCGCGACGGCGGACCTGGCGAAGGGGTTCTACCTGCGGCCGGACCCGCGTGTGTTCAAGATCGGCGCCCTCCTGCCGCGCGATCACGTGGACTTCGTGCGTTCGGCGGACGCGCCGGCGAACCGCGAGGCGCTCTCGCGGTTCCGGGAGAAGATCGCGACAGCGCGCGCTCGGGTGCCGGGGCTGCGGCTGCGGCGCGTGAGGGTGCGGCCGGCGTTCTACGACTGGACGGTCGCGGACAGCTATCCGATTCTGGACGGCACGGACGTGGCGGGGTACTTTGTGGCCATCGGCACCAGCGGGGCGTGGTTCAAGTCGGGGCCCGTCATCGGCGAGCTGGCGGCCGAGCGCATCATGGGGAACACGCGCGTGCGGCTGGCGCGCTGCGGCCGCACGATCGATCTGGGAACGTTCGGCCGCGGGCGCGCGCCGATCGCGTGAAGGGGAGGACGGCATGGCCAGGACGCAGCGGATGAAGTTGCAGACGGTCCTGATCATCGACGCGGACGTCGATCGCCGCGAGAAGCTGATGAAGGCGATGCTCGGCGAGGCGTTCAAGATGCGCGCGGTCGGGACGTCGAAGGAGGCGGTGCTGGCGCTCAAGCGGCAGGAGCACGACCTGGTCGTGGTGTCGGACGCGAACGCGAAGGCGCTGCTGAAGGAGACGGCACCCGCCGTGCCTGAGGCGCGGTTCCTGGTGCTGACGGACGTCGAGAATCTCGACGTCGTAATGGAGCTGCAGTCGCTCGGCGCGCAGGAGGTGCTGAGCCGCAAGCTGCCGACGGCGCAGCTGGCGGAGCGGATGCGGCGGCTGATGCCGAAGATGTCGCCGACGGACATCACGCCCCGGCCGCCGGAGAAGCCGGCGAAGAAGTGAGCGGCGAGCGCGCGGAGCCGGCGGAGAACACCGGAGCAGGGTACTGTAAGCACGGAGCCGCGGGGACACGGAGCCGGTTGCGTGCACGGAGCAGGCCCCCCACCTGGAAAAAAAGCCCCGGCCTGGGGTAGAGGCCGGGGCTCTGGGATTCCCGCACTGGTTGGCGGGAGGTCTGGCTATCCACCGTCGCCGGTCCGTCTCATGACCTGATGCGACAGGTGCTCACTTCACGCCGAAGACGTTCGCGTACCGGTAGTACACCTCGAGCGTGAGCGCGTTGATCGCGGTCGCGTAGACGCGGCCGCCCTCGCAGCTCCAGCGGTCGACGGGCTCCCATGAGCCCTTCTTGCAGCCGCTCGACGCGGTGTTCTGGTTCTTCACGAGCACGTCCTTCATGCGCTCGTTCCAGCGCGACCAGAACATGCCCTTCGGGCCGTCGAACTGGAAGAGCGCCAGGGACGCGTAGTACCAGTAGTAGAAGTCGATGTCGGCCTCCTTCCACGAGGGGAGGTCCTTGACGATCTCGCGGCAGCCGCCGAGGAGGCGCGGGTCGCCCTTCGGAGTCTGCATGAAGATGCGCGACATGACGGCGACGGCCGTCAGCGCCTCGTGGTGGTTGAAGTTCTCGTTCTTGCCGGGGATCTTCACGGGACCTGTTCGCTTGTGCGTGTAGCCGACGCGGTAGTACGTCTCGTCGGTGACCTCGTCGAACCACGCGCGCGCGCCGTCGAACGCGGCGCGGGTTACGGACAGGTCGGCGAGCTGCGCGCTCTTGAGGACCATGACGGCCCAGCCCGTGACGGACGAGTCGTTGTCGCCGCACTTGAAGCTGTAGCGCCAGCCCTTGCCGGGGTTCTGCGCGGCGAGCGTGAAGTCGACGGCCTTCTGCGCCTGGTCGCGGAAGAGGTTGGAGCCGGTGAGCCCGTACGCCTCGCTGAGCGCGAGCGCGCCGATCGTGTGGTTGTACATGTACTGGTGGGCCGCGCGCGGGCCGATGCAGCCCTCCGGGTCCTGGTGGTTCATGAGCCACTGCAGGCCCTTCTTGACGACGTCGCCGAAGCAGATGGCCTCATGGACGTCGCGCGAGAGGTGCGAGTAGCCCGCGCCCAGGAACGCGAGGAGCGAGAGGCCGGTGACGCCGGCGTCGAAGTCGTCCGCGCCCGGGTTGGCGAGGCATTTGCCGCCCGCGGCGCAGCGGTTGACGTAGCCCGTGACGTTCCAGGAGCCGTCGGGGTTCTGGTGGCGGGCGAGCCAGATGAGCGCGTTCAGGACCGCGTCCTCGGTTTTCTCGTCGCCGCCGCCGCGCTTCGTGGCGAGGTTGCGGTCGCCGCCGAGGCGCTGACCGTACCGGCCGCCGCCGCCGCCGCCCCCGCCGATCGTGTCGTACGTGCCCTTGCCCTTGAAGGGCTTGTCCGAGACGAGGTCGAGCGAGTCGCCCTTGGCGAGGTGCCAGGGCTCGTCGTCGTCCGTCTCGTTGCGCTCCGACTCCTCGGCCTGCCGGTTGAAAACCGGGTCGGCGGTGGGCTTCTTGATATCGAGGATCTTCTTGTTGGGGTCGATGTCCCTGGGGCGCTCGATTTCGAACGGCCGGACGCGGCGCGTGGGGCGGACGTTCGTGGGAATCTCCGCCTCGGCGGGACCGCTCAGGACGATGAGGTACGCCATGACGAGCGTGGCGACGACGTGAAGGCCGGTGGACATGGCCCACCACGGCGTTTTCGCGATGACGCGGTCGGTGGGAGTCTCGGGTTCGCCGGGCGGAAGCGCGGCCAGCGGGTCGACGTCGGGCTCGCGGTCGTCGGTCATGGGCGTGCTCTCCTTGTCCGGGGGTTCGACTCGGCCGACGACGGTCGGCTTCGTTCACCACAGGCACGCTCTTGACGAGGGATGCAACGAGCGTCGCGACGCGGGGGTTCAGCGGAATCGCGTGTGAGCGCGTTGATCGCGGTCGCGTAGACGCGGCCGCCGTCCGCGGACCAGCGGTCGACGGGTTCCCACGAGCCGCGCGTGCAGCCGCTGCGACACGAGTATCGCCAGCCCCTGCCGGGATTCTGCGCCGCGAGCGTGAAGTCGAGTGCGCGAAGGGCGGCGTGTCGCGCGAACGGCGAGTGTGGCGACGCCTCAGCGAGCGCGGCCGCGGTGACGCCGCCCTCGGCGTCCTGCTGCGCGACGAGCCATCGCAGAGCGCGCCGCGCGGCGTCGTCCGTCGCGCGAAACGCGCGCGCGTACGCGAGCACCGCGAGAGCTGTCACGCCGATGTCTAGTCCGGCTTCGCGGCGCTCCACGGGCCGTCGGCGTTCTGGCGGCTCGCGAGCCAGGTGAGCGCGGCGACGAGTGCAGGGTCGCGCGGGGCGGGCACGCGCGGCGCTGTGGCCACGCGCGTGGCGGAGACAACCGGATCATCCGGTGAAGGTGGCGGATCGCGCTTCCCAGACCGGTTCGATGCCCAGAGCGATCCGCTCGTGCGCCAGCGGGGACGGGCGAGTGCGGTTCGACGGTCGAGGGACCGGCGGCAGGCGGATCCTCCCTCGGCCGGCGCGCGGCCATCGCCATGCACGCGGCGGCGAACCCCCTCACTACTGCTTCGTTCCGAACACGTTCGCGTAGCGGTAGTACACCTCCAGCGTGAGCGCGTTGATCGCGGTGGCGTAGACGCGGCCGCCCTCGCAGCTCCAGCGGTCGACCGGTTCCCACGAGCCGAACTTGCAGCCGTGCGAGCGCGTGCACTGGTTCTTCACCAGCGCGTCCTTCATGCGTTCGTTCCACTGCTTCCAGAAGGTGCCCGTCGGGCCGTCGTACTGGAAGAGCGCGAGCGACGCGTAGTACCAGTAGTAGAAGTCGATGTCGATGTCCCTCCACACGGGCAGGTCCTTGACGATCGCCTGGCAGCCCATCATGAGGCGCACGTCGCTCTTGTTCCTGTCCATGAAGATGCGCGACATGACGGAGATGGCCGTCAGCGCCTCGTGGCCGTTGAAGTTCTCGTTCTTGCCCTTGATGTAGGTCTTGCCCTGGCCCTTCATCGTGTAGCCGGTGCGGTAGTAGTTCTCGTCGGTCACCTCGTCGAACCACGCGCGGGCGCCGTCGTAGGACGCGCGCGTGATGCCGAGGCCGGCGGTCTCGGCGCTCTTGAGCACCATGACGGCCCAGCCGGTGACGGACGAGTCGTTGTCGCCGCACTTGAAGCTGTAGCGCCAGCCCTTGCCGGGGTTCTGGGCGCCGAGCGTGAAGTCGACGGCACGCTGCGCCTGGTCCTTGAAGAGGTTCGAGCCGGTGAGGCCGTAGGCCTCGGACAGCGCGAGCGCGCAGATCGTGTGGTTGTACAGGTAGTGGCCCTGGCGGGGGCCGACGCAGCCCTCGGGGTCCTGGTGGCTCATCATCCACTGGAGACCCTTCTTCACGACGTCGCCGAAGCAGATGCCCTCCTCGACGTCGCGCGACAGGTGCGAGTAGCCCGCGCCGAGGAACGCGAGCATGGAGAGGCCGGTGACGCCTGCGTCGTACTCCTCCACGCCGTCGTTCGGCAGGCACTTGCCGCCGGTGGCGTACTGCGGGTGCGTGTTGCACCGGCCGACGTGGCCGGTGACGCCCCACGAGCCGTCGGAGTTCTGGTGGCGCGCGAGCCACTTGAGGGCGTTCTTGACGGCGTCCTCGGTGTCGCCGCCTCCGCCGCCGGTGGCGACGAGCTTGCGCTTGCCGCCGATGCGTCCGCCGTACTTGCCGCCTCCGCCGCCGCCGGCGCCGATGGTGTCGTAGGTGCCCTTGCCCTTGAACGGCTTGTCGGAGACGAAGTCGTAGGAGTCGCCCTTGGCTTTGTTGAACTCCTCGTCGTCGGCCGTCTCCGTGTGGTCGGACTCCTCGGCCTTCATGTGGACGGGGTCTTCGACGGACTTCACGTGGTCGAGGATCTTCTTGTTGGGGTCGAGGTCGCGCGGCTTGTCCATTTCGGGGATGGGGCGCGGCCTGCGCGGGGGAGCAACGACCACCGCGTTGTCGTCGGGAGGCGGGCCCGTGAGGACGATGAGGTATGCCATTACGAGGGTGGCGACCACGTGGAGGCCGGTGGACATCGCCCACCAGGGGGTCTTGGCGATGACGCGGTCGGTGGAACTCTCGGGTTCGCCGGGCGGGAGCTGGTGTTCTTCGACGAGTTCGGGGCCGTCGGTCATGGGCGTACCCTCCCTGTGCAGGTTGGCACGCCTGACGCCGGGTGGAACGAGGTCTCAGAGGCGGAGGTTCACGGGAAAAATGAGGCTGTGGCGAGCCGCAGAGCTACAAAGACCTCATTTCCTCTCGATCCAATCCTGCCAGCGCGCCTTGATCTCCGCCTTGCTCTGCTCCGTGGGGATCGGTTCCTTGTGGCCCGTCAGGTGGCTGAGGGCGGCGCAGGCGCCGCGTCCGAGTCCGATGTCCTCGTGGTCGATGTAACTCAGCAGCTTTTCGTACACCGCGCGACGGTTCATGCATTTCAGCCTGCTCATGGCGACGCCTGCCGGCCGGGTCTCGTCTTCAAACTCGATGGGGCCGCCGCCGCGCATCTTCCGCATCAGGTCGTCCCAGTCGGCGCGGTTCACCTCCATCCAGTGCCGCAGCGCGACGCCGAACTTCCCGTTGTCCAACAGCGCCTGCGCGCGCGCGCGGATCTCGGCGTCGTCCGACGACGCGGCGGCGTCCTCGAGGAAGGGGCGCACGCCATGGCCGAGCTTGACGAGCGCCAGCTCGGCGCGCTCGCGCTCGTCGAGCAGGTCCGAGCCGAGCGCCTCGATGAGCGGCGCGGCCAGGGTGCCGATCTGCGACTCGCGGACGCTCGGCACGTCGACGACGCGGTGTGCGTGAAGCAGCAGGAGCGTGAGCACGTTGATCGCTGTGGCGTAGACGCGGCCGCCGTCGGTCGACCAGCGGTCCGCGGGCTCCCAGGAGCCTGCGCGGCAACCGTCGTCGGCCTGGTTCCGCACGAGCGCGTGCTTCACGCGCGGGCTCCACGCGGTCCAGTAGGCATCGTCGGGGCCCCTGACCGCGGCCAGCGCGCGCGTGCCCCAGTACCAGTAGCTGAAGTCGATGTCCCTGCCCGTCCACTCCGGCGGGTCTTTCGTGAGCAACCGCGCGCCGTCGATCGCCTGCGGGGCGCGCGGGTTCCGGTCCATCGCGAGCCGCGAGACGATCGCCATCGCGGTCGGAATTTCGTGCACGTTGAAGTACGCGTTGGGCGCGGGGACGAAACCGCCATGGCCGCCCCGATAGACGTAGCCGACGCGGCCGCGGGATTCATCGGTGACCTCGTCGAACCACGCGCGCGCTGCGTCGAAGGCCGGCTTCGGGACCGCCAGGCCGGCGAGCTGCGCGCTCCGGAGCGCCGCGACGGCCCAGCCGGTGACGGACGAGTCGTTGTCGCCGCACTTGTAGCTGTAGCGCCAGCCCTGCCGGGGGTTCTGCGCGGCGACGAGAAAGTCGGCCGCCCTCTGCGCCTGGTCTTTGAAGAGCATGGAGCCGGTGACGGTGTACGCCTCGCTCATGGCGAGCGAGCATGTCGCGTGGTTGTACATGTACTTCGGAGTGCGCGGACCGAAGCACCCCTCGGGGTCCTGGTGGTTCATGAGCCACTGGAGGCCCTTCTTGACGACGTCACCGAAGCAGATCTCGTCGTGAATCTCCCGCGAAAGGTGCGAGTAGCCCGAGCCCAGGAACGCGAGGAGCGCGAGCCCGGTGACGCCGGCGTCGAAGTCCTGGTCGCCCGGGTTGGGGGAGCACGGGCCGGCCGCGCAGCGCTTGACGTACGCATGGACACTCCACGATCCGTCCGCGTTCTGGTGGCGCGCGAGCCATCGGAGGGCGGGCCGTACGGGGTCGTGGGCGGCGGGCGGCGCCGGGGCGACCGCTGGCGGGTCGACGACGGGCGGGGTGGCCACCTGCCGCGAGCAGCCAGGGACGAACAGCAGCGCGAGCATCGCGCGGCGCATGAGGGTGTGGACGCAGGGTCGACGAAACGGTTCAGGGGAATCGGAGCACGGATCACGGACGATGGCGCCGTGCCCCGAAAAGCGAAAGGGCTCCGACTTTCGCCGGAGCCCCTTCCGAGTCTGGTCTGGCTGGTGACTACTTCGTGCCGAACACGTTGGCGTACCGGTAGTACACCTCGAGCGTGAGCGCGTTGATCGCGACGCAGTACACGCGCCCGCCTTCGCCGCTCCAGCGGTCGATGGTCTCCCACGAGCCGCTCTTGCAGCCGGTCGAGTGCGTATTCTGGTTCTTCACGAGGCAGTCCTTCATGCGTTCGTTCCACTGCTTCCAGAAGGTGCCGGACGGGCCGTCATACTGGAAGAGGGCCAGCGACGCGTAGTACCAGTAGTAGAAGTCGATGTCGTTGTCCTTCCAGTTCGGGAGGTCCTTCACCAGCAGCTGGCAGCCGCCCATGAGGCGCGAGTCGCTCTTGTTCTTGTCCATGAAGATGCGCGCCATGACGGCGATCGCGGTGAGCGCCTCGTGGTGGTTGAAGTTCTCGTTCATGCCCGGCACGAACACCTTGCCCGTGCCCTTGTGGGTGTAGCCCACGCGGTAGTAGTTCTCCTCGGTCACCTCGTCGTACCAGGCGCGCGTGCCGTCGTAGCCCGTGCGCGGGAACGTGAGGCCGGAGAGCTCGGCGCTCTTCAGCACCATGACCGCCCAGCCGGAGACCGACGAGTCGTTGTCGCCGCACTTGAAGCTGTAGCGCCAGCCCTTGCCGGGGTTCTGGGCGGCGATGCAGAAGTCGACGGACTTCTGCGCCTGGTCCTTGAAGAGGTTCGAGCCGGTGAGGCCGTACGCCTCCGACATCGCCAGCGCGCAGATCGTGTGGTTGTACATGTACTTCTGCGCCGAGCGGGGGCCGATGCAGCCTTCCGGATCCTGGTGGTTCATGAGCCACTGCAGGCCCTTCTTCACGACGTCGCCGAAGCAGATGCCGTCGTGGGTGTCCTTCGACAGGTGCGAGTAGCCGGCGCCGAGGAACGCGAGGAGCGACAGGCCGGTGACGCCGGCGTCGAAGTCCTCATGGCCCGGGTTCGGCGAGCACTTGCCGCCGGAGGCGTACTTCGGGATGCGGTTGCAGCGGTTGACGTAGTTCTGCACGCTCCAGCTGCCGTCCTCGTTCTGGTGGCGCGACAGCCATTTGAGGGCCGCGAGCACCGCGTCCTCGGTGTCGCCGCCGCCGCCGCCGCGGGCGACGAGGTTGCGCTTGCCGCCGAGGCGTCCGCCGTAACGGCCGCCGCCGCCGCCGCCGGTGCCGATCGTGTCGTACGTGCCCTTGCCCTTGAACGGCTTGTCGGACACGAAGTCGAGAGAGTCGCCCTTGGCCTTCTGGAACTCCTCGTCGTCGGCCGTCTCGTTGTGGTCCGACTCCTCCGCGTCCTTCTTGTAGACCGGGTCCTCGACCGACTTCTTCATGTCGAGGATCTTCTTGTTCGGGTCGAGGTCGCGCGGCTTCTCCATCTCCGGGATGGGCCGCGGCTTGCGCGGCGGCGCGACGACCACCGCGTTGTCATCGGCCGGCGGGCCGGTCAGCACGATGAGGTACGCCATGATCAGCGCCACGACGACGTGGATGCCCGTCGACATCGCCCACCACGGCGTTTTCGCGATGAGCTTGTCGGTCGTGGTCTGCGGTTCCCCCGGCGGAAGTTCGCGTTCTTCTTCCTGGGGATCCTCTTCGGGTTCCACCGGGATCTGCTTCGTCGGCATTCAGACCTCCCCAAAACGTACTCGGCACGCCAGACCAGAGCGAGACTGTAATCCCAGACTGCTCCCCCGTGGAACGAGCAATCTCGCGGGCCGGTTCAGCGGAATCTTGCGATTTTCGTATTTCCATAAAGTGTTGGACTACAATAGGTAAGGGTTGGGTCCGAACTCGGGGGCGTGCCAAGTACCCTTGTCCGGACCCTCCCTCACTGCAGTCGATCTACTTGCGGCTTCCCGTGAAGACGCTCGCGTAGCGGTAGTAGACCTCGAGCGTCAGCGCGTTGATCGCCGTCGCGTATACGCGGCCGCCTTCGCAGCTCCAGCGGTCGACCGGCTCCCACGAGCCCGCGCGGCATCCCGTCGACGGCACGTTCTGGTTCTTCACCAGCACGTCGCGCATCCGCTCCTCGAACTTGCGCCAGTACTGACCGCCGCGGTCGCCGTCGAACTGGAAGAGCGCCAGCGACGCGTAGTACCAGTAGTAGAAGTCGGCCGCGTGCTCGCTCCACGCGGGCAGGTCGGCGACGATGAGCTGCGCGCCGCCGCGGACGCGCGGATCGCCGTCGCGGTCGCGGTCGATGAACATGCGGGCCATCATCGCGATGGCGGCGAGCGACTCGTGGTGGTCGAACGACTGGTTGTGCGCGCAGTAGACCTTGCCCGTGCCGAGGTGCGTGTACCCGACGCGGTAGTAGTTCTGGTCGGTCACCTCGTCGAGCCACGCGCGCGTGCCGTCGTAGGCGCTGCGCGGGAACGAGAGCCCGGCGAGCTCGGCGCTCTTGAGCGCCATGACGGCCCAGCCGGTGACGGATGTGTCGTTGTCGCAGCGCGCGCTGTACCGCCAGGCCTTGCCCGGGTTCTGCGCCGCGACGAGGAACTCGATCGCCCGCTGCGCGGTTTCGCGGAAGAGCATCGAGCCGGTCATGCCGTGCGCCTCGGCCAGCGCGAGCGCGGCGATCGCGTGGTTGTACATGTACTTGTGCGCGGCGCGCGGGCCGACGCATCCTTCCGGGTCCTGGCGCGCCTGCATCCATTGGAGCGACTTTTTCACGATCTCGCCGAAGCAGAGCCCGTCGTGCGTGTCGCGCGACATGTGCGTGAAGCCGGCGCCGAGGAAGGCGAGCGTGGCGAGGCCGGTGACGCCGGTGTCGAAGTCCTCGTGGGCGGTGCGGTTGGGCGTGCACGCGGCGGCCGCGCAGCGACCGGCGTGGGACTGGACGCCCCACGAGCCGTCGGCGGACTGGTGTCGCGCGAGCCACTTGAGCGCGGCGAGCACGGCGTCGTCGGCCTGCTTGCGCACGGGGCCGGGGCCGCCCGGTTTGCCGAAGAGGGGGTCGCGGCCGCCGAAGGGACCGCCCTTGCGGCCCGCGGCGTTGGCGCCCGCACCGATCGTCGAGGTGTTCGACCGGCTGTTGAACGGCTGGGTGGTGACGAACGTCTCGCTCTGGCCGCGGGCCTTCTTGAAGTCCTCGTCGTTCGGCGTCTCGGTGCGCTCGTCCGCTTTCGGCGCGAGCATCTGGTCCGGGTTCTCGCACGGCGTGGTCTTCACCGGCGTTGGCGTGAACGGGCTCTCGTCGACCAACACGGGCTCGACAACCGGGGGCGTCTTCTTGATGAACACAACCTCGTCGGCCTCCGCGGGCGCGCTCAGCACGATCATGTACGCGAGCACGAGGATCGCGATCGTGTGGAGTCCGACGGAGATCGCCCACCACGGGGTCTTGCGGACGAGCGTGTCGACCGCGCCGTCGTCGGGACGGAGTGTCTCTGCGTCGTTCATCGGGACCTCACCTTCAGCCACCGTACCGGCCCCGCGGGCCGGCCACCGCGCACTAACAACGATGGGAGCGCGGGGGAGGTTCGTTCGAATTGCGATATTGACATAGGGAATGGGCGTGGTATGACCCCTTGCATGTGGCTGCCCGGGTGGCCGCGGACGCTCAACGTCCTCGTGGTGGACGGCGACCGGTCCCGCCGCGAGCGGCTGGCGGGCGACCTCCAGCGGCGCGGCTTCGACGTGCGCGTCGCCGTGAACCCGCGCGGGGCGTCGGCGGCCGCGAAGCGACGGGCGTTCGACGTCGTCGTGGTAAGCGACGGCGATCCCGCGCCGGTCGTGCGCGGCGTGCGCGCGGTCGCCCCCGGCGCGCGCTTCGTCGCCATCGCGCAGGCGCCGGACATCGTCGGCTGGATCGAGCTCGGGCTCCTCGGCGTGACGGAGATCGTCGCGCGCGAGGCGACGGCGGACGAGATCGCCGCCGCCCTGGGGCGCTTCGCGCCGTACGCCGCGTAGGCTCATTTCTTGACCCCGAACACGTTGGCGTAACGGTAGTACACCTCGAGTGTCAGCGCGTTCATGGCACTCGCGTACACGCGTCCGCCCGCGTGCGACCAGCGGTCGACCGGCTCCCAGGATCCGCGCGCGCATCCCTCGATCCGCTGGTTCTTCGTGAGCGCTTCCTTCACGCGCTCGTTCCAGGACTTCCAGTTCTCGCCCGCGGGCCCGTCGTGCTGGAAGAGCGCGAGCGTCGCATGGTGCCAGTAGAGGAAGTCGATCTCGTCCTTCTTCCATTGCGGACGGTCCTTGAGGATGAGCGCCGCGCCCTTGTCGTCGCGCTTCTTGTCGACCAGGATGCGCGAGAGCACGGCCGCCGCGGTGAGCGAGGGATGATCGCTGAACGCGTCGTTCTTGCCCGGCACGAACATCTTGCCCTGGTTCTTCATCGTGTAGCCGGTGCGGCCGTAGTTTTCGTCCGTGCACTCGTCGAACCACGCGCGCGCGCCGTCGAGCGACTTGCGATCGAACGTGAGGCCCGCAAGCTCCGCCGACTTGAGCGCGAAGAGCGCCCACGCCGTGACGGACGAGTCGTTGTCGCCCGCCCGGAAGCTGTAGCGCCAGCCCTTGCCCGGATTCTGCGCCGCGACGAGAAAGTCGATCGAGCGCTGCGCCGCGTCCTTGAAGAGGTTCGAGCCCGTGAGCCCGTACGCCTCGGCGAGCGCCATCGCGGCGATCGCGTGGTTGTACATGTACTGCGACACGTTGCGCGGCCCGATGCATCCCTCCGGGTCCTGCTGGGAGATCAGCCACTGGATCGCCTTCTTCACGACGTCGCCGAAGCAGACGCCGTCGTGCACGTCGCGCGAGAGGTGCGTGTAGCCCGCGCCGAGGAACGCCAGCAGCGACAGCGCGGTGACGCCGGTGTCGAAGTCCGCCTCGCCGGGCGTGACGCACTTCCCGCACTTCGACTTCGATGCGGTCCAGGATCCGTTCTCCTCCTGGTGGCGCGCGAGCCACTTGAGGGCGGCCTGCACGGCGTCCTCGGTAAGCGCGCTTCCACAGCCGCGCTCGACGAGGTTGCGCTTGTCGCCGAGGCGGACTCCGTAGCGACCGCCGCCGCCGCCGGCGCCGAGCGTGTCGTGCGTGCCCTTGCCCTTGAACGGCTTGTCGGTGACGAAGTCGAGCGAGTCACCCTTGGCCTTCTGGAACTCCCCGTCGTCGGCCGTCTCGCTATGGTCCGACTCCACGGCGTCCTTCTTGTAGACCGGGTCCTCGACGGACTTCTTCATGTCGAGGATTTTCTTGTTCGGGTCGAGGTCGCGGGGCTTCTCCATGTCCGGGATGGGCCGCGGCTTGCGCGGCGGCGCCTTCGCCGTCGTTCCCGGCGGCGCGGAATTCGCGCCCTTACGGTCGATCCCCTCGGCGTCGTACGCGGCCTCGTTCTCCAGGACCAGGAACGACGTGTACGGCGTCGCGACGCGGTACTCGCGCGACAGGCGCACCACGTCGGCCACGATCTCGGTCGTTTCGCCCGTGCGACGGATCGTGTCGAGGAGGTCGGCGATGCGGCGCGCGCCCCAGATGTACTTCAGCGCCTCGCATCCGCCCTCGCGCTCCGGGAAGGCGATGGCCTGCTCGATCACGATCTCCTTGCCCGCGTGGCGGCCCTTCAGCTTCACCTTGTGCGTGCCGGGCTTGCCATAGCGGCCCGCGATGAGCAACTGCACGCCCGCGTAAACGTCCGTGAGGCGCTTCGGGTAGACGCCGTGCACGTCCGCGCCGCCCCAGTCGATCTCGATCCCTTCGAGCACGGGCGCGACGATGCGGCGCTGGAGCGCCGCGACGGACGTTTCAATGTTCTCCTTCGGCGCCACGAAGGCGGCCACCGCGCGCGCGGTCTCCGCGAGGTCCTCGAGGAGGCCGCGGCTCACGTCGTCGCCGACGCCGAACGTGAAGATGCGCGCGTCGGACGTGTTGGCGTCGAGGATGCGCTGGCGCAGGCGCAACGGGTCCTGCTCGCCGACGGTCGGGAGCCCGTCCGTGAGGAAGAGCACGATGTGCGGGCGGCCCGCGTCGGGCTTGTGCGCGAGCGCGCGCTCGAACGCGCCCTGGATGTTGGTGCTGCCGGCCGCCTCCAGCCGGTCCGCATGTGTCTCGGCGGCCGCGCGGTTCTCGTCGGTCGCCGCGGCGTGTGACTCGCGGAACGCGGAGACGCCCGTGTTGAAGTCGACGATGTTGAAGCGGTCCTGCGGATTGAGGCGGGAGATGCAGTACTTGAGCGCGGCGCGCGCCTGCTTGATCTTGTCGCCCTCCATCGAGCCGCTCGTGTCGAAGACGAAGGTCATGTCCTTCGGCATCGGTTTGTCGCCGGCGTCCGGCGACGGCGTGACGAGGAGCGCGAAGTAGCCGTCGGCGCCGGCGCGGTGCGCGACGACGTCGAAGCCGGTCTTCTCGCGCGCCAGCGTGTACGTGAGCTCGACGTCCTTCGAAAGGTCGGCGTCCTTGCGGTCGTACGTGACGGCCGCTTCCTGCACGGTCGCGCGCGCGACGTCGAACGGATGCGTCGCGGAGACAACTTCCTTGATCGGGACGTGCGATGCGATCCTGACGGAGATCTGCATGCGGTCGGTTTTCGACTCGATCTTCGAGCCCGGGACCTTGAGGGGGTAGCGCCAGGTGCAGCGGCCCTGGTGGTACGTGATGCGTTCGACGTAGGTGAGTTCGATCTTCTGCTCGCTGCGCGGGCGGATGGGGAAGACGCGCATGCGGAACACGTCCTTGCCGACCTGCTCGAGGAGGCCGGGGTCCTTGGCCTTGCGGACGATGCCTTCGTAGATGTCGCGTGCGCGGTTCTTCTCGAGGAGTTCGCCGCGCATCATCTTGCCGTCGATCGTCATGGCGAAGTCGACGATCGTCGCGCCCGCGGGCGTCGGGAAGACGTAGACGGCTTCGCCGATGTCCTTGTCGGAGTCGTTTTCGAAGATCTGCACGACGCGGGTGATGGCGATCTGGTTGTCGATCGTCGTCTCCACTTTGTGGAGCTTGACGCGCATGGGCGCGTAGGCGGCGTTGGACGGAATGAGGTCGCCGGCGGCGGCGTGGGCGGCGACGGCGGCGAGGGCGGTCGCGGCGAGCAGGATGCGCGTCATGTGGTTCATCTCCCAAACGCATTGCCGTAGCAGTAGTGGTCTTCGAGCGAGAGGGCATTGATCGCGGTGGCGTAGATGCGGCCGCCTTCGCTGGACCAGCGGTCGACGGGATCCCAGGAGCCGGCGAGGCAGCCGGTCCGGTTCTGTCGCGGCAGGAGCGCGGCGCGCAGGCGCTTCCGCCATTCGCCGGCGTGGAGCGTCCCGACGAGGGCGAGCGTGCCGCAGTACCAGTAGTAGAAGTCGAGCTCGTCGGGCGACCACGCGGGTGGGTCGGACGCGACGAGTCTGGCGTCGGGCTTCGGGCCGTCGCGGAGGAGGCGGGCCGACATGAGCGCGATGGCGGTCATGGCTTCGTGGTGGTCGAAGCCGTCGTTCACGCCATCGATGACGACTTTCGCGGTGCCGCGCCACGAGTACCCGGTGCGGCCGTTCTCGTCGGTGAGTTCGCGGAGGAGCGCGAGAGCCCCGTCGAGCGAGGCGCGCGGGACGGCGAGGTCGCACAGGCGCGCGGACGCGAGCGCCATGACGGCCCAGCCGGTGACCGAGGCGTCGTTTTCGCCGGAGCGGGAGTGGTAGCGCCAGCCCTTGCCGGGGTTCTGCGCGGCGAGGAGGAACGTGACGGCGCGCTGCGCGGCGTCCTTGAAGAGCATCGAGCCGGTGATCGCGTACGTTTCGCAGAGCGCGAGCGTGCAGATCGCGTGGTTGTACATGAACTTCTTCGCGTCGCGGGGGCCGATGGCGCCGTCGGCGTCCTGATGGGTCGCGATCCACTGGATGGCGCGCTTGACGGTGTCGCCGAAGCAGCGGCCCTGGTGGACGTCTCGCGAGAGGTGTGTGTAGCCGGCGCCGACGAACGCGAGAAGCGCGAGACCGGTGAGGCCGGGGTCGTGTTCGGCGGATCCGCGATCGGGGCAGACCTCGCAGCGCTGGCGGGCGTGCCAGGAGCCGTCGGGATTCTGGTGTCGGGCGAGCCACTGGAGGGACGCGATCACGGCGTCCGTTTCGAGGCCGCGTCACCCGGAGCGGCGGCCGAGGATCGCTTTTCAGCCGGTGCGGGCAGCGTAGCGTCCGCCGCCTGAGCTCTGGATGCGACGCTCGGTGCCGCGAGTGAGGCGCGCGCCGGGCCCGGTAACGAAGGTGTCCGCCGCGTCGCCGCGGGTGGCGTCGAGCTCGTCGTCGTCGGGGCCGTCGTCCTCGCCGCGCATGAGGATAGGGTCGTCGGTTTTCGTGACGTCGAGGATCTTTTTGCAGGCGATGAGGTCGCGAGGCGGGTCGAAGCATATGACGGACCAAGGCCTGCGCGGCGGCGCGATGACGACGGATCCATCTTCGGCGGGCGCCTGCGCTACCCAGAGAAGGCCCAGGACGGAGGTGAGCGCGGCGTGAACGACGGCGGATCCGAACCAGGTGCGCGTGCGCATGGGACTCTCCATGGCACGCGGGAGGTGGAACGTGGAAGCCAGCGTGCAGGTTCAGCGAATCGCAAGCGTGAGCACGGCGGGCGCCGTGGCGGCGACGTCGGCGTCCCACGAGCCGTCGTCGAGTTGGGCGGCGGCGACGGACTGGCGGATCGCGGCCGCGGCCTTGCGGTCGAGGAGGGCGAGGGCGCGCGTTGCGATGTAGCGCGTGCGATGGTCGCGGGCGGGGCGCAGCGGCCCGGCAGGCTGGCAGTCGAGAACCCGCACGAGCGTGGCGGCGGCGGGCACGTCGAAGTTCGCGAGGAGGGCCCGCGGTCGTCTCGTCGTCGTCCCAGGTTCCGTCGGGGCGCTGCGCGGCGAGCAGGGCGTCGATCGCCTGCTGCGCGGACGTCGTCATGACGGGGGATCGCGGGGTGTCGGCGGCGGTCACGAGCGCGAGGGCGCGCTAGGGGTCGGCCTGGTCGGTAGCGACGAGCGCGATGCTCGCGTTGAGCAGGGTGAGCCGGAAGCTGTCATGGTAGGAGCGGGCGCGGAGCCGTTGTGACCGACCCGCGCCCGCCGACCAAAGAGTGGGTTGAGGGGCTTAGTTATAAGGGGGGCGGGGCATACTCACCGCCCCCCTTCAAGGCACAACTCAAAGGCACAACCACAAGGAGGCGTCGCAAACCGCGTGCCTGCGATTCCCGCGCGTTTCCCGCGCTCTCCATGATGAATGGTTCATCACCCATTGAGTATGTTACGCCATACCCCTTGGGCGGCAACACCTTGAGTCCCGCGGAAATTGTCATCGGTTATGGCAGTTTCTTCACCACTTCGCGGTGGAAGTCGCGGTTCGAGACGATCACGTCCGCTTCCGTCATGCGCTTGACGAGCGCGATCTCCGCGTCGCGGCCGCACATCGCGCGGGCGAACCGCGCGCGCTGGTCGAG
>Ga0187893_10006497_pt1 | contig 19957 bp, 16 predicted proteins | sample MA1701074metaG_FD_139574 | JGI IMG/M metagenome (GOLD analysis project Ga0187893, IMG submission 139574) | White microbial mat communities from a basaltic lava cave in the Kipuka Kanohina Cave System on the Island of Hawaii, USA - MA170107-4 metaG ...
CAGTGAGCAGTGAGCAGTGAGCAGTGAGCAGTGAGCAGTGAGCAGTGAGCAGTGAGCAGTGAGCAGTGAGCAGTGAGCAGTGAGCAGTGAGCAGTGAGCAGTGAGCAGTGAGCAGTAAGCAGTGAGCAGTAAACAGCCGAAGACCAAAGACCGGACCGAAGACCAACCTAAGGCCAAAGCTCGAAGCACAAAGATCAAAGGACAAAACTTTTTAATGAATGACCTGAAAAATGCCGCTCTTGCCCAGGTTGACCCCCTAATTTCTGAAGCCATCGATAACGAAGTTGCCCGGCAGGCAGATGGCCTCGAGCTGATCGCCTCGGAAAATTTCGTCAGCGAAGCGGTGCTCGAAGCTATGGGCTCCGTCTTCACCAACAAGTATGCCGAAGGTTATCCGAAGAAGCGTTATTACGGCGGCTGTGAATGGACCGACGTGGTTGAGCAGGCGGCGATCGATCGCGCCAAGGAACTTTTTGGAGCCGACCACGCCAACGTGCAGCCGCACAGTGGCGCGCAAGCGAACATGGCTGTCTACCTGGCTGCCATCCAGTATGGCGATCAGATACTTGGTATGAATCTGAACCACGGAGGGCACCTGACCCATGGCCACCCGATGAATTTCTCGGGCTTTAGCTACAAGGTCGCTGATTACGGCGTCTCTCGCGAGACCGAACAGATTGATTACGACGAACTACAACGCATTGCCGAGGAGCACCGGCCGAAACTGATCATCTGCGGCGCTTCGGCTTATCCGCGCATCATCGACTTCAAACGCATCGGTGAGATCGCGAAGGCGGTTGGCGCGCGCATGTTTGCGGATATCGCGCACATTGCCGGGCCAATAGTCGCTGGCTTGCATCCTTCGCCAGTTCCGCACGCCGATTACGTAACCACAACAACGCACAAAACCCTGCGCGGTCCGCGTGGCGGGTTGATTCTATGCAACGAAGAACATGCGAAAGAGATCGATCGCAAACTGTTTCCCGGCGTCCAGGGTGGTCCGCTGGTGCATATCATCGCGGCTAAGGCCGTGGCATTTGGCGAAGCGCTCCGCGAAGACTTCAAAGAATATCAACGGCAGATTTTGGTGAATGCTAAGGCGCTTGCCGGCGAGTTGCAGGAACAGGGACTGCGTTTGGTATCCGGCGGCACGGATAACCACTTGATGCTGGTTGTCGTCTGGATGGACGGGAAGGGAATAACCGGCAAAGACGCCGAGAAGGCTCTCGAGCTCGCGCACATTACCGTCAACAAAAACACGATCCCCTTCGATCAGAACAAACCATTTGTGGCCTCGGGTCTGCGGATCGGGACGCCGGCGGTAACCACACGCGGCATGAAAGAACCGGAGATGCGAGAAATCGGGCGCTTGATTGCGGCAGTTATCTGGGAGCCTCAGTCAGAGGTCGTAAAACGCAAAGTACAGCAGAGAGTCATCGAGCTGACTTCCCGCTTTCCTCTGTATGAGAAGCGGATCAAGGAGTATTCCAAAGCATGGTTAAGATCTGAAACAAACAACAGAGTCTTTAACGGGCACGATGAAATCGAAGGGACGCGTACTTAGAACATTAGTAACAGAGTTATAGAGTTCATATTGAATCTAATTAGTAACTTGAGCGCGCCGACCATCAGTTCTTCGAAAAAATTTAAGAAAACAAGCACTCCATCAGACTAGGAGGTCCTCAATGCTTATACTGGATGGCATCTCAACTGTACAGAATGATCAACTATTCATACCTCTATACCACCGTGGGCACATGTCATTAAAGTCGGATACTACGGTCACGTTGGCGCTCATACCTCCTCGTCAAAGAGCGCGTTTCCCCCAGCTGACTGAACTGATCATCTCACCTATCGATTTTCGAGCCTGGCGGTCCCTTTGGAGAATCGAAGCTACATTTTTGGAGCGGCCAGGCATCGTCAATAAACTACTTGCAATAGTAGCGGCTGAGGGTCTTAATGTGCTCAACGAAGAAAGCAGTTCAGTCGAAAACAGAGACCTGCATACGGTTGAACTTGTCGTCGACACTCAGTCTGCTGGCCGAACAGAGCGTGATATCGAGATAATGCGGGCGCTTGAACATCGAATTCTTGCTCTTTGTATCGAGGATCTCAATTTCGAAAGAACGGAACCTCGTCTGAGAGTAAAACGGATGAAAGGACTTTATAGTGCTTATGAAAAATTCCAACGGTCTAGCGACCGCGCTCAACGGTTGCGACCTTTGCACGATACGTCTTTCATTTCGAATCGGCGAATACATCTACCATCTAGCATAACCGAGCTCATCCCTCCCCAGAGACCATTACGAAGCCTTCTCGTATCTGATACAAAAGAGAGACTTCTTCGCGCATTTTTCCTTAGCGAAAGCGATGGTTTCACGTACGTTCGCGTTGCACATCAGGATTCCCCAGGAGCCCTGGCCACAATTACCCGTGAACTAGCAAAAGCATTTGATATTGTTAATAGTTTGACTCGTATCCAGCGTCAAGGATCGCGTAACCATTTGGAGTTGCTATTGTATTCAAGCGAGTTTCCGGGTCCTGCCGACGAAGGAAACAGGAGAGAGATAATAGAAGAACTGCTGTCGAATGGGAGTCTGAAGTTTTTGGATCTTCGAGTTTCGTATCCTGAGTCGGTAGCATCAGCAGAGCCTCAGGGAAAACCACCTCGACCCACCAATAATAACATCAAGTTCAACGAGCAAAAACAAATAGCTCGTATTAATGAGAGATATAAGCACCAAAGCACCTCTGTTGTACTACAGCAGCGAGTTGAAGAATATGAAAGACTTGTAGAAAGGCAACCTTCTTTTGTCAAACGCGATCCTCTTCAGCAACGTTTGAAGAAGCTTCGAGAGTTACTCAAAATCGAAGATGAATCAAAGCCGCAGCCTAGAGTTTTCGTTTCATACGACTTCTTACGAACGGATTTGTTGGCGATTGCATCGCAAAAACTGAAAAGACTGCGATGTAAGTTTGTCACCGGAGCCGATCCAGATGAGACGTTAGGGGCGTTCAGAGATGTAATACTCTCGAGGATAAGTACGTGTGATGCGTTTCTTGGAATATGGACGAAAAAGGGTGATGGTTCCGAGTCTCCATGGTTCCTCTGGGAACTGGCGGTAGCTCAAACATTCAAGTTACCATTTCGGTTGCTGATCCAAAAAGGAATTGATCCTGAAAAGTACATCAAGATAAACCCCGAGCGGCATCACCGTGAGTTTGATGATTCGCAATTCCAGAATGAATCCGACATCGCAATCAAGCGTCTTTTGGACGATGTTATCCTAAGCGCCAGAAAAGAGGAGAAGCTACGTCATATCTAGGATGGCCCTCGCTTTATGTCCAAACGTTATAAAACGAGCGTTTTATATTGGAAATAGTATCTAAAAAGTTGGGATTAAATGAGCGTGGGTAGGGACAAGCACAAACGAATCCGCAGTAAGACAATCAGGAAAACAAACCATTAACAATGCTCAAAGTCTTTGGTCCTGAAGGGCTCATTGCCCAGGCGCATCCGGAATACGAATACCGGCCCGGCCAGATCCAAATGGCCGAGGCGGTAATGCGCGCCTTTCAAGACCGGCATCACCTGATCGTCGAGGCGGGAACGGGCACGGGAAAAACGCTTGCCTATCTGGTTCCAGCAGTAGCGGCGGCACTCGGCGGGCGTGGACATGTGATTGTCTCCACCGGAACGAAAAATCTCCAGGAACAGTTGATGGAGAAAGACGTTCCTTTCCTGCAGCGCGTGCTCCCGAAAAAATTCAAAGCGGCCTACATGAAAGGAAGAAATAATTATGTCTGCCTGCAACGTCTGAAACGTGCGGAGAGCGCCCCGGTTCTCGAAGGCTACGATGAAGAGGATTATTTCGAGCAGGTCTGTCATTGGGCCAGGGAATCTGCCACCGGCGACCGGGCAGAGCTGGCGAGCCTGCCTGAGAACCTTGCGTTTTGGAGACAAATCGACGCCCGCTCGGAAATCTGTCTGGGGCAGAAGTGCCCGGATTTTGAACCATGCTTCATCACTCGGATGCGAGACCGAGCGCAGCAGGCCGATATCGTAGTAGTAAATCATCATCTCTTCTTCGCCGATCTGTCATTGAGAAATAGTGCTTACGGCGCGGTGCTGCCGGATTACTCGGCAGTGATCCTTGACGAAGCTCATTTGATCGAAGATGTGGCTTCTGAATATTTCGGCGCGCAGGTGTCGAACTACCAGGTTGAGGATTTGGTGCGGGACATTGGCAACCTCGTGATTGAGAATGCGCAGGTCGATCGCGAAGTCACCAAAACCTGTTCGCGTTTACTCCAGTTTGCCGACAACTTCTGGCTGGGTTTCAGAGATGGCCGCGGTTCGGAAGGACGGTTCGCAATCGTTCCTGGAACATTTGCTACCACGACTGCGGACGGAGGGATACAATCCACGCGGCTCGGCGATCTATACCTGGCGCTCGACGGCGCGCTGGCGCGATTGGAGACCACCCTCGACGCGCTCAAAGAGAAACCAGCGGAAATTGAGAATGTCGTGCGGCGTATCAGACAGATTCGTTTCGATCTACAGTTCATAGTCACGGGCACAGACAAGAAGTTCGTGTACTGGATCGAACGCCGGAGCCGAGGGTTGTTCATGCGCGCCTCGCCGATTGACGTTTCCGGATTGCTGGAGGACAAACTCTTCGGCAGGGTCGAAACTGTAGTGCTGACTTCGGCTACGCTCTCCAGTGCGGGAAATTTTTCCTTCATTCGTGAACGGCTTGGACTTGATACGGCGAAAGATTTGATTGCCGAATCAACTTTCGACTACCAGAGTCAGGCGCTGCTGTACCTGCCCGCAAAGATGCCCGATCCGCGTTCACCTAATTGGGCCGAGGCCGCGGCGGCGGAAGTGATCAGGATCGTAAAAGCGACCGACGGGCGAGCTTTTGTGCTTTCTACGAGCTTTGCCGGAATGCAGTCGCTTTACGACCGGGTGACGCCTGAACTTGACTATCCGTGTTTTCTGCAGGGCAGCGCATCCAAGGGCAGGCTTTTGGAAATGTTTCGCGAAACTCCTAACGCAATGCTCTTCGCGACTTCGAGTTTCTGGCAGGGAGTTGATGTGCGCGGAGAACAATTGTCATGCGTGATTATCGACAAACTACCATTTGCAGTACCCACTGATCCGATTGTTGCCGCCCGCCAGCGCTTCATTGAAGAGCAGGGAGGATCGAGTTTTCATGAGTACAGCGTGCCGCAGGCGATTATTGCTTTGAAGCAGGGTTTGGGCCGGCTCATCCGCAGCACATCTGATAAAGGAGTGTTGGCGGTTCTCGATCCGCGTCTTCGTACGAAGCCCTACGGTCGAACTTTTCTTGCGAGTTTGCCACCTTGTCGTGTCACTTCACGGATCGACGATCTGGCTCAGGTGTTTGAGTCAGAGTCCTTTGTCCAACGTCCTCACTCCAAAGTTGTAATTCCCTGGGCAGGATGATTCAAGCTCTTCACTGGGGAGCGTCTGTCCACAGGATTACCCAGAATAAGAAGACAAAGCGAAGGAATGATGAACCTATCGGCCCAGGAGGCTTTCAAAACCTTGCCAGCGGCTATTCGTGATTCGCGATCAGTTGCGCCGTCCTTAAGATGTTTTGTGTTATTGGCGTAATCTGTGAATCTTGTTGGACTTTGCGCCGACGACTATGCCAGACTTTCCGATATGTCCGGACAATTTGAAGTGATGATTGAGCGCAACTTCTCGAGCGCGCACCAACTGCGCGGCTATCAGGGGAAATGCGAGAACCTGCACGGCCATAATTACCGGATCGAAATCTACGCCCGCGGCCGCGAGTTGGATAATATCGGCCTACTGGTCGATTTCGTTGAGTTGAAGGCTGCCGCCGACGACGTAGTTCAATATCTCGACCACCAAAACATTAATGAGTTGTCGCCTTTTGACAAAGTTCAGCCCTCGGCCGAAAACCTCGCGAAATACATTCTTGAACGCGTTGGGGCCAAGATCACGGACGAACGCGTGCAGATCTACAAAGTCCGCTGCTTTGAGACCCCGACCAGCGTTGCGACTTATGAACTGAGCAGTGAGCAGTGAGCAGCAATGAGTGGTCAGATCAACGATGGAACAGAGTGTTGGTTAAGAGGGGCCAAGTCTATTTTCTCTTTTCAATTAAGGGCTTGCGCATCCTCAAGCCATCACTGCCGGTAGTGTAATACCGCGGCAGTCTTTCGCCGACTTCATACCCGAACCTGCGATAAAGAGCTCGCGCCGACCGGTTCGTTTCCCTCACTTCAAGGCTGCCTGAGACACATCCTCTTTTCTTTGCTTCGTGCTCGAAATATCTTAGCAGCAGGCTACCAATCCCTCGTTTTCGAAATTTCGGCAGGACGGCCATCGAATAAACTTTTGCAATGCGGCGCTTTGAGCCGTGGTAAATGATTCCGGCAATGTAACCTTTGATCTGGCCGGAACCCTCAGAGACCGCAAAGATCGAAGAAGGATTCCGCAAGTGATATTCAAAATCTTCTCTTGTGAACTCATGACTCCTGAAACATAGGCGTTCAATAGCCAGGAGTTCGTCGATATCTTCCAACCTCGGAAATCTGATATGGGCTTCGCGGGTAGCGAAACCTTCAACGGGCCTCAAACGACGTCCTTTGCCGTTATCCCGACGCAAGCGATCAGGCCGAGACGAGCGACGGGACGTCAATATTGTACTTCCTTATTTTGCTGTAGAGCCGTGGCCGATAGATTCCCAGGAGATTCGCCGCTGCTTGTTTGTTGCCGCCCGTGCGTTGGAGCGTCTTTTCGATTACCAGACGCTCAATATCTTCGAGTGTCATGTTGGGCGGTACGTCCCACCCTGGGCTGGTTGCGCCTGATTCGGGCAGCGAGCCATTATCAAAGGGCAGGTCTACAGGTTCGATGTGCTTACTCTTCGCGAGGAGCACAGCCCGTTCAATGACGTTCTGCAACTCGCGCACATTTCCGGGCCAGCCATGCCCGAACAGTCGCTGGTAGGCCGACTGCGAGACCCCGTCGATCGGCCGCTCATATTTTTGGGCGTACATCCGCAGAAAATGTTCGGTTAAAAGTTGAATGTCTTCACTACGCTCGCGCAACGGCGGAACGTGGATCGTGATGGTCGAGATGCGATAAAAGAGATCGTCGCGTAGCAGCCCGTCACGAATGGCGTCCGCGGGTGGCCGGTTGGTCGAAGAGATCAGGCGAAAGTCGACCGCGTAGGTTTTCTCTGAGCCGATCTTTCGATAGCTTCGTTCCTGCAACACGCGCAAGAGCTTGGGTTGAAGCTCGACGGGCATTTCCGCGATCTCGTCGAGCATTAGCGAGCCGCCCGCGGCGTGTTGCACCAACCCTTCCTTGTCAGCATGAGCGCCAGTAAATGCTCCCTTGGTGTGTCCAAAGAGTTCAGACTCAATAAGCTCCTTTGGTAAAGCCGCGCAATTTACTTTAATAAACGGCTTCTTGGAACGCAGGGAATTGTAATGAATAGCATTAGCAATCAGTTCCTTGCCGGTGCCTGATTCGCCGACGATTAGGACGTTGGCGTCGGATTTCGCCACCGATTCAATCGTTTCATAGATCGTTTGCATCGACTTGGCCGCCCCGATGATGTTGAAGTACTCCGCGCGAGTCGAAAGCTGCCGGCGCATGTTTGTCGTTTCGGCCACCAGCTCGCGACGTTCCAAAGCCTTGTCGATCAAGGGCTGTATTTCCTCAAAATCAAAAGGCTTCTCAACAAAATAAAACGCGCCTGCCTTCGTGGCCTCGACCGCGCGCGCCACTGATCCATAACCCGTCACTACGATTACCTCGGTGGTAGGCCGCGCATCCTTCATGTGCCGCATGACCTCGAGACCGTCCATATCCGGAAGTTGCAGATCACAGATGGCAAGATGATGACCACCCTGATCGAAGAGTCCAATTGCTTCGGCGCCGTTTGCCGCTGTATCGACCGCAAAACCTTCCTCCATCAGGTTTTGTTTAAGCGAATCGGCCATGGTCGGCTCGTCGTCGACCACCAGAATTCGCACATCTTTGTTCTCCACCTTTTTCTCCTCCTTGAAAGTAGCTGCGCCTGTTGGATTCATAATTCCTCTATCTCTGTCTGAAAGTTTCTTGTCTTACGATGCCAGCGGAAGGCGAACGCTTAGGGTTCCGCCACCGTGTTGGGTAGAGCCGCCGTGCGCCTCGATCAGCTTCGCGGCCAGGGACATCCGAATTTCGTCACTGCCGGCAAATGACCGAAAGGGATCGTGGTCGAGGTTATTCAGACCGTGCCACTCAACAATCGCCAGATCCTGATCCCGTTCTTTCTTTAAGCTGACCCGGATGGTTCCGTTGTCATCGCTGCTTTGCATCTTCATAGCGCCAAATGAGATCGCCTTGAGAGCTTCAGTCAAAAGCGCTGGATCAAATTCACCGGTGAGTGGCAGCGGTTCGGTATCAATAGTCATCTGCCGGGTCAGATTTCCGGTATTACGCGGGTCTTCGGCGAAACTTGCGGCCACGCCTCTCATGATTTTTTGAATATCGACACTCGATTGCTTACGTAACTCTACCGGGCGGCCATACTGCACCAGGGTCGAGAGATCTCCTGCGGCGCGATCCAATCCTATGATAAGTTTGTTGATGGTCTCCATCTCGTCATGCGGTCGTCCACCCTTCTCCAGACGCTTTCGCAGAAACGTGGCATAGAGTTTGAGACCGTTCAGTTGATTCTTGAGATCATGAACTATCTGAAGAGACGCTCTCCCCAGGGCTTGAAGAGAGTCGCTATCTTGTAGCTGCGGCAATAACGGCTTCATTGCTAGGCTTCAGCGCGTGTCAACCCTCTTGAATGCAATCGGGAATAGCATGTGGGGGAATTCCAAGGTGTACGAATTGAACCCGTCGTACCGGGCTCGATCTGTTGTATTTCGATGCGGCATCTTAGCAAAAACCTCTGGCGTATTCTAGTGATACAGTGAATTCAACAACTTAGAGCGGATTTAAGCTTGATTGTGGAAACCGAACCTGGCCGAGATGCCGAGCTGATCGGCGAAAAACAAACCCCAACCCGCGTGTTGCTCGTCGAGGACACAGAAGACAATCGCTTCATGATGCGGCGACTCCTGGAAATGAGTGGTTACCAGGTAATCGAGGCGACTAATGGATTGGAAGCCGTGCGCGTCGCCGAGCGTGAATCCCCGCAGATTATCCTGATGGATCTGAGCCTGCCTCTGGTTGACGGATTGGCGGCAACTCGTCGAATTCGCCAGTTAACGGCACTGCAAAACGTCCCCATTATCGCTGTTTCGGCACACGACAGTGCTGACTTTCACGCAGAGGCCCTGGCTGCCGGGTGCGACGCCTACATTACGAAGCCGATTGACTATGGCGAAATTGAAGCTCTGATTACCAGTTTTACCGCCAGGAAATAGTTTTAGGTTTTTGAGGTGTAAGGTCTGTGGCTGACTTCCGGCGATTGCAAACTGAAACCCAGGCTTCTACAATTCAGCCACCCGGGATCATGGTTGCTTCAGAAAAAGAGGTAGAAGGGTCGGACGATTCTCGGCGCAAGATAATAATCGGCGCCGCAGTAGTTGCCGCACTGGTCATTGCTGCCGTCTTCTATGTCCTGCTGCGGACTAGCGCCGGTTCCAACGTGGAGCCCGTTTTGCAGGGAGCCATCCGTCAGGGCGCACCCGAGTTTGAGCAATATCACTCCAGAATAGTTCTTGACGCCCCAGAAGCGGATGAGGCAAAACGAGCGTTAGGCGACATCGTGATGAACCTGCAAACCACAGTTCGCAATTTCACCGGGCGCACAATCGACGGCCTCGAAATCAAAGGTGCGGTGGTCGATCAGCAGGGGAATCCCGTGATGGCACGAACAGTGGTTGTTATTCCCACAAGACAACCCGAGTTGGCTCCCAATAAAACCATGGTTGTTTCGGTGCGGCTCGAGGGGATGAGAGAGAGTGATGTCCGCGCAAATATTCATATGGAAGTCGTGGGCTTTAAGTTCAAACAACAATAAATTACGGCGGCTCGTCAAGAAATAGTTCTTCGAGCGACTGCCGAATCGGGTGAACCGACACCAGTTTCCCACCGCCTCTCCGCAACCCAGCGATCACTTCATCTACATCATTCTCATCCGGAACCTCGATTCGTAACCCGCCGGCTGTTTCGCTAATATGAAACTTGTGGTCCGAGGAGATGTGTTGAGCGAGCGTGGCTGAATCGGAGCCAGTAGCTATCACCTCGACGCGGTGGCCATCACCCGCACGCTGTCGAAGCTGGTCGAGGCTACCCACATGCGCCAAACGTCCGCGCTTCAAGATGGCTACCCGGTCGCACAAGACTTCGATATCCGAAAGGATGTGCGAACACATAAAAACGGTTTTGCCCTCTTGTCGCAGTCCGGCAATCAGGTCTCTTACCTCGCGTCTGCCCACTGGGTCGAGACCGCTCATTGGCTCATCAAGAAAAACAACCTTTGGATCGTTTACCAGGGCTTGGGCCAATCCCACCCGCTGTAACATACCTTTCGAGAACTTTCTTAACTGCGTGTCCCACGACTTCTCGTCGAGGCTGACACGAGCCAGCAGTTCGCGAGCGAATTTTCTGCGTTCCGCTAGTTGAAAGCCGAAGAGCTGGCCGCAGTACTCCATAAATTCGCGTGCGGTCAGGTAGTCGTAAAAGTAAGGATTCTCCGGCAGATAGCCAATCTCTTTATGCATCGAGCAGTCAGAAATGTCGCGGCCGAGAATGCGAGCCTGGCCACTGGTTGGAAAGATCAGCCTCATCAGGAGCTTGAGCGTGGTTGTCTTTCCGGCGCCGTTGGCGCCAAGAAAACCGAAAATCTCACCGCGGTCTACGTTGAGCGAAAGGCCGTCCAGCGCTCGCACTTTGCGCTTGCGCCAGAATCCGACGTCGTAATCCTTGGTTAGATCAGTTATTTCAACAGCCGTCGTCATATTTCTAAATTACTTTGCCGGCACTCCGGATTTAGGATCAAGTTCGATGTCACATTTGCCCTTCAGAAGCACATACGGCTTTCCGGTCGGATCGAGTGGCGCGGCAGAACTATCGATTCTCACCTTAGCCGCTTGCAGAACGCCCCCCACCTCTCGCCATGATTCCGGGCAGCGTCCGATTTTGGATTGATATCCGGCTAACAAACGTCGCAGTGCGTCGCGCTGGTCGAAGTAATCAAGTTGCAGTAAACGTGCCCGCGCCATGTTCTTTACCAGATCGTCCGCGGCTTCCTCATGCATCCGCGCGAAGATCTCTCGAGCGGTGTTGCGGCTGCCGCCTTCGTTAAGCATGCGGGCTTTCATTGCGGTCATCCAGGCGGGCGCGCCCGGAAGCGCCGCGCCCTGCCCGTAGGCTTCGCGGGCCGCCGTGAAATCCTCTTGCTGCCAGTAGATGTAACCCAAATTGTGATAGAGCCTCCACGAAGAAGGATTTGCGTTAATGCCTTTGTTGATAATGCGAATAGCTTCGCGCACGTCGATCTCCGGCAGGACTGCGGCGGCGTATTGATACGGCGCCATGAATTGAGGATCCAAAGTCGTGGCGCTATCAAGCAGTGGGACCAGCAGCTTGAGATCCAGTTGACCCAGATTGTCCACTCGAACGCCGGGTGGAAGGTCGAGGATCTTGTTTCCTACGTATTGTAGAGTGCGCATCCAGTACAAATCGGCTGCGAGTCCGTTAAAACCAAGGCTCAGTCGCTTTACGGTGGTCGCGTTGAGATAGAGAGTCTCTTCCTCGATGCTCGCATCGACCGCCGGCCGGCGCGAATCGAGCCACCGCGACATCCCCACAACTGCGGCCAGCCCGAGAAAAACTGTCAGCAGCAGAGAAGCATTGCCGTTGGTGCGGTTCGCTTGACTCATTTGAAGTTCCGTTGTTTGAAGATCAATGTAGCAGCGGCCAGGATCACGACGATGTAGAGGCTCGAGTAAACCAAAACTGGTACTACCTGAGCGGCTGCCGGAATTTGGCCGTGAGCGGCAGGCGTTATTTGGCTCAGGTTAGCCAGGTTCGGTAAGAGATAATACAGGCTCAGAAAAAGTAAGCTAGCAGGAGTACTGCCTACTGAATCGGCCAGACTCTTAAGATCCGCGCTGAAATGCCCGATGATGAAGACAAGTAAGGTAAGCAGTGCCGAAAGGGCCGGCGATGAGAAGGAAGAAAAGACGAGAGCGACCCCGGTCAGGATCATTAGCTCTACATAGATCAGCAGAACTGCCGGCCAAATGCGCAGCACCAGAGGATCCCAGCCTCCGCTGATATAGAACAATGCTGCCGAAAGGCCTGCGCCCATGATTACGACATTAACGAGGAGCGTCAGACAAAGTCCCAGATACTTTCCCACAATAAACTCGCCGCGCCCGACGGGTTTCGCAAAAATTGCATAAATGGTGCGACGCTCGATTTCTTTATAGACAAGACCAACGCCAACAAAAATTGCAATGAACACACCAAACAACAACATCGCACTCAAACCCAGGTCGACAATGATTTTTCTTTCTTGTCCCCCGGAAAGCTCGCCAATGAAGATCGCTCCGCCGATGAGAAGGAGCACGAAGATTACGAGGTTGTAGAGCACGCGATCGCGAACAGCTTCCCGAAAAGCGTTGCGGGCAATTGCTAATACACGCCAAACTTTACCCATTCTGAAGCTTTCGAAATGGTGGGTGAGCTTTGTGGCTTCGGCTTTTTCCAAGGGTATTCCGCTCGTCAGGTAGAAGCTCGGAACGTGAACATTTACTCTATCTGAATCACGACGATTTCGGAAGACATATCTTTTCAATTCTACGCCATTTGTTCGCGAGGCCTATCGGTGCTTTCCTATTTGGCTCAGAGAGATCTCTCACGTAACGCCGCACCGTACCCTCACTGCCCGGCTATCGCTTCTGCCATTGAACGACAGCAAAGCAGCCGGTCGATTTTCGCTGCAGGGGGCTGAGCAGCCGCTCAAGTTTCATGAGCCCGGGTGAGTAAAAACGTTTGGCAAAGACCGGGATCCGAAATATCAGTGAGTTTAGGACAAAGAGAAAGGCGACATTGCCGAGGTATCGAACCTTTCTCACCTCAAATTGCGAAGCAAACTCGCGCTCGAGTGAAGCCAGGTCAATCGCAGCTTCATTTTTCGAGAAGAACCGGTCGTACTTGTACCAGACCCGCCTGATAAGGTCAGGCAAGGAGCCACTGTGCGGTTCCATGAAGCAAAAGTAACCGCCGGGTTTCAACACGCGGTGAATTTCGCCGATGGCTCGGCTTACCCCGGGATGCAAATGATGCAGCCCGCCTACAACAACTACTGAGTCAAAGGCTTCGTCAGGAAATCCGGAATCAAAAATTGATCTGCTTATCGCCTCGCAATCTCTCCAACGCGAGTTGAAGCATGCGATCACTTCCGGTGAGATATCCAGCCCCGTTATTCTCGCATCGCGTGACCGCAGGTATTCGGTTGTTTGTCCGCTGCCGCACATCGCATCAAGGATTCTCATTCCCTTCACATCAATACCCTCGAACATGGGCTCGTAAATGAATTTCCGGCGGTATTCAATGCTCGCTGGATCGCTGTAATGAGCTTCATACTCGGCACTGATAGTATCGTAGTGATCCTGTTGAAGCCTTTCGGAGGCACTCAATCCGGTCTGCTGGGAGTCCAATGTCGATTGGAGATCTCCGGTAGGAGCAGAAAGTGTTGTGCTCGTGGCCGGCCACTCTAACCACGTTCGCTTGAACGAACCGAGTATGAGAAGCGCTGCCAGTACTGTCCAGGATCCCACACCCGCTACCGCCCAGATCTGGGAATACGGGGGCTCGCGGAATTCGAGATTTACCACCAGAGCGCCGGCCGGTAAAGACACTAACAATGCCCCGTCGTGTCCCGCGTGTGTCGGCAAAAGTCGACCGTTGGCCGACGCTACCCAGTGAGGATAGTAAAAAGTACGGAGGCGGGCATTGACGGGTTCGCCAGGATCTACTTGAAATGAGCGCGTTAACGATTGCCAGGAAGTCACGTTCACACGCCGATGACCTGCTTCGACCAGATCGGAATTACGGAGTGGCGGAATCTTTTCGAAGGACGCTTTTCCTTTCGCTACATCCTTCGCCCATACCGGCAGCCATATCACCAGGCTGGGTGATTCTTTCAGCGGTTGTATGATCTGTTCAAACTCCGATCGAGAGAGATATCGGGCCGGCCTGATAATCTGAGACTGAGTGAAAGACATCGATATGAGCACCAGACCCGCCAGCACCAATGCAATTGACCGGTATCGCCCATGCAGCAAGGCCCACCAGCGCGGAATGCTTGCCGCCATTAACAGCGGTCCTACGATTGCGGTAATCGCAAGCCAACGAAACGGATGTTGCGTCATTCGCAAAGGAGGAATGGCAGTCCACAAAGGCTTGCTGATCGCCGTGGCCATTAGGATCGTCAACCCGAAGAGAATTGCAATACCCAGGATGTCACGCCGTTGTCTTTGATCGCGCATTCTGGAAAGTAGGGTCAGCGCGGGTAGGCACATCGCCAGAGTGACGATCGTAAGGATGTTCATCCACCAGATAGTGACATTCTTCTCGGGAGAGAAGGTAGAAAAGATAAAGTTTGCTCGGTAGTCGAGCAACGGATCAGGATGATCGCCGTCGCCTAAGATCCACTTCATTTCAACAAGGACAGTCGTCCAATAGAAAGCGGTGGCAGCCAGACCAAGACCGGTTGCGGCGGCAAGCCTAATGAGCGTTTCTCGCTTGCGGTCCCAGTCGATACTCAAAAGCGCGTAAACCAGGAGTGAAAGCGATCCGAAAACAGCCATCGGAAGGTGAGTAAGTATTAATGCTCCGTAAGACAGGGCGAGGCCGCAAATATCTTTGGAGTGCGCCGCCAGATGTCCGACAAACTTTAGTTTGTCGCCCGCCCTGATTATTGAGAGTCTGAAACGAGAACGACAAACTAAAGTTCGTCGGACTTTTAAAGCGGCGTCGCGCTCCGCCTTCCTTTGCCCTCCAGAAACAGGCTGACAGATTCTTTTCGTGAACGCTAAGGCAAATAGCAGCGCGGCGGCAGCCGCGAACTCGGCGATTTGAGCCGCTTGGTAGATTTCGGCAACGTGGTAAGGCATGAATGCATAAAAGACGCCGGCCCAGGCGGCAATTTTTCGGGGAAGGAAACAGGAAGCCCAGAAGAATGCCCCCAGTGCGCCCAAAATCGAGAGGAATGTGAAGACCAAAAGACTGGCGGTATGCCATTCACCAGTCAGCATCCGAGCCAGGGCCAACAAGTAATAAAGGGCCGGCGGGTAGAACCGAAAGAGCGGATCGCCGTATCCCTGGTTCGAAGACGCAAGCCAACCCGGATAGAAGTCACCTGCGGCAATTGCTTCGTAGAAGGGGAGGGCAAAGTGATAGTGGTTTGCCAGATCATTGTTGAAAGGGATGCCCAGAAGCATTGCTGGAAAGAGCGCAAGCGTTCCCGCCAGCACCACCAGAAAGAGAGGAAGCCTGCGCTCGGAGCGGCTGATGGAACCGAGAGTCTCTCTTAACTCGCTGCGAGAGGATCTCAGCAGAGGCGGTAGCGATAAGGCTCTTTTCATAGATTTGCTTGCAAGCGCACCTCAGAGCAAAGGGAACTTTCAGGTCGAGAGTTTCGACGCCGAAATCGTTTCAAATTTGAGACAGCCAGCGACATGATCGCGATCCATCCCATAGCGGTGATCAGAGCTGCCCCGAAAACCCGAGGCGGCTCGCGAAATTCGAGGTTAACCACCGTTTCGTTCGCCGGAATGGAGATCATTAGCGCCCCATCCCCGGCGGGCCGCGCCTCTAACCTTTTGCCTTGAGCTGTAGCGACCCAATGCGGGTAAAAGAACGTGCGGACGCGCGCCTCAATTGCAGCGCCGGCGCCAACCTTGAAAGTTCGTTCCTCCGGACTCCACGACTTTATCGACAAGGTCCTGGGTCCCGCTTCAACCTGATTGTTCATTTCTTTCCACGGTTCGTTGACCCAGACAGGCCACCATAGTGAGACACTGGTTGAGCCGGGGATTTGACGCAGGGTAGCTTCAAATTGAGCAGCGTCGAGATAGTTCGCCTCGCGCACTGTATGCAATCCGGAAAAAGCGACTGACACGATGACTGTGCCGAGAACCAGCAGGGCTAGAGGTCTTTTTCTATCTCGTCGCGTGGTCCACCAGAGTGGAATCGCCGCAGCCAAAGCGAGCGACGAGGCCATCGAGGTAACGATCAACCAGCGCCAGGGAAATTGAACCCGTTGCAGTGGAGACACAATCGTCCAGACCGGCCGGCTGAGTGGAGAGGTCATGAAGAATGAGAAGATTGCAACGATCGCCGCGGCCCTGGGTCCCGCGACCGAGCTCTTGTGATCTGAAAAGCGACGAAAAATCACCACGCATGGCCAAAACATCGCCACACTCGCGAATACCAGAATGTTCATCCACCAGACGTTCAGGTTTTCAGGCGAGAACGTCGAAAAGACAAAATTGCGTCGAAAGTCGACCGAAGGATCCGCTTTCATGTGGTCGACTCTGATCCAATACAGTTCGGCCACCATGGTGGCCCAATAACACGCGCTGGCTGCTAACCCCAGTGCTATAGCTAAAGCAAGTTGGATCACCGCGCGCAATCGCCGTCCCCTCTCAGCGCGAAGCAAGGCGTAGAAACCAAGTGTCAACAGAGCAATCACGGACAACGGCAGGTGCGTGAAAACCAGCGCCGCGATCGAGATCGCGAGGCCCGCAATATCAACGCCGCGGCCACGACGGCAAACTCTTTCAGTGAAGACCAAAAGAAAAGGTAGAACTGCCGCTCCCGCAAACTCCGCCAGCATGAATGCTTGATAAAGCTGATTGAGGTGGTAGGGCGCCAGCACATAGAAGATGCCCGCCCAAATCGCAACCTGGCTCGGAAGGAATTGCCGCGCCCAGAAATAAACTCCGAGTGCCCCGATCACGGAAAGCAGGGTGATGACCGAGAGCGTCGCGACATACCAGTTGCCGCTGACTATCCGCGCGATTGCTAAGAGGTAATAGAGACCCGGCGGATAAAAACGAAAGCTGGGATCACCGTAGCCGTAGTTCGACTCGGCCAGCCAGCCGGGATAGAAGTTGCCTTGATGAATAGCTTCGTAAAACGGCAGCGCAAAGCGAAAGTGATTAGAGAGATCGATGTTACTGGGAACGCCGAAGATGATTGCGGGTACTAATGCTGCGATGCCTGCCGCGGTAAGCCAGATGATTGGCCGCCAGTTGCCGGCCATGCGAGGAAAAACCGCTGGATTATTCGCTACAGATAATTCGCGCACGGTCAATTTTTCCTCGATCCAGTTCGGATATTACGGCTGTGGAAGAGAAGCTGTAAGGAGTTGGACTCGGCGTTAATTAGTGAAAAGCGGGGGCCGACCCTTTCAAAGTCGGCCCCCGGCATTTCTACTCTAGGTTGAGGCTTATGGTGGATTAGTTACCGAGAGCAGGTGCGGCCTGACAAGCGGCGCGTGACGCATAGACAGCTAACGCACCAGCCGCATCACCGTGCATGACGCCGTCATCGGTAATGCAGAAACGACGCGTGCCGGTTTGGGAGACACCACTAGTAACGTTGGGAACGGAAGTCGCGTAAAAGTTAGCCGGCGTGGTTCCCACGATGTCCACTGTAGTGATCGCGAAGGTGTAACCGCTCTTGCTGCCGCTGGCGAGCACGCTGTCGATCAGACTCTGACCGTGCAGGTTAGCGGAACCGTCTCCGTAGGCCGCGGCGGTACCGAGACCTCCGAAGTTTCCTTGTCCAACTGTGGCCTGATAAGTGGCCTCAGCACTGTGAATGGTACGAAGCGAGGATTGCGCCGAGCCTTCGTTGGCAGCGCGGCGGGAGGCAAGCAGGTTCGGGATTGCGATAGCGGCGATAATGCCGATGATCGCGACGACGATGAGAAGCTCTATCAGTGAGAAGCCCTCTTGGCGTTTGGTTTTCATTTCTTAATCGTGCTCCTTAAGAGAGTTTAGGGTTGATGTTGCTCGCGCCACCGGCTGTTCTCTGCTTGATTTTATGCCGCGCAAAGCGCGAATTTTCTGGAGTCGCTTAGAACAACGACCGTGCCACAGCCCTCGGTACCAAGCAGCTTTTCAAGTAAGTCTCTGAAAAGGCTAGAGTTAGTTTTCCTTGCGAAGCTCTTATGCAAACGTGGCTAGCCAGATGAAATGCCTAACGTGACAAATTTCGGCAGCCTGGCTCTGACGGTTCCTGTCAATGTAGACGTGTGAGCGTTCAGTGGTGAGAAGCGCTACCGCAAGCGGTCTTTAGCCGAGGGGGGGAAATGGAACGTCCAACGAAAATGGAAACCTTTTCAACTCTCGCCGGCGCCGGCGGCGAATTCACCTTCATCCTCGGCCCGGCGCCGAGGCAACGGATCAGAAGCGCGCCGTCTGGGACTTGAATCCGGACCGCGACGTTCTTCTCGCATCTGGGCCGTTAGTCCGCGTACCCCGTGCTTGTCCAGTAAGTGACGGAGCGATCGGACTGATAAATGCAGCAGACCTGCGGCATTCGTCTGGTTGCCGCCAGATCTCTGGAGCGCCTCGAGCAGATAAGTTTTTTCCAGTTGGTCCAGGTGAGCGGTAAGATTGAGGCCTTGCTCGGGAAGGTCAAACGAGCCGGCAATTCTCTGCAGATCGACGCTGGTGATTTTCTCAGGCAAGCGTTCCGGCTGGATCGAATCGGTTGTCTCCAGGGCTACGGCGCGTTCGATTGTATGTTCCAGTTCGCGCACATTTCCCGGCCAGGAATAATTCTCCAACAGGCGCATCGCTTTCTCGCTGATCGCAAGGCTCCGTCCAGATTGTGCGCAAAACCGCTTGGCAAAGTGGTTGGCCAGTTCTGCTACATCTTCCAACCGTTCTCGCAAGGGCGGTAGCTCGATGGGTATGACTGAGATGCGATAATACAGATCCTCGCGGAACGTTCCTTCCTTGACCATGCCGGCCAGATCGCGATTCGTCGCGGCAATCACGCGGGTATCGACGGTGGTCTCTTCCGTAGCGCCGACTGGCCGCAGTCTGCGTTCCTGTAAGACACGCAAGAGTTTGACCTGCATGGCCGGCGACATCTCGCCAATCTCATCCAGGAAGATGGTTCCGCTGTGGGCCGCTTCAAAGAGACCTTTGCGATTGGAGTTGGCGCCGGTAAACGAGCCCTTCACATAACCAAACAACTCCGACTCGAGCAGGGTTTCGGTAAATGCGCCGCAATTAATCGAGACAAATGGCTTTTCCGCTCGTGGTCCGAGGTCGTGTATGGCGCGCGCTACCAACTCTTTGCCGGTGCCTGATTCACCCATTACCAAAACGGTTGATTGAACCTGGGCGACGGTTTCAATCATTTGATAAAGAGCTTGCATACTGCGCGACCTGCCGATGATATTGCCGAGTTGGGCGCGCTCGCGCTGACCCATGATCAGGGCTTTATTCTCTTCAAGCAGTGCTTCCTTTTCTTTGACCAGGGAAATCCGGTCGAGGGCGCGGGCAACGATTTCCTTTAGGAGATCGTTGTCGAAGGGCTTCTGAACAAAGTCGAATGCGCCAAGCAGGAAAGCCTCCCGAGCAGACTCAACATTGGCGAAAGCAGTCATCAAAACCACTTCTACACCAGGCAAGAGGTCCCGGGCAGCACGCAACAGCTCGATTCCGTCAATGTCGGACATCCGGACATCGGAGATGATGAGGTCGGCAGGTTCCTCGCGCAGCAGGTTCAATGCCTGCCTGCCGCTCTCGGCCACTCTGACGGTGTGTCCTTCGCGTTGAAACAGATGCGTCAGGAACTGGCGCATTCCTAATTCGTCGTCAACGATGAGCAGATTGGCCATAGATCAGAACACAGAACACAGAACTTAGAACTTAGAACTTAGAACTTAGAACTTAGAACTTAGAA
>Ga0187893_10006498_pt1 | contig 19956 bp, 21 predicted proteins | sample MA1701074metaG_FD_139574 | JGI IMG/M metagenome (GOLD analysis project Ga0187893, IMG submission 139574) | White microbial mat communities from a basaltic lava cave in the Kipuka Kanohina Cave System on the Island of Hawaii, USA - MA170107-4 metaG ...
CGCCATCTGACTCGCCCTCCCGAGGCCCTCGGGCCCCGCCGTCTCGACGCTCTCTCTAGGCGCCAACGCCTGCGTCCAATCCGTCGCTTCCGCTTCGCGCACGGGGAGCGGCTTGGTCGGCGTGGTCTTGCCGCGCAGCCAGCCGAAGTTGAAGCGTCGAAGCCAATTCAATTGCTAGATCCCCGCTCTCGTTCTGCACCCGATCTTTCCAACTTCCGTGCCAGACCGGGCGCCGCTCGCCCCGTTCGTCAATCCGCCATGGGCTTTGACGTCGGAAACTGCTCCTTCGCTGCACTCCACCGAGCCCTCGGCGCCGCTGCGTCTCGAGTGTCCGTCGTGTCCGCGAAGTGGAAGGCCGCTCCCCAGGTACCGGGCGGCAATGTCGGGATCTGTCGCGCTCGGCACCGCTCGCAGGTGCCGGCGAAACGTGAGCGGGAGTGGGGTGGAGGGGGAGCTACGCGCTTACAGTCTGCAGGTTGACGCGGAGGTCGCAGGGCCGATGCCCAACGCGATTTATCTACAGCAGGGAACCTTTTGTCAACTGCGCAGTTGCGTGTCGCGCAGGGCTCGGGCACGGGCGGCGCGCAGGCGCAGTGCGTACCCGGCCAGGACGAGCCCGGTGACGACGTAGGCGGCGACCAGGTAGCTCATCCCAGGGCTCCCGGGGCGCGTGCGGCGGGGCTCCGGGCCTCGAGCGCCGCGATCTCCATGCGCCGCGCGACCAGCCAGGCGAACACGGCGAGGAAGGCGACCATGCCCGCACCGACGGTGCGGCCCATCTCGGCCGGCAGCCCCTCGCGCGCCGGGTTCGACGGGTGCATGGTGCTGCCCTGCGCCAGGTCGACCGCGAAGTACACGAACGGAATCGCGGCCGTGCCCACGATTCCGTAGACGCTGGTGAAGGTTCGCGCCGCGTCGCTGCCGTAGGCGAGCCCGCGCAGCAGGAGGTACGCGACGTAGATGAACCACAGCACGAGCGTCGAGGTGAGCCGCAGGTCCCACACCCACCAGTGTCCCCACACCGGCTTGGCCCAGATCGGGCCGACCACCAGCATGAGCGTGCAGAAGATCACACCGACCTCGGCGCCGCTCTGCGCGAGCTGGTCCCAGCTCTCGGCGCGCGTGCGCAGGTAGCCGATCCCGCCCACCGCGGTCAGCGCGAAGCCGAGGTAGGTGGGGATGATCGCCGGGATGTGGACGTAGAAGATCTTCTGGACCACGCCCTGCACCTGCTCGATGGGCGCGTACCCGACGACGAGCCCGAGCCAGAGCGCGAGCAGCGCGAGCGCCGCCGCGCCGACGCCGCGCGCGCCGCCGATCCGGGCGGGCAGATCGCGCGAGAGCCACACGAGCCAGGCCGCCGCGAGCACGGCGGACAACATGACGAGCCCCGAAACCAAGTATTGGACGAGGGTCGTGACGAGCGCCGAGACCATGCCTCTCAGTCCTCCAGCACGTAGTCGAACACAAGGTAGCCGAGCACCACGAACACCCAGTCGTAGAGCGCGAACACGCCCCACCACAGCCCGGGCACCGGCCGGCCCGCGAGCGCGGCGCCGGTGATGCTCGAGGCCAGCACCAGCACGGGCAGCACGAGCGGGAAGAGCAGCACGGGCAGCAGGAACTCGCGGAAGCGCACGGCCACGGACATCGCCGCGAGCAGCGTGCCGAGCGCCGCCAGGCCGAGCGCGCCGAGCGCGCCCGCGGCCAGTGCTGGCCGCCACGCTTCGCTCCAGTCGACGTCGAGGAACACGGTGAAGAGCACGGCGGTCCACAGCGCGACGCCGAACAGCGCCAGCGCGTTCGCGGCCGCCTTGCCCAGGAACACCCAGCCGCGATCGACGGGCGCCTGCACGAGCAGCGCGAGCGCTCCGCCCTCGGCCTCGGACTGGAACGAGCGCGCCAGCCCGAGCAGCGAGGCGAACAGGAGCACCATCCAGAGCAGCGCCGGCGACCAGGCCCGGCGCTCGTCCGCCGACGCGGGCACGGCGATGCTGAGCAGCGCGACCACGAGCAGCGCGAACACCGCCATGTGGCCGAGCCGGTCGCGCGTGCGGAAGTCGAGCAGCAGGTCCTTGGCGAAGACCGCGCGGGCGACGGAGGCGCCGCTCATGCCGCGGCGCCTTCGGCGGAAAGGCTCCCGCCCTCGAGCCGGAGCGTCCGGTCGAAGCGCGGCAGCGGGCCGCTCGCCTCGTGGGCCGCGACCAGCACCACAGCGCCGCCGTCGCGCTTGCGGACGAGCAGGCGCGTGAGGCGCTCGCCCGCGGCGGCGTCGAGACCGTTCCAGGGCTCGTCGAGCAGGAGCAGGGAAGGCGAGCCGAGCAGTGCGCGCGCCAGGCCGGCGCGGCGGCGATAGCCCTGCGAGAGCGTGCGCACGCGCTGGTGCAGGACGGGCTCGAGCTCGAGCTCGGCGGCGATCGGCTCCAGCTCCGGTTCGGCCACGCCGCGCAGGCGCGCGCAGAAGTGCAGGTTCTCCGCCACCGACAGCTCGCCGTAGAGCGACGCCTCCTGGCCGAGGAAGCCGACGCGCCCGCGCACCGCCGCGCACGCGGCGCGGAAGGGATCGACACCGAACAGCGACACGCTGCCGCGCGTGGGCCGGGTGAGCGAGCCCAGCACGCGCAGGAGCGTGCTCTTGCCCGCGCCGTTCGCGCCGGCGAGCCAGACGAGCAGGCCCGCGTCGAGCGCGAGCGAGATCTCGTGGAGCGCGCGAACCGGGCCGTAGTCCTTGCCGACGCCGCGCAGCTCGACCGCGCTCAAAGCGCCTTCCCGCAGCTCGCGCAGAAGCGATCGCCCGCCGCCGCCGTGCGCCCGCACGAGCACACGCGCGGCGGCTCGGCTTCGGCGCTCCGGGCCGGCTGCGCGCCCGGTTCGCCGAGCTGGCCGCGCTCGCGCGCCAGCGCGCCGAGCGCCTCGCGGTGCAGGTCCGCGCGCAGGCGGTCGCGGTCGTCGGCGGAGAGCTTGCCGGTCTCGAAGTCGTGCTCGAGATCGGCGAGCGCCGCGGCCAGCGCTGCCTTCGCCGGGCTCTCCTCGTGCGGCTCGGCCGTCGGGGCCGCGGCGCCGCGAGCGCGCGCGCGCGCGAGCGGGCCGGCGACGAAGGCGAGCAGCCCGCCGGCGACGAGCGCCGCGAGCAGGCCGATGGCGGAGGGGGGCAGCGTCGCGATCGGCGGCAGCGCGGTCACGCGCAGCGGCAGCGTCGCCCCCGCCGGCTGCTCGAAGCCGACGAACGACTGGTAGATCACGTCGCCCTGCTTGCTCGGGCGCGAGGGGTGGAGCGCGCCCGCGTCGACCTCGATGCCGAAGTCCTGCACGTACACGGCGATCTGCTCGACCGCGTCGGGCAGCGCGATCGCGGTCGCGAGCGCGCCGTCCTTGGCGTCGAGGTCGTAGGCGAGCTGCAGCGTGAAGCCCTCGCTTCCGGGCAGGATCGGCCCGCGGATCTCGGCGACGCCGTCGCGGATCGTCACGCCGTCGGGCAGCCGCCCGAACAGGGTGTCGACCTCGCCGTGGCCGGCGGCGAGCGCGACGCGCGCGATCGGCGGCGCGTCGGCCGCGGCGACCACGACGACCGGGTCGGGGTTCTCGATCCGCGCGCTCTGGTTCACGCGCCACACGCCGGCGCTGCGCTCGATCACCCACTGCAGCGAGGAGATCCGCAGCCGGCTCGCGTCGTCCGAGGCGTCGTAGACCTCGACGTCGACGGTGTGGTCGATCACCGGCTCGCCGGGCCGGAACACCGCGCTGCCGCCGGGGAACACGATCTCGCCGAAGCGAACGCGGATCAGGTAGGCGGCGGGCGTGGGCAGGTCGGCGAAGCGGTAGCGGCCGCTCGCGTCGGCCGTGACCCTGCGCTCGATCGTCTGCTCGTTCGCGTCGATGCCGATCGCCTGGACCTCGAGCCCGGCGACGGCCTCGGGCCGCGCGGCGTGCTTCAGCTGGCCCTCGATCGTGCCCGCCCGCGCGCCGCCGACACCGAGCAGCGTCGCGAGCAGCGCCAGCGAAAGGAGCGCCCGTCCGCTCAAGACGCCCGCTCTCGAGCCGACCTCGCGCGCGATCCCATCGGCCAGAGCAGGAGCGTGTTCCCGACCACGAACACGAAGCCGCCGATCCAGATCCAGTTCACAAGCGGGTTGATGTAGACCTTGAGCGCGGCGCGCTGGTCGGGCTCGAGCCCGGCCAGGATCACGTAGAAGTCCTCGTACAGGTTCGAGGCGACGGCGGGGATCGTGGTCGGCTGCTCCTGCTGGAAGTACATGCGCTTCTCGGGCAGCAGCATCCCGACCGGATCGCCGTTCCGGTGCAGGGCGAGCCGCGCGACCGCGCCCGCGTAGTGCGGGTGATCGACCGGCCGCACCTGGCGGTACTCGACGGTGTAGCCGCCCAGGCTCCAGCTCTCGCCGGGCGCGAGGAGCTTCGTCTCCTCCAGGTTGAACGTCGCGCCGGCGAAGCCGATGAACATCAGGATCACCGACAGGTGCACGACGTAGCCGCCGTAGCGGCGCTGGTTGCGGCGCAGGAGCTCGAGGAACGCGACCAGCGCGTTCTCGCCGCGGCCCATGCGCGCGCGGATGCCGCGCCCGTACTCCTCCGCGATCGTCGCGGTCACGAACGCGCACAGCGACAGGAACGCGAGCGGGTAGAAGCGCCGCAGCCCGAACGCGAACAGGAGCACCGCGGCCAGCACGGCGACGCCCGCGGGCCAGAGGAAGCTCTTGCGCAGGTTCACCCAGGTCGCGCGCCGCCACGCCACGAGCGGCCCGACGCCGGTCAGGAACAAGAGGAAGATCGCGACCGGGCCCGCGTAGCGCTGGAAGAAGGGCGGGCCGATCTGGACCTTCACGCCCGTGATCGCCTCGGACACGACCGGGAACAGCGTCCCGTAGAACACGATCGCGAGCAGCGCGAGGAAGGCGTAGTTGTTGAGCAGGAACGACGCCTCGCGCGAGACGATCGAGTCGAGCCGCGTCTGGCTGCGCAGCTCGGGCACGCGCCGCACGAGCAGCACCGTGTACAGGACCGCGAGCACCCCCACGTAAGCGAGGAACAGCTGCCCGAACCAGCCCGCGTTCGCGAAGCTGTGCACCGACTGCACGACACCGCTGCGGGTCAGGAACGTGCCGAACACGCACAGCGTGTACGCCATGCCGATCAGCGCGAAGTTCCAGACCTTCAGCATGCCGCGCTTCTCCTGGATCATGACCGAGTGCAGGAACGCGGTGCCCGCGAGCCAGGGCATGAGCGAAGAGTTCTCGACCGGGTCCCAGGCCCAGTAGCCGCCCCAGCCCAGCACCTCGTAGGCCCAGCGCCCGCCGAGCATCAGGCCGAGCCCGAGGAAGAACCAGGCAGTCAGCGTCCAGCGCCGCGTGGTCTCGAACCAGGCCGTGCCGAGCTCGCCGGTGATCAGCGCCGCCGAGGCGAACGCGAACGGCACCGAGAAGCCGATGAAGCCGACGTACAGGATCGGCGGGTGGATCAGCATCACCGGATGTTGCAGGAGCGGGTTCATGCCCTGGCCGCTCGACCACGCCTGGCCGGGCTCGAGCACGTCGAACGGGTTCGACACGTACGCGACCAGCGCCGAGAAGAACACCACGTTCAGCATCATCAGCGCGATCACCCACGGCACGAGCGTGCGGTTGCGCCGGCGGTTCTGGACGACCACGAGGAAGCTCATCACGCCGAGCATCCAGGTCCAGAGCAGGAGCGAGCCCGCCTGGCCGCCCCAGAGCGCGATCTTGAACATCCAGGGCTGCTCGCGCGTGGAGATCTGCGCGACGAAGGCCAGGTCGAAGCGGTCGCCGAGCAGCGCGGCCTCGAGCCCGATCATCGCGAGCGTGAGCAGCGCGAACACGGCGATCACCGCGCGCTCGGCGCTGCGCACGAGCTCGGGCCGCTTGCGCAGACCCGCGAGCACGCCGACCACGCCCGCGTACACCGCGAAGCACACGGCGAGGTGGAGCGACAGGCCCCCGAGCGCGACGAGCACGGTGACGAGCATGCGGCGGCTCTAGATGCTCGAGCCCGGCGGCTTCGCCTCGTACTTGGACGGGCACTTCGCCATCACGCGCTCCGCCAGGAAGGTGCCCGACGCGAAGTGGCCCTCGACCACCACCTCCGCGCCGTCCTTGAACAGGTCGGGCACGTCGATGCCGAGATAGCGCACCGGCAGGGCGCGCGAAGCGTTTCCGCTGCCCGAGTCGTCCGCGACGTGGAAGTCCACGTGACCCGCGTCGAGGTTCTTCGCGATCGAGCCCGAGACCACGAAGCCGTGCACACGCGCGGGCAGGTTCGCCACCTCCGCGCTCGGCGCGTTCACGAACGAGCCGACGTCGGAGTAGTAGCGGAACGTGCCCTCGCCCGCGGAGCCGAGCGTCAGCACCAGGGCGAGGCCCGCCCCGATCGAGAGCGCTGCGAGCGCGATCTGCACGCCTTTGCTCAGAAAAGCTCCCCCGTGCGGCGTTGAGCGGCGAGGCTACCTTCGGCCATCCGGAGCGTCAATCATGTGATTCGCGACGCAACGCGGAGTTGCAGTGGGGTTGCAGGTTGGAAGCAGAGCTCGCGATCGACGCCGCGGACCGGAGCCTGTTCCCGAGCGCAGGGCTCCCCGAGGTCGCGATCCTGGGCCGCTCGAACGTCGGCAAGTCCTCGCTGATCAACCGCCTGGTCGGCCGCAAGGGTCTGGCGCGCACCAGCAACACGCCCGGGCGCACGCGGCGCGTGCACTTCTACGCGGTGGAGGGCCGCGCCTACCTGGTCGACCTGCCGGGCTACGGCTACGCCGCGATCAGCAAGCAGGAGCGCCGGGCGTTCGCGCCGCTGGTCGACTCGTACCTCGGCGACGCGCGCGCGGCGCTGCGCGGGGCGCTCGTGCTGGTCGACGCGCGGCGCGGCGCGCAGGACGAGGAGCGCGAGCTGTGCGCGTGGCTCGCGCGCTCCGGCGTCGACGCGCGCGCGGTGCTGACCAAGTGCGACAAGCTCGGCCGCGGCGAGCTCGACAAGCTGCGCCGCGCGCTGGCGGCCGAGCTCGCGCTGCCGCTCGAGCGCATCGCCGCCGTGTCGGCGCGCGACGGCACGGGGCTGGGCGCGCTCGCGGCCTGGCTCTTAGAGTGGACGGGCGTCGAGTTCCGCCGGCCCGACGGCGCTCCGTTCTGAGCCCGAGCGCCGCTCAGACCTTGAAGAACTCCTTCACGTGCCTCCAGAACGCGTCGTCGTTCGAGCTCCAGCGCGCCCGGCCGTCGCGGAAGTCGATCTCGAACGTCTTCTTGCGGCCTTTGCGCAGGCGGAAGATCGCGGCGCGCGCGCCGATGTAGGGCAGGGCGATCAGCAGCGCGAGCAGCGCGGCCGCCCACAGGTAGTTGAACACGGGGATCCAGACCATCCCGATGCCCAGGCTCGCGACCGCCGCGCACGCGCCGACGGCGAGCCCGAGCCGACTCCAGTCGGTGTTGTGGCGCTCGCCGCGGATGCGCCGCGGCTCGATCTGGAACTCGACGCCGTCGGGCACCCAGCCCACGTCGAACTCGCGGCGGAAGCGCGCGACCTCGGGGTGCGGGCTCTGTTCGTTCGAAGCCTCGGATGCGGACGCCATGGCACAACCTCCCGCGATGTCCTCGCGATGCGAACGGTCACGCCGAGCACGAGCCGACGAAGCACCCGGATTGTCCCACGGCGCGGGCGGCGGCGGAAGCCCCCGCGCCCGGGTGTAGACTCGAGCGATGCTCGCGAGCGAAGACCGCATCCTGACCACCCACGCCGGCAGCCTGCCGCGGCCGAAGGCGCTGGTGGACCTGTACGTCCGGCGCAGCCGCGGCCAGGAGATCGACGCGGCGGAGCTCGCCCGGCTGGCGGCCGAGGCGACACGCGAGAGTGTGGCGCGCCAGCTCGAGGTGGGGATCGACGTCGGCAACGACGGCGAGCAGGCGCGCGAGAGCTTCTTCACCCACGTGCAGCACCGCATGACCGGTTTCGGCGGCCGTTCGCAGCGCCCCCTGATGCGCGACCTGGCGGCTTGGCCGGGCTTCCTCGAGCTCGCCGCGCCGCAGCTCGCGCGCGACAGCGTGAACCTGATGGCGGCGCCCAAAGCGATCGGCGCGGTTCGCTCGCTCGGCGCCGGCGCGACGCTGGCCGAGTGCGACGCTCTGCGCGCGGTCCTGGACGCCGCGCCGCGCGGCTTCGCCGAGGCGTTCATCACCGCGCCCTCGCCGGGCATCGTTGCCTGCGCCATGCAGAACGAGCACTACCCGACGCTCGCCGAGTACGTCGGCGCGGTCGCGGCCGCGCTGCGCCTCGAGTACGAGGCGATCGTCTCGCGCGGCTTCGTGCTGCAGATCGACGCGCCCGACCTGGCCATGGAGCGCCACACGCTGTTCGCCGACCAGCCGCTCGATGCCTTCCTCGGCTTCGTCGACACGGTGCTCGACGCCACCAACGCGGCGCTCGCGAACGTGCCCGCGGAGCGCGTGCGCCTGCACGTGTGCTGGGGCAACTACGAGGGGCCGCACACGCACGACGTCGATCTCGAGCCGCTTCTGCCGCACCTGTACCGGGCGAAGGTCGGGGGCCTCGTGCTGTCGATGGCGAACCCGCGCCACGCGCACGAGCACCGCGTGCTGGCGCGCAATCCGCCGCCGCGCGACTGGCGCGTGATCGCCGGCGTGATCGACACCACCACGAACTACGTCGAGCATCCGGAGGTGGTCGCCGAGCGGATCGAGCGGGCGGCCGCCGCGGTCGGCGATCCGCGCCGGGTGCTGGCCGGCACGGACTGCGGCTTCGCCACCGCCGCGGGCTTCGGCGACGTGGCCGGCGTGCTCGCGTTCGAGAAGCTGCGCAGCCTGCGCGCGGGCGCGGACCTGGCCTCGAAGCGGCTGTTCGGCTGAGTGAGGCGCGCCACGCACAGCGTCGCGGCGGCGCTCGCGCTCGTCTGGGCGTGCGGCACGGCCGCGCCCCACGCGGTGCTCGAAGCGCGCGTCGTGAAGGTGGTCGACGGCGACACGCTGCGCGCGCGCAGCGGCGGCGAGGAGCTGCGCGTGCGCCTGCGCGAGATCGACACGCCGGAGCGCGGCCAGCCGTACGCCGAAGAGTCGCGCGCCGCACTCGCCAGCCTGGTCGCGGGCCGCGCGGTGCGGCTCGAGACGCGCGGCGCGGACGACTACGGCCGACTGCTCGCGCGCGTGTTCGTGGGCGAGCTGGACGTGAACGCGGAGCTGGTGAGGCGCGGCGCGGCCTGGGTGTTCCGGCGCTACTCCGACGACCCGGAGCTGCTCGCGCTCGAGCGCGAGGCGCGCGCCGAGAAGCGCGGGCTCTGGGCGCTGCCCGAGAGCGAGCGCGTTCCGCCCTGGGAGTGGCGCCACGCGACGAGCGCCAGACCCGAAACCGCGTTCCAGTGCGGAGCGAAGACCTACTGCCGCGAGATGGCGAGCTGCGCCGAGGCGCGCTTCCACCTCGAGACCTGCGGGCTCACGCGGCTCGACGGAGACGGCGACGGGGTGCCGTGCTCGGGTCTGTGCAGGCGCTAGCCGCGCGCATCGCGAGCGCGCGCCTCGAGCTGGTGCTGCTCGGACCCGCGTTCCTCGACGCGGCGCTCGCGGGCGACGCGCTCGAGGCGTCGCGCCTGCTCGGCGCGCGCGTGCCCGAGAGCTGGCCGGAGCTCGGCGAGGTGCCGGCGCTCGTGCTCGAGCGGCTGTGCGGTGCTCCGGCGCTCGCGCCCCGGGCCCTGCGCGCGATCGAACTGTGCTCGCAGCGACGCATGGTCGGCACGATCGGCAGCCACGGGCCACCGCCGGACGCTGCCGCGCCCTGATCGACTGGGCGCGGCGCGAGCACGGCGTCGAGCGCTTCGCACTGCGCATCGCCACGCACAACGCGGCCTCGCTCGCGCTCGCGCGTTCACTCCCGGCGACGCCGCTCGTTCGGCCAGGCGACCAGGCTGAGGCACGCGACCAGCGCTGCGGGGCCGAGCCAGTGGCCGAGCGCGAGGGCGAGCGAGCCGCCGCGTCCCGCGGGCAGCGAGGCGACCAGCGCCTCGCGCGCGCCGACCGGCGCGCGGGCGGTGATTTCGCCGCTCGCGTCGATCGCTGCGGAGATCCCGCTCGGCGTCGAACGCAGCTGCGGGCGGCGCGTCTCGATGCTGCGGAACGCCGACACGACCAGGTGTAGGTTCGGGCCCGCGTCCGCGTCGAACCAGGAGTCGTTCGACAGCACGAGCAGGAGCTCGGCGCCCGCGCGCACGGCTTCGCGCGCGTGTTCGGGGTCGAGCGCGTCGTAGCAGATCAGGGGCGCGACGCGCAGCGTGCGGCCGTCGGCCAGCTGGACAGGCACGACCTCCGCCCCGGTCCCCGCGCGCCAGCCGCCGAGCCAGGGCAGGGCCTCGCGCAGCGCGGGGCCGTCGAGCCACGCGGGCACGCGCTCGGTGAGCGGGAACAGGCGCGCCTTGCGGTAGGTGGTGAAGCCCGCGCGGCCCTCGCCGTCGGGCGCGAGGAACACCGCCGCGTTGTACTCGGCGCCGTCCTCGGCGTCGTAGGCGCCGAACACGAGCGGCACTCCGGCGCCGTGCGCGAACGCCGCGATCGCGCGGTCCGCGACCGCTCCAGCCTCGCTCTTCGGCGCGCCGAACGTGGTCGGGTAGATGGTCTCGGGCCAGACCAGGAGATCGACGCGCTCGCGCTCGAGCGCCCCGGCGGAGAGACGGAAGTGGGTGTCGAGGATCGCCCGTACGGCCTCGAAGCTGCCGAGCGCGTCGCGCAGCTTCGCGTAATCGCGCACGTTCGCCTGCACCAGCGCCGCCCGTACGAGCGGCGGCTCGCCGGGCGGCGCGGCGAGTTGCCGCACGCGCAGCGCGCCGTAGCCCGAGAGCAGCGCGGCGATCGCGGCGAAGGTGAGCGCGGCGCGCGCGCGCCGGCGCAGCGCCGCGAGCCCAGCTTCGTTCGCGAGCAGCAGCGCGAGCGTGAGGCCGGCCGTGCCCGCGACGTCCGCACCCTGCCGCAGCCAGGCGGATGCGTGCAGCCCGTGCCCGAGCGTGTCGCCGAGCAGCTTCGGGAACACCCACTCCACGGCGAGCCACGCGCAGGCCGCGGCCAGCGCTGCGCGCGGCGCGCCGCCGCGGGCGCGCGCTGCGAAGCGCGTCGCGGCGAACGCCACCAGCTGAGGCTGGAGCAGCGGCGCGAGCAGCACGAGCAGCGCGAGCGCCAGCGCGCGCGGGGCTCCGGTGTAGGCGGCGAGCGCGTCCGCGAACCACGCGAACACCGCCAGCGCGAAGCCGGCGCACAGCGCGAGCGCTGCCACGAGCGCGCCGGCGAGCGTGCGCACGCGGTCGAGCAGGGCGAGGAACGGCACCAGCGCGACGAAGCCCAGCCACGGCGTCGGCCAGGCCAGGCGCGCGTAGACGCCGAGCAGGAGCGCGCTCGCTGCAACGGCGAGCAGCGCGAAGCCGAAGCGGCGCGCGGTAGGCCGCTTCAGGACGAGGAACCCGCTCCGCTCGAGCCCGCGGGCGGCGCGAGCTGCTCGATCGGCATCCCCTCCGGCGCGAGCTCGGGAGGCACGACGAGATCCGCCGGCAGCTCGATCGGCGCGCCGTCCCGATCCAGCCAGTCGTAGTCGGGGTGGAACATCAGGATCGGCGGAAGCGCCTCGCCCTCGTCCGTCACCTGATGGTGTCGCACGTAGCCCTCGGGCAGCGGGAAGTCGTCGGGCACCACGATCCCGCGCAGGACCGGCGACGTGCCCGGCGCGGGGAAGAGCGCCATGCCGCTCGCCGGGCTGCCGGGCGGCGCGATCGTGTAGGTCGGCTGCTGCGCGAGCTCGCGCTCGAGCGCGCGTTCCTCGGCGAGCTGCTGCTCGTCGGGGGTGCGCGGCAACGCGGCCGCTGCGCGCGGCACCGGCGCGCCGAGCGGCTTCGCGGCGACGCGCGGCGCCGCGGACACGGCCGGCGCCCCCGGCGCCTCGCTTGCGCCCGGCGAGTCGGCCGCCGCCGCGAGCGGCGCGTCGTGCGACGAACGCTCGAGCGCCGCGTAGCCAGCGAGCACGGCGAGCGCCGTCGCGAGGGCGAAGGCGAGCGCGGTGCGCGCGCGCTTGCGCGGGTCACGCGTCTCGATGACCCTGACCCCGTCGTCGTCCCGGGAGTTTGTCGGCGCCGTAGTGGAGACCTCGCAGGCATCATATGACGACGCGTCGCCCCGAGCTACGGCGCGCGCGTATCCGCGCTGGGCGCGCTGGAGCGTCGCGCTGCTCGGCGTCGCGGCCGCCCTCGGGGCGGCGCTGATCGCCACGGCGACGCTGGTCGCGAACGACCCGCCGATCACGCCGCCCGTGCTGCTGCGCGCGTTCGGGATCTACGTGGGGTTGCCCGCCGTCGCGGCCTGTGCGCTCGCGGGCGCCTTCGCAGCGAGCGTGACGGTGCGGAGCGGCGAGCTGATCGTCGAGCAGGCCGGCCGGCGCACGGAGATTCCGCTCTCGGCGATCGCGCGCGTGCGCGCCTGGTCGCTCCCGCTGCCCTCTCCGGGCGTCGAGCTCGAGCGCGGCTCGGGCCTGCCGCTCGGCTTCGCGCTCGCGCTGCGCGACCCGACGCCGCTCTTGGGCGCGCTCGACCGCGCGGGCGTCGTGGGCGCACGCGAGCCGCTCGGCGGTGCGCTCGCGCGCTGGTCGGCGGCGCGCCGCGCGACGGCGCCGCCCACCCTGGTGCGGCGTCTGCTCGACTTCCCCGTCTTCGCGCTCCTGCCGACCGCGCTGCTCTTCAACGTCCACCAGCAGATCTCGTACGGGGGTTTGCTCGGCGAGTACCACTTGCTCGGCGCGGGAGCGTGGCTCGGCACGCTCGCGACCTATTGGGCGACGTGCACGGTGTACCTGGTGCTTTGGGCCTCGGCCTGGCGCGGGCTCGCGGAACTCGCCTGCTATTGGATCGCACGCGCCGCGCCCGCTCGCTCGGAGCAGGCGCGGCGCGCGGCGGAGCGCATGTGCGGCATCGCGTACTACGCCGGCGTGCCGCTGCTGCTCGCCCTCCGCCTTCTGCCCTGACTGGTTGACTTCGCCCGGCTTCGCCTCGCTGCGCGCGCCGCTGTGCGGCGCTTGCGGCCGGGGCCGCGGGCGGCCGCGGACCCCGGCCTTCGTCGAAACGCCGCGGACGGCGCCCGACGTGCCAACTCCCTACGGTGTCGCCGGATTGAAGACCGAGAGCGCCCAGCCCATGCGCTCGTGACCGAACCGGTTCCAGACCGGGTTCCGGCCGGCGACGATCTGGGCGTCGGTGTAGTCCGGCGCGCCCGAGCCCGAGCCGCTGCCGCCGATGAACCCGAGCCAGATGGTGGCTCCGGTGTAGGTCGGGTGGGTGTTGTCCGACTGGATGTAGTCGTAGCTCGTGCTGCCGTTCACGAACTTGGTGTTCGCGTCGCGCAGCGTCGCGCGGTAGGTGGTCGTGATCTTCGCGACGTAAGCGGCCTCGGACTCGCCCTGCACGTAGGCGATCGCCGCCGAGTCGACCAGCCCGTCGCCGTTCGAGTCGTAGTCCGCCGCCATGTACTGCGCGAAGCTGTCCGCGCAGGCGAAGCCATGCGTGTTGGCGTAGTTGCACGCACGCCAGTTCATCTTGGCGAGCGAGGGCAGGAACACGTTCTGCTTGTTCGGGCGCTGGCCGGTGGCCGCGTCGGTGCAGTTCGCGAGCGCATTGTCGGCCGCATAGCCGGGGTAGTACAGGTTGGTGATCGACTTGTGGCGCACGTTCGCATGCGCGTTCGCATTGATGTACTGCATCGCCAGTTGCGTGTAGTTCCCGCAGTTGTTCTCCGCGTTCGTGATCACGTTGTAGTTGCAGGTGCCGCTCTGGCCCGCGAAGCTCGAGCGCGCCTGCAGGCCGTCGTTCCCGCACATCTCGAACGTCACCACGCGCGTGCTGGCGTTCTGCATGTACGAGCGCTCGGCCACGATCTTGTTGTTGTAGATGTCCGACGCGATCGCGCCCGACTTCGCGCGTCGCACCACCTCGATGTCGGCGTTCCACAGTTTCGCGAGGTATTCGCCGTCGACGTTCGGCGCCGCCCGCTTGGCCGCGCGCGAGATCGAGCCGTAGTAGCCGGCGTAGATCGAGTCGCCGTACGCGACCACGCGGTAGCGCGTGGTCGTTCCGGCGCGGTCGATGGTCCAGGACAGATTCTGCGTGAGCGTGTTCGCGAGAGCTGTCCCGGCCACCCCGAGACTTCCGATCAGGACGAGCGATGCAAGGATCCGGATGCGCAAGGTCGTTCCCTCCCCGTGAGACCCGTGACGTTTCCGAAGCTCGCCCCGCGCTCCCTCACGCGGGGCGGATGCGATTCTGTCACGCCGTCTCGACGCTGGGAGAGAAATCTCTACGAGTTTCTCACGCACCATATGCCGTAGTTGACGTCGGTCTGTACCGTGGTCGGGTTGCGGAACGTGAACTGCCAGGTCGAGCCCCCGACGAACAGCGGGTTGCCGTTCTGGATCTGGGTCACGTGTTCGAGCACCGGGAGCTGGCGCCAGGTGCTCCCGATCGCGACGTAGCCCGCGGGGCAGTTGAGGCTGTCGGACTCGATCTCCCCGCCCGACAGCAGCATGCTGTCCTGGACGAACGTGATGTCGAGGTCCGCCATGCCCACGGCGTCGTTGGCGAGCTCCGACGAGCCGACGGCGTTGGCGGCGATCTCCGAGGCGCCAACCCCGTCCGCGGCGATCTCGGAAGCGCCCACGGCGTCGTCGGCGAGCTCCGACGAGCCGACCGCGTTCGCGGCGATCTCGGACGAACCGACGGCGTCCGCTGCGATCTCCGAAGCGGCGACGGCGTCAGGTGCGATCTCCAGGGCGCCGATCGCGTTCGTCGCCACCTCCGATGCGGTCACGGAGTCCGCGATCAGCTCCGCCGACCCGACGGCGTCGGTGGCGATGTGCGTCGCTGTGATTCCTCCCCCTGCGACGGAGATCGTTCCGGCCGTCGTGATCGGACCGCCCACGAGCCCGCTGCCGGTGCCGACGCTCGAAACCGTCCCGAAGCCGCTCATCTCGAGGGCGTTGAGCCGCCAGTGCTGATCGTTCGACTCGTTCGTGAGCACGGTGAAGTTCGCGTTCACCTCGTTCGCGTCGGCGATCGTGCCGTTGACGAACGTGTTGGGCATCCCGATCACCGTGGCGTACGACGCGGTCGCGACGCCGAGCACCGCGACGAACAGCCCCAGGCGCGCGCGCGTGAGGCGCGCCCAGCGCCGACGTAGAGAGTTCGCTTCGAGAACACCCAAGCGCTTGCGCAGCTGCTCGATTTCGTCGCGCAGCCCCAAAGGCTCACCGAGCTCCATTCCCGAGTCTCCTTCTGGTTTCGTCGCGGGAAGGTGTGAGGGCCACATCCACCTCGACGCGGCCCAGAGGAGGAAGGCGAGCGTCACCAGGCCGGCGGTCGGCAGCACCGGGACGCCCGGAGCCGGGGGGCCGTTCCAGAGCATCACGCCCCAGACCTCGTCTCCCCAACCCGCCGATGCGACACCGGGCAGTGTGAGAACGCCCGCGAGCGATGCGAGTGCGGCCATGCGCCTGTCGATCATCGTTCCGTCCTCCGGGGGCCATGGCCCCGGAGCGCAGATGCTCACAGCGCGTGCGAGCCCGGAACTGCAAATCGCTTTGCAGAGGGGGAGCCGGCGGCCCGGCTCAGTCCGCGAGCTTCGGAACCTCGCTCTGCACGCGCGCGAGGTCGGCTTCGGAGTCGACGCCCGGGCTCGGCGCGACCTCGAGCACGGGGCAGGCGATCGCCACGCCGCAGGCCAGCGCGCGCAGCTGCTCGAGCGACTCGGCGCGCTCGAGGGGGTGGACCGGAGTCGCGCACAGCGCGCGCAGCACGCCGACGCGGTAGGCGTAGAGACCCAGGTGGCGCAGGAACGGCACGCCCTCCGGCAGGCGCGCCGGCGTGCCGGCGTCGAACACGCCGCGCAGCCAGGGGATCGGCGCGCGCGAGAACCAGCGCGCGAAGCCGCGCTCGTCGCGCACGACCTTGACCACGTTGGGGTCGAACAGCTCCTTCGCCTCGCGCACAGGCGTCGCGAGCGTCGCCATGCCCGCGTCCGGGTTCTGGCGCAGCGCCTCGGCCACCAGGCGCACCGCGCTGCCCGGCATGCACGGCTCGTCGCCCTGCAGGTTGACCACGATCGCGTCGTCGGGCCAGCGCTCGCGCGCCGCGACCTCGGCGACGCGGTCGCTGCCCGAGGGATGGTCGGGCGACGTGAGCAGCGCGCGTCCGCCCGCCGCCTGAACGGCGGCGGCGATGCGCTCGTCGTCACAGGCGACCACGACGTCCTTCGCCCCCGACTCCACGCCGCGCCGGTAGACGTGCTCGATCATCGGCCGGCCGGCGATCGGCAGCAGCGGCTTGCCCGGCAGGCGGGTCGCGCCGAAGCGCGCGGGGATCACGACGCGAAACGCGCCGCCCCGCGCGTCCGCGCGCGCATCGGGTGTCGCGCCCGCGCGCGCGTCGAGGATCGCGTCGGCGAGCTCGCGCAGCGCGCCGCGGCCGCCGTGCGCCTCGGTCCGCGCGTGCGCCGCCTCGACGACGCGCGGGTGCGCGTCGCGCACCGCGACCGCGACCCCGCCCAGCGCGAACATCGGCAGGTCGAGCACGTCGTCCCCGATCATCGCCACCGCGCTCGCGGGCACGCCGTGCTCGGCCATCGTCTTCTCGAGCGCCGCCCGCTTGTCGGCGCAGTCGACGTGCACGTCGCGCACGCCGAGCTCCGCGAGCCGGCGGCGCAGCGGCGGCGAGTCGCGGCCGGAGAGCACCACCACGCGCACGCCCGCCTCGATCAGGAGCCGCACGCCCATGCCGTCGCGCACGTGGAAGCTCTTCAGCTCCTCGCCGTCCGGCCCGTAGTGCAGCGCGCCGTCCGTGAGCACGCCGTCGACGTCGGTCGCGACCAGCCGGATGCCTGCCAGCCGGTCGCGCAGCTCGCCGAGCGGCCGGGAGCTCACTTCGGAGCTTCGGCCCAGGGCTGCTTCTTCACCACCCGATCGATCTCGACCAGCGTCGAGAGCAGCTCCTCGGCGCGCGCGAGCGGCCACTGGCTGGTGGCGTCGCTCCACGCGTTCAGCGGATCCGGGTGGATCTCCATGAACAGTCCGGCGACGCCGGCGGCGACCGCGGAGCGCGCGAGCACGGGAATCATCTCGCGCTGGTCGCCGGGCACCGTGCCCTCGCCGGGGCGCTGCTGCGTCGAGTGGGTCGCGTCGAACACCACCGGGCAGCCGGTCTGGCGCAGGATCGCGAGGCTGCGCATGTCGGCGACCAACGTGTTGTAGCCGAACGACACGCCGCGCTCGCACACCATGATCTCGCGGTTGCCGACCGAGTGGCACTTCTCGACCACGAGCTGCATGTCCCAGGGCGCGAGGAACTGGCCCTTCTTGATGTTCACCGGCCGGCCCGCGCTCGCGACGCGCTTGATGAAGTCGGTCTGCCGCACCAGGAAGGCGGGCGTCTGCAGCACGTCGACCACCGACGCGACCTCGTCGATCGGGGTGTTCTCGTGCACGTCGGTCAGCACGGGCACGCCGACCTCGCGCTTGACCAGCGCGAGGATGCGCAGGCCCTCGGCGATGCCGAGGCCGCGCGGCGCCTGGTTCGAGCTGCGGTTCGCCTTGTCGAAGCTGCCCTTGAATACGTAGGGGATCCCGAGCCGGGCGCAGGTGCGCGCGAGCGTCGTGGCGACGTGTAGCGCCATCTCCTCGCTCTCGATCGAGCAGGGACCGGCGATCAGGAACAGGGGCTGCCGTTCCCCTACTTCGTAACCGGCGAGCTGCACTTGGGACTCCTCGGGGGGCGAGGGGGTTCGGACGCCGGAGTTGATACCAAACGCCCGCCCCTAGCGGAACAAGTCCCGGGTCGGGTCGCGCAACAGGTCGCGCAGGCCGCCGCGGCCCTCGACCGCGACGCCCTCGACGAACACGGCCGGCTGGCCCTTGTCCTTCTCCATCAGGAGACCCGCGGCGGCGGCAACCTGGTCCGCCCGCGCCATCACCGTCACCTGCAGCTCGCGGCCGGCGCGGTCGGTTTCGCCGATGTAGTTGCGCAGCGGCGCCAGGCCCGCCACGCCGATCGCGACGTCGACCAACCCTTCGCGCCAGGGACGCCCGAACGTGTCGCTGATGATCACCGCGCGGCCCGGGCCGAGCGCGGCGCGGATGCGCTCGGCACTCGCGTCGGGGTCGAGCGGCAGCAGCACGGCGAGGTCGTCGCCGGGGGAGTTCGAGAGATCGACGCCCGAGTTCGCGCAGATCAGGCCGTGCTTCGTCTCGGTGATCAGCACGCCCGGGGCGGTGCGCACGACGCGCTTCGCCTCGCGCAGCACGAGCTCGGTGTGCTGGGGATCCTTGCCGAGCTCGCGCGCCAGCTCGAGCGCGCGCGGCGACGGCGTGATCTCCGACAGGCGCACGAGCCGCCCCTCGGCCTTGGAGACGATCTTCTGCGCCACCACGAGGATGCCCGGGCCGGGCGGCACGAGCGCGGCCAGGCGCGCGGGCAGGTCGTCGCCGACCGGGATCTCGGGCAGGCCCTCGAGCGCGGTGAGCCGGATCTGTGTCATCGCAGGATCTCCCGCAGCACGTCGACGGTGCGACTGCCGCGCTCGGAACGCGCGAGCCGCTCCGCGTCGTCGGGGGTGTCGAGGTCGCTGCGCACGCTCTCGGGCAGGGAGCCGAACACGAGCGGCGCCAGGCCGCGCTCGCGCGCCGCGGCCTCGTGCGCCGCCGCGCTCTCGGGGCCGAAGCGCGCCGGGATCGCGAGCGGCGGGCGGCGCAGCAGCAGGGCGGTGCCGCCGTCCGCCGCGGGCACGATCACCACCGGCGCGCGCTCGCCGGCTTCGACCACGGCGTCGACGTCGGCGCCGCGCAGGAGCGGCAGGTCGCCGAGCGACACGAGCAGCGCGTCGAAGCCCTGCGCCGCGCACTCGGCCGCGGCCGCGTCGATCGCCTCGTTCAGGCCCGGGTCGGGCGCGCGCACGCGCGCGGTCGCGCCGCCCGCGCGCGCGGCCTCGGCCACCGCGTCGTCGTCGGTCAGCACGAGCACGCGCTCGACGCGCTTCGCCTCGCCGAGCGCGGCCAGCACGTCGCCCAGCAGGGCGCGCAGGATGCGCTCGACCGCGGCGTCGTCGAAGCGCGAGCGCAGCCGGCGCTTGGCGCGCGCGAAGTCCTTCACCGGTACGGCCGCCGCGACCCTCATCGCGCCCTCACGCGCGCCGGCCGGCCAGCGCGAGCGCGCTCTGCGCCAGGCTCGCGGCGATCTCGGGCGTGCGCATCAGCGTCTCCTCGACGCGCACCTCGAAGCCGAGTGCCGCCACCGCGTCGCGCTCGTGGGCGTCGCGGCGGTCGATCACCATCGCGCGGCAGAAGGAGCGGTACAGCCGGGCCACGCCGGTGGACGAGACCTCGGCGCCGACCGCGCGCAGCAGCCGGTCCGCCGGGCCCTTCACCGGCGCGCCGCCCACGATCGGCGAGACCGCCACCGCGTCGCGCCGCGCCTCGAGCGCGGCGCGCACGCCCGGCACGGACAGGATCGTGCCGATCGACACGATCGGATTCGACGGGCAGACCAGCACGTGCTCGGCGTGCGCGAGCGCGTCGAGCACGCCGGGCGCGGGCGGGGCGGCGCGCGCGGCCGACAGGTCGACCTCGGCGATGTCGTCGGGCGCGCCGTCGCGCACCATGTACTCCTCGAAGTCGGTGCGCGTGCCGTCGCTGCGCACCACGCGCGTCGGCGCGTCGCGCTCGGTCATGGGCAATAGCTCGACGCGCAGGCCGAAGGCCGCTGCGATCTCGCGCGTGACCGCGCCGAGCGGCGCGCCGGCGCGCAGCCGCTCGCTGCGGTGGATGTGCGTGGCCAGGTCGCGGTCGCCGAGCCGGAACCAGACGTCGCTGCGCAGCCGCCGCAGCGCGTCCAGACACGCGACGGTGTCGCCCGCGAAGCCCCAGCCGGTC
>Ga0187893_10006501_pt1 | contig 19949 bp, 20 predicted proteins | sample MA1701074metaG_FD_139574 | JGI IMG/M metagenome (GOLD analysis project Ga0187893, IMG submission 139574) | White microbial mat communities from a basaltic lava cave in the Kipuka Kanohina Cave System on the Island of Hawaii, USA - MA170107-4 metaG ...
CTCACTAAAGACCCTCACCCTGCCCTCTCCCAGCGGGAGAGGGGGGAGCCGTCCCGACGAAAAGCCGTCAAAATCAGGGTGAGGGATGAGTAGGACACACAAGGTAGCAACTTGGGTTAATTAACACAACACCTTGGTGGCAAGTGAGAGTATAAGAACTTGGTAATAACGGAACAAATCTCCCGGTTTTCCAGTTAAACTTGGCAAATGCTAAATCCACAACTCACTCGCCGTGAGTTTCTCAAACTCGTCACCGCAGGAACGCTCGCCTTTGCCCTGAAAGACCTGAAGGTCAGCCGCGCTCTCGCCATGTCCACGGTCAAGCAGGGCTGCATGACCATCAGCGGCATCCCACTGTATGACGCGCCGAGTTTCAGAGCGAACAAGATCCATCATTTCGGCAAGGATGAAGTGGTGGATGTGACGGGCATCGAAGAGAACGGCGAATTCGGCAACGATTTCAACAGCGCGTGGTATCAGATCAACGGCGAAGGGTACACGTATTCCGGTTGGGTCTACCCAGTGGAGACCAATTACCAGAAGCCGAATTTCAACCTCGCCGAAAAAGGGCAATTGGGCGAGATCACCATCCCATTCGTTGATGTTAAACTCGACCCGTTCGTGCATGCCAAACGCGGTTATCGGTTGTATTACCGGTCCACGCACTGGGTGAAACGAGTCGCGGTCACGCGTGAGGAGAAAGGGATCTGGTACCAGATCTACGATTCGCAATTGAGAAAATATTTTTACGTGCCGTCTCATGCGATGCGGCTCGTGCCGAACGATGAGCTGACCCCGCTTTCACCCGACGTGCCGGAGGCGGAAAAAACAATCGTCGTTGACCTTGCGAATCAACTCGTCACGGCGTTCGAGGGAGAGAACCTTGTGTTGTCGCAACGCTGTTCCAGCGGCGCGGCAGGGACAGAAACGCCGAAAGGCGAATTCCTCACGTATCACAAGGGACCGTCTGTCCACATGACCAATCAGGGCGACGCGCTGGAAAACCTCTACAACCTGCCGGGCGTGCCGTGGTGCGCGTTCTTTACCGGAATCGGTACCGCCTTCCACGGCGCGTATTGGCATAACGACTACGGCCGTCCGCGCAGTCACGGCTGCGTGAACCTGCCCTCCGACGTCGCGAAATTTCTCTACCGCTGGACCAGCCCGAACGTCCCGCCCGAAACGGAATATCTGCACCGGCCCGGCGAGGGGACGCGCGTCCAGATCTTCTAGAAGGAGAATGTCATGAACTCGATCTTTCAACACCCTAATTATGTGCTTCATCGTCAGGTATTCGCGCTGACCGGTAAATTCCGAATCTACGACCCGATGCAGAACATCGTCATGTTCAGCGAACAGAAGATGTTCAAACTGCGCGAGGACATCCGTGTGTACAGCGACGAATCGAAGACTCGCGAAGTGCTGAGAATCAAGGCGCGGCAGATCATCGACTTTTACGCCGCGTACGATGTGGTGGATGCCGAGACGAATCAAAAGGTAGGCGCGTTGCGGCGCAAGGGGTTGCGTTCATTGTTGCGCGATGAATGGGAAGTGCTGGACGAAAACGACAACGTGAAAGGGATGTTGTTCGAAGACAACATGGGGCTTGCATTGCTCCGCCGTTTTCTGCTTGGTTCTTGGCTTCCTCAGAATTACGACATTTCGTTTGGCAGCATGCGCGTCGCGGATCTGCGCCAGAACTTTCACCTCTTTCGCTACGAACTGAATCTCGATTTCAGCATGGATGTTACCCGCACGCTGGATCGCCGCCTCGGGATCGCCGCAGGGATTCTGCTCGCGGCGGTGGAAGGAAAGCAGAGCAGTTAGTGCCGCGCCAGCCTCTCTTCGCCGGTCTCGTCGTGGATGAGTCGGGCCGCGCGGCTGAAACCGCTTTAGTCGGAAATGAACCGTGCTACGTGGTGGATGAGGATGGGTTCCGCCGCCACGTCCCTTCCGAGCAGGTGGATCGCGTGGTGCTTGGTCAATTGGCGGATTTGATGAAAGGCAGTGAAGATTTCATTTCGGAACAAACTGCCAAAATGCTCGGTCAGGAGGATGTGTTCACCAAAGCCGCCATCGAACAACAACTAAAGAATATTGATAAACAATTCGATCAACTCATGCAGGTGGGCATCCCTGAGGATATGCGCGCCTATCTCGGCATGATGGGTTTCAAGGTTGTGATTAATGTACACGGCGAGGTGATCCGAGTCGAACAGCCGGGTGCGGCGGGCGGCGAAGGGGAAGAATGAGTTTTTGGCAAGTGCGGGTTATCCCGCGCCTATTTGCTTAGATCGAAGAAAAACAAATACACTGAGGTGCCCGGCCTGAGAATTTCCCGCCTCTTTTCCCCAATTTCATCCAGATAAGCGACGAGATAATCGCGCTCGTTGAAGCCTCCCTGCTCGTAGACGTGGGAGAACAAAGCCCACACACGCTTCTCCCCGATGAGCGGTTGAATCCGCGACTTCAACGTTTCGCCATCGGGATAATCTTCGATCTCCGTGGTTGTGATTTCAATGTTCTCCAAGCCATAGAAGGGAGCATAGTACCGGAATGCCGGTTCCGCCCACGCAGTGACAAACAGCGCGTCGCCGTCTTTCCATGAATCCGCCAGCACCTGCATCGTCGGGCGGATGTGTTCGTAGTATTTTGGGGAGACGAAATTTTGAAACGATGTGACCGACGGGGTGATGAGCAAATATCCACTTAAGAGAATTGTCACGCCAATGGACGCAAACCTGTTTCTCGATAACGTTTCCCGTAGAAACTCGATAGTTTTCCCAAGCAAAAGAATTCCCAAAGGAATCAAGAAGAGACTCAGTCGCCCATTGACCGGGTAGAGTTTCAACGCGGAGGCGGTGAAGGCGAAGATCGCTGTGAACGCAATCGCGAGGGCGAGACTTCGCTGATCACGGAAACTCACCATCAACCCTACGAAAATCAAAATGGAAACGAGCAGTGGGACGAGCTGAATGTCGAACTGGTAGGTGATGAGGTCAGCCAGCCAACTCAGACCGCTCCACGGAGGAAGAGGGAGGAAGCCATCCGCCCAATAATCGGCGAGATAATCGTTTTGGCTCAAGCCCCGTAAATTGATGGAATACAACATTGCTAGATTCGCCAACCACAGGGAACCGATTCCCAAAGTTGCTTTCAGGTTCCTGTGATCGCGTGTTTGCAAGAATTGAAGGACGAGCGCGAGGCCGATGCCCGCAAGGACGAACAACGCCGGATGTGCGAACCACAGCGCGAGAATCCCTCCGGCTGCAAGGAGCCCCAAATTCTTCCTATCTATGTGCCCTTGAAAGATTGGAAGTGCGAGCAGGAGTAGTCCCAGCGTAACAGCCACATCCACGATGTATTGTTTGCTTTCGGACGAGTAGTAGATCAATTGCGGGTTCACGGCAAACAGTGCCAGTGCGAGGAGATCGCTTCGTCGTCGCTCCGCTACTCCGCGCAATGACATCAGCAAGAGGTAAAACAGCCACAACGACGCCATCCCTGCGAGCAGGGGGAAGAAACGTACAACAAGCTCATGCCTGCCAAGAATTGCGTTGAATAATTTTTCGATGAGCAGAAATCCAAGCGGCGCGCCCTGATCGTAGTCGAGAGGCTGGAAGAGCTGGGCGAAATTCCGATTCACGATGTTCAACGCCAGCATGGCTTCATCTGCCCAGAGGGAGCGCCCGCTGAAGTATTGGCGCAGGCGAAGTATCGCGCCGAGTGCCAGCAGAATGCCTGCGAGGGACTTGTCCGAAAATTTCATCGTTGTCAATTATAGAGCAAAGGTTGATTGAACGGAATCAGTCGTCCCTGCGGCGAGGCGGTATGAAGTTGAAACCGCGCAGTGGTTGTAGAATCCCTTTTTCGGGCGTACAATACATCATCATGTTTCGACAGGACGAGAGTCAGCCTCCCAGTCCGGGGAGGAGTTGCAAAGTAAACCATCAGTCAACTACTGTCACTGAGGAGGTGAGCGCGCCTCCCGCGTGATGATTCGATTTGCAAGGAGGCAGTCATGCTCACCATTTACAAATCCACCGAGGGCGGAATCGAAGAATTGCAGTCCATGGAAAATGGTACGTGGGTGAAAGCCGTGGACCCGACGCAAGATGAAATTCACCAACTTATGGATTGGGGCGTGGATGTGGATTACATCCACTATTCGCTCGACTTCGATGAAATGCCGCGCATGGAGCGCGACGATAGCTACACGTTCATCTTGATTCGCATCCCGCACCGTCAACCCGATACCGACGTGCCGTACATCACGATCCCGCTGGGAATCTTCATCAAGGGGAACATGATCGTCACGATTTGCCGTTATGAGAAGGAAATGTTCAAGGTGCTGGCGGACGGAAAATACCGCCTGCTCAAGACCAGCAAGCGTTATCGCTTTGCGCTCTATATCTTTTTGGAAACCGCCACGCGCTACCTGACGCACTTGCGCGAGATCAACCGCATCACCGAGGCGCTCGAAGACCAATTGCAGAAATCCACGCGCAACCGCGAGGTGCTCGAACTCCTCAAATATCAAAAGAGCCTCACCTACTTTGCTACCGCCCTGCGCTCCAACGAAGTGATGATGGAGCGCGTGCAACGTACGCAGATTTTCAATTATTACGAGGATGATCAAGACCTGCTTGAAGACGTATTGACCGAGAACCAGCAAGCCATCCAGATGACGAACATCAACACCGAGATCCTTTCGAGCATGATGGACGCCTTCGCTTCGATCATCTCGAACAACCTCAACGGCGTGATGAAAGCCCTCGCCGCCATCACGATCGTCATCAACGTGCCCGCGGTGGTCGCCGCGTTCTATGGCATGAACGTCAGCCTGCCCGGCGAGGATCATCCCTTCGCATTTCTCACAGTGTTCGGCATTGCCCTTGGGTTGACTGCAATTGCTACGTTCATTTTTTACAAGCGCGATTGGTTCTAGCATGAACGTCGAATTGATGTTCGATGCAAAGGCTTATTTGGGTGAAGATCCCATGTGGGATTCGCGCACGGGGACGTTGTATTGGCTGGATATCATCAACAAACGGATCTACGCCGACGGCGATGTACTTGCCGAATTCGATGAGTTCATTGGATGCATTGCCCCGCGTCTGCGCGGCGGCCTCGTTTTGACGAAGCGCTTCTCTTACTGGACGTTCGATCTGGATGCCTCCTCGTCAACGTTTCTCGCCACCCTTGCGGACGAGCCAGCGAATAACCGTTTCAACGACGGGAAGTGTGATCCGCGAGGGCGTTTCGTCGCCGGCACGATGGACATCAACGAGAAAGACCCTACTGGTGTGCTGTATTCTTTTGACGGAAAATCCGTTGCAAAAATATTCGGAAATGTCACCATCTCCAACGGCATGACGTGGAGTCCCGACGGCAAGACTTTTTACTACATTGATACACCTACGCGCGAAGTGAAGGCTTTTGATTATGGTCTTGATACAAGCTTGGTCGCCAACCCGCGCGTCGCCGTGACGGTCCCCGAATCTCTCGGCTGGCCCGACGGTATGACCTCTGACGCGCAAGGCAACCTGTGGATCGCCATGTGGGGTGGAGCGCAGGTCACAAAGTGGAATCCGAATACCGGTGAATTACTGGAGCAAATCCCGGTGCCCGTCATTCAACCTTCCTCATGCACATTTGGCGGAAAGAACATGAACGAACTGTTCATTACCTCCGCCCGAAAAGGCTTGAATGCGGCGGCGTTGAACAAGTATCCGCTTTCGGGCGGGGTGTTCCGTGTCGGGACTAACGTAGAGGGACTGCCAGCCTTTGAGTTCGCGGGGTAAAATCCTGTTATGCCCAAACGAATCGAATACATTGACATTGCGCGCGGCATCGGCATTCTGCTGGTGGTGCTGGCGCACAACGACTTCGGTTACATCTCGCAATATGGCTATGAAGTGATCTATTCCTTCCACATGCCGTTGTTCTTTTTCCTTTCGGGGTATTTCATCAAAACGGATATTTCATTCTTCGAGTTTTTCAAAAAACGATTCCACTCGCTGCTCAAACCCTTCCTGTTTACCATTTTTCTGATTTACTTCATGCACGTCTCATTCGAAAAGATGGCGTTCGGCACGGCGATCCGGCGCATCGTCAAATCGCTTTATGGAACAGGCGTGTATATCGACTGGGTGCAGTTATGGTTCTTGCCGAATCTGTTCGTGGTGAGCCTGTACGCGTTCATTTTCATTATCATCGTCGGCAAGCTCAACAATCGCTGGCTGAGGCTGGGAATTTTGACCGCGACACTGGCTGTTTCACTGCCATTCATCCAATCGTTCTATCCGTTTTCGGTCTCACCGCTCGGCAAGGATTACGAACTCTTCGGCTTGCCATTCAGCCTTGACCTGGTTTTCCTCAGCGGATTTTTCTTTATTCTGGGAAGTGAAGTGCGAATAATTGCAAACGAGTCTTTGTTCGGAAATTACCTCCTGCTGGTCGCGACAGGAGCCGCCGTATTTGGGCTGACCTACTTCATCGATTCGCCCGTGGATTTCAACACGCGCCTGTACAGTTCCTTCTTGATCAACACCATAGGAGCGATTGCAGGTATTTTGTTCGTACTGGCGTTATCGCGACAGATCGAGTTGCGCACCGGAAGGCTTGCGTCATTGATGAAGTATTTCGGGCGCGCGTCGCTCATCATTTTGATCTTCCACGTGCCGATCCAGGATTTCTGGGGGCAGAAAGTCTTGGCAAGTACGGATAATCTTCCGCTTTCGATCTGGATCGGATTCTTCATGGGCGTCGGTGGATCAGTGTTGATCCACGAGTTGTTCATCCGTAAGAACCCTGTCGCTTCATGGTGGTTTGGGAGGGAGGCAGAGCTGCCCATCCAGAACGAAGCGGTTGCATCCAAATCAAGTTAAACAAAAATCCCTCCATCACGGAGGGATGATTTTCATATTGCTACTTATCCACTGTTTGCGGCAGGGACGCCCTGCGTTCCTGCTCATCTTGGACGACGCGTATCCCGTTTGCCACCTGATTTGAAATTCGCTCGAGTTCAGCCTGTAGTTGAGTGAGGCTTCGCAGTACGTAATCATCTGCGTCTGCGCGTGTGTTTTCAGCGTCTGCCCGCGCCTGTGCCACGATCTGGTCAGCGCGGCGCTGTGCTTCCTGCACGACCAACTCCTTGGAGGAGAGTTGATCTGCCTTCTGGCGGGCGAGTTCGAGGGTGCGATTCGCCTCCTCTTGTGCCTGTGCCAGCACACGGTCGCGTTGACCGAGCAATTGTTGAGCCTTCTTCACTTCCTCGGGGATCGCGATGCGCATCTGGTCAATGATGTCCAACATGCGGTCTTCATCCACCATCACGTTGCGGGTAAGCGGGATGGATTTGCTCTCGTTGAAAAGTTCTTCGAGTCGGTCGATCAGTTGAAGAATGTCCATACGCGGCTCCTCGGATGGAGGACGATAGAGGCAATTCTAGCACAAATCAATCCCGAAGCGAGTTGGGGAAGGAGTGCTGATCATCCATCTCGGCGACCTTCGCTTTGAAGGCTTTTTCCACAAATGGCGGAACCATCGAAGAGACGTCCCCGTTCAGCATGGCGATCTCGCGGACAGTGGTGGAGGAAAGGAAAGTGTGTTCCTCCGCTGTGATGAGCGCCACGATCTCGATGTCCGGCGCGAGGCGATGGTTCGCCAATGCCATGCGGAACTCGAATTCAAAATCCGAGAAGACGCGCAAGCCGCGCACGATCACCTGCGCCTCGATCTTTCGCGCGAACTCGACGGTGAGTCCGCTGTAGCCTGTAACCTTGATCTTTGAGTTTCCTTTGAACGCTTCTTTCACCAGGTCTATTCGCTCTTCCGGCGAAAACATCAAAGATTTGAGCGGCTTGTCGTAGACAGCCATCACAACTTCATCGAAGAGGCGCGCGGCGCGTTCGGCGATGTCAATGTGACCGTAATGGATGGGATCGAACGTTCCAGGAAATAGGGCTTTAACCATATTAGTCGCTTAGTCTCCTAGTCTCTTAGTCTTATAGTCGTCGAACACTGAGCGAGTCAGTTAGTCACGCCCTTGACTAGCAGACCAGTGACTAGCCGACTATTTGACTAACTCTAACTTACATCTCCCTTGCTTTCACCCCAGAATCTTCCGAGAGTTTCGGCAAGGAGTTTGTGTTCTGGCTGGCTCAGATCCGCATCTTTCTCGAAGACGGCTTGTGCCTGTGTTCGCGCTTTTTCGATCAATTTGACATCGGTGATGCTTGCCATGCGCAGTCCGCTGGCGAAGCCTGCCTGACGCGTGCCGAGGAATTCGCCGGGTCCGCGCAGGTGCAAATCTTTCTCAGCGAGGAAAAACCCATCGTTGGATTCTGCGAGGGCTTGCAGACGTTCGTTTTCTATGGCGTCTTCGCGCGTGGGGATGAGCAGACAATACGATTGGTCTGCACCGCGCCCGACGCGCCCGCGCAGTTGGTGTAATTGCGCGAGACCAAACCGATCCGCACCTTCGATGAGCATGACCGTTGCGTTTGGAACATCCACACCGACTTCCACAACGGTCGTCGAAACGAGGATGTCATATTCCTTGTCGCGGAAATTGAGCATCGTCTCGTCTTTTTCAGCGGGGCGCATCTTGCCGTGCAATAATCCTAACTTCAAATCGGGGAAGACTTCCTTCGAGAGTGTCTCGTAATCGTCCACCGCGGCGCGGGCTTCGATCTTTTCGCTCTCTTCGATCAGCGGATAAATGATGAACGCCTGCTTGCCGTCCTTGATCTGACCCTTCAGCAATGTGAACGCCCGCTCGCGTTCCTGTGGACGGAGCACGAACGTGTTGATGGGGATACGTCCGGCAGGCATTTCATCCATGACGGAGAGATCGAGGTCGCCATAGAGGGTGAGAGCGAGTGAGCGCGGAATCGGTGTGGCAGTCATCACCAGCAGATGCGGGCTTGTCCCTTTGCTTCGCAATTCGGCGCGTTGCTCGACGCCGAAGCGATGTTGTTCGTCAATCACGACGAATTGCAGATCGGCAAATTGCACGTTCGGCTCGATGACCGCGTGCGTGCCTATCACGATCTTGATCGTGTTATTGCCGAGCCCGTTGCGAATCTCTTCTTTTTCTGATTCGGGTGTGTCGCCGATCAGCAGTCGAATCTCTTCGGGCTTGAGCGAATCTTTGAGCAGACTCGTGAAGTTGCGATAGTGTTGTTCCGCAAGAATGGATGTTGGAGCCATGATCGCGGCTTGCGATCCGTTCGATGTGATCAGTGCCGCGGCTAACGCGGCAACGACTGTTTTGCCTGAGCCCACGTCGCCTTGCAAGAGTCGGTTCATGGGTTTGCCCGAGTCGAGGTCGGCGCGGATGTCGGTGACGCCTTTTTGCTGCGCGGAGGTCAGCGTGAAGGGAAGGCTCGCCATCTGCGAACCAAGCCACTCGTCCGAAACAGAGAAGCGGCGGGCTTCGACGGATTTCCAATCCCGTTTCTGGCGAAGCACTCCCATTTGCAGATAGAAGATTTCGTCGAAGGCAAGGCGTTCACGCGCGGCTTTGAGTTGTTCCTGCGACGACGGAAAATGTACCTGCAACAACGCTTCGCCCAACGGCATGACGCCTGCCGCACCGCGTACGCTTTCGGGAAGCGCATCCGCGACGGCGGGCGCGAAATATTCCACGACTTGTTTCATCACGTTGCGAAGCCATTTCTGCGTGATGCGTTCGGCAAGCGGATAGATCGGAACAATGCGATTCGTGTGAAGATTCTCGACCTCCACCGATTCCCAATCGGGGTTGTTCATCACAAGCCGCCCAAGGTATTGATCTACTTTACCCGAAACCGAGATCGCATCGCCCTGTTTGAATCGATTCGCCAGCCATGGCTGGTTGAAATACGACAGGCGCAGTCCGCCTGTAGTGTCACTGATGATGACCTCGACGATCGAAGCCTTGCCGCCGCGTATTTGCCGCGTGTGCACACTTTGGATCGTACCGATCACCGTGACCTGCTCGCTGTAAAACAAATCCTTGATGGGTTTGAGTTGTGAGTAATCGTCGTAGCGGCGCGGGTAGTAGTAAAGCATGTCGCCGAGCGTGATCATGCCGAGTTTACCCAGCGTTTCAGCGTGTTTCGGACCGACGCCTTGAAGCACCGTCAGTTTTGCGTCGAGCGCGGTCGGCGTGGCGGACGTGCGCGCGCCCGCAACGGATTCCGAACGCGGCTGGGCAGACGAGCGCGCCCTCTGTTCACGTTGTTGATGCTGTCTTCCTTGATGGGAAGTTCGGTTTTGATTCGGGTGTGCGGACTGTTGGGATTTCTGCTGTGCCTCAGGGTATGCGTCCCCGATGCGCTTCCACAAGCCCTTCAACGCGTCCGCGCGTGACTGGGGGGTGAGCCCGTCGTAGGAGCGGAGTCTCTGCACGATGGCTTGAATCACCTCTTCGCTGATGTTATCTGCGCGCGCTTCCCCTTCCCAGTAATTGAGCATCTCGGCGAGCCCGCCGATGATGGCAGTATTGGCATATCCGTTTTCGTGTTCGAGGCGAAAGAATTTACGTAATTTCTCCAATGAGGTCTGCATACGAGGTATTTTATCATGGGGGATAGTCCACTAAAATTTCCCCGCAACAGTTTATTTCTTAAGGGAATTCTTGTTCTTGTCCTTTTGACGAAGGAAGTTTGCCTCTCCCTTGGAGCGCCGGTACTGAGCGTCTGTAAGTTGATACCAAGAATACCAACTGAATAACGCCAAAAGTCCGATCATTAAGTTTCCCCAAACAAAGAGTTGATTTTTAACGACACTGTCTGGAATTTGGTTGTTCACAAAGAAATTAAACGCAATAAGAATTATTCCTGAATTGAATGCCCACCCGCGAGCGATTCTAAGTCTGCTTCTTCCATACTCCATGAGATTCGCTAAAAATTGGTCGGCATTATAGATCAAACGTCTATCATTGATCTCGTCAGTGGATGATGAATAATGTTTTCGTAAGATCTTAGGTGCCCACAAGTTGCCGAAGATTACGTCAGCTAACCGATCTGTTATAATGCCAATGATATAAATAAACGAAAGCAACGGGAAGAGAGCTGGAACGGAGAAAAGTTGTTCTGTTGGTACCCAATCGAATCCAAAAATGCTAAAGGTGAACAGGACAATCCAGGTGAGTGCACCGATACCAATTACGATTAGTTCTACAAAAAGGTCAGTCGTTCCCATAATCTATCTCATAATTTTGCTAGGTATTCTTTCGCCGCTTTGAGAAACTCCCAAGCCTGGTTGATGATTTCGTGTACTTCCTCCGACTTGAACCTGGTTACCTCGTCGTAATCGCCTAACATGCGCCGTCCGAAGGTAGTCACCAGAAGTTTGTGATGTTTTGCATCGAAGATACCTGTTTTGACAAAATGCTGGGCGAACGCACCGTGCACTGTACCGTGCTTCTTGAAGCGGAAATCCTTTTCGTTCAGCAAGGACTCTGCTGTATAAAACACAGCATAGTAGGCACGGTTGACTGCATCTCGCAAGTATTCTTCTTTGAGCAGGACCTCAGCAGCATGTAGCGTTTCCTCTGTATTCAGCAACAGTTGCCGAGTTGAATCTTTCATACTGGCACACCCTCAACGCGTACATTGCGAAGCAGGGGTTTGTCTGCTGTCAGCCATTCATGCTCACGCATGAACATGAGACTGATTGTGGTTAGATACTTGAGGGAGAGGTCGGCTACCAGATCGTCTGTCCGTGTCAACTCGATAGGCGCACGCTCGAACTCGTCGAGCACCACCAATACATCTACATCTGAGCCTTCCTCATAATCTCCGCGTGCATAGGAACCGTACAAGTACACGCCTTTGAGGCGATCTTCATACAGGTTTGTCAATCCCTTTTTGAGTTCTTCCAGCAGTGATTGAATTATGTCTGGCATGGAATTGGTCCTGCCTTTATCTTACCGTATTTTCCAAACCTCAGCATGGCATTTTCCATTGGCTTTGCCCTGATGTTACAATCCCCACACACCCTGTACACCGAGGCAACCATGACAAAAGCAACCTTCAAATGGGACGATCCCTTTTTACTGAACGACCAACTGACCGACGAAGAGCGCATGATCCGCGACGCGGCGCGCAAGTATTGTCAGGATAAGTTGATGCCGCGCATCCTCGAAGCAAACCGACATGAGATATTTCACCGCGAGATCATGGATGAAATGGGAAGCATGGGATTTCTTGGGTCAACTATCCCTGAGGAATATGGCGGCGCTGGGTTGAACCATGTCGCGTATGGTCTCATCGCCCGCGAAGTCGAGCGAGTGGACAGCGGCTACCGCTCGGCAATGTCCGTGCAGAGTTCGCTGGTGATGTATCCCGTTTACACTTATGGCACAGACGAACAGCGAAAAAAGTATTTGCCGAAACTTGCCAGCGGAGAACTTGTCGGCTGTTTCGGGCTGACCGAGCCGAATCACGGAAGCGACCCTGCCAGCATGGAGTCCCGCGCTAAAAAAGTGGATGGTGGTTACATTTTGCAAGGGAATAAGATGTGGATCACCAACTCGCCGATTGCGGATGTGTTCATCGTGTGGGCAAAATTGGATGGTGAGATCCGCGGCTTTATTTTGGAAAAAGGCATGAAAGGTTTGAGCGCGCCCAAGATCGAGGGCAAGTTCAGCCTGCGCGCCAGTTCCACAGGCGAGATCGTGATGAATGAAGTCTTTGTGCCGAATGAAAATTTGTTGCCAAATGCGAAAGGCTTGGCAGGTCCGTTCGGATGCTTGAACAAGGCGCGCTACGGAATCGCGTGGGGCGCGCTGGGCGCGGCGGAATTCTGCTGGCACGCGGCGCGGCAATACACATTGGATCGTCCGCAGTTTGGGCGTCCGCTGGCGGCGAATCAGATCATCCAATTGAAATTGGCAAATATGATGACGGAGATCACGTTGGGATTACAAGGCGCGCTCCGTGTAGGACGTTTGATAGACGAAGACAAATCCACGCCCGAAATGATCTCGCTCGTCAAGCGCAATTCATGCGGCAAAGCGCTCGAAGTTGCCCGTTCGTCGCGTGACATTCACGGCGGCAATGGCGTTTCGGACGAGTTTCATGTGATTCGGCATGTAATGAATCTTGAGGCAGTGAATACATATGAGGGAACTCACGATATTCACGCGCTGATCTTGGGGCGAGCCCAGACGGGGATTCAGGCGTTTTCGTAGCTTTGACTATGGACCATGGATTGCAGACTGTCGTCCACTGTCTGTAGTCTATCCTCTATTATTTCCTCACCGCCGCGAAGCCCAAACCATTCGAACCCAGATGCGTGCCAAGCACAGCAGTTATATTGACAAACAAAATATCGCGCGGAACAAACAGGTGTTGACGATCCATCGCTCCATTCAATAACTCTTTGGCGCGGGCTTCGGCATTCGTGTGAAGGATCGCCAGTCGCTCCATTTCCCCTGTCTCCAGCAAGAGATTCAACATACGCTCATCCGCTTGTTTTATGGTGCGCACCGCGCCGATGGGCTTCACGCTTCCATCTTTTATTTCGACCATCGGCTTGATGGACAATAACCCTCCTAATTGAGCCACAACGCCGGGGACGCGTCCACTGCGTTTGAGGTTCTCCATCGTATCCAGCGCGGCAAAAACGGACAAGTGTTTGCGCGTCGATTCGATCGCATCCAGCGCGGCTTGCAAGCCGAGTTCGCCTGATTCTGCTGCTGCGAGCACCTGAAAACCAAGCCCCAATGAAAGCGAGCCGCTGTCAACGATTGTGATTTTGTCCGGGAAATCAACCGCCGCCTGTCGTGCAGAGTTGATGATGGCGGTCAGCGTCCCTGCGGCGTGGATGGAGAGGATGTGGTCACATCCGCGCGAGAGGACGGAGTCGTAGCGGGCGGCGAAATCGCCGATCGAAGGCGCGGCAGTCGTCGGGTAGGGTTGAAGCGAAAGGAGTCGGTTGTAGAAATCCTCGCGCGAGATGCCAACCCCGTCCGCGTATTCCTTCCCGTCGAGAATCAAAATGGACGGAACGACTTCAAGTTCGTGTTGTTCGATCAAATAGTTTGGGAGGTCAGCAGTGGAATCGGTGACGATGCCGAGTTTCATATTATGGCGGCGGAGGAAGTGTTTCCATGGACCAGTCGGTGTAATATGTCGGCACGCCCTTATCGTAGCGGAAGAGCGCGATCCACCTGCCGCTTTCGAGCAACCCCCAAACATCGGACCCGGAAGGGAAATACTGAACGATCCTCGCGGAGCTGCCTTCGTCGAATTCGAATTGGCTCAATTCGCTGTCAACTTTCGGCTCCATGCGAAGCGGTTGCGTTACTTTTGCGGTGACGACCGTCGGCAGGATCGGGAAAGGCTCGATGCGTTCCATCTGAATCCAGACGTCATTGCGCGCCACAAAGGGCCAGTAAACGTCGCCCTGCGGCGGGTTTACCCAATACGTGGTTTTTGATTTGGTACTCCACGTAACAATGACAACTTTATGCACCGAACTGGGGTCGGTAAAGTAGTTGGTTGTGGCGGCTGAACCCGGACTGCCGTAATCCATCGTGTGGACTCGTCCCCAGCCGCCTTGTATGGCTTCGAGGGTGATGATGTTCCCTCCCATGGTCAGGCTTTCCATCTGCGGAAAGCCCGCTCCATTGAACAACGCAGTGTTCTTCGCCTTCAAAAAGTTCAACTTTTTATTGTCATTGTTGTTGAGTTGATTGATGAAGACTTCCCACGCTCCATCCACGGGAGTTCGGTGCGTGCCTGTCCCTTCCTTGGGTATGGGGTATAAAGGCACGACCTCCGGCGTTTGCTTGAGATAACCCCAATTCGGACTCACCGTGCGCGATTTATAGTTGTAAATGGCAAGTTGATGATCGTGCTTGACGCGAAAGAATTGAACATCCTGCCTGAAAGATGGGCTGGGAAACACGAACGTCTGGAACGGGGTGAACGTGGCTTCGGGAGTGAACGTGCTCCTCGGTGTGGCGGTGAAGGTGGGCGTGATGCTCGGAGGCGGCAAGGCATCCTGAGTCTGTGTGGATGCGGCGGCGGAGGTCTGCTGAACGTATAGTTGGATGGCGTTCGGGTCAGACGCAGGGAGGGCTGGCGCCCCCGCCGCCGGCGCGCACGCAAGGATGAAGACGAGCGTCGAGAGCAAAAGGAACATCTTTGCCCTTTGCGATGATCGTTTCACTCTTCGACGATCTCCTTGACTCGACCGACCAGTCCGTCCTGCACGCGGACCTTGATGCCATGCGGGTGATTGGGGGATTTGGTGAGGATGTCCTTCACGATCCCTTTTGTCAATTTGCCCGTGGTTTGATCCTGTTTCTGGACGATAAGCACCGTCATGCCAACTTTGATGTTTGCGCGGGTTTGACCTTTCATGGTTTGTGTTCGTTCAAGAATACGGTGAAGTCAAGGTCGCCGGGAGAGTGACCGTGGTCTGTGAGGATCGCCGCGGCTTCACTACGGTGTTGCGTGCCGTGATTCACCAGATGGACGAGACAATGCCATAAAATTCGGTCGCGTTTGATTCCTGTATCGGTAGTGTAACGCAGGTGGCTTTCCATATCTGCGTTGGCTAACGTCTCGAGGTAGGCGCGCATTGCCTTTTCTTCTTCGCGCCAGCGCGCCTCGATGGATGGCAGGTCTGGCAGTTCAGTGGAGGATGATTCGGTTTTGACAACATTCGTTTGGAACAAGACCCGCCACAAGCGTTCGGCGTCGAGGGTGTGGAACAACGTGCCGTGCAGTCCGCCATAGGGAAAGGACGCCGGCGCGATGAATTGCTCGTGCGTTACGCCGGCGCTCGCAGCGAGAATTTTATTGTTTGCCCAGTAGTTGTATTTGTAGAGGAGGTGAATGTCGCGGATTTTCATGGCATTTACTTTTGAGTTGACTGCTTAAGCTCTTTGATAACATCTTCGTTGATAATCGAAATGTAATTAATGGCGTTCAATATCTTGCCCAAGATAAGCACAAAGGCTGCCTCAAAAAGCGCAGCCGCTGGGGGAAACTCCATCCATTCCTTATAAATTTTTTGTTTTTCCTCATTTGCATGAGCTAATCCACCATATACAAATGTTTCCAGAATATCACGGTTAGTTAGGCGCCGTCCATTATGCGAGATATTTAGTCCGTTCGGCGAGTCTAAAAAGTCATTAATATATTTTCGAGCAGCAATAAATCCACTTTTTGAAAATTCATCGTTATCAAGTTTTTCATAGACGCTGGCAATATTTTTGAACGAAGAATTTTCATTATCTTGTATGAAGAATCGAAATGTTAAGACAAAGGCATCTATACTTTCCCGAGATGGCCCTTTACGTGCCACAGTTAAATCTAGCGAGCCTTTTTCATTTTTGGCTCCAGAAAGCAATATACCTGTTTTTGGATGTGTTAATTCTTTGACAAAACTAAGGCTTAATAATTTATCAGCCTTTTCGTTGAACAATTCCAATGCGCCGATTTGTTTTGCAGTATCAGTCATTATGTTTAAAGGTCACGGTCCCGTGGTGGGACTTGGTGTCGGCGTGTCAGCGGGAGGAGGCAGGGTCGGTGTGAAGGTGGCTGTCGGGGGTACCGGCGTATTCGTAGGGATGTCGGTTGGCGGGATGGGGGTTGGGGTGAATGTAGGCGCCGGGGTTGGGGTAGGCAGGTTCAACGTCAGGGTGACGCGTTCTTCCGCATAGAACTCTCCCCCGTTCATCAGATAGATTCGCAGCGTGACCCTGTCGCTGGTGATGTCGCTCAAATTCCAGGTGTAGATATCGGCTTGCGATTCGTATCGGTTGTTTCCCTGCGCGAGGGTCGTCCAATCGTCGGGGTCGTTGCCGTTGCCGAATTCGAGCCGCCAGCCGGTGAAGTCGCCTTTTGTGACGCTGATAATGCCTTTGACGATGATCGTTGTCTCGGTGATGGTGTCGTTATCGTTGAGATTCGTGAATTGGAGGATGGGACGCGGGTCGTCGGAACTGCACTCGCGGTCAGGAGCAAAGAACGGGTTGTTCGGCATGTCGTTCGATTCGAGCCAGTTGCGTCCGTCGCCGGTGCGAAGCCATTTGCGACCCCACTCGTCCTTCACGTTCATCACGAGGTCTTCCTTGGTGAAATCGGGGCAGGCGTTGCCGGCGATGAGTCCCGTCCATGTGTCAATTTCGGTTTGCCGCACTAAATCCTGTGAGGCAGGGAGAGGCGGCTGGTCGCTTGCAAATAGTTCACTGCGTTGTCCGCCGCGGCACCAGTTGGATGGCTCGGTGCCTGAAACGGAGCAGATGATCTTCTCAGTGATTCCCGGTGGAAAGACGAACGGTCTCGGCGCGTTGTTCGGGCTGACGATGGGAACGGCGTACATCATGAACGATGACCAGATGGGCGCGGCGCCGGTCGTGCCCGACGTGTTGATCATCGGCGTATAGTCCGCGTTGCCTACCCAAACCCCGGTCGCAAGGTCGGGAGTGTAACCAAGCGTCCAATTGTCGTACACATTGACTCCGTCCGCGCCGCGTGGATCGCCGGCGGTGCCGGTCTTTGCCGCGGCTTGGAACGGGAGGTTCAAAACGGAGTTGCGCCCGAACATCCACGAGCGCGATTCGTTGTCGGAAAGGATCGAGGAGATCAAAAACGCGTGATCGGCGCGAATCACCTGCTCGCCCTGCGGCGGCTGGTATTCGTAGATGAGGTTCTGATCGAAGTCAACGATTTTGAGAATCGCAACGGGCGGAACTTTTTTGCCTCCGTTCGCGAACACGGAATAGGCGGAGGTCATTTCGAGCAGGCTGACCTCGCCGCCGCCGAGCGTCAGCGCGAGACCGTACTGGTTGCTGGTCAGGCTGGTGATGCCGAGGCGTTCTGCCATGGCGATCATTCCGTCTTTCTCGGCTGTGTTCGGGTTGTCGTACACGCCGACAAACTCCAGCGTCTTCACTGCCGGCACGTTGAAGGAATTCGACAATGCCGTACGCACGGTGACCGGTCCGTGAAACCTGTTGTCATAGTTGATGGGCTGATACGGTGGGTTGGCGCCATCGGGGAAATCTGTCGGCACATCCCAGATGAGGGTCGAAGGCGTCCATCCTTTTTCGAACGCGGCGACATATGTGATGGGCTTGATGGAAGAACCCGGTTGACGCGTGGGACTGTCTGCCATGTTGACCTGTCCTGAGATCGCTTCGTTGTTGAAGTCGGGCGAGCCGACCATGGCGAGTATCTCGCCCGTGGACGGTCTGATGGCGACCAGCGCGCCGTTCTTTGCGTTCTTGTCCACGAGTGTTGCCACTTGTTCTGTTACCAGCCTTTGGGCTTCATTCTGGAGCGTTGGGTCAAGGGTCGTGTAGACGATGAAGCCCGAACGGTAGATCGTTTGCGCGTCGTATTGTTTCTCCAGTTCTGAACGCACAAAGTTGACCCAATGCGGATAGCGCGTGTCAATATTTGGTGAGTTGAAGACGCGCCCCTTGATTTCATCCGCCGCCCGCACTGCCGCGACCTGATCCACACAGATGGGTGTTTCGCTGTTGCTGACGGCGATACATCCCTCCACTTGACTCAGCCCGAACATCAACACCAGCACTTGTTGCTGACGGGCGAGGGTCACGTCGCGGTTGGTGTAAATGTCGTAGATGGCGGGTGATTGCGGCAAGCCGGCGAGGAAGGATGCCTCGGCGAGAGTCAATTGGTTTGCGGTCTTGCCGAAATACGTCTCCGCCGCGGCTTCGATTCCGTAGGCGAGGTTGCCGTAATAGATCTCGTTCAGATACAGTTCGAGGATCTCGTCTTTTGAGTAACGTCGGCCGATCTCAGCCGCCAAAAAGATTTCATTGACTTTTCGTTCGTATGTCTGTTCGTAGCAGGATACCTGCGCATCGGGTTTATCGCATTCCTCCACTTGAAAATACAGGACGCGAGCGAGTTGCTGGGTGATGGTGGATGCCCCGGAGACTGTTTCTCCTCCCCGGTAGTTCTGCCACAATGCGCGAAGGATCGCCGCGGGGTCGAACCCCGGGTTCGTGTAAAAGGATTTGTCTTCGGTGGCAATCGTTGCCGCGACGAGCGCAGGTGAGATTTTATCGAGTGTGACGTATGTTCTGCGTCCTGCAGTGGGATCGAGAAGTTCGTACAATAGGTTCCCGTTTCTATCTAGGATGCGGGTCGTTTCGAATTGGGATGCGCGGTTCTTCAAATCATCCACGCTGGGAAGGTTCCGTGCGATGGAATAGTAGGAATAGATCAGTGCCGAGCCCGCGATGATGGCGAGAATGACGAGCCCGAACAATGCAATAACGATGAGACGCACGAGGCATCCGCCTGCGCGCTTCCAATCGAATGAACTCCAGTGGAACGACGCGGACTGGGTTTTGCTCGGAGGCGCGACGCGTCGGGTTTCCGTCGCGCCGCGCGGACGACTTGCCCGTTCGTACGCGGCGGGCGATACGCGCGTGCCCTCCATATCCACTTCGTGGACGCGTCGCGGCAAGGGCATGTTGTTTTGATCCAAAGCGATGTGCGGTGGCATTTTTCCCTCACCCCTGCGCCCCTCTCCGGTCTGGAGAGGGGATGAGGGTCGCGCCGGGCTTACCGTGGTGGTCGCCGGCTTCTCGTCCGACTTGTCCCTCCTCGGCTCGATCGTCGTCTCCGCGCGTGTCTCGGATTCGGAGTCGATCAACTTCTTGATTCGGTGTTTTTTCTCTTCATCTTCGGTCATCGTAAATCGTCAGTCCAAAATCATCAATTTTGAATTACTTGGGTTTGCTCATCATCAGCACCGTCCACGTACCGCGGTGACACACTTCGTCAGTCTGATTCTTCACCTCGACCGCGATCGTTACGGATCCGCCGCCGATGCGGGGCAGGGCTTTGGTCTCTTTCGTTTCCATCTCCACATGGATCGAATCGCCGATAAAAACGGGTTTGACGAATTTCCATTCGTTCACCTCGCGGAAGGCAATAACCGTGCCGTCCAGCATCCCC
>Ga0187893_10006502_pt1 | contig 19946 bp, 16 predicted proteins | sample MA1701074metaG_FD_139574 | JGI IMG/M metagenome (GOLD analysis project Ga0187893, IMG submission 139574) | White microbial mat communities from a basaltic lava cave in the Kipuka Kanohina Cave System on the Island of Hawaii, USA - MA170107-4 metaG ...
ACGGCGGGCGCGTTCGCCCGACCCGCCGGGCCGACTCCGGCGTCCCGCGCGCGCATCGTCACGGAACCCGAGGGCGCGTCGCTCTACGTGGACGGCCGGTTCGCGGGCGTGGCGCCCCGGGACGTCCGCCCGGGCGACGCCGTGTCGCTCCGGCTGGCGGGGTACGCCGAGTCGCTCGTCGTGGCGGAGCCGGGCGGAACCCGCGTGCGGCTTCTGCGGCCGGGCGAGATCCCCGAAGGCATGGTGTACGACGCGTCGGCGGAGCTCTTCGTCGACCGGGTCGAGGTGACCGTCGCGGAGTACGCGCGATTCGTCGACGCCGCGGGGCATCGCGCGCCGCCGACTTGGAAGCGCGGGGCGATGCCGAGGGGCGAGGGAGAGCGGCCGGTGACGGGCGTGAGCTGGGAGGACGCGACCGCTTACGCGACATGGGCGCGCAAGCGCTTGCCGTCGGCCGAGGAGTGGCGCGCGCTGGCCGGGGGGTCCGGCGGACCGATGGCGTGCGCGCCGCTCGACGAGCCGCAGGCGGGCGGGAGCTCGCCCGCGGACTGCTCGCGTGCGGGCGCGTTCGACATGCTCGGCAACCTGCGCGAGTGGACCGCGTCGCGCGGATCGGCGGCGGACGACTTCCGGATCGTCTGCGGCGGGAGCTGGGAGCGGCCGTCGCGCGAGTGCACGGCCGAGGCGGGCGAGGAGCGCCGGACCGACACGCGCGCGCGCGACCTGGGCTTCCGTTGTGTGATGGACCCTCCTTGGAGGCGGGGCCGCTGACATAAAAGCGCTTTTACGTTTGGACCACCCCCTGGGGTGGTGAAATTCCCGCTATTGAATCCGCGCCTCCCTCCGTTGCTGCCCGGGGGTGGAGCGCTTGATCGCGGTCCGGCGGCGGGTTAAGGTTTCATTCGGCATGGGTGAGGGCGATCCCCGCACCGGGAGCGCGGCGTTTCCGAACACCGCCTGGAGCATCATCCTCGGGGCGCAGGACCCGGGCGCGCCCGCGTACCGGGACAACCTCGGCCGGCTCATCGCGGCCTACTGGAAGCCCGTCTTCGCGTGGCTGCGCGCCGTGCGCGGGGTGGCGGAGGAGGAGGCGCGCGACCTGACTCAGGAGTTCTTCACGCTGGCCATCGAGCGCGAGATGGCCTCCGCCGTCTCGCCCGACAAGGGCCGCTTCCGCACGTTCCTCAAGATCGCGCTCCGCAATTTCCTCTCCGACCGGTGGCGTTACGCGACGGCGCAGAAGCGCGGCGGCGGCGCCCACGAGATCCGCTTCGACGAGCTGCGCGACGGCGACCGGGCGTGGGAGCCCGTCGCCCCCGAGCCCACGCCGCAGGCGGCGTTCGACGCGCTCTGGAAGCAGTCGCTCCTCGACCAGGCGTGGGGCGACGTGGCCGACCTGCTCGCGAAGTCCGGCAAGTCCCTCTATGCCGACATCTTCCGCCGCGTCGTGCTTGACGCGCGGCCCGACCAGGCGCCGACCTACCGCGACGTAGCCGCCGAGTTCGGCGTCGACGAGGTGGAGGTCGCCAACCGGCTGGCCTACGTGAAGCACCTCCTGCGCGTCGCGATCCGACGCCGGATCCAGGAGTACGTGTCGAGCCCCGGCGACGTCGAGCAGGAGCTCGCCGAGCTCTTCGGGGGCGCGCCATGAGCCGATGGGACCGCCTCTCGGACGTCATCCGCACGCCGGACGACCTGGTGATCTGCCGCATCGCGGTGGAGCAGGGGCTCATCACGGACGTGCAGCTCAAGGACTGCGTCCGCGAGCACGCGCGCCGCGCGGACCGGACGCTCTCGACGCTGATGGTCGAGGCGGGCCTCCTGACGACGGACCAGCTGCGCAAGCTGATCATCGAGCAGCAGCAGCGGCTCCTGGCCATGGCGACCGAGACGGCGAACGAGCACCGCTATTGCGCGACGTGCCGCCGCGGGTTCGACGAGATCGACGGCATGGGCCGGTGCCCGTCGTGCGGCGGAACGCTCTCGACCGTGACGGTCGCGCCCCCGTCCCCCGCGGAGCCGGGCCTGCCGGAGGAGGTGCGCGAGGCGGCGCAGCGGAAGGGCGCCGTCGTCGGCAAGTTCGTCCGGATCTCCGAGCTGGGCCGCGGCGGCATGGGCTCGGTGTGGCGCTGCTACGACCCGGAGCTGCGGCGCATGGTCGCGATCAAGTTCCTGGAGGCCGAGGGCGAGGCCGTCGAACGCTTCGCGAAGGAGGCGCGCCTCGCCGCGCGTCTCGAGCACCCGAACATCGCGCGCGTCTACGAGGTCGGCAACGTCGCGGGCCACCACTACATCGTGATGCAGTACGTGCCCGGCCGCACGATGGCGGGCAAGCGGCTGTCGCTCGAGGAGGCGCTGCGCGTGATGGTCAAGGCGGCGCGCGCGATCCACTACGCGCACGAGCACGGCGTGATCCACCGCGACCTCAAGCCGCCGAACATCATGATCGACCAGTCGGGCGAGGTGTACGTGCTCGACTTCGGCCTCGCCAAGGAGCTCACGCCCGGCGCGTCGTCGCTCCGTTCCGTGATCATGGGCACGCCGGCGTACATGAGTTACGAGCAGGCCACCGGACAGGCGCACCGCATCGACGCGCGCACGGACGTCTACGGCCTGGCCGCGACGCTCTACGACGTGCTCACGCTGCGGGCGCCGTACGAGGGGACGACCGCGGTCGAGGTGCTCCGCAAGATCCAGTCCGAAGATCCCCCGCCGCCCCGCGCCCTGCGTCCGGACCTCCCCTGGGAGGTGGAGACGATCCTGCTCAAGGGGCTCGACCGCGAGCCCGCGCGGCGGTACCAGTCCGCGCGCGAGTTCGCCGACGACCTCGACCGCTTCCTCCGCGGCGACCCGATCCACGCGAAGCGGACGGGCGTGTGGTATCGCCTGCAGAAGCGCGTGCGACGGCGGCCCTCGCTCTGGGCGGCGGGCGCCGTGGCCGTGCTCGCGGCGCTCCTGGCCGGCACCTTCGCGCTCGGGGCGCGCGCGCAGCGCCGCGCGGAGCTCGCGCGCCACCTCGACGACGGACGCCGCCGGCTCGACGGCGGCGATCTCAAGGGGGCCCAGGAGTCGGCCGCCCTCGCCCGGGCGATCGACGCGGCCGCGGCCCAGAGTCTCTGGGACGCCGTCGTCAGGCGCCTGGCGGAAGCGGACGACGAGCGCACGCGCCTCTCCGAGCGCGAGCGCGAACGCCTCGCGGTCGAACCGATCCTCCGCGCGCTTTCGACGATCGAGCTCGCCGGCGCCAACGCGTCGCTCCGCGACGGCGCGCGCGAGGCGGAGGCCTCCATCGCGCAGGCCCGCACGCTCACGGAATCGCATCCCGAGTGGGGCTCGGCCTGGCTGGCGCTGGGATGGGCGAAGCGCCTCCGCTGGAAGTACGGCGCCGCTCGGCTCCTGGCGGAGGAGGCGCGCGACCACCTCGATCGCGCGGTGGACCGACTCGAGGGCGTGCGCCGCTCGGACGCGTTCCTCCAGCGCGGGCTGCTCCACGCGGAACTCGTGGCGACGCTCGCGGGCCCGTTCTCCGCCACCATCGCCGATCCCGGCACCGGGACCCGCATCGAGTGGCGGCGCAGGGCGCCCGACGACGCGCAGTCGCGCCAGTGGATCGCGCGCGCCGAGGAGGACCTGAAGCGCGCGTCGGGCGACGATTCGTCCGCGTGGGCGAAGACGTACGGGCAGGCGCTCGTGCTCTACGCGCAGGGGAACTTCGCGCAGGCCGCGGCGCGCCTCGAGGGCGTGCCGACGGTCGACGCGCTCGTGCTGCGCGCGCAGAGCCGGTACTACGGGATGGGCGACCTCTCGCTCCTGCGGCAGGTGGACGCGCTCGCCGACCTCGCCGACCGCCGCGACGCGATCATGCTGGCCGCGGAGATGAGCATCAGCTCCGGGCGCCACGACCGCGCGGAGAAGCTGATCGACCGCCTCGGGGCGATCGACCGCGCCAGCCCGCTGCCGTGGATGTACCGGGGGATCGTGCGCAGCCAGCGGGGCGACGCCGACGGCGCGATCGCGGCGTACACGAAGGTCATCGAGGGACATCCGGACGTGCCGGACGCGTTCATGAACCGGGGCGGCGCGTACCTCGACAAGCGCGACGTCGACGCCGCGCTCCGGGACTTCGCGCGCGCCGTCGAGCTGGCCCCCGAGAACGCGAACGCGCACTGCAACCTGGCGCTGGCGCGGCTGGAGAAGCGCGACCTGGAGCCCGCGCTCGCGTCCGTCGAACGGGCGATCGCGCTCGATCCGGGCCTGGCGGAGGCCTTCAACGTGCGCGGGCGCATCCGCCGCGTGCTCGGGAAGATCCCGGAGGCGATCGCGGACTACACGGAGGCGATCGGCATTGATCCCAAGCTGCTCCACGCCTGGTACAACCGCGGCCTCGCCTACCGCGCCGCCAGCGCGTGGAAGGAGGCGCTCGCGGACTTCACCCGCGCCGTCGAGCTCAACCCGCGCTTCGCGGAGGGGTTCATGGCGCGCGGATCCACCCACCTCGACCTCGGGAAGCACGACTCCGCGATCGGCGACTATGCGAAGGCGATCGAGATCGACCCCCGCAGCCCGCTCCCGTACGTCCAGCGCGGGTCCGCCTCCGAGATGCTCTCGGAGCTGGACGCGGACCGCGCGGACGACCTCCTGGAGGCGGCGCTCCGGGACTACGAGCACTCCCTCAAGATCGCGCCTCCGGGATGGAGGCACCGGGCGCTCGTCGAAGCGTCCGTCGCGCGCGTCAAGCTGCGGCTCGGGCCCAGGCGCTGAATTCCGCCATCGGACCCGCCGCGCTCTCCGTTACTGGTTCGGACGCGCGGCCCCGCGCGTCCCGCCCATCGTCTCACCCACCCCGAGCTCGTCTCCACACTCCACCGCCACCCGGGCTCGGGGTCTACGAAGTCCGGATGGCGACAACCCGCAATCCGACGTGGGGCTTCCGGACCTGGGACTCGGGACGTTCACCGCACGATGACCCACGCCCCGTCCGCGCGCGTCACGCTGATCGGGAACAGGATCGGCTGCTTGTCGACCGTCGCCTTGATCGGCGGCTTGCCCGGCGCGTCCGTCACGACGTAGACGCGACCGTCGGCGACCGGCACGAGCTGCATGCCCTCCGCGATCAGCGGCGCCACGGACCACGACTTCGCGGAGAACGCCGCCTGCAGGTTCTCCTTCTGCGCGGTGGTCATCTCGTCCGCCGACAGCCCGAAGGCGCGGCCCATCTCATCGATCTTCACGCGCATGAGGGCGACCGCCGCGTCCACGTTCTTGTCCGTGAGCGCCTTGTGAAGCTGCTCGACGAGCACGACGATCGCCTTCTGGTCGGCGGCCGTCGGGGGCGTGTTCGGCGCGTCCTGCCACGACCAGCGACCGAACGCCTTGTCCACCTTGAACTCGCCGCACCACACCTTCGTCGGAACCTGCGGGTGCATCTCCGTCTTGCCGGGCTCCCAGCGGAACGACGCGAGCTTCGTCTCCTTCGCCGCCTTGCCCTCGCCGTCGGCGCGGACGATCTTGAGGTCGAGGTTCGCCCCGGACGACACGGCCCCCGGGCCGACGAAGACGTCCACCACGTTCTTCCCCTCGATGATGAACGCGTTGAGGTCGGTCTTCGTGGACTTCGTCGGCCCCTCGGCCTGGCGGTGCGCCTGCATGTTGTTGATGTTTACGCGCGCCTTGACGCCGCCGGTGAGCAGCTTGAGCGTGAATTGCGATGTAGGCATGGCGGACAGATTAGGACGGGACGCCGCGCCGGAAAAGAAAAAGACGCGGCTCGACCCCTTCGCCGTCCGCCGTCGCGACGTGACCGAGCCCCTCCCTAGGGAAGGACCTTCAGCTTGAGGGTCAGCGGCTTGCCGTCGCGCACGATCCCGAACTCCAGCTCCTCGCCTTCCTTCCGCGTCAGGCGGAACCACGCCTGGAACTCCAGCTCGCTCGCGAAATCGGACTTGCCGGCGCACGACACCACCACGTCGCCCTTGCGGAACCCCGCCTTCTTCGCGTGCTCCCCCGTGGCCCGGTCCTCGCCCCAGTCCACGAGGTACTGGATGCGGAACCCGAACGTCACGCCGAGCCTGGCGAGTTCGTCCGCCTTGAGCCGCGGCCCGCCGAATCCGGGGTGCGGGCGCAGCGGCCACATCGAGCCGCGCCACGAGATGTCGCGCCGCTTCCAGTCGCCGTCCGGCGCGAGCGTCACCTCCTGCTTCGCGCCCGCGCGCACGATTTCCAGGCGCAGCGCGTCCTTCTCCTTCGCCTCGTGCAGGATGTGCGACATGTCCGCCGCGGACCAGACCGGCGTCCCGTTGAGCGCGACGATCTCGTCGCCCGCCTTCACGCCCGCCTTCGCCGCGACTCCGGTCGACTGCTTCACGACGCTCGCGAGATCGTGGTCGAGCGTCACGCCGACGTTCTCAGGGAGCGGATACGCGCGCGTCGCCTCGAGCTTGTCGAACGCGGCGCCGCGGTCGCGACGCTCGTAGTCGAACACCTGGTGGCAGTGCATGCACTGCCTGCCGGTCTTGAGCACGTCGGGCGTCGAGCGCGCGCTTTCCGCCAGGCGCGGCGTCCAGGCGGCCGGCTTCCGGTCGGCGTCCGCGCTGTGCGCCTCGAGCGCCTTCCGGAGGACGCGCGCGAGGCCCTTGAGGCTCAGCAGCCCCTCCGCGTGCTCGTCCTTGCGGCACCCGTAGCGGGCGTAGACATGTCCATGGCGGTTCATCAGGAACGCGGCCCACGTGAGGTCGAAGTCGAACGTGAAGAGCTCGACGTCGATGCCCTGCATGCGCGTCACGCGCACGCGGACGAACTGCTCGGACAGCTTCCGGATCTCGTCGTCTTTCTGAGCAACCTGCTCATCGAAGGACTTGCAGTCCCGTCAGGGCACTCAGCGGAAGACGACCAGCAGGGGCTTGCCCGTCTCGCCCGCCTCCTTCATGCCGGCCGCCAGCTCCGCGTGCCAGCCCGGGATCGGCGGCGGATTCTGCCGCTCGTCCTGGGCGAAGGCCGGACCAAGCAGCACCAGTGCGAGTGTCGCGCGTTTCATGCTCGTCCCGTGCTCCGCGATCCGTGTTCCGTGATCCGGATTCTACTTCCTCGGCGGGCCGATGCGCACGCGCTCGAAGCGGGCTTCCACCGGCTTGCCGTCGGGCCGCCCCGACTGGCCGACGCCGAAGACGACGTTGCCGAGCTCCTTCTGATCGTGCGCCCCGCGCCAGAAGATGGCGCCGTCGAGCACGAGCGCGACCTGCTTCGCGTCCATGACGAACTGGATGGACCGCCGCGCGCGCGCGCCGCCGCCGGCCTGGAGCAGTTTCTCCTCGCCGGTCCCGTGCAGGAAGAGCGCGTCCTTGCCGCTGCCGTTGACCGAGTAGTCGTAGCGCCACACCGCGCGCTCGCCGTCGAACAGCGCGATGGAGGCGCTCGGCATGAAGCTGCCCGTCCGGTCCACGGCCGCCTGGACCTCGAAGCTGACGGGGCCGTCGACCTTCACGCCCTTCTTCGTCCACAGCGTCCACGCGCGGTACTCGCCCTTCTCCGTCGACGAGCGGCAGGCGAGGTTGCCCTGGTCGAGCTTCAGGTCCCACATGCGGTGGTTCACCTGTCGCGCATCCCACGCGATCTCGAGGGAGGCGCCCTCGAACTCGTCCATGAACGCGACCGACTGCAGGCCGTCGATCCAGCCGGCGAGCTGCGTGGTGCTGACGCGACGGACGTCGGACCTCGCCTTCGTGGCGACGAGCTGCGAGCCCGCGGGGATCGCCTCGTCTTTCGCGCGCACCTCGCCCGCGTAGACGGTGACGGTCGCATCGTCGCGGCCCGCCTTGACGTGGAACGCCGCGCCGCGACCGCCGAGATCGTGGCCGCCCGCCTTGACGGTCAGGCGCTCGCTGCCGTCGGCGTAGATCTCGCCCGACGCGAGCGAGAGCCGCGCCGGAATCATCGAGAGCCGGTCGAAGGTGAGTTCCGTGCCGTTGTCCACGCAGAGCGTCCCGCCGTCGGGCAGGCGGATGCGCGCGCCGCCGTCCGAGCCCTCGACCTTGAGCCGCTCGCCGTCGGCCAGGTCCGCGCGCGCGCCGGTGCGGACCCACTGGCCCTTTCGGAGGACGCGGACGGTGCCGGAGGTGGCCTCGATGCGGGCGGGCTCCGTCGCCGCGCGGGCGACCTCCGCGGGCTCTTCCGGCTTCGGCTCGGGTTTCGGCTCCGGCCTGGGTTCCGGCTTCGGCTCCGGCTCGGGCCTCGGCGGTTCCGGCTTCGGATCCGGCTTCGGCGGCTCGGGCTTCGCCTCCGGCTCGGGCGGTTCCGGCTTCGGATCCGGCTTGGGGTCCGGTGCGGGCGGTTCGGGCTTCGGCTCCGGTTTCGGCTGCGGCCGCACGTCGGGTCTGGATTCCGGCTTCGGATCGTGCCGCCGGATCTCCGGCCTCTTCTTCGCGATGTCCGCCGGCTCGTTCGATCCGCGCGTGATCGCCCACGCGACGAGTCCCACGATGACCGCCGCGGCGGCGGCGACGGCGATCCACGCGGGGAAGCGCGAGCGCGCGACGGTCCGCGTCCCGCCCAGCCGGCGGGCGACGAGCTGCTTCATCTCGCGCTCGTAGCGCGCGGGCTCCTGCTCCCAGCCGTCGAGCGACGCGCAAAGCGCGGCCACCCTGCGGCGGCACTCCGGGCACGCGGCGAGGTGCGCCTCGGCGGCGGGCTCGCGCCGGCCCTCGGCCCAGGCCAGAATCAGATCGTCGGACAGGCACATCGTCATCAGAGTGTCTCCGGCCGCACGTCCCCGGATTGCAGGGATTTCTTCAGTTTCTCCCGCGCGCGCATGAGGTGGGAGGCGACGGTGTTGGCGGGCACGCCGGTGGTCGCGGCGATCTCCTTCGTGCCCATCCCGTCGAGGTAGTACAGCGACACGATGAGGCGCTCGCGCTCGGAGAGGACCGAGAGCGTCGAGCGCAGGCGGTCGATCGACTCCGTGTCGGGCGCCGAGCCGACTTCCGCGGCCAGCTCGTTCATGCGGTCCTCGATCGGCTGGGGCTTGCGGCCGCGCGTGGCGCGGTCGACCTGCGTGGCGACGACGAGGCCGAGCCACGTCGTGAGGCGGAAGCGCGGATCGTAGCGCGCCCACGCCTTGCGCCCGTCTTTCAGCAGTTCGATGAAGACGTTCTGCACCACGTCGTGCACGAGCTCGTCGGTGGGGCGGCGCAGCTGCCTGCGCGCGGCGTACGCGATGAAGCGGGTGTACTGCGCGACGAACTCGTCCCAGGCGGTGCGGTCGCCCCGGCGGCACCGTTCGGCGAGCGCGCGATCGTCCATCTACCTCCGAATTACACGGCCCGCGCGGGGGCCGCGCAAGAAACTCATCGTTCGCCGGTCGCGCGCTCGTAGTCGTCACCGAACTCGCCGCGAAGCCGCGGCGCCAGTTCGAACGCGCGCTTCAGGTCGGCGGCCGCCTCTGCGCGACGGCCCTGACGCAGGCGAGCCCGACCGCGCCCGGCCAGGGACGACGCGTGCTCCGGCCGCAGCGCAAGCGCCGCCTCGAAGTCCCCGATCGCCGACTCCACGCGCCCGAGGGCCAGCCGCGCGTGCCCGCGTGCCGCGAAGATCGTCGCGTCGTTCCTGAGCGACCGCAGCGCGACGTCGAAATCCGCGACCGCCTTCTCGAAGTCGGCTTTCAGCACGTACCCCTCGCCCCGGATCTGGTGGAGGACCGGCATGCGCAGGCCCGCGTCGATCGCGCGCGCGGCGTCGTCGGCGGCCTCCTCGCGCCGGCCGAGGAAGAAGCGCGCGGCGGCCCGGCCGGCCCACACGGTCGGGTCCGCGGGCGGTCCGGACGCGATCACGCGGTCGAACTCGTCGACCGCCTCCGCGAACCGGCCGAGCCGCGCGAGGACGTCGCCGTGCACCTTGCGGCGGTCGGTCGTCGGTTCGATGGCGATCGCGTCCGCGAGATCGCGCTGCGCCTCGGCGAAGCGGCCCTCCTGCGCATGCGCCACGCCGCGCAGCGCGAGCGCGAACGGGTCGCGCGGATCGATCGCGAGCGCCGCGTCCACGTCGGCCCGGGCCTCTGAGGAACGTCCGAGCTCGTGCCGGCACGCGGCGCGGCCCGCGTGCGCGCCGCGCGTGTCGCGCTTCAGCTCCAGCGCGCGCGTGTACGAGGCGATCGCGTCGTCGAAGCGGCCCAGGCGCCGCTGGAGGTCCGCGACGTCCATCCGCGAGCGCACGTCGGACGGGGCGCGCGACACGGCGGCCTGGAAGAGCGCGAGCGCCTCGTCGAGCCGGCCGGCGCTCTTCAGCAGCACGCCGTAGTTGGTCGTCGCGTGGGGCGACGCCGGGTCGATCTCGAGCGCGCGGCGGTAGTCGCGCTCCGCCTCGTCCGCGCGGCCCGCGCGCGACTTCACCGTGGCGACGTTGGCCCAGAAGCGCGCATCGTGCGGCGCCAGCGTGCGCGCGCGCTCCGCCTCGACGAGCGCCTCGGGGAGGCGGCCGATCTCGAGCAGGATGCCCGAACGCAGCGACGGATACTCCGGTTCGTCGGGGAAGCGTCGTGCGAGGGCGCCGAGCGTTTCGAGCGCGCGGTCGTGCTCCCCGCGCTGGTGGTGAAGCCAGGCGAGGTTCGACTCGGCCGACGGTCCGCCGCGGGGGTCGCGGCACGCGCGCTCGAAGTCGCGTTCCGCCTCGTCGCGCTCGTCTGCGGCCAGGCGGCACAGGCCGCGCAGGTTGTACATCATCGCCGCCGGCCGTATGGCGATCGCGCGGTCCACGGCGTCGCGGGCCTCCGCGGTCCGGCCGGTCGCGCGCAGGGCGGCCGCGTAGTTGTAGAGCAGCCACGGATCGTTGGGCGCCAGCCGCTGCGCGTCGCGGAATCGCCGCAGGCTCGCCTCCACGTCGCCTGCGTGGCCTTCGAGGAGCGCCAGCTGGTGGATCGGCTCGATCTCGTTGGGATCGAGCTCGGCGGCCCGCTGGAGCGCCTCGCGGGCGAGGCGGAGCTGCTCCGGCCGGTCCGGCCGCCAGAGGACGAGCGCCATGAGCCCGTCCGCGAACGCGCGCTCGTACGGCTTCTCGCTCAGCTTCGCGGCCACGCCAAGGTCGTCGGCGATGGCGCGCTGGAGCTCCTCGCGCCCGTGCGTCTGGCGCGAGAAGCCGAGCTCAAAGCCGCCGCGCTCGCTGCCGCGGTAGAGGAAGCCGAACCAGCGCAGCCCGTAGCGCGCGACGAATTGGCCGAGACGGATGCGCCCCCGGGCGAGCCGCGCGGGAACGTGCCGCGGGTCGGCGGCGACCGCGCGGTCGGCGCTGCGCCCGGCGTCGTCGACGGCATCGCGCCACCACTCGAGCTGCGCGAGGAGCGTCCACGCGTCCGCAATGGAGGCGTCGCGCTCGACGGCGGCGCGAGCGTGCCGTTCGGCGGCCTCCATGAGCGGCGCGTAGTCGCGCATGTCGGCCGCCGGGATGTACCGGAGCCGGTCGGCCCGCAGGAAGGCGGCCTGCGCCTCCTGGTAGTGCGGGAGCGCGTCCGCACGGCGGCGGTCCCGCGCGTGCTGCTCGGAGCGCTCGACGAGCCAGAGCGTGAGGAAGACCGCGCCCGTCGCCAGCGACGCGATCGCGGCGGCCGTCGCGGCGGAGAGCGCCTTGTGCTTGCGGATCCGCCGCAGGAGCCGCGTGAGGCCGGTGATCGGACGCGCGAGGATCGGCTCGCCGTCGAGCCACCGGGCGAGCTCGTCCGCGAATTCGGCGGCGCCGGCGTAGCGCCGCGCGGGGTCCTTCTCGATCGCCTTGAGACAGATCGTCTCGAGGTCGACGGGCGTGCGCGGCGCGAGGCGGCGGGGCGCGACGGGCTCCTCGGAGGCGAGCTTCAGGAGGATGTCCGTGACGTCGTCCCCCGTGAAGGGCGGCGCGCCGGTGAGCACCTCGTAGAGCGTGGCGCCGAGCGCGTAGACGTCGCTGCGCGGGCCGACGCGCTTCGGCTCGCCGCTGGCCTGCTCGGGCGGCATGTAGGCGGGCGTGCCCACGAGCATCCCGGACACGGTGAGGCTGCCGCCGGGCTGCACCGAGCGCGCGAGGCCGAAGTCCATGACGAAGGCGCGCGGCGCGGCGCCCGCGGGCCGCACCTGCGTCGGCGGCGTGGCGCCCGGCTCGGCGGCGTCGAGCTCGACCATGATGTTCGCCGGCTTCAGGTCCCGGTGCACCACGTTCTGCGCGTGCGCGTAGTGCACGGCGCGCGACGCGTCGCGGAGGATTTCGACGAGCGTCCGCAGGGCGGGGCGCTGCGGCGAGCGCACGAGCCGGTCGAGCGGCGACCCGCGCACGAGCGCCATCGCGATGAAGTTGCGGCCGTCGGCGGAACCGCTTTCGTAGACGGGCGCGATGTTGGCATGCGTGAGCCGGGCCGCGGTCTGCGCCTCGCGGTGGAAGCGCTGGAGGTCGCCGAAGTCGTTCGTCGAGACGATCTTCACCGCCACCCAGCGCCGGAGATCGACCTGCCACGCGCGCCAGACGGTTCCCATGCCGCCCCGGCCGAGCACGTCGACGAGCACGTACCGGGCCCCGAGGATCCGCGTCGGGTCGCACGCGGCGGCGAGCACCTCGGCGGGGGCGTCGGGCGGAAGCGGCACGCCGACAGTATAATGCGACCCCGATGCGGACGGTCGTGCTGACGGGGGAGCGGGTGGTCGTGCGCCTGGCGGACGCGCGCGACGTGCCGTCGATCGTCGCGTTCTACCGCCGCAACCGGCGCCACCTCGCGCCGTGGGAGCCCGTGCGCCCGCGGTCGTTTCTCACGGAGCCGCACTGGACGCGACAGGTGCGGGCGAACCGCGCGGACTGGCGCGCGGGCCGGTCGCTGCGGATGTTCCTCTTCGATCGCGCGCGCGCCGGCCGCGTGATCGGGACCGTGAACTTCTCGAACGTCGTGCGCGGGTCGTTCCACGCGTGCCACCTCGGATACGCGCTCGACGGCGCGTCGCAGGGGCGCGGGCTCATGACGGAGGCGCTCGGGCTCGCCATCGCGCACGCGTTCGGCGACATGAACCTGCACCGGATCATGGCGAACCACGTCCCGCGCAACCGGCGGAGCGCGCGCGTCCTCCGCCGGCTCGGATTCCGCGTCGAGGGCCGCGCGAAGGAGTACCTCCTCATCGCCGGACGCTGGGAGGATCACGTGCTGACGAGCAAAGTCAACCGCGCGTGGCGGTCGAGCGTAGAGTAGACATGCTCGCGCTCGTCGCGGCGATGCTCGTCCAGCTGTCCGACGAGGAGTTCGCGCGTCTCCATCAGGACCTCGCGCCTCCGGCCGGCGAGACGTGGCGGTCGATCCCATGGAAGCTCGCCATGCTCGAGGCGCGCGATGCGGCCGCGCGCGAGAAGAAGCCCGCGTTCGTCTGGTCGATGAACGGCCATCCGCTCGGGTGCGTCTGAAACAACGGCGTCATCGACCGTGCGTCGATGTTCGCGGACGCGGGAGTCGTCGCGCTCCTCAAGGAGAAGTTCGTCGCGGTCGCCGTCGACGAGTGGTACCAGCACCGGCAGAAGGACGCGGAGGGGGACTTCTACCGGAAGGTCGTCTACCAGGGGCCGCACAACAAGCCGGACCAGACGACGCAGGGGCTGTACGTGTTCGCTCCCGACGGGACGCTCCTCGGGTACACGAACCACCGGTCTCCCGAGCGCGTGAAGGCGACGCTCGAGAAGGCGCTCGAGAAGTTCGCGGCGACGGACGCGGCGGCGCCCGAGGACTCCGGAAAGCGCGACGCGGCGTTCGCGCGCACGCCGCCCGAAGGCGGGTTCGTCGCGGACGTCACATCGAAGGTGCTCGGCGGCTACAAGGCGCCGAAGAACGCGTGGCAAAAGGCGTATCAGGAGGCGCTGGGACGCGACCACCTCTGGGTGACGCGCGACGAGGCGGCGGCCCTGGAGAGAGGGGAGCTCGCCTCGCCGCTCGCGCGGCGGATCGCGCGATTCCACCTCGTCGACAACACGCGCGGCGAGCCGCCGATGTGGCGCGCGGAGGACGTGCGGACGCTCGACGTCGCGCTGCGCGACGGGCGCCTCGCGGGGCGCGTGAAACTGGAAACGTCCTCCGGCGATCGAGGATTCGAGGGCGAGATCCGCGGGGTCGTCGTGGCGAAGGACGGCGCCGTGACGCGCTTCGACCTCGTCGCCAGGGGTGAGTTCTGGGGCGAGGGGAGATACACGCCGAACGCTCCCGCGGGCCGGTTCCCCCTGGCGGTGTCGATCCGGCTCGCCGACGCGAAGGACACGGCGCGCGCGGTTCCCCCGCAGGGGGCCCGCGACGCGATGGACTACCTGCGTGCGCGCTGATCGGTGACCGCCGCGCCGATCACCCCCGCCCTGGCCTACGGGTACATCGCCGCCACGCGGCGCACGCTCTTCAGCTCCGCTTCCACCTCGCGGCGTTTCGGCCAGTCGGCGGCGGCGAACTCGAGAGCGCACTCGAGGTCGCGCACCGCGTCGTGCCACTGCGCGTGAGCCTGACGGATCTGCGCGCGGCCCCAGTACGCGTCGGCGTGGTACGGGTCGATCTCCAGCGCGCGCGCGAAGGCGGCCAGCGCCGCGTCGAGACCCGCGATGTCGAGGTGCGCATGGGCCAGCTTCGCCGCGACGGCCGCGTCCGGCTTGAGGCGCAGCGACTCCGTCCAGTCGGCGATCGCCTCGCCGATGTTCCCGAGCTCGCGCTGCGCGTTGCCGCGCGAGAGACGCGCGTGCGCGTTCTGCGGCTGGATCGCGATCGCGGCGGTGTAGTCGTCGATCGCGCCGGCGAGATCGCCCTTCCGCTCGCGGCAGACCCCGCGGTCGTGGGTCGCCTCGAAGTGGCGCGGGTCCGCGGCGATCGCCTCCGTGAAGTCGCCGATGGCCGCGTCGTGCTCGCCCCGCTCGAGCCGCAGGAAGCCGCGGTAGTTGAGGCAGGGCGCGTTGTTCGGCGAAAGCTTGAGCGCTTCGGCAAGGTCGCGGAGCGCGCCCTTCCAGTCGCGCCGGAGCCGGCGCGCGACCGCGCGTCAGTAGAAGTTGCGGTAGTCGGCGGACGCGAGCTTCGCGGCGCGCTTGAAGTCGCGGATCGACCGCCAGAAGCGGCCGCGGTCGCGCCAGACGTGCGCGCGCACGTGGATCGCCTCCGCGTGGCGCGGATCGATCGCCAGCGCCGCCTCCACGTCCTTCATGGCGCCGTCGAGGTCGCCCGACTCCTGCTTCTTCCGCGCGATCGCCGCGAGTTCCCACGCTTCCATCACGCCCATGAACAGGAAGCGTGGCACGACGGTTGCTAAAAACCCTTCAGCAGCTTCCTCGCCGCTTCCACCAGGATCGGCGCCGTCTCGGGCCCGAGCGACATCGACTCCTCGTACTTCTTCGGGTCGAAGTCCGCCTTCGGCAGGATGTACCCGATCTCGTCGTTTCCGAGCCCGAGCAGGAACTTGTGCCGCGCGTCGATCGCCGCGTAGAGCTCGCGGCCGACCTCCGGCAGCGCCTCGCCGGGGCACGACAGGAACACGGCCTCGCCCAGCCGGATCGCGACGATCTCGCTCGCGATCCACGTGCGGCCGTCCGCGTCGGTGGTGGCCGCGTCGCCGATCTCCCCGAACGTGCCCGCCTTGATGCCGGTGAGGAACCGCTGGTTGTCGACGGGCAGCGACAGCGCCGCGCGAGCCGATTTCACCGCGTCGACCGCCATCGGGGCGGCGCCGGCGAGCGACTCCTTCGCGCGCCCCGCGAGCGCGTCGCCCACGCGCTTCGTCTCCTCCCACGAGTGGGCCTTCACGTCGGGCGTCTGCATGCCGCCGCAGTCGGCCTGGAAGTAGACGGCGACCGCGCCCGCGAAATCGCGTTCGAGCGCCTCGCGCAGGAAGTGCGCGTAGTCGCTCGTGATCGAACGGTTGGCGTTCACCATCACCTCGGGGTGCATCGCGACGTTCGCCACGACGGCGACGGGCTGGTTCTTCCCGTCCCACGCGACGAGCGACGCGAGCGCCGTGTTCCGCACGTCGGGCGCGCGCGTGTCCTTGAGCACGCCTTCAGGCACCTCCGCCCTCGCGCACGCGAGGGTCGCCGGCACGCGCGCGGCCATCGCCTTCTTCGCGCACTCGACGGCGCGCTCCTCGAGCATCTTGAGATACTCCGCGCTGAGCCCGCTCGTCATGAGCGGTCCCCACAGGCCGATCGTGTCCGGCCCGCTGTGCGTGTGCGTGCACGACACGATGACCGCGTCGGCCCGCACGCCCGCCTCCCTCGCGATCCGCTCCTTCATCGGCTTGACGCGCGCGTGCAGCATTCCGATGAGGTCGAGCGAGACGATCATGGCCGTCGCCTCGCCGTGCGTGAACGCGACCGCCCGCGCCCAGAGCGCGTCGTGCACGTCCACCGCGGGCCGTCCCTGGCCGTACCCGGCCATCCACACCGGGTCGTACTTCCCGTTGCCGTTCCTGTCGGTGAACGCTTCGTCCTTGTCGCGCCGCTTGTTGTCGTTCGCGTCCTCGAACGGCTCGACGACGGGCGTGATCTCGACTTTCGCGGCGCCGACGAGGAGCGACGCGCGCGGCTTCGCCAGCGCCGCGAGCAGCGCATCGTCCGCCCGCTCGCCGTCCGGCAGCCCGCACGCCTTCCGCGCGCGCGACACCGCCTCCGCGACGCGGTCGTCGAAGACGTCGGCGGGCTCGCCCTCGAGGAACCCGGCCGACTTCAGCTTGCGCGCGAGCTCCAGCACGTCGCGGCCGCGCGGACGCTCCAGCACGCGGTCGCCGAGCTTCGGGCGCCGCCCGAGCTCGAGGAGCCGCCGCAGCTCCTTGACCGGATGCGCGTGCTCGTCGACGCGCAGGTCGACCAGCCGGTCGTAGCCCTTCGACCCGGCGTCCGCGCGCACGACGAGGAGCGCCGCCGACGAGTGCCCGCGCTTGTCGCCGCCCGCGGCGTGGCCCGCCTCGAGCGCGCGCATCATGCGCTCGGCGAGCGCGCCCTTCGTCTCCTCGAAGGTCTTCGCCATCGCGGCGACGGTCTCCTCGGAGACGAGGATGTTCCCCTGCGCGGAGTAGAGCCGGCCCTGCTTCGAGCCCGCCCACGCGTTGCATCGCGCGCCGGTGAACGCGGCGACGTCGCCCCTGGCGTCGATGACGGCGAGCTGGCGCGACTCCTTGTTGCGGTCGTCCGAGAGGAGGGTGTCGACCGTCTCCTGCGCCGTCTTCCCCGCGGCGAGCAGCTCGAGGCCGCGCGGGCCGAACCCGCCGTTCGTCCACGCCTGGGTCGCGACGGCGCCGACGCCCGCCTTCGCCCACGGCACGATGTTGCCGACCTTCGGCGGGAGCGTGCAGACGGCGACGCCGAAGTCCTTCGTTTCCGCGTCCATGCAGACGATGGAGAAGGTCGACGACGGGTGCTCGTCCGCGGGCCGCAGCGAGGCGACCGCGACAGCGACCGACAGGGCGGCAAGGCGGCGCATGGGACCTCCGTCTCTCGTTCCCCGTCCCCCGTTCCTCGCCAGTCTATGACGCGACGAGACGAGGGACCAGAGGCGGGAGATGGGCTATCCGAAAAAGACCTGCGCGTCGTCGTAGAGGTCGGGCTCGAGCGTGCGCTTCTCCACGTCCGGGTCCGGCAGCGGAACGTCCTGGATCCTCCCGCCGACGAGGGCGGCCATGCGGCCGAACTTTCCCGATTTCACGAGATCGTACGCGCGCAGGCCGTAGCGGCTCGCGAGCAGCCGGTCGTACGCGGTGGGCGTGCCGCCGCGCTGCACGTGTCCGAGGATGGTGACGCGCGTCTCGATGCCGGACTTCTGCTCCAGCTCGTGCGCGATCACGTTGGCGACGCCGCCGAGCCGGGCATGGCCGAACTCGTCCGTGCCGCCCGACTGCGTGACCGCCGTCCCTCCCTTGGGCACGGCGCCCTCGGCCACGACGACGATCGAGAACTCCTTGCCGCGCTTCTGCCGGTCCCTCACGACCTTCACGATCTCGGCGATGTCGTAGGGCCGCTCCGGGATCACGATGTAATCGGCGCCGCCGGCGATGCCGGCCACCGTCGCGATCCAGCCGGAGTCGCGGCCCATGACCTCGACGACCATCACGCGGTGGTGCGACTCGGCGGTCGTGTGCAGCCGGTCGATCGCCTCCATCGCGATGTTGACGGCCGTGTCGAAGCCGAACGTCTGTTCCGTGCCGGGCAGGTCGTTGTCGATCGTCTTCGGGCAGCCGACGACCGGCATGCCCTGGTCGTGGAACCGTTTCGCCACGCCGAGCGTGTCCTCGCCGCCGATGGCGATGATCGCGTCCAGCGCGTAGCGCTTGACGTTGCTCCGGCACTTCTGGACGGACTCCTCCTTCTTGAAGGGGTTCGTTCGCGACGTGCCGAGGATGGTGCCGCCGCGCGGCAGGATGCCCGCGACGGAGAAGTCAGTGAGCGGCTCGACCAGTCCGTTGACGAGTCCCGCCCAGCCGTTCTTGATGCCGAGGACGCCGTCGCCGTTCTTCTCCGCCTTCTTGACGATGGCGCGGATCACGGCGTTGAGGCCGGGGCAGTCGCCGCCCCCGGTGAGGACGCCAATTTTCATGGGTACGGATTGTACGGGCGGCGTGCGCCTCCATCAAGCGGCGCGGAGACGCCTGAACACGTCCCTTGCAGGTGCGCTATTCGGCGGCGGCTTCTTCGACCTTCACGGCGCCCACCTTGCAGTCCTCGCGGTGCGAGAAGTGCAGTTCGATGAAGTCCTCGATCGACTGCGCCGTGAGCGCGGTGTCCTTGTCGATCATGCTCCCCCTGATCGAGAAGCTGACCGTGAACCGCTTCGTCTCCCGTTTCGCGCGCTTCATGTCCCCTCCGTGTGACGGAGGATTCTACGGGTGCGCGCGTCCGGGCATCAAGCTATCGCACGGTGATCTCGACGGCCGGGCTCGTGAGCCGGCCCTTCCAGAAGCCGGCGGGCTTGTCCTTCACGTACTGGTCGTCGGACGTGTAGCAGGCGGACGCGGTGTAGGTGCCCGGCCTGGCGCCGTCGCCGAGCACCTCGACGGGCGGGTCGCCCGCGACGGCGGAACGCCCGGGCACGGCGAACGTGTCGGCGGTCGGCTCCTCGAGGACGAAGACCTGGCCCTCGAGCTCCGCGCCGTCCGCGGTCTTCCGCAGGCGCACGGCGGTCCCGATGCCGCTCGACCGCCAGAGGGCGACCTCCTTCTCGTTGTCGTTGACCCAGACCGGCACCGCGGCGAGGCCGGCCCCGGCCTTCGTCTCGGCCGCGAGGAAGAGGATCCCGTAGCGCAGTCCCTCGACGGCGTCCGCCGCGAGCAGGTTTCCGAGCTGCGCCGCGCGGAAGCGGAGCGTCTCGCCCGCCTCCTTCGCGCACACCGCGAGCGCGTCGCGAAGCTTCGTCCGGTCGGCCTTCACCAGGGCGACGGCCGCCTTGCCGAGCGCGGGCAGGTCGGCCGCCGCGTCGAGCGCCCGGAGCCGGTCGCGCAGCGCGTCGTCAACCGGGAGCAGGGCGACGCTCCGCAGGAGCGCCTCGATCCGGCCGCGGACGTCCACGTCCCTGTGGTCGCGATGGCGCGCGATCGCGGCGCGCGCCTTCGGTCCGAGCTTCACGAGGTCGCGCTCCGCGGCGCCCCGCACCTCGAGGTCGTCGCTCCCCAGGTCCTGGACGAGTTTCGCCACGCGGGCGTCGAGGTCGTCCTGCTGAAGGAGCAGCGACAGCGCGAGCAGTACGTGCATGGGTCCCTCCCATGCGTTGGACGTCAGACGAACTTCATGTCGTGCACCAGGAGTTCGACCTCCTCGCGCCCGCCCCACTCGTTGATCTGCGGCGTGAAGGCCACGGATACCGTCTTCGCCTCGCGCAGCGACGGCAGCATCGCGGCGCCGTCGAACGCGACGCACCGGAGCCCCGCCCCGCCGTCCTGCGCGACGTGGAACGCCATGTGCGCGTTCTTCCGCCCCATGAGGCGCGGCTCGCCCGCCAGCCGGACGTGTGAGGCGAC
>Ga0187893_10006503_pt1 | contig 19939 bp, 19 predicted proteins | sample MA1701074metaG_FD_139574 | JGI IMG/M metagenome (GOLD analysis project Ga0187893, IMG submission 139574) | White microbial mat communities from a basaltic lava cave in the Kipuka Kanohina Cave System on the Island of Hawaii, USA - MA170107-4 metaG ...
AACTCGTAAAGCCTTATTTTAAAAAGCTTATTGAGCAGCTTGAACGCGATGACGCTCACGTTGCGGTTCGACGGAATGTGGCGAGAATGTTGCAGTTCATCGACATTCCAAAACGCTACGAGGGTCGTGTTTTTGACGCTTGCTATAACCTGCTCGCCGATCCGGTGCAGCCGGTTGCGGTGCGGTGCTTCTCGATGAGTGTCGCGGCGAAGATCGCAAAAAACGAGCCGGAATTACTCGACGAACTTCGACTGGTTGCGCGCAAATATCCGCAAAGTTCGACGGCGGGATTTCGCAGCCGTGCACGACGCGTGCTCGGTGTTTGAGATTATTATGAAACTGCGAAAACGCGATTACGAGATCGATACCGACAAGCGGCGGCTCGACATCGCCGGCATTCATCGTTTTCTTTCGGAATCGTATTGGGCAAAAAATCGCACACTCGAACAAACGCTGACGGCGATCGAGAATTCGCTGTGCTTCGGCGTTTATTGCGGCCGCGAGCAAGTTGGCTTTGCACGTGTCATCACTGACAAAGCGACTTTCGCATACATCGGCGATGTGTTTATTCTCGATGAGCATCGCGGGAAGGGCCTGAGTAAATGGCTGATGGAAGTGATCGTCACGCAGCCGGATCTTCAGAATTTGCGACGATGGCTGCTCGCGACACGTGACGCACACGGGCTTTATAAGCAATATGATTTTGACGAGCTGCGATTTCCTGAGCGTTGGATGGAGCGAGCGGCGGCGGATGCGTATTGAGGTTTGATATACTTGGACTCATCGAAAGTGGCCCCTACTGACGTGCGGGCTACGGACACGAAGTTGCAACACACGTGAATTCAATCGACAACAAGCGCCCGCTCGCACTTGTGATCCTCGACGGCTGGGGCTACGCGCCGCGCACCGAGGGCAATGCGATCGCGATCGCGCACACGCCGTATTACGACGAGATTTGCCGCAGATATCCGATGACGACGCTCGCCGCGTCGGGCATCGAGGTTGGCCAGCCGCATGACGTTCTCGGCAACGCCGAGGTCGGTCATCTGAATTTAGGAACCGGTCGCGCCGCGAAAACCGAAGTTGAGAAAATTCGTGAAGCGATCGCGAGCGGTGCTTTTATCGAGAACGCGGTCGTGACACGCGCCTTTGAGAAGGCGAAAGCAAACGGCACCACGATTCACCTCATCGGCATGTTGAGCGACGGCGGCGTGCATTCGTCGCTCGAGAGTTTGTTCGCATTTCTGCGTGTTGCCAAAAACCACGGCCTCGAAAAAGTTTACATTCACTGCATTCTCGACGGCCTCGATGTGCCGCCGCGCACGGCCGACATTTATGTGGAGGCGCTGGAATTAAAACTTCTCGAGATCGGTGTCGGCAAGATCGCGACGCTATGTGGGCGTTACTTTGCGATGGACACGTCCGAGAATTGGGAGCGAACGGCACGCGTGTTTACGATGCTCGTTCACGGCGAAGGCGAACGAACACGCGACGCCGTCTCGTCGATTCGCAACTCGTTTTTGCGCGGCATCTCTGACGAATTTATTGCCCCGATCGTCGTCGAACCGGAACCGGACGCGCCGCCGATGACCGTCGCGAACGGCGATCTGCTGGTGTTTTTTAATCACCGTCCCGAGACGATGCGTCAGCTTGTTCGGGCGCTTTGTCTGCCCGAAGGCGAAACCGGTACAAAGCCTGCTATCGAAACGGTTTGCCTCGTCGAATACGACCGCGGCTTTAATCTTCCGGCGGCTTTTCGTCAGGAGCCGGAAAAAAATTCGCTGGCCAATGTCCTCTCCGATTCGAACATTTCAAATATCAAGATCACAGAAGGAGCGCGGCTGCCGCATCTGACATATTTTTTTAACGGCGGTACCGACGAACTGCAACAGTTCGAGGAACAAGTCGTTTTGAAAACCGCACCGGGAGCCAGTCGGCATCCCGAATCGCAGAGCTTTAAGATCGTCGACAAGTTTTGTCGTGAGTTAGAACTTTCGCCGACGGGCGTTTTTGTCGTCAACATGCCCGCTGCCGAGTTGATGGCCGAGACCGGCGATCTCGAGCGGACAGTCTCCGCGATTCGCTGTATCGACACTTGTCTCGAAGGAATTTGCGACGCGACACGCGCACTCGGCGGCATCGTTCTGGTGACTTCCTCGCACGGTAATTACGAAGAGATGGTGCACGGCGACAGCGGTGAACCACATACGTTGACGACGGTCAATCGCGTGCCATTTCATCTAATCGATGACGGCGAAAAGCATGTCAAACTCAACGGTAACGGCTCGCTGGCCGATGTCGCACCCACGATTCTCGGCATTCTTGGGCTAGAAAAACCCGCCGAGATGACCGGTCGCGACCTGCGGATGTTATAGGAAAAAAGTTTGGTTCAGCAGATCCCCGAATTCAGAAACATACTTGTCATTCACTTCGGCCAGCTTGGCGATGTGGTGCTCGGCTTGCCGGCGCTCGCGGCGATACGAAAACATTTTCCAAAAGCAAACATTACGATCTTGTTGGGTAAACCAGGCCGGGACATTATTGCACTTACAAAAAATGCGGATGAATTAATCGAAGTAGATCGAGTCACTTTAAGAGATGGAAACAAGTTCACATCGATGAGCCGTATTTTGTCTCTTATAAAAGATATTAGACGACGTAAATTTGACTTCGTTTTAGACCTAAATAGTTTGTATGAGACGAATCTGCTCGGATTTTTTTCGGGTGCCAAATATAGACTGTATTTAAATCGTGAAAACCGTTCGCTCGACTGGTTAGCTCGATTTCCTACGCGACCGCCGGTCGAAGATAAATCAAAACATCACACGGACAGATTTCTTGAAGTCCTGGAACCGCTCGGCATCACTAACGAGCCGCGTAATTGTCACGTCGAGCCGTCCGAAGAATCACTCGCCGAAGCAAAAAGATATTTAACCTCGCAGAATCTCCAAGACAAAACTTTGATCGGACTTTTTCTTGGAGCCGGTCATATTACTCGCCGTTGGCATATTGAGAAGTTTGTCGAACTTTCGCGAGCGTTGTCTGAGGATGACAAAATTCGTGTGCTTATTCTGCTCGGGCCTGAAGAGCGCGATCTGCGCCACGGATTAGAAAATAAATTTGGTAATTCGGCAATCGTTGTTCCGGAAATGTCGTTAATGAAATTTTATGCGCTGCTTTCGCAGGTAAAAGTTTTAGTTAGCGGCGATACAGGACCGATGCATCTCGGCGCGATCGCCGGATCTCGAATCGTGCTGCTGTCGGAGATTGGCTCGCCAAATATTTTCAGGCCATTGATCGACAGGCTAGTCGTGCTCGACGATAAACCGTTCGCTGAGATCAGCATCGATGATGTTATGAGTGCCGTTGCTAAGTTACTGACATAATAGAGCTTACAATTTCTCAAAAGCAGATTTTTGGCACGCAGAATTTTCACATATAATTATTTATCGTTTTCCTAATATGGTTGAAGAATTTGCGTTCGACAATTCCGAAGAGCGTCGCAAGGTACGTCAAAACGGCACCGGCTGGATCGAAGTGATCGCCGGTTCGATGTTTTCGGGCAAGTCGGAAGAGCTAATTCGTCGCTTGAATCGAGCGCGAATTGCGCGGCAGAAGGTTCAAGTTTTTAAACCTAAGATCGACGCGCGTTATTCCGACGAAGAGATCGCGTCGCACTCAGGACAGAAACATTTATCGATTCCAGTCGCGACGACCGCAGAGATGATGTCGCACATTGACGACGATACGCAAGTCGTCGGCATCGATGAAGGACAGTTTTTTGACGAAGCGATCATTGACGCTGTAAATAGACTCGCCGGCGATGGTAAACGCGTCATTGTCGCAGGTCTCGATCAGGATTTTAAGGGCACGCCGTTCGAGCCGATGCCGCGTTTGCTGGCGATCGCCGAGTTCATAACAAAAATTCACGCGATCTGTGTAAAATGCGGCGCGACCGCAAACTTTACTCAGCGAACCGTCGAGTCTGACGCCCTCGTCGAGGTGGGCGCCGCCGACAAATACGAAGCGCGCTGCCGCAAATGCTTTGTCCCGCATGCCGACGCCCCGACGCTAACTTAACGTGCTACAATTTTCACGAGGTCATTTGTATGGACAAGACTTTTGCAGATGTTGTGGATAAAGTTCGTCAACTCTCTACTGAAGAGCGTGAAGAGTTGATCGATGTCCTCAAACACTCAATTATCGAAGAACGTCGACATGAAATATTGAAGAACTGCGAAGAGGGAATGCAGGAGTACAGTCGTGGAAATCTCAAAGCATACACCGATGTCGATGAGCTAATGAAGACCCTCGATGATTGAAATTTATTTCAGTTCGAACTTTAAGCGAGTATTCAAGAAGCGAATTGCCCTCAATCGCGAGAGGAAACTACGTTTAACGAGAAGCTCAAGACCTTCACAAACGATCCTTTTACACCAAACTTGCGAACTCACAAACTATCTGGCGATCTCGAAGGTCGCTGGAGTTTCAGCGTCGAATACGACCTCCGAGTTATTTTCGAATTACCGCCGACGGAAACGTCGTCCTTCTCGATCGGCACACACGACGAGGTCTATTAATCACGGATTACGCGATAGGAGTTTTTATCCTATTTTTCTTCCTTTGCGTTCTTTGCGGCTTTGCGTGAAAAAAATTCTTTTATCTCACGCAAAGACGCAAAGAGAGGCAAAGAAATCATGAAGAAGAAACCAAAAGAGACAATCATTACTCTTTCTAATGCTTAATCTGGGTTAATAGTCCCAGTCTATTTCGTCGCCTTCATCGAATAAAGTATCGCTGTGAAATCGTCCGAGTGTTTGTTAAAGTTCGTTCCCTTCGTCGATGTCATCACGTTCAACTGCTGTTTCTGACCGAGATATTTTCGATAGCCGATCCATTGATGCAGACGCGGGCCGCTCTTGTCTTCAGGCATCGACTCGACAAACTCGACACCTGCGATGCCATCGATCTCCACCATCTTCACCGACTCGTATTTGCCGTTCTTTAGCTGCTGCATCGCCTGATCGTAGTATGCGTTGAGGCTCACGTCCATCGGGAAGTTGTCGCCTAGAAGTGAGATATTTACTAGCAAAAACGCGTTGTCTGGCGAGCTGTAGTTGAACGATTCTTTTTTCACGTCCATCTGTTTCCAACCCGCTGGCAACTTCCACGACAATCCCTGATCGTCCCACTTCGTCTCAGTGCCGCCGTCGATGATCGCTTGCTGCGCTGCCGATGGCTTTGCTTTTTCAGCCGTCGAACTTGACGAGGAAGACGACGAACCCTATCCGTCGCTGTTCGAGCCGCCCGAAAGGTTCTTTAGTTTGTCTCCTAAGCCGCAAAACGTGAGTGCAAAAGTTATCAGTCCTAATGTCAACAGTGATTTCATCGATCTTTCCTCCGAGTTGTTTGTAATTTCAAAACATTGTCACTGCATTTCGCTAAAATTGCAAAACTCATCTGCAAGAAGACATTGTTGCTCGCGTTCCATAATCAAACAGCGACCTCTTCCCGAGATAAAAATTAAGGAGCGATTTATGAAGTACCAATTATTTACGCGTTTATTCGCGACATTTGTTTTCTCACTTATAGTTATCGGGGCGGCGGCGGCGCAGAGTTCTCAGTACCGGCTTTCGTCAGCTTACACTCACAAAAATCTGACGATCTTCCTCATCCACGGCAAAGACGAAACAAAGAAAACTAACATGATGACACTGCAAGAGGCGATGGAGCGAAAGCTGTTTCGCGTCTATGAAACGTCGAATGTGAACGAGCTCGAAGTAGAAAATTTGTCGAAGGAACTCGACGTTTTCATCCAAGCCGGTGACATCGTGAAAGGCGGCAAACAAGATCGCGTTCTCGCGATCAGCATCATCATTCCGGCGCGTTCAGGTCGCGTTAAGATCGAATCGTTTTGCGTCGAATCCGGCCGTTGGCAAAAACGTGGAAGCGAGGATTCGACAAAATTCGAAAGCTCGAACGAGCGCGTCGTCACAAAAGAATTGAAGATCGCGGCCAACGCAACTCGTTCGCAGCAGGAAGTTTGGAACAAAGTCAGCGATGCGCAAGTTCGCCTCGCAAAGAATGTTGGGGGAACGGTTGCCGACGGCAGGTCGGCTTCGAGTTTACAGCTAAGTCTTGAAAACAAAAAGGTTGTTGAGAGCATCGACACTTATGTAAAAGCCCTGAGCGGCGTCATCGACGGCAAATCCGACGTGATCGGTTACGCGTTCGCGATCAATGGCAAGATCAACAGCGCCGACATTTATTTGTCGAACGCACTGTTCAAAAAGCTTTGGCTAAAAAATCTCAAAGCGACCGCGACCGAAGCAGTCGCCGAATCTCGCGGCGTTCGTCTCGCAGAACCGGTGAAGTCGGCAGCGGTGAAAGTTTTTATGGACGATTCGGAAAAAGCGAAGTCGAAAGAGCAGACATCAGCCTCTGGCGGAGCGCGGCTCGTCACGCGCGAAGACAAAGACAACGTCATGGTCGAAGCCCGCGACGAAAAATCGAAGACAGTCGTTCATAAGAGTTACGTGAAAAAGAACTAAGCTGTCAGTAGCCCGCACGTTAGTAAGGGCAATGTTGAATGTCCGCTAGGTGGCCCTAACTAACGTGCGAGCTATTGACACAAGATCATCAAACTTCGGTCTCGTGAATTAGATCACGCGGTTTCGTCGCTGTGCCGTAAGATTTAAGTTACGAGTCCGATCTTTCTTTGACGGCAAGATTTCGTTGGGCGTTAAAATGATCGGCGATCTCAGTCGCTGTTTTTTGTCCGACAAACTTTTTCAGTTCATCGGCGGTTGCTTTTGCAATTCGTTCGATCGAACCAAACTCGCGCAGCAATTTCATCTTTCTCTTTTCGCCTACGCCGGGAATCTCACTGAGTTCGGATGAGAAGTCGCGCTTCTCGCGGCGTTTGCGGTGAAACTCGATCGCGGTCTTGTGCGTCTCTTCGCGAATCTGAAGTATCAATCTAAACGCAAGCGAGTTGCGGTCAAACGGTATCGGCTGATCTTCGCGGCCGTAGATGAGCAAGTGCGAGATCTCGCTGTGTTTTTTTGGTGGCTTGACGAGACCGACGAGCATGATCTGTTCGAGATCGAGAGCCTGCATAGCGGTTGCGGCGGCAGAGATCTGGCCTTTGCCACCGTCGATAAAGATGAGCTGCGGCAGTGGTTTTTGCTCATCGAGAGCGCGTCGGTAACGACGAAACACGGCTTCATTCATCGAAGCAAAATCGTTTGCGCCTTCGACGGTTTTGATAATAAAACGCCGATAATCTTTACGCGCCGGTTTGCCGTTTTCAAAAACTACGATGCCTGCAACATTTTCAGAACCTGAAATATTTGAGATGTCGAAAGACTCAATGCGTTCTGGGAAATACGACAATTCGAGCAGCTCCTGCAACTCTTCGAGAACTTTTTGGCTGTCGGGTTTTAGAACGCGAAATCGTTGCTCGAACGCGATCTTTGCATTTGTCTCGACGAGTTTTATGAGATGTTTGTTCTTGCCGCGTTTCGGATCGAGAATGCGCACGCGGCGACCGCGACGCTCGGTGAGCGCGCGTTCGAGCACGTCGCGATCTTCAAAATCCTGCGACACATGGATTTCGAGTGGCACATAATCTGTCGAATAATATTGCGATAAAACTTCACCGAGAAATTCGCCGGCGTCGAACGTGTCGTCTTCCGGCAGGTCTTCCCAAAAGAATTCACGGCGACCGACGATGCGGCCTTCTCGCGTTGTGAAAAGTTGCAGAGCGAGTCGTTGTTTCTCACGATAAAAACCAATTGTGTCAACATCGCGTTCGGCGGTCGTCGCCATTTTTTGCGTTTCGCTGAGCGCGAGAACGGTGCGATGCAGATCGCGATAACGCGCGGCGAGTTCGTATTTTCCTTCCTCGGAAAACTGCCACATACGCAGTTCGAGAGATTTTGCAAGCTCCTTATTTTTTCCTTCGAGCAGAGTGCGAACGTCGGCTGCAGCTTCTTGATATTCTTCCTGAGTGCAGAGACCTTTGACGCACGGGCCGAGACAGCGTTTGAGATGATATTCGAGACACGGACGCGGCAGTTTGCCGTCGATCTCGATCTCGCAGGTGCGAAGCTGGAAAGAGCGGTTGATAAGGTTAAGCGTGTTGCGCGCTAAAACTGCCGGCAGAAACGGACCGTAATAATTCGAGCCGTCGCGGACGATTCGCCGTGTGACGACGACCTTTGGAAACGGTTCATTTGTCAGCTTGAGATGCGGATAGGATTTATCGTCTTTGAGAAAAACATTGAATCGCGGCTTATGTTTTTTAATCAGATTCGACTCGAGTATCAACGCCTCAACTTCATTGTCCACAACAATAAACTCGAAATCGGCGATGACCCGGACGAGCTGCCGCGTCTTCGGGTCGTGGTTACGGCTCGATTGAAAGTACGAACGCACGCGGTTGCGCAGATTCTTCGCTTTGCCGACGTAAATAATTTTGCCAGCTGCATTTTTGTGAATGTAGATGCCGGCGTTCGTCGGCAGCTGTTTCAACTTGTCACGCACATCGGCCATAACAAAAATCTAACAGAGCGCGAGCCGACGGGCAACGATTGACATTTTTGCGAAATTGCCTTAGATCATGCTTGCTGTATCAAAACAAATTTTCTTTGGAGGACAAATGTCAAAATCTGTAGAACAATCAAAAGCCGTTATTCAATCAATGATCACGCTCGCATATGCCGCACTCGGTCTTGTGTGTGCACTCGCGTGGAACGAGGCGATCAAAACCGCGATGAAGGAATTTTTGGGGACGGACGAGAGCGTTTCCGGTCTGTTTACTTACGCGATCATTGCGACGGTCGTTGCAGTATTCGTTTTGATCATGCTCGCTAAGACGGCGGCTAAGATCGGCGGCGAAGCTGCCATCAGTCGCGAAGCGGAAGGATGAGAAGGTGAAAAGGGGAAAAGGTGAAAAGGTGAAAGGATGCTCTTGTGAAAATAGGGCTTCCTTTTGTTTATGCGGATTCGGCTGCAGTTTCCGAATCCGACCAAGAAGCATTGCGGGTCATTGTGCCCCAGCTCGATTTTGTGCGGAGCAGCCATTTTATTGTTCCTTCGAGTCGCCAGATCGAGACCATTTGTCTGTAGCCGAAGTTCTCGACGAATGCTCCGCCGAGCATTATCCAAAAATCCTTTTTTCGCGGATAGGTGCGAAAGGTCGTTTCTTCGAGCAGGATCGCGGCGACCGAGAGGAAGAAACCTGTGCCAAACGAAAGCAACAGGAAAGCGAGCGCGCCTTCGTAGTTGATCAGGTTCATAAAATAGCAAAAAACAAAGAAGCAAAGTCCGGCGACTTCGATCAACGGGCTGATGCCTTCAAGAAATAGCAGAAACGGGAACGACAGCCAACCGACGCCGCCTGCACGCGGGTGAAAGAGCAGCTTGCGATTCTCCCAAAGACAATCGAACAAACCGCGTTGCCACCGAACGCGTTGCTTTTTTAGCACTGCGAAAGTTTCCGGCGCCTCGGTCCAACAAACAGGATCGGCGACGTAATCGAGACGATAGGGAATTCTGTTCAAGCGAAAATGCCGGTGCAGACGAAGGACGAGATCCATGTCTTCGCCAAGTGATTTGTGACTGTAACCGCCGACTTTTATGACGGCTTCTTTGTTGAAGAGGCCGAAAGCGCCTGAGATCAGCGGCAACGAATTTAGACGATTCCACCCAACGCGGCTCGTCAAAAATGCACGTGTGTATTCGAGCATTTGGAAGAGTGCGAGCCAGTTTTTTGGCAAATTTACTTTTTTCAGATAACCGCTCTCGACGCTGCAACCGTTGAGAATTCTAACGTTGCCGCCAACGCCGATCGTGTCGGCGTTCAGCACAAATGGTTGAACGAGCAGCGTGAGGCAATCGCGATTAAGGATCGTGTCGGCGTCGAGCGGCATGAACAAACCATAACGCGCGCCGTTGATGCCGGCGTTCGAGGCATCGGCCTTACAGCCGCCGTTTTCTTTGTCGATCACGCGAAGGTTCGGATATGTCTTTGACTGAAAAACCGCTCGGACAGGTTTGTGCTCGACGCGCTTACGAAAGGCGACGGGAAGTTCGACGAGATCAAATTCACGAGTCAAAACATCGAGCGTTCTGTCCTTTGAACCGTCATTCACGACGAGAATTTCAAACTCCGGATAGTCAAGCTGCAGCAACGCACGAACAGTCGGAACGATGACCGATTCTTCGTTATATGCGGTGACGATCAGCGTGATCGGCGGTTCAAATCCGCTTTGCGGATCGGGCAGACGGTGAATCGAGCGTTTACGAATAAAGCGAGGCAAAACGGCCATCGAGATAGCCGTCAGAATCAAATATGTTCCGTTCAACGCGACGAAGTAAACTAAAAAAAGCCACTCCGTTACTTGGACAAAGTTAATGTCGTCTCCCTGAAACATAAAAGCTGTATTTCCGTTATCACCTGACGGATAATATCGCGTGAAAATTTGCTCGGAAGCGTGCGTGTGAGTTTCTCGATCCTTAATTCCGTCATTCCTGGCATCGAGACTAAAGAGCTCGCCGCGCGATAACGGACCCACCAATCGAGATCGTCAGTTGCGTCGATCAGAAGATCGATGTCTTTTTTATGACCGAGCCGACCTAGCGTTTGCACGACTTGCAAACGAATTTCCCACCGCTCATCGTTGATGAATTCGCGAATGCGCTCGAGATCCTCGTTTGAATTAATATGACGAAGACAGGCGATCAGAACCTCTTTTTGATCACTTTCGTGCAGTATTTTGCTTAGGATTTCGCCGTGATCGGTGACTTTTGTAAAACTCAGATACGAGATCAAACGCGACATCTGCCGTTCTTCTAAACCGTCGGCGAAATGTTTTTCGACCAAACAACAAAGCGGTTTTGAAAGCGTGTCGCAATCGATCTCTTTCAGAACTTTTGCAACGAAGATCGGTGACCAATCACGTCGCGAGACAATTTTTTCGAGATGTTTTTCTAAAGTTTTCTCGACGTCGATGCGAAACAGCGCACGCCACGCCCATGAAGAGATCACGGGATCGCGGTCGGCGATCAGCAGTTCGATGCTCGGATACGAAGTTGCATTACCGAGATTTCCGAGCGTATTGACGGCCATAAGACGTTTGTCCACGAACGGGCTTTTTAACAACTCATACGTCATCGCGTGGAGTTTGAGAGATTCGCCGAGATCGTTAAGACCACTTTTCGACTCGCCCGATATCGACTCGTGCAGATAATTCCACTCGTATAGAAAGTGTGGAAGATTCTTTTTTGTAAGCTGTCGGCGATTTTCGATTTTGAATTCGTTGTCCGCAGCTTTGAAGAGCGTGTTTTCCCAACGGCGATTTACGACCTCACGTCGTTTGTTTGAGGACGCAGACAATTCGCGAAGAGCGAGCATCACGCCGACGCACAGCAAACTAAACGCCGTAAACGACGCTCCTATCCACCACGCAACCGTGACAGCGATGTTAAAAGCGATAACGGATTCCAAGATTCACACCTCTGCGGTAATAAATATTTCCTTGACGATGAAGCAGAACGTCAAGGTTCGCACCGACATTTTTTGTGAGCCAATATTTTGTCGAACCTGAAACGCTCCAAGTTTTACTTCGGAGAATGCCGAGACTCGGGCCGAGATTCTCGTGCTCGCGACCAAACGTGAACGCCGCGCCGACGCTATTCACGCTTTCGCCGAAGTAGCGGTTGTATTGAAACCTGTGTGTCGGAGCCGTGCCGGCGTTCGTGAGATTTGTCACGTAAAGCGTGTAAGCCGCACGATTACTGCCCCAATATTTTTCCGTCAAACCGTAGATCATCGTGGCTTTTACTGTGTTATATGCCGTGTATCGCATTCCGACATGGCCGACAAAACCTTTGCTCAAGATTCGCTCGCCCTCGAGCATCAAGGAAAATTTGCCGACGTATTTGTGAGTCGGACTAAACATTGCTTCGCCGGTCGCCGCCCATTTTCGTCCGAAGCCTTTGTAAAAACCGGCGACAACTTCCTGATCGCGATTCGAATTTCTATCGCTGACTCTGTATGTTCCCCAGACGATCTTGCGTTTTGAAAATTTGCGTTCGAAATACAACGATGCAGTTCGCCACGTGCCGAAATTTCGTGTCAAACTTTCCTGCGAATATTGAAACTGAACTTCGTTTTTAGGCAGTTCTTGCTTGTCCGACATTTCAGCCGCCGGCGACAGTTGCGGTTGAGGTTGTGTTTGCGCAGACGCACAGATACCGAACGTAAATAAATAAAAACTTAAATACAACGCGGCTTTTTTCATGACTTTTATTTCAAGAGGCGATTCATTCTCACCATCAACTCACCCGGCTTAAATGGTTTTGTCACATAATCATCGACGCCAGCCTCGAATGCGCGAACGATATTTGCCTCGCTCGATTTTGAACTCAGCATGATCACCGGAACTTTTTTCCAGCTTTTGTGTTTACGCATACGCGCCAAAACTTCGAAGCCGTCAGCGTAAGGCATAATGATGTCGAGAAAAACGAGACGCGGCGGCTCGCCCGTGTCGAGATTTGCGATGGCCTGTCTGCCATCACCAAAAATCTTGACCTTAAATCCGCGCTGCTTGAGCCAATGACTCAAAAGCCGAGCAATTACACGGTCGTCTTCGACAATGTGCACACTATTAGGTTTTGACGCAAGAGTGCTCTTCGCCATAGAGAGGTCGTTGGTTTATGATTCTCAAGAGAGAATCAGGTAATGATCGTTGCCTTGTGGAATTAACTTTTGTGGAGTTAATAGGAGGCGGGATGTCTGTATTATCACATATTTAGCAGCAAAAAGTAAATAAAAATAATTTGTGAAATGGATACAGTATTAACAAAATCTCCCGAATTAGCAGCCGAATTCATTAGGAATGGCGGCATTGTCGCCTTTCCGACCGAAACTGTTTACGGTCTCGGTGCAAATGTTTTTAACGCGCGAGCTATAAAGAAGATTTTCAAGGTAAAGAAGCGGCCTGGCGATAATCCGCTGATCGCGCATGTAGCGTCAGTCGATCAAATCAAACAGTTGACTTCAGGAATAAACGGGCGAGCTGAGAAATTTATCAACGCGTTTTTTCCCGGACCGCTGACAATTGTCCTGCATAAATCCGAAAGAGTGTCGAATATCGCGACGGCCGGGTTAGACACGATCGGCGTCAGGATGCCGCGATTAGAGATCGCACGTGAGTTTTTGTCGGCGTGCGGAACGCCGGTTGTAGCTCCATCCGCGAATATCTCAGGCCGTCCGAGTCCGACGACGTGGCAGTCTGTCGCAGAGGATATGTTTGGCAAGATCGAGTGTTTCTTGCAGGGCGATATGACGGAGATCGGGTTGGAATCAACCGTTGTCGATTGCACAGAAGAGACGCCACTGCTTCTCAGGCAAGGCGCTATTTCGCTCGAAGAATTGCAAGCGGTTGTTGCGGGCACGAAACTTCATCTTCCTGCGACAGGCGACTTGATCAAAAGTCCCGGTCTCAAGCATCGACATTACTCGCCGCGAGCGAAGGTTAGAATATTGGATCGCGATTTACAGATCACAGATACGGATCGTGTTGCATTCATCGGGCTCAAAAAACATAACGAGACTTTTAAGAGAGAGCTGATTTGCGACTCGATCGATGAATATGCACATTCTCTGTATGAATTTTTTCGCAAGTGTGACCGTTGGAGCATAGATATTATTTATTGCGAACCTGTCGAAGAAAAAGGTATCGGCGCCGCGCTGATGGATCGCATTCGACGAGCGGCGCAAAGTTAATTTATTTTGCCGAAACGGCGACTATCGCGAGTTCGCCATTGTCTTTGAGCACTTCAGATTTTAACTTTTCGGCATTCGTAAGTTGGTATAAATACTCAAGCGGAACTAAAACAAGCACTGGTTTACCGCCGCCACGTTCTATCTCATCTAAAATTTCACTCACGCCGTAAAGTTTCTTTTGTTTGCCGCTTTCATCACGCAACAAATGACCTGCCGCATAAAACTCTGCATTGTGAGAGATCGTGTGTTGCATGAGCACTTTGCTGTCCCCGAAGCCCCGCGCGTCGCCCGCCGCGATCAACGATTTAACCGAATCATAATCTGCAAATCGCGGCACGACAGTAATTGACAGGACAATCGTTGTCAGCAGCGTCGCAGTCGCAATTGCGGTCACGCTAATTCGCCAACGAGCTTTGGCGAGATGCTGGTTGATAAACAGCGCCGTTATGATGATTGCCGGCGGCACTGCGGGCAAAATGTAGCCCGGAAGTTTCGAGCACGAAAGCGAAAAGAAAACGAGCGGCACGAGAAGCCAAGACAATGAGAAGAGGAGAAGAGGAGAAGAGGGAAAAGAGGTGCGAACGGCACCAGTAATTTCTTTCTCACTAACCTCTGTGTTTTCTGTGGCTGATTTTTGAAAAACCGATTTCCAAAGCGCCGCAATAAAGAACGGCAGCCACGGCAGCGTCATCAGCGGCAGAACCCAAAAGAAAAAGTAGAACGGTTGCGGATGTTTGTATTTGTTCGACGTGAATCGCTGAAAATGATGCTGTAAAAAAAACTCGTCAACAAACTCCCAACCGTGACGCAAATACATCGGCACATACCAAACGGCGGCGACAGCTAACGCGATCAAAGTTCCCCAAAGCAGACTGACGATAAATTGTCGGTTCGGCAAACGACGGCTCAGCAAAAAGTAAAGTGTGACGATCGCGTATGGGAATACGATCCCGATCAGACCTTTTGCAAGCAGCGCAATGCCGATAAAAAAATAAAACGAAATCAGCGGAGTGGTTTTTCGAGAGCGATCATGTATGTAGAAACTTACCAGTGCCGCAGTAAGCGGAAATGTAACAGTAATATCAAAACTTGCGCCGCGCGAGAATACGATGATGCCTAGTGTCGAGGCTGCAATTAGTGCCAGCCAGTTTGGGAAAGAATTTGCCACAGAAGACACTAAGGTTGTTGATTTTGTTTCGGTGTCCTCTGTGCTCTCTGTGGCTAAATTTTTTCCAAGAATCCAAAGCGCTGCGACTGTGCCGAGACCAAACAACGCCGGGCCGATGCGTGCAGCAAATTCACTAACGCCGAAAAGGTTGAATGACGCGATCTCGAGCCAATACAAAAGTGCGGGTTTCTCGAACCAGTTGTAACCACCAAGAGTCGGCGTGATCCAATCTCCCGCTTGCCACATCTCGCGCGCGACCTGCGCGTAACGAGGTTCGTCGGGCCCGAGCAGCGGAATCGTGAGACCGAAAAAGTACGCAAAAATCGTCAAAGCGGCAAACAAAAACCACAAAATTGCGGATCGCGGATTGCGGATTGCGGATTCGGGCTTTGTCATCTTTAACAGGTTAGCCGAAAATGTTAAGTATCATAGAAACATTTGTTTCTTTCAACGCGAGTTATGCAAGAAATCCGCAATCCGCAATCCGCGATACGCAATCTGCGCGTGGCTGCAATCGGCGTCGGCAGTCTCGGCCGACATCACGCGCGCAACTACGCAGAGCTTGCATCCGAAGGTCGTGTCGAGTTTGTTGGTGTTTGTGATACGAGTGCGGAAACTGCTGCCGAGATCGCTACGGCTCATAGCTGTGCGAGTTTTGCGGATTGGCATGATTTGTTGGGCAAGGTTGATGCGGTTTCGATCGCGACGCCGACGGAAACTCACTGCGAGATCGCTTGTGCGTTTTTAGAGAGCGGCGTTCACGTCCTCGTTGAGAAACCGATTTCTCTTTCGCTCGACGAAGCCGACAAAATGATCGCGGCGGCAAAAAAATTCGGCGTCAAACTAATGGTCGGTCAGCTCGAACGTTACAATCCGGCGATGGTCGCGCTTCGCCCGCATGTGACGACGCCTTTGTATTTTGAGATTCACCGCGTGTCGCCGTTTCCAAATCGCTCGCTCGACGTCGATGTCGTGCTCGATGTGATGATTCACGATCTCGATGCCGTGCAATGGTTGGTCGGCGAAGATGTAAAGGTTGCGGCAATTCACGCAGTTGGAATTCCGGTGATCTCGAACAAGGTCGATGCGGCGAATGCTCGTATCGAGTTTGAAAACGGCACTGTCGCAAACATCACCGCGTCACGCGTCGGCACTGAGAAAATCCGCAAGACGCGTTTTTACCAAACGGACGCTTATGTTGTTTTAGATTACGCGACCAAGTTCGCCTCGCTCACTTCGCTAAACCCCGACGCCGCGCATCCGCTCGCAGGTATTTCGATAAACCGTTTAGAAATCAACGACATAGAGCCGCTTAGAGCTGAAATTACTGCGTTCTTAGATGCGATCGAAAAAAATACGCCGCCGCCGATCACAGGTAATGACGGGCGGCGGGCGTTAGCTCTCGCGGTCGGCGTGCTCGAAAAGATCGATGCACACATGACTGGAGTGCGAGCATCCCTGCTCGCAAACCGCGAAAGATGACCGACTATAATTTCAAACCCAAGCTCGACAAATACGATTTCGGCTGGCACGACCGCGGACGAATTCCGCATCTCGATGCCGAATGCTTCACGCAGTTCATTACCTTTCGCCACTTTGATTCGATGCCCGCGTGCGTAATGCAACAATGGCGACTTGAGAAAATCGAAGATGATAAATTCCGAAAGCGCGTCGAGAAATATTTGGATGCAGGTCACGGAGCTTGTTGGCTCAAGGATGAGCGGGTGGCGAAAATTGTACAAGATGAGTTGCTGTTTCACGCGGGTCGTAAATACGATCTCAGGGCGTGGGTGGTGATGCCGAATCATGGACATGTGTGCCTGACGCCCTTTAAGGGAGTCCATTTGCCGGATGTGATGCATTCGATAAAGTCGTACACGGCAACTAAGGTGAATAAAACTCCTTGGGCGAACAGGACAGTTTTGGCAGCACGAATCGTTTGACAGATATATCCGGAACAATCGGCATTACGTTGCTGTAGTGAGGTATATCGAGAAGAATCCTGTGAAGGCGGGATTATGTGAAAAGCCGGAAGACTGGCAATGGAGTAGTGCTTACTATCGGAATGCGTCGAGATGAGCAGAGGGCAAGCAGGATGCTTGCCCTCCGGCCCGGCGAGCAGGGATGCTCGCCCTCCAGTCATGCGGTTGCTTCGGACTTTTTGTCGGCGTTGGCCGCGGCGATTTGTTCGCCGATTTGTTTCATCCACTCTTGTGTTTTCTTTACACGCTCGGCGCCGTCTGGCATGTCCATAATTACTTTTTCAAGATTTGAGAGAGCCTCGGGCATTTCCCACATTTTGCGAAGATCGGCAAGTATCGGCTCGATCTTTGCAAAGACCATGATGTGCTCGCCGTTGGTTTGGTTGAACATCTCGGCGTCGATCGCTCCTTGATTGACCAACGTCGCGGCCATGTCCCAATAGGACACGACCATGCGGGCGTAGCCGCCGACCTTTTCGTCCATCATGGTTTTCATATAATCCTCGGCGCTCGTCGGATTAAAGCTGAAAAACCAATCGCGTCCCTTGCGCATTTTTTTCTCGCGTCTTAGGTCGTAAAGTTTAAGAATTAAATCTGCTGATTCTGCTTTGCTCATAATTTAGTAAAACCTCCGTTAAAATGTATGCTTACAGTTTAGTCCTCGCCGCAAATGTGCGCAAGCAAACTATCGTGAACGAGCAGATAAACCAATTTTTACAGGAACGGATCGACGCCGGCGACTTTCCGTCAGCCGTGTATATCGTTGCGGAAAAGGGCGAAATCGTGATGCACGGCGCGCTCGGTTACGCCGTCGTCGAGCCGCAACGCATCGAAGCTCGGCTCGATACGATCTACGATTTGGCGAGCATTACAAAAGTCGTTGCGACCGGTTTGGTTGCGGCGAAACTGAGCGAAGCAGGCAAGTTTGATTTGAGCGAAAGTGTTTGCAGTTATATCCCTGAGTTTGATACAGAAGATAAACGCGCGATCACGATAAAGAACTTGCTTGTTCACGACTCGGGCATTATCGGCTGGCTGCCGACATATCTTTTTGCCAATAACCCGAACAATGTAATTGCGACTTTGGTTAACATTCCGCTCGAATATCAAACTGCCGGCAAAGTCACTTATAGTGATCTGAATTTTATTGTTCTCGGCGGATTGATTGAAAAAACTACGGAAACTTCGTTAGACAAACTCTGTCGCGAGATGATCTTTGAGCCGCTCGGTTTGAGCGATACTTCTTTTAATCCGACTGAGATTGCGCGAAAACGTATTGCGGCGAGCGAGAAGGGAAACGAGTACGAACGTCAGCTTTGCATCGAGCAAGGTTTTATGAACCCAGTCGCTATCCAGACCAGTTGGGATTCTGACTCAATCCGCAATCCGCAATCCGCATTCCGCAATTACCAGATTTGGGGCGAGGTTCACGATCACAACGCTTACTTCATGGGCGGCGTTGCGGGACACGCGGGTTTGTTCTCGACGGCTGAGGAAGTTTTTAAGATCGCTTTACAGTTTTTGCCAAATTACTCGCAGCTGTTAAAACCTGAAACTTGCGAATTATTTAGAACAAATTTCACGCCCGGGATGAACGAAGACCGCTCGTTCGCCTTTCAGCTTGCTTCGACAAAAGACTCGACGGCCGGTAGCAAGATGTCGCCGCAAAGCTTTGGTCATACAGGCTTTACGGGCACGAGTCTGTGGATTGATCCGGTCAAAGAGCGCATTTTTATTCTGCTCACAAATCGCACGCACAATCACGCATTGCCTTTTGTGAATATCAATTCCGTTCGTCGCGAGTTTCACGATATGGAGATCGCACTGCTCGAAAATGAACGCTGAGAATAAACAACCCGACGATTCGAGTCGCGAAGTCTCGTTTGCCGACTCTTTAAAATTTTGGGTAAAGCTCGGCTTTATTTCGTTCGGCGGACCGGCCGGACAGATCGCGATCATGCATAAGGAACTCGTCGAGCGGCGCGCTTGGATCGACGAAAAGAGTTTTCTTAATGCGCTGAATTTTTGCATGTTGCTGCCCGGCCCCGAGGCTCAGCAGCTCGCGACATACATGGGCTGGCGGCTTCATCGAATCAAAGGCGGCATCGCGGCCGGTGCTTTTTTTGTGATCCCGTCGATATTTTTTCTGCTGGCGTTGTCGTTTGTTTATGCGAGATACGGAAACGTCAGCGAGGTCGCGGCCGTGCTCGACGGTTTTAAGCCGGTAGTTGTCGCGATCGTCGTCGAGGCCGTGATAAAGATCGGCCGACGCTCGCTGAAGACGGCGATGCACTTCATGATCGCCGTTGCTGCGTTCATCGCGGTGCAGTTTTTTCACATTCCGTTTCCGCTGGTAGTCGCGGCGGCGCTCCTTATCGGATTGACGTTTGGTCGCAGCGATCAGCCACACAAAAACTCTGAAGTCGCATCACAAACTAAGCCGAGCCGATTTCATATCTTAAAAGTCGCCGCCGTTTGTTTCGTTATCTGGCTGGCGCCGTTGGTCGCGTCGCTTATCGCGTTTGGCCGCGAGAGCGTGGCGACCAAACTTTATTTGTTTTTTACGCAGGCGGCGTTCGTCACCTTCGGCGGAGCTTACGCGGTGCTGGCTTATGTAAATCAGGCCGCAGTCGGTGCCGGCTGGGTCACTTCAGCTCAGGCAGTTGACGGGCTGGCGTTGGCCGAGACGACGCCGGGGCCGTTGATAATGGTGCTGCAATTCATCGGCTTTATGACCGGCTGGCAAAACGCGGGCGGTTACGATCAGACGTTTTACTCGATGATCTGCGCGTTACTTGTAACATTTGCGACGTTCTTGCCGTCGTTTCTTTTTATATTCGCGGCCGGGCCGTATCTCGAAAAAATACAAGCAAACACAAGGTTAAGCGGCGCGCTCGGCTTTGTGACGGCGGCGGTCGTCGGCGTTATTCTAAATCTCTCGCTCACATTCGGCTCGGCGGTTATGCTGCAAAATTCGCAGCTGAATATCTTCGC
>Ga0187893_10006504_pt1 | contig 19939 bp, 20 predicted proteins | sample MA1701074metaG_FD_139574 | JGI IMG/M metagenome (GOLD analysis project Ga0187893, IMG submission 139574) | White microbial mat communities from a basaltic lava cave in the Kipuka Kanohina Cave System on the Island of Hawaii, USA - MA170107-4 metaG ...
ACGACAAGGTCGACCAGTTGCTGACGCAGGCCCAATCGGAGATCAACCCCGACAAGCGGAAAGAAATCTACAAGGAAGCCCAGACGCTCATCTGGAACGACGCGCCCTGGGTCTTCCTGTGGAGTCAAAAGTGGTACGTGGCGACGGTCAAGAACCTTGAAAGCGTGAAGATCAACCCCATTGAGAAGTGGGACGCGACGTGTGGGGCGAACGCAGAACCGCGAAATTCACCTCATTGCATTACTTGGAAGTAATGCGGATCGAGAACCCGGGGCTCGCGGTCGCTTCGACCGCGAGCCCCTACGTATGTGATCCCGTGATTGCCTGATGTCTTCGCTCGGCCTCTATCTGGTGCGCCGGCTTGGTCTCATCATCCCGACGCTGTTGGGGGTGACGGCCGTCGTCTTTCTCCTGGTCCGGCTGATTCCGGGCGACCCCGCCCGTCTCATCGCCGGCATTCAAGCTCAGGAGGAAGAGGTCGCGCGCATTCGGATCGAGCTGGGCCTCACCCGGCCCCTCCACGTTCAGTACGGTATCTTCCTCAGGCGCCTGGCGCGGGGCGACCTGGGGTTGTCCGCGGTAACCCGCGTTCCCGTCGTCGAGGAGGTTGCCAGTCGCATGCGTGCGACGGTGCTGCTGGCGCTCTGCAGTATCGTGCTCGCGGCCATCGCGGGCATGGCGGCCGGCATTGTCTCGGCGACCCGCCAGTATTCCCTGCTCGACTATCTGGTGATGGGTGTCGCGCTCTTCGGGGTCTCGATCCCGGTCTTCTGGCTGGGGCTCATGCTCATGCTGCTGTTCTCCGTCTACCTCCACTGGCTGCCCGCGGGGGGATACGGAGGGCCGCAGCACCTGGTGCTGCCGAGCATCGCGCTGGCGGCCTTCTCGGTCGCCATCATCGCCCGGATGACGCGAAGCAGTCTGCTCGAGGTTTTCGGTCAAGACTACATCAGAACGGCCCGAGCCAAGGGCCTGCACCACCAGATCGTCATCCTCAAGCATGCGCTGAAGAACGCCCTGATCCCCATCCTGACGGTGATCGGCCTCCAATTTGGGGCGCTGCTTGGCGGGGCGATCCTCACCGAGACGACGTTTGCCTGGCCCGGCCTGGGGCGGCTCCTGGTCAGCGCCATCTCGTCGCGCGACTACCCGGTCATCCAGGGCATCGTCCTGGTCTTTGCCGCGATCTTCGCGCTGGTCAACCTGGCCGTGGACCTGTTGTATGCGTATGTCGATCCGCGCATCCACTACGGCTAGCTGGTTCCACGAAGTCCCGGTCCGGACGCGACCGGGCGTCTGGAGCCGGTTGCGGCGTCACCGCACCGCCGTCATCGGCCTTATTCTGCTGTCGGCGCTCGCGCTGGGAGGCGTGTTTGCGCCAGTCGTGTTCACCGAGGATCCGGGCGACGCCTATTTCGAGCGCGTCTTGCAGCCGCCTTCGCGTGCCCACCCACTGGGCACCGATCAACTAGGCCGCGACCTTCTGGGACGCATTGTCCACGGCGCCCGCGTCTCATTTTTGATAGGCATCCTGGCGGTAGGACTCAGCGCGACCATGGGGGTACCGGTCGGCCTGATCTCCGGATACTATGGCGGCGGCGTCGACATCGCCGTTCAGCGCCTGGTTGACCTCATGCTCGCCTTTCCCGGGTTTCTCCTCGCCCTCACGCTGATCGCCGTGCTCGGCGTCGGCGTCGCCAACGTCGTGGTCGCGGTGGGGCTGGCCACCGCCCCGGCGTACGTCCGGCTTGTCCGGGGAGTGGCCCTGTCAATCAGGGGTCAGGTGTACGTTGAAGCAGCGCGCGCGCTCGGCGCGCCTGCGGGGCGCATCATCGTCAAACACGTTCTACCGAACTGCCTGGCACCCATCATCGTCCAATCAACGCTGCAGTTGGGCACAGCTATCCTGACGGCGGCCGGCTTGGGCTTTCTCGGACTTGGCGTCAAACCACCGACGCCGGAGTGGGGAACGATGCTGGGGGAGGGTCAGACGTATCTCTTCTCGTCCTGGTACATCGCGACATTTCCGGGAATCGCGATCTTTGTGGCGGTGATGGCGTTCAACTTGTTGGGGGATGGACTCCGGGATGCCCTCGACCCGCGCATGAGGTTGGGATGACCGTGGGCAGCGCTGCGGACGGCGAATGGTGACGGCCGAACCGGCACGCGAGAGCGTCCAAGAGGTTCCGCTCTCTCAGGTAGTCGAGAGCCTCTTGACCGAGGCGGGAGCGCATCCCATCAAAGTCGGCGACTTGATCGACAGGACGGAGGAGCGTGGTTTCGGCCTTCTCATGCTCATCCTAGGCCTCCCGATGCTCATCCCGGTCCTGCCGCCGGGATCCTCCACGATCGTTGGCCCGATCTATGCCGCGTTTGCCGTGCAGATGTTGTGGGGCGCTACCCGTCCTTGGGTACCCCAGCGGCTCCGCGAACGCGTCCTCGGGACCCACACGGTGGAGGCCCTGCGCCGGCGAGGGGTCCCCATCATCCGTGCAGCCGAGCGGCTGTCGCGCCCACGCGGAATCTGGCTGGAGGAGCGGGTCTCCCTGCGGCTCACCGGGATCGTCGTCCTGCTCATGGGCCTGATCCTCCTGAGCCCCCTCCCCTTCCTGAACACCCTTCCGGCCATATCGGTCATGCTGCTCGGCATGAGCCTGCTCAACCGGGACGCGGCATTCATGGTCGCCGGCTTCCTCGTGGCCGGGATCTCGATCGGCCTGATTGGCGTGTCGGCAGGATTAATCGTCGCACTGGTCGAGCGCCTTCGAACGATCCTGAGGTAGCATAAAAGGGAGCCGGTTGGGGCTCCACGAATTCTCCCCCTGCAGCGGACTCGGGGTAGCGGAGGTGGGGAGCGGTGCACGAATTCGTGCATGTCGAGATTCCCACGCGGGATCTCAAGCGGGCTAAGACGTTCTACGGCAAGGTCTTCGGCTGGACGTTCCAAGACTACGGCAAGAACTACGCGATGATCAGTAACAGCGGCAGCGGGATCGGCGCCTTTACGAAGGTCAAGAAGGTGCCGACGAAACCCGCCGCGCAGGTGTACATCGGCGTGGCGGACATCGACGCCAAGCTCAAGGAGATCAAGCAGGCGCGGGGCAAGGTGAAGAGCCCCAAGACCGAGGTACCCGGCATGGGGTGGTACGCTTCTTTCGCGGACAATCAGGGTGCGGTGCTGTTCCTCTGGCAGCGCAGTGCGGGATCGTCCGGAGGCAGCCAGCCGATGTAGAGGTCAGCACTCAGCGGCGCGGGGGCAGATCATTCCCGCGCCTCTTGCTTTGGCGCCGCCTAGGCATGAAGCTCGAGGATGTCCCCGTCTTCCAGCGTGTGGTCACGTCCGATCATCTGGCCCTCGATCTCGCCGTGTCGCCAGAGCCGCGCGTACCGCAGACGCTCGGCGAAGTCCTTGTGAACCACGGCCGCGGCCGCAAGCACCGACGTGCCGCGCTGGAGAATGTAGGGGACGGTGAGATCCGGTTTCTTGCCGGGCTTTTTGCTGTACACGCGGATTTTCTCGAGCATCCCGAAGGTCAGCCGGCGCAGTTCGTCAAGATTGACCTCCTGCTCTGCGGAGATCGGCAGCACGGGCAGCCGCTGACCATACAGGTCCTTGAAGACCTCCAACGCGGCAGGCGCACCCGGGGCGTCGAGCTTGGCCGCCACGAACGCGGCCGGCACCGCTCGCGCGTCCCTGGGCCGTTCCGGCGCGACGAGCTCGATATTTGCGGCCGCCAGCAGTGTCATGAGTTGCTCGGTCGATTCCAGAACATCCGCGGCCGCAAGATCGACGATCACGAGCGCGCCGTCCGCGCCCCGGATGATCGCGTACAGCCAGCCTTCGCTTTCGGGAGTTATCGGCGGCAGGTCCACGAGCTGAATCTGGACATCTTCAAAGGCCGCCATGCCGGAGAGCGGCACCCGCGTTGAGAACGGATAGTCGGCGACCTCCGGGGTCGCGTTGGTCAACGCGGCAAGAAGGGACGACTTGCCGGCATTGGGAGCGCCGACGAGCGCGACCTGTCCCGCGCCCTCCCGCTCCACGTGATAGAAGGGGCGTGCGCGCGCCGCGCCCTTCTTCCGCTGCGTCTCGGTCCGCAGTTTTGCGATGCGGCGTTTGAGGTCCGCCTGCATCTTCTCGGTCCCCTTGTGCTTGGGGATCGTCGCAAGCATCTCTTCCAGGGCCGCGAGCCGCTGGGGCGGTGTGGTGGCCTCTTTGAACTTGCGGTCGGCCGCGAGGTAGTCGGGGGTGAGATTTGCCGGCATGGTCTGCTACGTATTGTAAAACGCGCGTAGAGCAGGCGTCAGCCTTCCCGCGCGCGGGGATCAGACGGCCGCCCTGACGGCCAGCACGACGGGAGGCTCGATCTCCGCCTCAGGCCACTCCGTTTGGAGCAGCCGCGAAAGTGTGTCAAGGTGATCGTGGACGATTGCGCCGGTGAGCCCAACCGGGCACCACGCGCCAAACAGGGCATCCCTGGTTTCCAGCCGCAAGCGGGTACGGTAATCGGGTCCGTAGAGCACGCAGGCGATGACGCCGTCGGTATCGCGCACGACCATGTCGCCCGGGCGAAGCGCCTGATCCTTCAACGAGAGTTTTGTATACACTTCACCATCCCGCGCGAGATCAACCCGCAGCGTCCTGGAAAGACTGCTCAGGTCGTGCCCCGAGGTCAGGACGAGGCTGTCAACCTCGGCGGTAAACATCGCCTCGACCAGCGCCGAGGGGCTCTCGATCGAACGTCCTTGCAGAACGGTCCGGGCCTGGAGGGCCACTGGATATCGCGCGCCGTGCCGGCGAAAGTATCCGGCGTATGCCCGTGCCACCGGATCCGCCTCGAGCGACTCGGCGGTGAATCGCTGCCGCAGGCGCGCCTCGACGGCCCGCTTATGCACGTCGAGTGCCACAGCACGGGCGCGGTTTGCGCACCCATGAACAAGCAGCGCGCCGAACACCCCTTCAGGCATTGCGGTCCGGAATGCGGATGTGAGTTCGATCTCCATGAGTGCGCGGACGCTCCGGTCAGTGGAATTCTCGCGTGCCCGCCTTTGACCCTGGTGAAGGAGGAGATTGGGAGTGTGCCGTAGCCTGTTTATAGGGAGGTATCGTACACATGCCACGACGATTGATGACGCTCGCCCTCATCCTCATGGCCCTGCTGACGGCGACGCTGAGCCAAGCCGGGCCGGCGGCACCCGCGGGCACGCTCCGTATCGCCTATCCACAGCGTGTGGTTTCGCTCGACGCGCACGGCTCCGCCGCGGCAGAGCGCATCTCGATCATCATCAGCCGGCATCTGTATGATACGCTCCTCACCTGGGATCCACAGGCGAAGAAGTTTCAGCCCGCGCTGGCGGAACGGTGGCGGAGCCTCGACCCCATGACATGGGAGTTCCAACTCCGGCGGGGCGTGCGCTTCCACGATGGTCAGGAGTTCACCTCCGCGGCAGTCGCGTTGTCGATCGAACGGGTCGTGGCGCTGCCTGGGCCCATTCGTCCGCTGTTTCAGCCCATCGCGTCCGTCGAAACCCCTGACCCCTACCGGGTCGTAATCAGAACGCGAACGCCGCTGGGCACGCTGCTTTCGAGCCTGACCATGCTCGGGATCGTGCCGGCGGGAACGCCGGCGACGCCGGCCTTCGGGGACCGACCGGTGGGCACCGGCCCGTTCAAGTTCGTCGAGTTCATCCGCGACACCAGGGTCGTGCTGGAGGCAAATCCAACGTACTGGCGGCCGGGCATTCCCAAGCTGCAGCGCCTCATCTTCGTGGACATCCCAGAGTTGTCTGGGCGGATGACGGCGCTCGAAACCGGCGAGATTGACATGACCGTGCAACTCACGCCGGAGGAGATCAAGCGCTTGAGGGGCAATTCGGCGATCAAAGTGGATATCGGACCGACGTTCTATACACGGTTCCTGTGGATCAACCCAAGCCGCAAGCCTTTCGATGACGTCAAGGTCCGCCGCGCGGTCCAGCACGCCCTGAACATCGAGGCGATCACCAGCTCACTGGTGGCCGGAATCGCCAAGCCGGCGAAGGGCCCCATCGCCAGCAATGTCCTCTGTGCGGTGGATTATCAGCCCTACGGCTACAACACGACGATGGCGCGGCGGCTGTTGACCGAGGCCGGGCACCCCAGGGGCTTCGAGACGGAGATGAAGTGGAACGATGCCCTTCCGCGCGAGCGTGAGGTGGCCGACGCGATTGTCGGACAACTGGCGCTGGTCGGCATTCGGGTCAAGAACACGCTGCAGCCCAGGGCGATCTGGCTCGACGACCTGATCAAGCTCAACTGGGATTTGAACCTGCTCGGCACGGGCGCGGTCACCGGCGATGCCGACTACACCCTGGGACGGCTCTATCACTCCCGAGCGAATCGTACCGGCTACAGGAACCCCGAGGTCGACACGCTGCTCGATCAGGCCGCGTCCACGGTCAATGTCACGAGGCGGTGCGAGATGTACAAGAAGGTCCAGGACATCCTGTGGCAGGAAGGGCCGGCCATCTTCCTGTTCGAGTCGCTGGAAAGCTACGCGTATCGTACGCGGGTCCAGGGATTCAAACTCCCGACAAGCGAGATCTTCACCCTTCACGAGGTGTCCACGTCGCCCTGAGATGATGCGGGCGCGGGCGGGAGCATGATTCTTTCCCCCGCGACCGCGGCCTTGCCCTAGATTCCAACATGGCTCGGTATCTGCTGCGCCGCCTCCTGGCCGCCGGTCTTGTGGTGTGGGGTGTGCTCACGATTATTTTCCTCGTGGTGCGGGTCATCCCGGGTGACCCCGCGGCGGTGCTGCTCGGAACATTCGCGACCGCGGAGCTGGTGGCCGAGCAACGAACAAAGATGGGTTTGGACCGCCCGCTGGCAACGCAGTACGTGCTCTTCATCCGCCAGGCAATCCTCGGGGATTGGGGAAGGTCCTATCACGAGGGGCGCCCGGCGTTCACGCTCGTCATAGAACGGCTGCCCGCCACGCTTGAACTTGCCGTGGCGGCGATCGTAACCACGACGGTGCTGAGCCTCGTACTCGGCTCGCTGGCGGCCCGCCGGGCGCAGTCCCCGCTGGATCGGGCGATTGGAGCCGCGTCCCTGTTGGGCCAGGCCATCCCGAACTTCTGGCTGGGCCTCGTCTTCATCCTGGTGTTCGCGCGCCGGCTGAACTGGTTGCCCTCGTTTGGCCGAGAGACCGTCTGGCATCTGGTCCTACCGACCGCGACGCTCTCCGTGCAGCTCATCGGCGTGATGACGCGCCTGATCCGGGCCGGCATTCTGGAGACGATGGGCCAGGAGTTCGTGCGCACCGCCCGGGCCAAGGGGTTGGCCGAGGGTGCCGTGCTGGCCCGCCATGTCTACCGGAACATGCTCATCCCGGTGGTGACGATGCTGGGGCTGCAGCTCGGGGCGCTGCTCGGAGGCGTCGTGATCCTCGAGACCGTGTTCGCCTGGCCGGGCCTGGGCCGGTTGATCGTCACGGCGATCAACAACCGCGACTATCCGGTCGTGCAAGCCGCGATCACTTTGGCCGCGGTGATCGTTGTTCTGGTCAATCTGCTGGTGGATCTCACGTACGCCTACCTCGATCCAAGGATCCGGTACGAGTGAAGGGCGACGCGGCTATCGCCGCGGCCTCCGCCGCTCCTCCAGCGCGGCCGGCGCGGTCCCTGACGACGACGCGAAAGGGCCGGCGTGTTGTCGTCACGGGAGCCGTCGTCGCGTTTGCCATGATACTTGGCCTGATCGGGCCCGGTGTCGTGCCGTACGATCCGGTCGGACTCCGTCTCGAAGCGCGCCTGCAACCGCCGGGCGCGGTGCTCCCCGATGGTCGGGTCGCCTGGCTCGGCACGGACCAGCTCGGCCGCGATCTGCTGGCGCAAATCGTGCACGGCGCGCGTGTCTCGATCCTAGTCGCCGCGAGTACCGTGGCAATCGCGGGGGTCTTTGGAACTGCTTTGGGTCTGCTGGCCGGGTATTACGGCGGCCTGACAGACACGGTTTTGATGGGCCTGGTCGACCTCCAGCTCGCTTTCCCTCCACTGCTGCTCGCCATTCTGCTCGCGGCCATGATCGGACCGTCGGTTGGAAACGTGATTCTGACCCTGTCGGTGATCCGCTGGGCGGTGTTCGCGCGGCTGGCAAGAGGATCCGTGCTGTCGGTGCGCGAGAAAGAGTTCGTGGAAGCCGCGCGGGCTCTTGGGGCGAGTAACGTGCGCATCATGTGGCGGCACATGCTGCGCAACATCCTGACGCCGATCGTGATCTTGTCGACGCTTCAGATCGCCCTGCAGATGCTGGCGGAGGCCGCGCTCAGCTTCCTCGGGCTTGGGATACCCCACCCTCTCCCCTCGTGGGGCGTGACGATTAGCCAGGGGCGTGAGTATCTACAAAACGCCTGGTGGATCGCCACCATGCCGGGAGCGGTCATGACGCTCGTCGTGCTCGCTGTCGGGATGTTCGGGGATGCTGTGCGAGATTATCTGGACCCGCGGTTCGTGTCCTGACAGGAGGCGCGCGTGGAGACGCACGCGAAGCCCGAACGACTGTCCAGGACCTACTCGGCCCGGGCCGAGTTGGGTCAGGAACCCTGAACCAAAACACAAAATATTTCTCTGTACGGTATTGACAAGTTCCGGCAAGGCATTTCAGGGTCGGCAACTTAACGCTCGTAGAAGGCCAGTACATGCGACCACTTCGCCTAAGCGAGGCGTTGCGACGATACGGGCAGCGCACGAACGAATGCAGACGCGTACGCCGCGCGGTTGCCGTCCTGAGGGCTTCGAAATCGTCGTGCTATATATGAGTTATGAACCCACTCAACCTGTCGACTGTGGGTCAGCTCTCCAACGATGACCTCGTCGCGACGGTGAAGCACCTAGTGGGACGCGAGCGGGAGGTGACGGCGGTCCTCATCGCCCACCTTGCAGAACTCGACGAGCGGCGTCTGTATCTGGCTGAAGGGTGCGCCTCGCTCTTCACCTACTGTGTTCAGGTGCTCCATCTCTCCGAGCACGCGGCGTATGACCGCATCCAGGCGACCCGGGCCAGCCGGACGTTCCCGATCATTCTTGAGATGCTCAGCGAGGGCTCGGTGAACCTGAGCACGGTGTGCCTCCTCGCTCCCCATCTCACCCCCGAGAATTACCGGGGAGTTCTCGAGATGACCCGGCACCAGACAAAGCGCCAAGTCGAGGAGTTGGTAGCGCGGCTGCGGCCCCAGCCGCCGGTGCCGGATGTGATCCGCAGGCTTCCTAATCGAGCGTCCGTCTCGCACGACACCCCGTCCTGGAGGACGACATCGCAGGATGCCGCGCCACACTCCTCGCACAAGGGGAACGCGCAACCCCTCCTGGCCCCAGGGGATACAGCTGGGGACATCGCGCCGCTCCCAGCCCGTCCGGCGGTCGTCACGCCGCTGGCGCCTCACCAGTACAAAGTGCAGTTCACCGCTGACGCGGCCCTGTACGAGAAGCTCCGGCAGGCGCGGGCGCTGTTACGCCACCAGATTCCGGATGGGGATCTCAGCAAGATCTTCGATCGAGCTCTGACAGCGCTCCTTCAGGACTTGGCCAAGAAGAAGCTCGCCGCCACGGAGCACCCGCGCGGAAGCCGGAGCCTCGCCCGCGGCTCGCGACATATGCCGGCCGAGGTCAAGCGCACAGTCTGGAGCCGCGACGGGGGAAGTTGTGCTTTCGTGACCGACACTGGCCGCCGGTGTACCGAGGAGGCCTTCCTCGAGTTCCATCACGTGGTACCGCATGCGGCGGGGGGACCCGCCACGGTGGAAAACGTTCAGCTCCGGTGTCGCGCCCACAACGGCTACGAGGCTGAGCGCGAGTTCGGGCGGCGCATGCCAATGAGAGTGAAAGAGGCACGCCCCCCTTACGCGCACACGGGACATGACTTGAACGCCGCATCTGGAGATGACGCAGGCGAACTCGGCCCGGGCCGAGTTCGCATTGGGACGGTGCCACAGCCGTCGACCGAGAAGCAGTCGCGGAGCGAGCGTGGTTACCGTCCCACGGCGTACCGACTGAGAACATCGGGGTCGAGCTCAATGCCCAGCCCGGGCCCGGTGGGGATCGGAATCTGCCCGTCGACCAGTTGGTCGGGGCCGCCGATGGGCGAGACGGCGAGCCTTTCCCGCAGCGGATTCGCCGTGTGGATGCACTCATATGTTAGGAAGTTCGTGGCCGCCGCCGCGAGATGCAGTGTGGCCGCGACGCACACCGCGCCCGAGAACCCGACGTGCGGCGCGTAGGCGACCTGGTGCGCGGCGGCCAGATCCGCGATCTTACGAGTCTCGCTTATCCCACCGGCGCGAGCCACATCCGGCTGGATCACGTCGATCACCTTGCGGGCGAGGAGATCACGCGCGCCGAAGCGGGTAAACTCGGCTTCGCCTGCGGCGAGCGGAATCGCGGTGGCCGCGCGGATGCGCTCGTAGCCTTCGAGGTCATCGGCCACCACTGGCTCCTCGAGCCACGTGATCCGCAGGTCCGCCACTCGGTGCGCCAGGTCTATGGCCTCCGAAGGCCGGTAGGCGCCGTTTGCGTCGAGCATGAGGTCGATGCCGTCCCCGACAACCCGGCGGATCGCCCGGATCGTTTTGACGTCCTGCGCCACGCCGACGCCAATCTTTACTTTTATGGCACGAAATCCTCGTTGGATCAGGGAGGCCGCCTCTGCTTCCATCGCCGGTAACGCCTGTTGCATGATGGACGACGCGTAGGCGCTCAGCGTGGTGCGCGTTGCTCCGCCCAACAGCGCATGGAGCGGCAGACCCGCCGCTTTCCCTTTGATGTCCCATAGCGCGGTGTCGACGCCCGCGATCGCCTCGACCAGCATGCCCCGGCTGTGGCCGGAGAACGAGCGCAGGTCGCGAAACATGCGTTCCCACAGGCGCTCGGTGTCGAATGGATCCTCGCCGACCACCAGGGGCGCCAGCAGATCGTCGACGATTGCTGCCCAAATGCGTGGAGAGTATCGTGCCAGGCACTCGCCATACCCGAGCAGCCCGGTATCCGTCCGCACCTCCACGAGCGCGATCCCCAATTTCGTGTAGGTAGCCACACCCGTACGCTGCGGCACCTCGAGTGTGGCGAGCAGCGGAACCCCCCGGACGGACTCGATGCGCATGCGTTGCCCGTGAGCGTCAGAAGCGCTTGTATTCCATGTAGAGCGCCGCTACGGACGCCCCATCACGCACGCGCTGGCGGATTTCGGTCTCTGTTTTGGCGACTTCTTCGGCCTCCAACAGGACATCGACGACGAGATCGCGGGGCACGACCACGACACCGTCGCAGTCGCCCACGATGAAGTCACCCGGCGACACGGGCACACCCCCGATCCTCACCGGGCAGTCGAAGTCGACGACGTTCCACCGCCCTTTCGCATCAGCGGGTGATCGGAACTTACTGAAGACCGGAAACCCGAGCTTGAGGATCGCGGCCACGTCGCGCACACCGCCGTCGATGACCGCGCCCGCGCATCCACGGACCAGGGCCCCATTCGTCAGCAGCTCGCCCCAATGTCCGGTGATCTCCTCTCCCGCGCAGTCCATGACCGCAACAGTGTGGGGGCGCAGGGCGTCTACGGCCTTCACACCCTTACGAATGGCGCGGTCGGTGCTGCGTTCCGGCCGGCCGAATATGGTAAAGGCGGGACCGGCCACACGCATGTCCAGGCTCAACGGTTGAATCCGGCGATCGACGATCTGATGCCACATGCCCTTGTCATCCAAGGCGTCGGCGACGGCGGCCACATACACTGCGCGATACCTGGCGCAGAGTTCCTCAATCGGCAGGTCGGCTACGGGCATGGGTCCCTCCTGAGTCGGCCGGATCCGCGGTGTGTGAGAGGCTGGCGGCGTGCTGAAAGACGTTCGGTGCCCCACCGGTATGCAGGAACACGACCGTCGCGTCGCGGCGGATCGTTTCGCGGCGGACGGCGTCGCGGAGCGCGGCCCACGCCTTCCCGGTGTAGATAGGATCGAAGACCAACCCCTCGGTCCTCGCCGCGCTCTTGACCGCGCGGATGCTGTCCTCCGTAGGGATGCCGTAGCCGGGACCGACGTGGGCATCGGTGATATCGATTCCGGCGGGGCCAGCGGACGCGGGCAGCCCGAGAATCTCTGCCGCCGCGCCCATGTGCTTCAGGACGTGGCCACGGAGGGCCACCGCGGCGGTATTGACCGACGCCCCCAGCACCTGCGCGTCGAGCCCGGCGTGCCGCAGCCCTAAGAACAGTCCGGCATAGGTTGTGCCCGAGCCAACTGCCAGCGCCACGGTATCGCAGCGAAGACCGCGCTCGTGCAGTTGTGCCGCGAGCTCGATCCCCGCAGGGACGTACCCCACGGTGGCAAGACCGCCCGAAAATGTCGCCAGGTGCATCACGTAGGGACGACCCCCGCGTGAGATCACCTGATCTTCGATCTCGCGCATCAGCGCGATCGTAGACTCGGCGTAGGGGTCTTCGGTGGCAACGAACCGAATATCGGCATCGAAGAGCCGCATGAGCAGCAGGTTGCCCTGCGCGGGCGCATCGGACCGGCCGCGAACAACGAACACCGGGCGCATGCCGACGCGCCGCGCCGCCGCCGCGGTGACCCGAAGGAAGTTGGACTGCGAGGCGGCGGTCGTGATGATCGTGTCTGCGCCGCGGGACTGCGCGTCGCCAAGCAGAAACTCCAACTTGCGTACCTTGTTGCCGCCCAGCGAGAGGTCGGTGAGATCGTCACGCTTGACCAGGAGCCGCGCCACGCCCAGGGCCGCGGCCAAGCGGGGAGCGTCCTCGAGCGGCGTCGGGAAGCGCGCAAGCGGGATGCGTGGCAGGCGATCGAGATTCATGGTTAGGCTAGCGATTCTGCCCGGCGAAACGAGTTCCTATCGGAACCCGGCGTGGTTTGGCGGCGTGATGTAAATGTCAGCATTGCGTCTCTCAAGGAGGTGGTTCTTGTGCGATGGATGATTATGAGTGTCGTGCTCGTGGGCGTGATCGGGATCGCCGCGTTGGCCCAGGCGCAGGCGCCGGCGCAGCCTGAGCCGCGGGGCCGCAACGAGATCGTGACGTCTGGGAGTGGGCAGGTGACGGTCGCCCCAGACCAGGCCACGCTGTCGGTGGGTGCCCAGGCCCAACGGCCGACCGCGGCCGAGGCGATGGCCGAGGTGAACCGCGTGGCGACCCAGATCATCGGACGCTGGCAGCAACTCGGCCTCCGGCGAGAGGATGTCCAGACGGCCTCGATCCAGGTGTTCCCAGTGTACAGCAGTCCCCGGGAAGGGGCCCAGCAGCAGGTCACCGGCTATCGCGCCTTCTATGGCCTTGCGGTAACGGTGAGAGACCTCAATCTGGTCGGCCGGGCGGTCGACGCCGCTGTGGCGGGAGGCGCCAACGTAATCCAGAGTGTCACGTTCGGGCTCCGGGAGACCGCCCGCGCCCGGAACGAGGCGCTGGCCATGGCCGTGCGCGAGGCCCGAGAGAAAGCGGAAGCCATCGCCGGGGCGGCGGGTCTGCGCATCCGCGGCATCGAGCGGATCGTAGAGGCCGGCGAGGGCGTCGCCGTCCGCGAGCAGCGCTTGGCGCCCGCAGCGGTCGCCCAGACCCCTATTGAGCCGGGTACCTTGACCGTCACCGCCAGGGTCACCGTCGTTTTCGGCTACTAGTCTACGCGCCGCTGCGAACGGGCATGCATGGTCTTGCAACCATGCTGTCCGTCATCATACGAAGGATGGCCGTACCGATTCTCGCGGCCGTGTTTGCTCTTATCGGGTTTTGGTGGGGCGCAGGCTATTTGCCGGGGCGCGCGGCCCAGTCGAGGAACGCAGGCTTGCTCTTCTCGGTGGCGGTCCCCGTGCCCATCACCCAGGCGAGGGCATCCGGCGTCCCAGAGCTTCGGCGGGCCCTCGGCCAGATCAGGAAGGCCCTTCCCTCTGTTACGGTCGTCCATCTGATCATCGAGAACGCTACGACGTCTGAGCGTGACTGGGTGGCACTGCTGGACGCCGTCCGGGTCGAGAGGTTCCGCGCCGTTGTGGCGTTCGCGGACCGCGATGAGCAGGCGAACTACACCGGGTTTCGGCCCGTCTTCGCTGGAGGACAATGGCAGGCCGGCAGCCTGACCCGGTTTGCCGCGTGCGCCAAGTGTGTGGCACACCCGGCCCTGTACGCGGTCCAGGTCGTGGACGAGCCGTGGCATCATCAAAAGCGTCCCTTCTACACCTCGAACGAGCTCAATGACCTCATTGCGCACCTCAGGTCGTTGGCCCCACGCGGGGGCGACGTTCGGTGGTACGTGCAGTTCAGCCGCGAGCTGTGGAAGAACGTCCAGGATCGTCCCCGCCCCGAGACCATCTGGAGCGCGAGCCTGGGTAACATGGTGCAGATCAGCGCGCTGGAGTTTCAGGACCGCCAGTATCAGTTTGTCCTGCTCGATCAAAATCACTACTGGTCACGGCGCATCGTCCACGATAGGACGCCAGACATCCCATTGTGGACGTCGGTTCAGGTGATGGGAAATGGGTATGGCCCCGCGGCGGGCTACTGGTTTCCCGGCCGTCTGGACCTGCTTCGGCTCTTGAACGACCTGACCTCGGCGAAGTACCAGATCGAGCATCCGCTCTCCGGTCTCATGTTCCAACAGTGGGACTCCGTCTCGGAAAGGCAACGGCCCAAGCAATTCACGCTCGGGGACCGTTACCTGAAGGGGCAGCCGCCAGCCCAGATGCAAGCCTCCGAGGAGGCACTGCGGACCATCAACGCCTGGATTCGAGAGGCTCCGGAAGCCCCCTGATCAGTTCATCGGCGAGCACATCACTTGCTCGCCGCATGAATGCCGCAATCTCATCTGGCGTTTGCGGATCGCGCTCATCGGGCCCGGGATTGCGGACCCCGGTCGCGTAGAACTCCAAGAACGGTGAGATGCTCCTAAACGGATACACGATGTAGACTCGCTTGCCGGTGGTGTGCGCGTGGATCATCTCCCCAAGCACCCCAAACGACATTTGGCTCGTCGGATAGAACACCACGTTCATATCCGACTGGTCAATCAACCTGAGGTCGCGTACGACGGTCGCGCGCCCCAACTGGAGGCGCGTGCGGTCGTTCAACCCTCGGGCCCAGGCGCGCACCTTTTCGATGGACCCGGCCCAGGCGACCAGCGCTTCGCGCTCCCCCGAGGCAAACTGGGCGTCAAACCCCACATCATCGAGCCGCGCGAAGGCCGCCGCTTCCTCGTCTTTGACCGAGAGGGGGTCAAACACGACGAAGTGCCGGCGCAGCCGCTTGCCGAACTCGCGCGCCATCGCGATCAAGTTCGCCTGGCCTTCCCGGCGTAAATTTGTGATCGGATACCCTAGATAGATCCTTGGCCTTTTAAAGCAGATGAGATCGAATAGGGTTTGGTCGGGCTCATCGTGCGGGATCACGTAGTGCGGAACTCGTTCGTAGGCGGCCAGCATCATCGACGTGAACACTTCTTGCTCCTGCCAGGCGATGACGTCGTCGGTCATTACCTTGCCCCTCCATTGCTCCGTGACCTCGAGGCGGCGCAGGATCTGGTACACGCTGTCGACGATTGTCGCGTAGAAGATACCCTCGGGCCGAATAGGTGGAGCCAGCCGCAGGCCGGCCAGTGGTTCCTGCACCACCGTCTCTTCGGCCGGCGGCATCCGGCGCCGCGTCTCATCAAAGAGCAGCTTGAGATAGTGCGTGTCTAGCCCAGGGATCAGGCGACCCTTCCACCAGAAGCACGCATGCGTGACGAGGATCGTGCAGAGGTCCGGCTCCCACAACGCGTCGTCGTTCACCACCTCCGTGAAGGCGATGGCGCGGAGTTCCTGCAGCGCCTCGGGCGCCATGTCGAGGATCGTCTCCGTCCGCACGACCAGGCCGAGATCACGCGCGCGCTCTAGCATCAGGCTGCCCATGTCGAGGTAGCGCAGCCGCCTGATCGGCGAAGCCCAGCGGCCCGCGCGCACCTCCTTGGCGATGCGCTGATTGCCCTCATTGACGACCCGGACCACGTAGCCGGGCGCGCCATCGGCCTCGTGCAACTTGCCGCTGCCGGAAATGCCGGTGGCGATGACGATCATCGGCGCACCTCGTACCGGCGCACGAGATCCCAGTCGAGGTCGAGGCCCAGGCCCACCCCGGCGGGGAGCGGCACGCTCCCCGCCCTGGGCTCCGGAAACGGCTCAGTGAAGATGTCGCGGAGCGCGTTCGGCGCGTAGAAGTACTCGTAGGTCATGAAGTTCGGCACCGCGGCGGCCAGGTGCAACGAGGCCAGGTGCGCGACCCCGCCCGAGAACCCCGTGTGCGGCGCATACGCCAGGTTGTATGCATGGGCGAGCACGGCGACCCGACGCGCGGCGGTGAAGCCGCCCACGCGGGCGATGTCCGGCTGCAGCACGTCAACGGCCCGGCGCTCGATCAAGTCGCGGAACCCGAATACGCCGAACTCGGCTTCGCCGGCCGCCAGTGGGATGCCGGCGTTCTTGCGGATCAGCTCATACCCCGACACATCGTCCGGATACACGGGTTCCTCCAGCCACGTGATGTTTGCCGGCTCGAGCGCGCGCGCGACGCGAATCGCCGTGGCCGCATCGTACGCACTGTTGGCGTCGAGCATGATGTCCACGTGCGGTCCCACGGTCTGCCGAATGACCTGGACCGATTCGACGTCACTGCGCAGCCCGCCAAGGGACGCCGGCCGGCCAATCTTCACTTTGATCGCATTGTGGCCGAGCGCGATCTGGGCGGCGGCTTCCTCCGCCATCTCTTTGATGCCCGCGAAATACACCGACGAGGCGTAGCACTTGACCCTGTCGCGTCCGTGTCCACCCAGGAACTTGTACAGCGGTACACCCGCGCTCCGGGCCAGCAGGTCGTGGAGGGCGATGTCCACCCCGCTGATGGCCTCGAGCACGAAGCCGCGGGAATGCCCCCACCGCCGCAGCTGTGTGAACATCTCATCCCAGAGGCCCTCGATGTCGCGCGGGTCGCGACCCACGATAACAGGGGTGAGCAGCTTATCGACAATGGTCGTCGTCACTTCGGGGGCGCGGCGTGCGATGCACTCGCCCAGCCCGGTCTGGCCCTCATCGGTGCGGACCTCGACAACCGTTGCGTAGAAGGTGCCGAATGGACCTCCCCCAAAGAGCAACGGTTTGTCGAGTGATCCGGCGAGCGTATGCGTGCGGACGGATGCGATCTTCACCCCAGGCGCCCTCCTCGTTCCGGGCCGGACCGTGTCTCCTTACCGGAACAGATCATCCTCTCCGGAACGGACCAGATCGGCGGCGCGTTCGTTCCCAGGATGCGCGAGGCCGCGGATCAGCACCAGGGGCCTCCCCTCCGCCGCCTGCCCCTGCAGCAGATTCGCCAGACCCGCACATTCGTCGGCGATGGCTTCGACGGACACCCGCAGGATGTACCCGTAGCGGTCCTCTTCGCCGACATACGAGCGCAGCACTCGTAGTCCGGCAGCGCCGATGGCGACACCGGTGGTGCCCTGCCGGAAGGGGCGTCCGTGACTGTCGTTGACAATCACCGCCACCTCGGCCCCGAAGGCCCTAACTAACCCGTCGCGGATGCGCCCGGCGGAGGCATCGGGATCCCGTGGAAGCATTGCGACCACGTGCTCGCCGAGCCCCACGTTCGAGTGATCTACCCCGGCGTTCGCGCATACGAACCCCAGGCGGTGCTCGGCGATGATGAGCCCCGGCCGCACGCGGCGAATTGTCTTCGACTCCCGGAGAATGACCTCGACCAGCCGCGCATCCTTCCTCGTCTCCTCCGCGAGACGAAGGGCGGCCGGCCCCGGGGTCACGTGACGAAGGTCAACGACGTGGCCTTCGGCTTTGGACACGACCTTGTGCGCCAGCACCACCACGTCGCCGGACTGAAGGGTGAGGCCCGTGCTGCGAAGCACGCCGACCACCGCGCTAATGAGATCCTCGCCCGGACGGATCTCCGGAAACGGCTCAGGCGCCCACGCCTGGAACCCTTTCATCGCGGACGGGCATCGGGTGGCAGGTGGGCGATACGGATGCCCAGATCGCGCCGGCGGTACCGGACGTTGAGGTTGATCAGGAGCACGGCGAGCGCTTCCAGTGCCCCGGCCTGCGTCAGCCCTCCGGCATCAACGCCCCGCGCACCAATAGTCGACACCAGCTCGAGCACCGTCGCCCGCGCCTCAGGATCGTCGCCACAGACCAGCACATCCTGATCAAGTGGGCGCCCAGGGTCGGCCAGCAAGCGCGCCGAAAGCGTCTGGAACGCTGCAACGACCCTGGCCGCAGGCGCCAGGGAGCGCGTTTCCTCGGCTGCCGATCCTGCTTCCGGCGGCCTGAACGTTCGGTTGGGCCCCATCGAGACCGTCGCATCCACCACGAGCTTCCCTGCGAGATCTGAGGCGAGCGAGCGAACGAACTTGTCGTGACTCTCCGGCGGCACGGCGATCACCACGACATCTGCTGCGCGCGCCGCCTCTGAGTTTTCCGCGCCGGTAGCGTTGGGGAGACGCAGCCGCGCGGCCACGGCCGCGCCCCGCGCGGCATCCCTGGAGCCAATGACAACATCGTGCCCCACCGCGCAGAGTCGCACGGTCAGCCCGAGCCCCAGGCTGCCTGTACCGCCGAGGATGGCAACGCGCATTAGGCCGCGGGATGCGAGCGGGGGGCGGAATCCGCGGCGGGCGAGGGCTCGGGGGCCGCGACTGCCAGCACGTACCCATCAATGGGAAACTGGTTGATCGCGGCCATGATAGCGTCTCGCGAGACGCCCTCGATGATCGACGGATATCGCTCGAGGTAGTCGAGCCCGAGGCCGTAGAGCTCGACGTCGGCCAGGGCCTGGGCGATTCCCTGCGTGGTCTCCAGGCGGACGGCCAGCGAGCCTACCAGAAACCGCCGGGCATCGGTCAGCTCATCGTCCTCCGGACCATCGTGTTGCAGGGTACGAATTTCGTGGACGATCGCAGTCACCGCGCGATCGACGTTGGCGGGGTTGACGCCGGCGCGCACCCACCACGGGCCATCCAGCAGGGCGGCGCGCAGATCACTGTACGCGTAATAGGCCATCCCCTGACGCTCGCGCACGCTCTCCCCGATTCGTCCCATCATGCCGAGTTGACCGAGCACGAGGTTCGCCATCATCACCGCATAGTAGCGGTCGTCTGTGCGCGCGACGCCGGGCCCCCCCAGCACGAGGTCTGCTTGGGTCTTGCCCGGGAGGTGAAGCGAGGCCCGGCGTGGTCCGTCGAGCGGCGCCGGGGGCGTAAAGCGCGGCAGAGCCCATGCGCCCGTGGAACGCCATCCCCCGAACGCCTGCTGAATGAGCTCCATCGTCGCGGAGCCATCGATCTCTCCCGCAACGATAACCGCGGCCTCTTCAGGGGTGAAGTGCCGTCCATGGAAAGCGAGCAGGTCGCCCGGCGTCAATGAGGTCAGGACGGTCTCGTCGCCATCCGGAGGACGGCTGTGGGGATGTCCCACCGGATAGGTCATCCGCCGGAACAGGCGTTCGGCAGCCGCCCGCGTGTCCAGCGCATTCACCCTGACCGCGGTGACCAGCTGACCCCGGATTTTTTCCGTCTCGTCGGGGGGAAAGGTCGGCGTCAGCAGGACCTCGGCCGCTGCCGCAACCAGCACGGGGAGGTCGGCGGACAGGGCCCTGCCGACCACCGTGGTAATCTCCAGGCCCGACGCGGCGCTGAGACTGGCACCTATGGCATCGAGATCTTCGGCCAGTTGCTGCGCGCTGCGTGCTCGTGTGCCGTGCATCAGCATCGAGCCCACGAAGCGCGCGAGGCCGGGACGGTCGCCGTCCAGCATGCCGCCGGCCTTCGCGAACGCGAACAGGGATGTCGCGCCGGTACCAGGCAGGGGCTTGAGGAGCACGGGAAGCCCGTTGGGGAGGACGACGCGAACGAGATCGGCAGTG
>Ga0187893_10006505_pt1 | contig 19938 bp, 19 predicted proteins | sample MA1701074metaG_FD_139574 | JGI IMG/M metagenome (GOLD analysis project Ga0187893, IMG submission 139574) | White microbial mat communities from a basaltic lava cave in the Kipuka Kanohina Cave System on the Island of Hawaii, USA - MA170107-4 metaG ...
CGATGTGGCCGATCACGGGGTTCCCGGCCTCAGGGTGTCGGCGGCAGGGGGCCTCCCCCCGGCACCGCCGGGAGCCTGGCGTCCCGAGCTCGTGGTCACGGCTACCGGTGTGTGCCTCTCGCCCGGCGACATCGAGCGACCCGCCGTACCCTACCCATCCGATGGGTGGGCGCCGCTGGAGGTGGCCCGCACCGCAGCCACCCAGAGGTTCCTCGAGGCCGCCGCGGCCGATGGCACCGTGGCCCCGGTCCCGACCTGCGTCCTGTAACCGACCGATCCGATCACCCATCCATCCGATGGAGGAACAGATGACCCTCGCCCCCGAAGCCGCAACGACCGATGCGCCCGAGCGGGCCGGCCTGGACCCTGAGTTGCTCGACCGCCTGGCCGGGCGCACGGCGGGCTACGACCGTGACAACCGCTTCTGCGCCGAGGACGTGGAGGACCTGGCCGCGGCCGGCTATCTGCGCGCCGCCGTGCCGGCCGAGCTCGGCGGTTCGGGGATGCGCCTCGACGAGGTGTGCGCGGCCCAGCGTCGGCTCGCCTACCGCTCGGCCCCCACCGCCATGGCCGTGAACATGCACCACCTCAACTGCGGGGTCGCCGCCGAGCTGTGGCGGTCGGGCGACCGGAGCCTGGAGTGGCTGCTGGCCGACGCCGCCGCCGGTGGGATCTTCGCCTACGGCAACGCCGAGGCCGGCAACGACCTGCCCCTGCTGTACTCGACGGCTCGTGCCGAACCGGTCGAGGGGGGCTGGCGCATCAGCGGGCGGAAGATGTTCGGCACGCTCTCCCCGGTGTGGACGCGCATGTGCGTGCACGCCGCTGACGACTCCGATCCGGGGAACCCCCGGATCGTCCACGCCTACGTGGACCGTGACGATCCCGGCTTCGAGATCGTCGAGACCTGGGACACGATGGGCATGCGGGCCACCCAGAGCCACGACACGATCCTCGACGGCGCCTTCGTCCCCGACGAGCACGTGGCCCGGATCGTCCCGGCCGGGCTGGCCGGCGCCGACGCCTTCGTGCTCGCCCTCTTTGCCTGGGCCGAGCTGACCTTCGCCAGCGTCTACGTCGGCATCGCCCAGCGGGCCCTCGACCTGGCCGTGGCCGACGCCCGGGCCAAGACATCTATCCCCCTGGGCGGGCGCTCGATGGCCTACCACCCGTACGTGCAGTCGGCCATCGCTGACGCCGCCATGGAGCTCGAGGCCATGATCCCCCATGTGGAGCGGGTGGCGGCTGACTGGTCCTCGGGCGTCGACCACGGTGGCCTGTGGGCAGCCAAGCTGGTGGCGGCCAAGCACCGGGTCGTGGGTGGGGCCCAGCGGGTGGTCGATGCCGCCATGGAGGTGTCGGGTGGCGCCGGGATGTTCCGCCGCCACGAGCTCGAGCGCCTCTACCGCGATGTGCGTTGCGGCGGCTTCCACCCCGCCAACGCCTCGGTCACCCGGGAGGTGGTGGGCAAGACCCTCCTGGGCGTCCTGGGCGAGGAGCCTCGCTGGTAGGCGTTCGGGACTCGAGCCCATCGACATCACCGGTCGGAGTCCGCGCCCGCCTACCGGGCCGAGGATGTCGAGGCCGGCGGGGCGCAGCCGACCGGACCGAGCAGGCCGCGCCCTCCTCGCCCCGACCCGGCCCACCGGTCAGGGGTCGGGGCACCTGGGATCACAGGAGCAGGGGCCGGGGTGGGGCGAAGGCGGCGGCGTCCCGTTCGACCCCCGGCACGTCGACGTAGAGCTCGAGCTCGTTGCCGTCGGGGTCGTGGACGTAGAGCGAGTGGGTGAAGCCGTGGTCGGCGGTGCCGACCACGGTGGCCAGGCCGGGGCGGTCCCGGAGCCGGCCGAGCACGGCCCGGAGGTCGTCGTCGTGGTCGCCGACCTTGACCCCGACGTGGTAGAGCCCGACCCGGCGCCCGGTGGGGATGGGCTGGGCCTGGGGCCCCACCTCGATGAGGAGGAGGTCGTGGTGGGTGCGACCGGCGCTGAACATCGCCGCGGGGAACCCCTCGGGTCGGGCCACCACCGGCCATCCCAGCAGATCTCGGTAGAAGGCCAGGGCGCGCTCGAGGTCGCGCACGTAGAGCACGACGTGGCCCAGCTCCCGCACCCGACCGGCGGGTCCAGGAGTGGCCGTAGCGGTGTCGCGGGTGGTGCTCGGCTCGGTCGTCATCGGCTTCCTCGGTGCTCGGCCTCCAGGTGGGCCCGACGGCCGCCGTACCCCCGGTCCGCGCCTCCTCAACGTCTCGGCGCGAACGGGCATTCCACGGCAGACGGGATGGACGCGGCGAGCGGCACCCGAGGCAAGTGGCTACCGCCCGGAGGGCCGGGTGGGCACCGGTCCACCATGCCCGCGAGCGTTCGACACGATGGCCGCGCCGGGCCGTTCAGGGGAGGGTCAGGTGCGCGGGGGTAGGAGGAGGAGCGGCCTGGTCAAGCATGGGAGGCCGGTGCCGCAATGGAGCCGATCACCATCCACTCCGGCGCTCGCAGGAGGACCGATGACCAGATCCCGCCGTCCACTCGCCGCAGTCGTCACTGCCGCGGCCCTTCTCGGCGCTGGGTGCAGCTCGGGCGACTCGGCCGGCAGCGCCACCTCGGCCGAGCCGCCGAGCACCACGTCCAGCGCCGGCAGCGACCTCGTCCTCCCCCGGGGCGACGATCCCGTCGACCTCGACCCCGCCACCTTTACCGTCGAGATCGACAACGAGTACTGGCCGATGGCGCCAGGCACCCGGTGGACGTACCGAGAGATCGACGGCGATGGCAACGAGCTCCGGGTCGTGGTCACGGTGAGCTCCGCAACCAGGGAGATCGCCAACGGCATCACCGCTCGCGTCGTGCGCGACACCGTTACCCAGGACGGCGAGGTGGTCGAGGACACCGTTGACTGGTACGCCCAGGACGCCGACGGCAACGTCTGGTACCTCGGCGAGGACACCGCCGAGCTCGACAACGGCGAGATCTCCTCCACCGCCGGCTCCTTCGAAGCGGGCGTCGACGGGGCCCTTCCAGGGATCATCATGCCTGCCGAGCCCACCGACGGCATGCGGTACCGGCAGGAGTACCTCGAGGGCGAAGCCGAGGACAACGGCGAGATCCTCAGCACCGCGGAACAGGTCGAGGTGCCCTTCGGGCACTTCGACGATGCGGTCCTCACCAAGGACACCATCACCATCGAGCCCGACGTCCTCGAGTACAAGCTCTACGCGTCCGGCATCGGGCCGACGCTGATCCTGGGTGTCTCCGGCGGCGGGGGCCGAGAGGAGCTCGTCGAGCTCACCCGCGTCAGCCCCGACATCGCCGAGGCCGCCGGCACCACCCCTCTGGGAGCGGTCTACGGCTGAGGGAAGGTCACCGGCGGCACCATCCCGTTGATCGGGTGACACCATGGCCTGACGCCGGCGCCGGGGTGCCGAGAGCGCCGGGGAGAGGAGGTCCGAACGTGGACGAGCACGAGGCTCGCGAACCCGAGGAGCCCAAGCCGGGGGAGCCCAGGGCGGGGGAGCCCAAGCCGGTGGAACCCAAGCCGGTGGAAGAGGTGGCCGACGAGGTGGCCGAGGCCAACCCCGATCCCATCACCCGGCGGGAGGCCCTCGAGCAGCGGCTCATGGAGGAGGGTCGCTCCGAGGAGGGCGAGGAGGTGGGCGGCACCACGGGGTGAGCGGGCACCGGCGCCTCAGGCGGTCGCCGGGGCTCGACCGGTGGTCAGCTGGGTCACCGCCTCGCCGAGGTGGCGGTCGATGGCGTCCCGCACCGCCGCCGGTCGCCCGGCGCGCAGGGCGCCCACGAGGGACCGGTGCTCCTCCACGATCTCGGCCCGCACGGTGTAGGCCGGCTCGAGGGCGCCCATGCACATGGCCGTCTCGGCCAGCAGGGTGGCGAACATGCGCGACAGCCGGGGGCTGGCGGCTCCGTCGACCAGCGTGCGGTGGAACTCCCGGTCGAGGGTCACCACCCGGCTCCACCGGGACCGCGCGGCGGCCCGGGCCAACCGATCGACGAGGCCGTCGAGGGCGTCGACCACGTCGGTGCGGGCCTCGGCCACCACGGCGGCCGCCGCCGCCTGCTCCACCACCCGCCGGGCCCGGTAGACGTCGGCCACGTCCTGGGAGCCCAGCTCGATGACGAACACCCCCCGGTGGGCCCGGGCCACGAGGAGGCCCTCCTGCACGAGCCGCTGGAGGGCCTCCCGGACCGGCCCCCGGCTCACCTCGAGCTGGGCCGCGAGCTGGACCTCCCCGAGCTGGGTGCCCGGAGCCAAGTCGCCCTCGATGATCCGCTCCCGCAGGACGTCGGCGATGACCTCCACCGTGGTCCGCCGCTCGAGGCCCGGGAGGTCGCGAGGTGCCCTCACCCGGCGGCCGGCCTCGACGGGACGGTTGGCCTCGTATGATTGTCGACAATCATGGCCTTCCCGAGCGTAGCCTCCCCCCCGCCTCTCGGGCCGGGGGCGCCGCCCCGGCCGGGGGGTGCCCGGTGACCGGCGAGCGGACGGTCGTCGGCCTCGTCCTCCCCCCCGGCGACGACCGTCCTCCCGGCCTGGAGCCGGCGGAGGACCTGGCCGAGCTCCGGGTGGTCCGCACTCCCTCCGAGCTCGTGGCCCGGGCCGCCGACGCCGAGGTGCTCTTCGTGTGGGAGTTCCGCGAGAACGTGCTCGAGCCGGTGTGGAGCGAGCTCGAGGGCTCCCTCCGCTGGATCCACGCCGCCAGCGCCGGGGTCGACGCCATCGTCTTCCCGGGCCTGGCCCGCTCGGGCGTGGTCGTCACCAACAGCCGCGGCGTGCTCGACGAAGCCATCGCCGAGTGGGTGCTCGCCGTGCTCCTGGCCTTCGCCAAGGACCTCCCGGGCACGCTCGAGCTCCAGCGCCAGCGCCGCTGGGCCCACCGCGAGACCGAGCGCCTGGCCGGGCGGCGGGTGCTCGTGGTCGGGGCCGGCTCGGTGGGGCGGGCCGTCGCCCGCCTGTGCCGGGCGGTGGGCATGACCGTCGAGGGCATCGCCCGCACCCCCCGGGCCGGCGACGGTGACTTCGACCGCGTGGGGGGACCCGCCGACCTCCCCGACCGCCTCGCCGCTACCGACGTCGTCGTGGTGTGCGCGCCGCTCACCCCCGACACCCGCGGCTTGCTGGGCCGGGCCGAGCTCGACGCCCTGCGCCCCGGGGCCTGGCTCGTCAACGTGGGCCGCGGACCCGTGGTCGACGAGGGAGCCCTCCTCGCCGCTCTGGGCTCGGGCCACGTCGCCCGAGCCGCCCTCGACGTCTTCGCCGAGGAGCCCCTGGCAGCCGACCACCCGCTGTGGACCACCGGGGGGGTGGTGGTCTCGGCCCACATGGCCGGGGACTTCGTGGGCTGGCAGGAGGCCTTCAGCGCCCTGTTCGTCGACAACCTCGGGCGGTGGCGCCGGGGCGAGGCCCTGCGCAACGTCGTCGACGTGGCCGCGGCCGCTGCCGGCGGGGGCCCGAGCCGCGGGCGGGGCTGGCCGTGACCGCGGCGACCTCGCCCTGCTCCCGGCCACCGAGCTCCTCGCCGCCTACCGGGCCGGAGCGGCCTCGCCGGTGGAGGCCACCACCGCCGTCCTCGCCCGCATCGAGTCCCTCGATCCCGTGCTCGGGGCCTACTGCCACCTCGACCCCGAGGGGGTCCGAGCCGCCGCCCGGGCGTCCGAGGCGAGGTGGGCGGCGGGGGCGGCGGGGGCGCTCGACGGGGTCCCGGTGGCGGTGAAGGACGTCTTCCTCACCCGGGGCTGGCCCACCCTGCGCGGGTCGTGGCTCGTCGACGCCGCCGGGCCCTGGGACGACGACGCCCCGGCCGTGGCCGCCCTGCGCCGAGCCGGGGCCGTGCTCGTGGGCAAGACCACCACCCCCGAGCTGGGGTGGAAGGGGGTGACGGACTCGCCCCGCCACGGCGTCACCACCAATCCCTGGGACACCGCCCGCACCGCCGGGGGCTCGAGCGGGGGGAGCTCGGCTGCCCTCGTGGCCGGCATGGCCACCCTGGCCCTGGGGACCGACGGCGGTGGCTCCATCCGCATCCCCGCCGCCTTCTGCGGCCACCCCGGCCTCAAGCCCACCGCCGGGCGCGTACCCCTCTGGCCCCCCAGCCCCTACGGCGCCCTGGCCCACGCCGGTCCCATGGCCCGCACCGTGGCCGACCTCGCCCTCCTCGCCGATGTGCTCGGCGTGCCCGACCCCCGGGACGGCACCTGCCTGCCCGCCTCGGCCGCCGGCCTCGCCCCCGGCTCCGGTGCCGGGGTGGCGGGGCTGCGCATCGCCTGGGTCCCGGGCCTCGCCCGGGGGGCCCTCGATGCCGAGGTGGGGGCCCTGGCGAGCGGGGCCGCCGCCGTCCTGGCCGAGCTCGGGGCCAGGGTCGAGGAGGTGGAGCCCCCCTTCGCCGACCCCGTGGGCGACTACGAGACGCTGTGGTTCGCGGGGGCGGCGGCCGCCTGCCGGGGGGCGACCGCCGAGCAGCGGGCCCGCATGGACCCGGGCCTCGTCCGGGCCCTGGCCACCGTCGAGGGCCTCGGCGCCCTCGACTACCTCGCCGCCTGCCAGCGCCGCCTCGGCCTGGCGGCGACCATGGGTCGCTTCCACGAGGCCTGGGACCTCCTGGCCACGCCCACGGTCCCGGTGGCCGCCTTCGCCGCCGGGTCCGACGTGCCGCCGGGCTGGCCCGAGGACCGCTGGCCCACCTGGAGCCCCTGCACCTACCCGTTCAACCTCACCGGGCAACCGGCGGTGTCGGTGCCCTGCGGGCTCACCACCGCCGGCCTGCCGGCGGGGCTCCAGCTCGTCGGCCCCCGCTTCGCCGACGCCCTCGTGCTCCGGGCGGCCGCCGCCTACGAGGCGACCCATCCCCTCGATCGCCAGCCCCCGCCCCTCGACGCCGCGGTCGGGGGCCTTGCCTCCGAGAGGAGCTGACCATGGATCCCACACCCGTGCTGCTGGCCGGTGAGCGGGTGGCCGACACCGGCGCCGAGCCGGTGGCGGTCACGAACCCCTACACCGGGGCGGTGGTGGCCACCGTGCCCCGGTGCGGGCCGGCCGAGGTGGACCGGGCCTGCGCGGCGGCGGCTGAGGTGCTCGCCGCCGGCCCCCTGGCCCAGCACGAGCGGGCCCGGGTGCTCGAGCGGGCGGCCGAGGGCCTGCGGGCCCGTACCGAGGAGCTCGCCACCACCATCGCCACCGAGTCGGCCAAGCCCCTGCGCACGGCCCGGGTGGAGGCGGCCCGGGCCGTCGACACCTTCACCTTCGCCGCCGTGGAGGCCCGGCGCCTCGCCGGCGACGTCGTGCCCATGGAGGCCTCGGCGTCGGGGTCGGGCAAGGTGGCCTTCACCCTGCGGGTGCCGGTGGGGGTGGTGGCCGCCATCACCCCGTTCAACTTCCCCCTCAACCTCGTGGCCCACAAGCTGGCCCCGGCCATCGCCGCCGGCTGCCCGGTGGTGCTCAAGCCCGCCCCCCAGACACCGCTGTCGGCCCTGGCCCTCGTCGAGGTCCTCGTCGAGGCCGGCCTGCCCGCGACCTGGGTGTCGGTGGTGACCGACGGGGGCCGGGAAGCGGGGGAGCCCCTCGTGGCCCACGACGTGCCGGCCATGGTCACCTTCACCGGGAGTGCCCCCGTGGGCTGGGTCATCGCCGCCGCCGCCCCCCGCAAGCGGGTGGCCCTCGAGCTGGGGTCGAGCTCGCCGCTCATCGTGGAGCCCGACGCCGACCTCGCCGCGGTGGCGGCCAAGGTGCGGGTGGCGGGCTTCAGCCACGCCGGACAGAGCTGCATCTCCGTGCAGCGGGTGCTCGTGGCCCGCCCGGCCCACGACGCCCTCCTCGCCGCCCTCGTTGAGGGGGCCGAGTCGCTCGCCACCGGTGACCCCCTGGTGGAGGCCACCGACGTGGGACCTCTCATCCGCCCGGCGGAGACGGCCCGGGTCCGGGCCTGGGTCGAGGCGGCGGTGGCCGGCGGGGCCCGGGTGGCGACGGGGGCCACGGTCACCGACGACGGCGTGCTGCGGCCGACGGTGGTGGACGGCCCAGCGACCACGGTCGACCTGTGGCGGCGGGAGGTCTTCGGGCCGGTGGTGGCGGTGCGGGCCTACGACTCCTTCGACGAGGCCATCGCCCTCGCCAACGACACCGACTTCGGCCTCCACGCCGGGGTGTTCACCCGCGACCTGGCCACCGCCCTGCGGGCCGCCCGGGAGCTGCGCTTCGGGGGGGTGCTGGTGAACGAGGTCCCCACCTTCCGGGCCGACCAGCAGCCCTACGGCGGGGTGGGCGACTCCGGCAACACCCGGGAGGGACCGGCCTACGCCGTGGCGTCGATGACCGAGGAGCGCTTCGTCAGCCTCCAGTAGCGGTCCCGCCTCCCGGCCCGGGCCCCGGGCCGGGAGGCGGGCCCGGGGCGCCTACCCGGCGGCGGCGGCCAGGGCCTCGCCCACGACGGCCACGGCCCGCTCCACCTGGTCGGGGCGCACGACGAGGGGGGGGACGAGGCGCACCACCTGGCCCCGGGGCCCGCAGGTGAGCAGGAGCAGGCCGGCCTCGGCGGCGTGGCCGACCACGGCGGCGGCGAGGTCACCGGCCGACCGCCCCCCGTGGTCCACGAGCTCCACGCCCACCATGAGCCCCAGGCCCCGCACGTCGCCCACCGCCGGGTGGTCGCCCACCGTGGCCCTCAGGCCGTCGAGCAGCACGATGCCCAGCTCGGCGCTGCGGGCCACGAGGCCCTCCTCGGCCACGACGTCGAGGGTGGCGAGCGCCGCGGCGCAGGCCACGGCGTTGCCCCCGTAGGTGCCGCCCTGGGAGCCGGGCCGACCCTGGGCCATGAGCTCGGCCGGGGCTCCGAAGGCGGAGAGGGGAAAGCCGCTGGCCAACCCCTTGGCGGTGACGACAACGTCGGGGCGGACGCCGGCGTGCTCGTGGCCCCAGAACCGGCCCGTGCGCCCCACCCCGGTCTGGATCTCGTCGAGGACGAGGAGCATCCCGTGGGCGTCGCAGCGGGCCCGCAGCCCGGCGAGGAAGCCGGGGGTGGCGGGCACGTAGCCACCCTCGCCGAGCACGGGCTCCACGAAGATGGCCGCCGTCTCCTCGGGGGCGGTCTGGGTGGCCAGGAGGTGGTCGAGCTGGGCCAGGCAGAACTCGGTGGTCGTGGCCTCGTCCCAGCCGTAGCGGAAGGCGTGGGGGAAGGGGGTGGTGAACACGCCGCCCATGAGGGGGGCGAGCCCGGCTCGCAGCGCTGTCTTCGAGGTGGTGAGCGAGAGCGAGCCCATCGTCCGGCCGTGGAACCCGCCGTCCATGGCGATGACGTTCGTGCGCCCGGTGGCGTGGCGGGCCAGGCGGAGGGCCGCCTCCACCGCCTCGGTGCCGGCGCTGGCGAAGAAGAAGGCGTCGATGCCGGGGGGCATGACCTCCTCGAGGCGCTGGCACAGCTCGAGCAGGGGCGGGTGGCGCACGGTGGTGTACTGGCCGTGGATGAGCCGGCCGACCTGGGCCTGGGCCGCCGCCACCACCCGGGGGTGGCAGTGGCCGGTGCTCGTGACGCCGATGCCGGCGGTGAAGTCGAGGTAGCGGCGACCCCCGGCATCGACGAGCTCGCAGCCCTCGCCCCGCACGGCGACCACGGGCGAGGCCTGGACCAGCAGGGGCGAGAGCACGGGCACCTCCTCGACGCGGTGGGCGCCTCCGGCGGGCGGGCGCGCACCCCGGCGTTCAGCGCGGCGCGCACCGCCGGAAACCATGGATTGTCTACAATCTAGCGGACAGGGGCTCGCGGACAGGTCGACGGGACAGGTCGACGAGACAGGTCGACGAGACAGGGGCCGAGGGACAGGCCGAGGGGACAGAGCGAAGGGACAGGAGCCGCGGCCGTCGGCCGGCGGGGCCACGTCCCCGGAGCCCAGGTCCGGGGAGTGAGGAGCTCGCCAGGTGTCGGAGCCGAAGGAGGCCCAGGGCCGCTTCATCGAGATCGAGCTCTCCCGGCGCGGCGTGCGGTGCCGGGCCCGGCTCCTCGACGACCAGGCTCCCCACACCGCCCAGGCGGTGTGGGATGCCCTGCCCCTGGCCGGCGACGTCTACCACGCCAAGTACGCCCGCAACGAGCTCTACACCTTCGTCGAGCCCCTCACCCCGGTGCCCCTGGCCCTCGAGCACCCCACGGTCACCCCCATCCCCGGCGACGTCTGCTGCTTCGACTTCGCCGCCGGCCAGCTCCCGGCCGCCAGCTACGGCTACGGCGCGGGCGAGGGCGCGGGAGGCCGGGACCGGGTGGTCGACCTCGCCCTCTTCTACGGTCGCAACAACCTCCTGCTCAACGGCGACGTCGGCTTCGTCCCGGCCAACGTCTTCGCCACCGTCGTCGAGGGCCTCGAGGCCATGGCCAGCGCCGCCCACGACGTGTGGCGGGCCGGCGCCGTGGGCGAGCAGCTCGCCTTCCGGCGGCTGGAGGCGGGCGGGGCGGCGCAGTGACCGACCTCCACACCCGCCCCCTGCGGCCCCCCCCGGCGCCGCCTCCCGCCCTCCGCCGGCCCGGCCTCGCCCGCCGCTTCGAGGGGGTCGTCGACTTCGACCTCCCCGCCACCGACGTGCGGGTCGGCGTGGTCGTACCCTTCGACTTCGGGCTCGACTGGGAGTACTGGCGCTACCTCCCGGGTGAGGTGAACCTCTACTTCACCCGCACCCCCATGGTGGCCAAGGCGGTGGGGGTGCCCCTGGCCCGGGCCGTGAGCCACCCGCCCACCGTGGCCCGGGCCACGAAGGCCCTGCTTGCCCTCGACCCGGCGGCCGTGCTCTACGCCTGCTCCTCGGGGAGCTTCGTGGGCGGGGTGGCCGGCGAGCAGGCCCTCGTGGCCACCATGGTGGCCGCCGGGGCCCGGCGGGCCATCACCTCCTCGGGCGCCACCGTAGAGGCCCTGCGGGCCGCCGGGGTCGAGCGGGTGGCGGTGGCCTCGCCCTACACCCGTCCCCTCACCCAGGCCCTCGCCGACTTCCTCGAGGAGGCGGGCTTCGGGGTGCCCGCCGTGCGCTACCTGGGCCTGTCGGCCGGCATCGCCGCCGTGAGCCGCCGGACCATCGCCGACCTCGTGCGGGAGGCGGCCCACCCCCGGGCCGACGCCGTCTTCGTGAGCTGTACGAGCCTGCGGACCTTCGGGCTCGTAGCCGACCTCGAGGCCGACGTCGGCGCCCCCGTCTTCACGGCCAACCAGGTCTCGCTGTGGTCCGCCATCCGGGCCACCCGGCCCGGCGCCCTCGTCCCCGGCCCCGACGGGTGGGTCCTCGGCGGTGGCCAGCCCATGGCCCGCTCCACCGCCCTGCTGCTCGCCGCCCCGGGCACCGCCTGACTGAGCGGGCCGGCCGCGGGGCGGCCCAGGGGGCCGGGGCCGTCAGGGCCGGGCCGAGGACGACCGGTCCGGGTCAGGCCTGTCAGGGGGCGAAGAGCCGGCCCAGGCCGGGGGCGGGCCGGAGGGCCCCGGCGAGGCGGAGCGCCTCCCACACGCTCACCTGGTTGGCGGTGAGCACCGGCTTGCCCAGCCGGGCCTCGGCCTCCTCCAGCCAGGCGACGGAGTGTAGGGCGGTGTCGGGCACGAGCACGGCCTCGGCCTCGGGCCGGTCCCCGGCGGCGACGAAGGCCAGGGCCCGCTCGGCTCCGAAGGTGGCGACCTCGGCGGCGGTGAGCACGTCCTCGTACCCCGAGGCCACGACGTCGAGGCCGTGGGCCTCGAGGAAGCCGACGAAGCACCGGGCCACCTCGGGGGGGTAGGTGGCGGCCACCGCCACCCGGGCCAGGCCGAGGGCGGCGGCGGCGTGGACGAAGGCGAAGGAGGTGCTCGAGGCGGGCGCCGCCACCACCCGGGCCAGAGCGGCCACCTGGTCGGCGGCCCCGGCCGCCCCGAACACGAAGCTCCCGCTCGTGCAGGCCCACACGACGGCGTGGGGGCGGGCGGCGGCGAGGGACCGGGCCCCCTCGGCCAGGCGCTCGGGGCCCCCGAGGTCGAGGAGGTCCGCCACCCGGTGGGCGTCGGTGCCCACGCTCGTGTGGACGACGTCGACGGCCACGCCCGGCCCCAGGCGGTCCCGGGCGGCCGGGTAGTCGTCCTCGGCGGCGTGGCCCGGGTAGAGGAACCCGAGTCGAGTCTCGCCCGCGGCCGCCGCCGGGGCCCCGGCCGCGGGCCGGGCCACAGGCCGGGCCACAGGGGGCGGGGCCACTGGGGGCGGGGCCACTGGGGGCGGGGCCACTAGGGCGTGGCCAGCTCGGTGTCGACCTCGGTGACCACCGGCGGTGCCCCGGACCGGGCGGCGCGGGTGAGCAGCACCGTCCCGGCCACCCAGGCGAGGGCCGAGGCGATGACGATGCCGATCTTCGCCGCCGCCTCGAGCTCGGGCTCGGGGAAGGCCAGCCCGGCGATGAAGAGCGACACGGTGAAGCCGATGCCGGCGGCGGCGGCGATGCCCAGCATCTGCGACCACCGCACCCCTCGTGGGAGGGTGCCGATGCCGAACCGCACGGCCAGCCACGAGGCGGCGGCGATGCCGACCGTCTTGCCCACCACGAGGCCCACGACCACGCCGAGGACCACGCCGGTGGCGCCGTCGGCCTCGAAGGCGCCGGCCTCGAAGCGCACCCCGGCGTTGGCCAGGGCGAAGAGGGGGATGACGCCGAAGCTCGTCCACGGGTGGAGGTTGTGCTGGAGGCGCTCGGCCACCGAGAGCGAGTTCTTCGCCAGGCGGGTGAGGCTCGTGAGGGTCCGGGGGTTGGGGTCGTCGGCCAGGTCCTCGGCCCACTCCCGCGCCGTCTCCACCGCCGCCAGGGGCCGAGCGGGGGCGAGGAGCCCGAGGATGGCGCCGGCGATGGTGGCGTGGACGCCCGAGCGGTACGTGAGGTACCAGACGGTGGCCCCGAGGACGATGTAGAGCGGCATCCAGATGATCCGGGCCCGCTGGGCGAGCACGACGAGGACCAGGGTGGCGGCGGCGCCGGCCAGGTAGGCGAAGCTGATGCCCTCGGAGTAGAAGGCAGCGATCACCACGATGGCCCCCAGGTCGTCGACGATGGCCAGGGTGAGCAGGAAGAGCTTCAGCGAGCCCGGGACCCGGGAGCCGAGCAGGGCCACCACCCCTACGGCGAAGGCGATGTCGGTGGCCATGGGGATGCCCCAGCCCTTGGCGGCGTCGCCCCCCCCGGCGAGGGCGACGTAGAGCAGGGCGGGCACCACCATGCCCCCGAGGGCGCCCACCGCCGGCAGCGACGCCGTCTTCCACGACTGGAGCTCGCCCACCACGAGCTCCCGCTTGATCTCCAGCCCCACGACGAAGAAGAAGATGGCCATGAGGGCCTCGTCGACGAGCTCGCGGAGGTCCTCGTCGAAGGACAGGGGCCCGAGCTCGAGGTTGACCGGGGTGTGCCAGAACGAGGTGTAGCTGGCGTGCCAGGGGGAGTTGGCCCACGCCAGGGCGGCCACGGCGCCGAGGAGCAGCACCACGCCGCCGGCCGCCTCGGTGTGGAGGAACTCCCGCACGCTCTTGGGCACGGGCAGCGTTCGGGGCCGGCCGCTCTCGGCGTCGACCCGCCTGGGGATGAACACGGGCAGAGCCTAGGGGGTGGTGTCGTCCGCCCCGGTCAGGCGCCGGACGCCGTCCCCGGCCGGGCTCAGCCGGCCTCGCCGGCCCGGGCCCGCATGCCGGCCACCGCGGCACCGAGGCCGTCGGCGTCGAGGATGTCGCTCATGAGGCCGATCTGCTCGTCCCACACGGCCTCGGGCACGCTGGCCCGGACCTGCGGATCGAGCACGTGGTAGACGTCGAGGCCCAACTGGACCCCGGCCAGGGCGCCTGCGTACGCCGGGTCACCGAGGACCACCGTCTCGGCGGCGATCTCGGCGGCCTCGGGGTCGGGAGCGCCGAGGATCACCACGACGTTCTCCCTGCCCTCGGCCTCGGCGAGCCGGAGGATGGCCTCCTGGCTCTGCAGGTCCATGGCCCCTGCCGCCGTTCAGACGAAGCACTCGGTGGCGACGAAGGCGACCTCGCCCCCCGCCGCCTTCACGCAGGCGGCGATGGCGGGGCCGGAGATGCCGTCACGCTCGCCCAGGGCCACGACCTTGCGGTCGGCCAGCACGGAGGAACCTGCCACGGATGCTCACCCCCCTTCGGTGCCGCCGGCCCCGGGGGCCAGCGTCGAGTCGAGCCAGCCCACCAGGCTCTCGGACGTGACGTTGCCGCCGGAGATGCGGCCCAGCTCCTCGCCGTCGCGGAAGAGGAGGAACACGGGCAGCCCCAGGAGCCGCAGCTCCATGCAGAGCCGCCGGGCCTTGGGCGCCTCGAGGGCGACGACCTTGAGCTCCTCGGCGCGCTCGGCGGCGAGCTGGTCGACGAAGGGTCGGAGGGCCAGGCACGGCTGGCAGTCGGGGCCCCACACGTCGACGAGGGTCGTGCCCTCGGCCACGAGGTCCCGGAAGTTCTCCTTGGTGGCCTCGGCCACCGCGGCTGTGTCGGTCACGTTCGCTCACCACCGGCGCGTCGGTTCGGGTGCTTCGGTCTCGGTGCCTCGGTCTCGGTGCCTCGGTCTCCAGCCTGGCTCGGCGGGGCCTCAGCGGGCCGGGTTGCGCTCCATGAGCACGCTCATGCCGTCGGAGAGCTGGCACATGCGGCCGAGGAACAGGCTGCCCTTGGCCAGGAACATCACCCTAGCGGCATCGCCGGTGCTCACCCGGTCCACGGCGTGGGGCAGGTAGCAGAAGGCCGAGGCCAGGTGGCCCTGGGTGGGCGAGTAGCCGGGCATGCCCCGCCGGGCGACGAAGTCGTCGATCTCCCCCCGGTCGATGTCGCCCCGCTGGGCAGCCAGGGCGGCGATGGTGCGGTAGTTGCGCAGGGGGACGTTGCCGGAGCGCTGGGGCTCGGTGATCTCGGGGTTGTGGAGCTCGGTGGCGAAGTCGTCCACGTCGGTGGTGGCCAGGCCGTGGCGGGCCAGGGGCTCGATGGCCAGGGCCTCCATGATCTGGGGGTTCGCCCCCCCGGCGCCTACCCGGTGGCGCCCGACGACGTCGAGGCGCAGGACGGGGGAGGCGCCGTCGTCCGCGGTCACCACCGCCGCCCCGCCCCCGAGGACGTCCTCGAGCACGGGCAGGTCGTGGGCCAGGTGGCCCTGGAACTTCATGCCCAGCTTGGCCATCGACCCCCCGCCCACCACCGCCACCCGCTCGAAGACCCCGGCGGCCACGAGGCTCCCGGCCATGACGAGGGCCGGCACCGGGGCCGAGCAGAAGCTCTTCACGTCGGCCCCCGAGGCCTCGCGCAACCCGCAGAAGCCGGCCACCGCCTTGGCCATGTTGCCCCCGCCCCGCTGGTAGCGGTCGCCCACCGCCTCCTCGCCGCAGCCGATGACGTAGTCGATGGAGGCGGGGTCGATGCCGTCGCGCTCGAGCAGGTGGAGCAGGGCGAGGCTGGCGGTGGCCTTGATGGTGAGGTTCTCGGCCAGCACGTGGGCGGCGAGGGCGGCGTCGTCGCCCTGGCCCCAGCGGACGGCGCCGGCCAGGGTGCCGTCGGCGAGGGCCAGGGGGAGGCTCCCGGGGGTCCCGGCGGCGCCCACGGCGTCGCCGACGGCCGCCCCGATCCGCTCCAGGGGGAACCAGCGGGCGAGGGGGTGGCCGGCGAGGGTGGCCGCGGCCTTGTCGGCCACGGCGGCGTCGAGGGTGACCAGGTCGAACTCGTCGACCATGGCGAGCAGGCCGAGGAACTCGTCTTCGGGCATGATCTCGCCCCCCCGGGCGAAGCGGTCGGCCGGCTCGGTGACCCCGGCCCAGGGCCGCTCGGGGAGCGCCCGGGGGTGGAAGGCGTTGAGGTAGGCCTGGTGGGGGGGGTAGGCCACGGCTGCCTCGTAGGAGCGCAGGGCCCTGAGGAAGGCGGCCTCGACCTCGGGGTCCTTGGGCAGCTCCCGGCTGGGCTTGGACCCATGGCGGGCCAGGCCGGGGACGTGGGCCAGCACCTGGGTGGCGCCGGTGACGACGGGGTTCATGGCCTCGGCATCCGTGGCGCGGCGCGGCTCAGGCCTCGACCGGGAACACCGTGGGCCCGGTCACGGGGGTGGTGAGGGCCTCGAGCGCCCGCTCGAGGAGCCGACGGCGCCAGGCTCGCTCGTGCTCGGGGTCGAGCGAGGGGTCGCCGGCCGGGTAGGGGATGCCCCGGGTGGGCACGATGCGGGGCGCGCCCACCCGCTCGGCGATCGAGGTGAGGTTGCAGAGCAGCACGGTGGGGATGCCCGAGCGCTCCAGCTCCTTGGCCAGCGTTGCCCCGCAACGCGTCCCCGTCCCTCACGTGGAGGTGAGGATGGCGGCCCGGGCCTCGGAGTGGCGCAGGTCGGCGGCCCACTCGACGCCGAACCGGCGGGCGTTGGCCACCGAGGTCCCGTTGCCGGCGGTGGTGAGGTACTCGGCGTGGAGGGCCCCGATCCGGCCCTCGGCGGCCAGCTCCCGGGCCACGTCGAGGGGGAGGATGCGGTGGGGGTCGTCGTTGGCCCACTGGGTGGAGAAGCCCCCGTGGACCGACTGCCACGCTCCCGTGGCCAGGGCGTCGACGCCGTCGAGGGAGTAGCGGCACCACCTCGTGGCCCGGGCCGACTCCAGGCCGTCGGGGTTGCCCTCGGGGACGAGGGCCCCCTCGGTGACGAGGGCGACGAGGGCGGTGGTGAGGTCCTCCACCGGGGGCGCGGGGTGGACGTGATCGAACCGGGGGAGCGGCACCTCGGTGGCCTCCCGGTCACCGGCGAGACGGGCCAGGGCCACGTCGACGGCCCGGGCGGCGGCCGGTGCGTCGGCTAGGACGTTGCGGCGAGCCACCTTGCCCACCCGGCCCTCGTCGGGACCCACGCCCTGGCCCGACGCCACCCGGGTGACGGCTCGGGCCACCGTCTCCAGGGACGGGCCCATGGTGCGGGCCGCCTCGCCGGCGGCCACCACCACGGCGGTGCCGGCCTCGTCGATGCCGGGGTTGTCGGGGTGCATGGCCGCCACCGTGGGGAGGCCGGCCGCCGTCGTCATGGCGGCGAGGCGGGCGCAGGCCAGCCCGTAGCGACCGGAGGTGAAGGCCGGGCCGGCCACGACGAGGTCGGGATCGACCTCGGCGACGAGGGCCAGGACCTCGACGAGGGCCTCGGGCCCGCTCGCGGCCCGGTCGTCGCCGCAGACCACGGTGTGGGTCACGGCGAAGCCGTCACCCAGGAGGGCGGCGAGCTTGCGCCCCGGGCCCTGGGGGCCGTCCCGGCGCTCGGGGGCGGCGTCGGCGCTGTCCTCGCCCCCCATGCCGGCGAAGAACTGGTTGATGTAGTGCACCACCCGCACCGGGCCGTCGTGCTCCCGGAGGGGGCCCCCGCCGGCGCCGGGCACCTCGGTGGCGGGCCGGGCCGTGAGCCGGCCCCACCCCAGGGGGCTGTTGGCGCCGTAGACGACGGCCGCAGGCAGGGTCACCGCCGCCGTGGCCTCCACGTCGAGCAGGGCCAGGCGCTCGCCCCCCAGGGCCACCTCCACCGCCGGCAGCTCGATGCGCTCGTCGTAGTTGCCGGCCGACACCATGGCCGTGGCCGCGCTCGGGGGCACGACCACCGGGGGGCCGGTGCCGTCGGCGCCGGACATCTCGGCGAAGATGCCCACGGCCACGAGGCCGTGGGCCTCGAGGGCGTCCATCTTCAGGGCCATGTCGCCGTCGGCGTTGCCCCCACCCTCCTTGGTGACGATGGCGGCGTCCCACCCCGCCGCCCGGCACAAGCGGGCGGCCTCCTCGGAGACGAGCTCCTTGCGCAGGGCGTCGACCGGCTCGGGGGCCACCACCACGCCGGCGAATTCGAGGTCGACGCCGTGGCGGGCGAGGAGGGCGTGGGCCACGGGGTGGTGCTGGTGGAGGTAGGTGGGGTTCTTCAGGGCGGGGTGGCCGAACTGGCCGCTCACCACGGCGCCGTCGAGCACCTCGGCCAGCTCGAGCAGGGTGGGCAGGCCCTCGGCGTAGCTGCGGCCGTGGACGAAGACGTCCTTGAACCGCCCCTGGGTCTGGATGTTCGTCACCGCGCCGATCCGGGGCCGGCCTCGGCCGGCGGGCGTCGGCGGGGGCCAGGGGCGGGTGGCGTCGGGCTCCGCGCCGAGGGCGGCGGCGGCCAGGTCGCGGGCCAGGCGGAGCTGGCCCCGGCGCAGGCCGGCGTCGACGTCCTCCCACCGGGCGCCCTCGGCCGGGGTGAACTCGACGACGAGGTTGTGGGTGGCGGCCAGGGGCGAGAGCGGGGCGGCCGGCCCCGACATGTCGACCACCGACTCCTGGGCCCGGGGTAGGTAGCCGGCCACCACCACCGCCACCCCGGCGAGGGCGTGGGTGCGGCCCCGGCCCACCGCCACCGGCGGGCCCACGAAGCCCGGGAAGCAGTCAGCCCCGCCGGGGCCCTCGACCTCCTTGGCCCGGGGCTCCACGGCGTCGAGCACCTTCACGAGGCGGGTCGAGGTGCCGGGGTGGGCCCAGGTGAGGCGCACCTCGGCCAGGGCTCCCTCGGCGGCGCCGAGGACGCGGGACCGGGCCGCCTCCTCGTGGACGGTGAGGGTGCCCGCCGACAGCCCGGTGGCGGGCCCGAAGGTGGCGTCGGTGACCTCGTGGACGAGGAGCTCGTGATCGATGGCCATGCTCGGCTCCGAACCTACTGCGCCTGGCGGTGCAACCCCGAGCCCGGGGGTCCGGCGGTCCCCGGGTTCGGGCTCGACCGCCGGGGGAGCCGGGCACGACGGATCTCGTGGGCCCGGTTTGACCATCCCGAGAGATCGTGGGAGAACACTCGCCATGACCGACGCCCCCGACGCCGACACCGACGCCCCCGACGCCGGCGGCGCACCGGAAGCCCCCGACGCCGCCGCCGGCGCCCTCACGGTGGAGGTCACGGCCCTGCCCGACCCGCTCGCCGCCCTGGGCGACGTTGCCAAGGCCATCACCCGCCACCCCCGCGTCCGGGTGGACTACCCCGGCGCCGACCTGTGGCTCGTGAACCTCGACGTGGTCGACAAGGACCCGGGCGAGGATGCCCGGTTCCGAGCCGTGATGAGCGACATGGCCTCGGGGCGGGTGGTGGAGGCCACCGGGCGCCTGGGCCGGCCCGACTCCGTGGCCATCCACCCCACGGGCCGGGAGCACCTGCCCCGCGACGACGAGCACGCCTGGGCCCTGGAGGTCGTGCGCCACGACGAGGAGCTGGCGGCCGCCCTCGACGCCGGCGAGGTCGAGGCCTACCGGCCCCTGCCCCCCCTGGCCAGCGAGCCCCACGTCGACGGCACGGCCCAGCGGGCCGTCACCGTGGGCCTGCGCCGGCCCGGCGGCGGGCCCCGCCACCGGGTGGTCGCCGCCCGGGTGGTCGACGGGGAGGTCATCGCCGATCCCGTGGGCGTCCACCCGCCCAGCGACGACGAGGCCGGGGTGGCCCCCGCCCCCGAGGCTGCGGGGGGCGGTGGCGCCGGCGAGGGGTCGGCGCAGGTGCGGGTCCAGGTGCGGCGGGGGGGCGAGCTGGTCTGGGACCTCGTCGTGGTCCGGCCCTCGGCCTCCTCGGGGGCGAACGGCTCGGGGGTGGAGCTGCGGGACGTGGACTACCTGCGGCGACGGGCCCTGGGGCGGGCCCACGTCCCCATCGTGAGCACCCGCTTCGACCCGGCCGGGCACCCGGCCCTGACGGCCACCCGGGAGTGGCTCAACGAGGAGGCGCCCTTCGAGGCCACCGGCACCGACGTGGCCCCCGGCTTCCGGCTCTGCACCGAGGCGCCCCGCACCATCCTCGAGACGGGCACCGACGGCCTCGAGACGGGCACCGACGGCCCCGCCGCGGGAGGCGACGACCCCGCCTTCCGGGGCGTGGCCCTCCACCTCGACGGCGACGAGCTGCGCATCGTGAGCCAGCTGCGCGCCGGGTGGAACCGCTACGTCGTGGAGTGGCGCCTC